>Ga0172375_10005351_pt1 | contig 18568 bp, 18 predicted proteins | sample LakKiv1m_FD_114537 | JGI IMG/M metagenome (GOLD analysis project Ga0172375, IMG submission 114537) | Freshwater microbial communities from Kabuno Bay, South-Kivu, Congo - kab_092012_11.1m | ecosystem: Environmental > Aquatic > Freshwater > Lake | place: Democratic Republic of the Congo...
CGTTTGAGGTGCAGGTCAATTCCAAGATAAAATGGGTACATAAGCGTTCCTCCTTCTCTAAACTTGTTTGTGTCTTACTTCAAGTTTAGCAATTTGGCAGGGACGCTTTCATAGTATCACCCGCAAGAGGAAAGGCGACTCAATAAATAAGAAAGTCGAACTAAACAATATTAATGCGAATATATAATCATCAAATAATAGAGGGTAAAGATGAATAAAAATTCTGTTCTATACCTGTCCTTGATTGCGATAATATTAGTTAATTCCAACTGTTCACAAAAAACACAAGAAAATTCCGCAAGCACACAACAGGATATTTCTACTATTGTTCAATCTGAGGAAATTCCAGTATCAACCAATAACAAAGGATGGAATAACGATTTTTTTGTTATAGAAGAACCAATTTTTGTATCAAACCCATCTAAGGTTGATTCTATTTGGAATGAAGTAACCAAATCTAACACAATAATCGATTCTGATACCCGTATAAGGGTTGTCTTGCAAGTTGACCATGATGTCCCTCTCGGTAATTCAGCTTCAGGATTGGTTTTGAGTAAATTTGATGGAAATACTAACTTAACGAGTTTCCTGACATTAGTATTCCAGGATGGCTGGTGGAAGCTGATGTCATTTATCGATGATGAATTTGCGGAAGGTATTGATTTCAAGGAATTATCAGATTCTTCCCAGACATTTGTTTTAACCCTTAAGCAAGATGAGCAAACAATAAACATCCAAAACGGCAAAGGGTTTGATTATTCATATACATTCAAGCAGCCCCTGTTCAAAGGAACTAATGACTTTTCCATAGACATCATGTCAGGCCCAAAAGGCAGTATTACCGTCCCCTTTTTGGCGATTGATAAATCAGATCCACCCATAAGTCCCACACCAACATCCCTTCCATTGGCACCTTTGGAAGATTTTATGAAGGGTGTTGCTTATTCGGATTGGTCCTTTACTGGATTCAGTACACTAAGCTCCGACCGTACAATTAGCGAGGTTATCCGTCCAATGGGAGTCACCTGGATTGAGATCAATCATGTTTGCCTGCAGGATAATCCAATGGCTACTGAAATTAAATGCGGACCGGAAGTTGATACACCTAGCGACTATTCTCTACGCCATGCAATACAGGTTGCTCACATGAATGGCATTCGTGTCATGCTAAGACCTGGAGTGAGCTTGAAATCACAACTAAATTGGGATCTACAAACTTCTTTCTTTTCTGTAAATGAGGAACTATGGGATGCTTGGTTCGCAAGCTATACGCAGATGATCACTCATTACGCAAAACTCGCTCAGGAAGAGCAGGTTGATGCTTTCAGTATTGGCTATGAACTAGATGGTTCGACGCATCGTGAAAATGATTGGCGTAAGGTGGCCAGCGCTGTGCGTGAAATTTATAGTGGACCGTTGGTATACAGTTCAAACCCGGGTGTGGAAGATCAAGTACAGTGGTGGGATGCCGTAGATTATATAGGCATTGATGCTTATTATCCCCTCACCAATTCATTGAATCCCACTGTTGACCAGCTTACAGAAGCATGGTCTAAATATGTCTTAAGGTTGGAAAAACTTTCCAGAAAATGGAATAGGCCAGTTGTTTTCACCGAGGTTGGTTACAAAAGCGTAGATGGTTCCAATATAACCCCAAATGATTGGAAGAGATTTGCCGAAATTGATCTTCAAGAACAGGCCGATTGTTACAGCGCCGTTTTCAAAGCATTTTCGGGAAAAAGCTGGTGGCATGGCGTTTTCTGGTGGCAATGGTTTACCAACCTGCGCCAGGGTGGACCATACGATGAAACTTATACCGCAAACAATAAACCTGCTGAAGATGTCTTGCGCAAGGCTTACGGTGCACCACCCCGGCCAACCCCAACCCCTTCAGTGCTGATAGAAGATCCTAATAACGTGAATGTTATTTACTCTGGCAGGCTTACCCCCGGGTGGGATGATTATTCATGGTCTGGAAGAATTGATTTTACTTCTACGCAGATAACCTATAAAGAAAATCCTTCAATAAAGGTCAATCTTAAAGGTGGGGGCGCATTTTCAATTCTCGCTTCCGGCGTGAATGCCAAACCTTACACCTGGCTAGAGTTCTACATTAACTCTGGTGATAATACCAAACGGTTGCTGAGTCTTAATGTTACGGGAAGCGATAATAAGTTACCTGAAAAATATCTGTGGGTAAATATTCTAAACCCTGATATCCTCGAAGGAGGGACTTTGCGTGTTGGACAATGGCAGCGCGTGCGCATCCCACTAACTCTATTGATGGATAAGGTAGGAATAATCACGCGTATAACACTTCAAGATCAAACTGGGAGACCGCAGGGGGATTTTTATCTCGCCAATATTCGCCTTGTTGGGGCAAACGCTTCAGCTCTTGTAGAAGATCCGATGAACGAGAAGGTAATCTACTCCGGTAAGGTTACCACTGGATGGGACAATGGGTCTTGGGATGCAAATATCGATCTCTCTTCTACACAAATAACCCATCAAGAAAAACCTTCTATTGAAGTCAACCTTAAAAGATATGGGGCATTTTCTCTTTATAATACTGGAATAAATGCAGAACCATACACCTGGCTGGAGTTCTACATTAATCCCGGCGAAAATACAAATTGCCTATTGTCTCTTTACATTGTTGGAAGTGATAATCAGGTACCCTCTGATTATCTGATACAAAAAATCCAAAACCCTGAAAATAAGGTGGGAGGATACTTGCTAACTGGACAATGGCAAAGAGTACGCATTCCTTTAAGCTCATTAATGGACAAGGTGGGAATAATCAAGGCTATAACTCTTCAAGATGATACAGGAAGCGAACAAGGAACTTTCTATCTTGCTGAGATTCGATTGGTCGGATCAAAATGATCAGGTTTACCTAATTTGTACTTTCCATCCTATCGACAAATTCATGCGCTTAGTCATTTTGCCTATACTAAAACTATAGCACAGGGCTAACAAAACCGAAAATCAACTTATATTAAATAAACAACCTCAAGAGAAAAATAAAGAACAACATTTTGAGAATAAATCTAAAAGTAGAAAAAGATATCAGGCTCATAAATTGAAAAAACCAAAAATTACACATTTTATTTATATCCAAAATGAACGTCCAAAATAAATGCACTTTTTGTGGATTCGCGAAGTCCTCGAAGGGGAAACCCACAACCGACTGACGTTTTCCCCTCAATGGGGATTCGAAGGCAGTTTAAATCAATAGCGCCCCATGCGAAGCCCGCCTTTGGCGCTGGCGGGTCACTTGTCCCCTTCAGGGGATTCGCGAAGTCATCGAATTGGGAGAAACCCACGACTGCAGGGAGTCCTTTAGGACAATTTGGTGACATCGTCCCCGCTGTGGGGTTTCGAACCCACAACCTACCGATTCGAAGTCAGGTACTCATATAAAATTTCAAAATAAATCCAAGGTTTAATGCAATCTATACCTAGGTTTAACTATGAGTGACGCACCCGGGACTCGAACCCGGAACCTACAGATTAAGAGTCAGTAGCCGGCTCCATCCATGGCCTTCATACAGTCCACAGCGACCATATGTTATACAAAAAAAGGCTTTCGAGCGTCCATGGCGTCCACCGCGTCCATGGTGTCCATGCGTTACAGCCCCAATTGCACCCGATTTGCACCAGAGAAGGCGACTCTAACATCTTTGAATATGAGGTTTTATGCCCTTGGTTTTCAAGGTGTTTCTGGCTGGCTGGAACCATACATTAAAGGGGTTCTTTTCAAAATTGAGAATTTAACTGTTTTTGAATGTTTTCAGTTTAATAATCAACAAACATTAATAATATTTTCAATTCATTCATCTCCTTATTAAACTGGGCTTTTGAAAAATTAATGGCTAAGCAAATACTGGTTGATCGACCTGGCCGCCCTGCGGCCGGCACCCATAGCTGAGATGACAGTCGCCCCGCCAGTGACGATATCACCACCGGCAAACACTCCGGGGGTGGTGGTTTCCAGGGTTTCCGGGTTTACTTCAAGCGTGTAGCGGTTTGTGAACTCCAATCCGGGGCTGTCGCGCAGCAAGGGGTTCGCACCGTTGCCGATGGCAATGACGGCCATATTGATATCCAACACATATTCGGATCCTTCAATCACCACAGGCCGTCTCCGTCCGCTGGCATCCGGCTCGCCCAGTTCCATGCACTGCAAGCGCACCGATTTCAGCCAGCCTTTATCATCACCGATGAATTCCAGCGGTGAAGCCAGGAAAGCGAATTCAACGCCTTCCTCCTCGGCATGCACCACCTCTTCCCGCCGGGCAGGCATTTCCTCCGCGGTACGCCGGTAAATGATGTACACCTTGGCAGCGCCCATGCGCAATGCAGTGCGGGCAGAATCCATGGCGGTATTTCCGCCCCCGAAGACCGCCACAGCTTTTCCCTTGAAATCAAGCACTGGTGTGATTGCCTCTTTCTGGTACGCTTTCATCAGGTTGACGCGCGTCAGCAGTTCGTTGGCAGAATAAATGCCGATCAACTCCTCCCCGGGAATGCCCAGGAAATTTGGCAGCCCGGCGCCTGCGCCGATGAAGATCGCACTCACACCATAATCCTTAAAGAGTTCGTTAATGGTGATCGTCTTGCCGATGATTACATTCTTTTCGAACCTTACCCCCAGCTGCTGCAGCGACCTGACCTCAAATTCAACGATCGACTTGGGCAGGCGGAATTCCGGGATGCCGAAGACCAGAACGCCCCCATATGCGTGCAGCGCTTCATACACCGTAACCTCGTTCCCCATGCGCGCCAGGTCACCGGCGCAGGCCAGGGAGGCCGGTCCCGAACCGATCAGCGCAACTTTTTTCCCGGTCGGCTTCGCGGTGACCTTCTCCACCCGTTCCTTGCGAATTTCCGCGGTTGAATCAGCGGAGAATCGTTCCAGGTTGCCGATTGCAACCGGTTTGCCCTTCTTTCCCAGCACACACTTTGATTCGCACAGGGTCTCCTGCGGGCACACTCGTCCACAAACCGCCGGCAGCAGATTATCCTGAAGGATGGTATCCACTGCGCCCAGGTTGTCGCCGGCGACGATCCGGGTGATGAATTGGGGAATTCGAACGTGCACCGGGCAGCTCTGGCTGCAGGGAGCGTCCTTGCATTCCAAGCAGCGCTGTGCTTCCTCCAACGCCATCTCGGGCGAGTATCCCAGATTGACTTCCTTGAAATTGCCCACGCGCACTTCGGGCGCCTGCGCACCCATCGTATGGCGTGGAATCTTCATACGGTCCTTCAAAGGGATTTCATTCATGCGTTCTGCTCCGCTGCGATCTGCTTATCAATCTTGCAGTCATGTTCCTTGCGGGCTTCAATATCGCGGTAAGCGTTGTTGCGGCGCATCAGACTGTCAAAGTCCACCTTGTGACCATCGAATTCCGGACCATCGACGCACACAAACACAATCCTGCCATCCACCACGGCGCGGCAGCCACCGCACATGCCAATGCCGTCCACCATGATCGGATTCAGGCTGACGATGGTGGGCGTATTATATTCGCGGGTGATGTTGACCACCGCGCGCATCATCGGCAGCGGGCCGGCCGCAATAACACGATCGAACTTCCTTCCCTCGAGATAAAGTTCCTTCAGCTCTTCGGTCACAAATCCTTTTTTGCCGTAGGAGCCGTCATCCGTCAACACAAAAATCTCATCCGAAATCTTGCGAAAATCATCCTCCAGAATCATAAAATCCTTGTCGCGCGCTCCGATGATGGAGATAATGCGATTGCCCGCTGCTTTAAGGGTTTCTGCCACCGCATAGGAAACCGCCGTGCCAACACCGCCACCCACGATCAACACGGTTCCGAATTTCCCGATTTCAGAACGGTGCCCCAGAGGGCCGAGAAGGTCGTAGATCTGGTCACCCTGCTTCAAACCGGCAAGTTGAAGCGTGGACAGGCCGATCGCCTTGACCACCAGTGTGATGGTGCCGGCTTGCTTATCCGCTTTCATAATCGTCAGCGGGATGCGTTCGCTGGTTTCCAATGGCCGCAATACAATGAACTGCCCGGCCTGGAATTTCCTGGCAACCAGCGGCGCTGAGACCTTGAACTGGAAGATATCCGGGGCGATCTTTGTTTTTTCTACTATTTCATACATGCTTCTCACCTGAACTGTTAATTTCGATTCATCGGTCGCTGAGTCGGTAATCAAATTCAAACTTTCCGGAAAGCAGTTCGCTGACATCACATTTCCGGGCTGAATTAAATAAAATGATCTTTTCTCTTTTCGTCAGCGAACCTTCAATTTCTATCTCGATTTCAAAATGGGTCTCCAACGGTCCATTCTTCATCGAGTTTCGCAACACCCGCACCTCAAGGCCATCCAGCTTGATCTTTTTATTTTCAGCGACCGCTGAAATGGTGAGGACAATTCAACTTCCCAGGGAAGCTGAAACCAATTCGACCGGGCAAAAATTTCCGCGCCCTTCCTCGGCGCTGCGGCTGATGGACAAGGACCGCCCATTGATGGTGACATGCGCAAGCGCATTTTCCAGCCTGGCAATTACCTGCGGTTTGAATGAAGTCATCCCGATATCACCTTTGCCCAATCCGAGGGGGATATTCCCGGTGTCTCAATAGCATGCTGTCGGTAATATTCTTCCAGTATGCCGGCTGCCTCGTCAAGCTGCCTGCCTTCCAAAATTCTTTCGATCTGGCGATCAACATCAGCCGGATAGCAGAAATAATCTCCGCACAGGGAGAGGGATTGGATCTTTTCATCCTTTAATTCATAATTCGCCTTCATTAAACCGCCAGGCGCCTTATGCATATGCTGGATGATGTTGACATCCGTTGCGATCTTGATATTGCGGTGCTTTTCATCCCTGCGTTTTATGAGAAGCCAGTCATCGCTCAAATAGCTGTGTTTGACTGCTTCAACTTCTTGGCGGATCACTTCCGTTACCGGGCTTTCCTCGAGTGGACCAAGTATTTTTTGGTAATTTCTAATCAGCGGTTCCGCCATCTCATCCCAGGTCGGCATGCGGCCTTTTTCCCGCTTGATCGTGGTCAGGTTCTCGGTCAGGCTCTTAAAGAGCTTGTCCCGGAATTTCTCGTCGGGCACTTTCAGCACTTTCGTCATCGTTTCGTAATCAAAATCAGCAATCAGGTTGCCCACCAGGATAATGTGGTCCTTGATTTCGGCGGCTCCCGTACCGGCGATCTTGCGGCCTTCAGCGGTAATGATGTCGTTTACCGGCCGAAAGCGCGCATCGATACCGAGTTCCTGGTAGGTATCCACCACCGGCTGCAGCATTCGCTGGTAATAATCAGCTTTGCTCCCTCCAGCCAGAGGATGATTTTTATGAAGCACAAGTTGATAGAAGATCTGGTTGCCATCCAGAAAAACCGCCCCCCCGCCCACCTCGCGGCGGAAAACCGGAATATGGTGTGCCTGGCAATAATCCAGATCGACTTCCTGCTCCAAATTCTGATGATAGCCAATACATACATAGGGTGAACTGGGTGCGAGGATTATGAGTCCTTCCTGACCCAACCTGGGAAGGACGTGATAGATCAGCTGGGAATCCAGCCAGTCAACATGCCTGAGATGAAAGAGATTAATCATAGAACTTCTGTTGTCAGCTTTCTTTATTTCATCAGTAAGTACAACGCGGGGGAAAATTCAGGTCGAGCTTATTTGTTGTATTTTTGTTTTTCTGCCGAGATTAGCTTTGCCAGATCAGCTGAACCAGCCTTATAAAGCAAATTTAACTCTTCGGGGTTGCTGATTTCGAGCTTTGTCAGCCACCCTTTCCCATACGGGTCCTTGTTCACCATGTCGCTTTCCCATTCCAGTTCGCCATTGGATTCCAGGATCTTTCCACTGACCGGCGCTTTCACCCGGCCGACCCATTTTCCGGATTCCATGGACATGAACGCTTCATCCTTGGCAACCTGGCGGCCAGGGTTTGGCGCTTCAACATAGAGAATGGCACCGGCAATATCCTGTCCAAACTGGGTCAAGCCAACTGTTGCAACCTTGCCATCCAATTTCACCCAGACATGGTCCGCGGTGAAATGGAGTTCATCTGGAAAATTAAAACCTTCAATCGTAGCCATTTTATTTCAAAGCCTCCTCAGGTTTCACAAATATGATTCATTCTAAACGAAACTTTCCAGGAATTCACGGACTTCGCTGAAACAAAAAACAGGGCCATCAACGCAGATGAATTTTTCCCCAAGATTGCATCGCCCGCATTTGCCGATTCCGCATTTCATTTTCGCTTCCAATGTCACCCAGTTTTGCTCGGGCGCAAAACCCAGTTTTTCCAACGACATCATGGCAAATTTGATCATGATCGGCGGACCGCAGGTGACGGTAACGGTATTCTCGACGGGTGGTTTGATCTTTTCCAGCAGCGTGGTGATCAATCCCACCTCATGTGTCCAACCATCCGGCGCCTGGTCAACCGTGATGTGCATCAAGGTATCCGGTTGCGCGCACCAGTCATCATATTCCTCGGTGAAGACCAGCAAGCCGGGCGTCCGGGCTGCCCAAAGAATGGTGACCTTGCCGTAATCTTTTCGGTTCTTGAAGATTGTCTGAATGATAGGGCGGAGCGGCGCACCGCCGATCCCGCCGCCAAGGACAAGCACATCTTTTCCTCTATACAGGTGCATTGGAAAACCATTGCCAAGCGGACCGCGAATGCCAACCTGGTCGCCTAAATCCAACCGAAAAAGAGCATCCGTGACTGTGCCCACACGGTTGACGGCAAATTCCAATCCGCCTTCTGGCTGCCAGGCACCAGCCAAACCGAATGGTGACTCGCCCACACCGAAAACGGATACCTCCGTAAATTGCCCCGGTTCGAAAACAAAGTTTTTCCGCGCAGCCGGATCATCCAGTTCAACCCTGACCAATTTGATATTATCGGCGAGATCCTGCATCAGTGTGATGGTTCCCAGAGCTGGCAGGATGAAATCCAGGTCTTTTGATGCGAGTGTTTCGTAAGAATTCTTTGAACCTGAAGTCATGGTGTTCCTCTCTTATGCCTTCACCGCGGCAGTATCAAGCAGGTGATCGACCTGGGCAATTATTTCCTGTATATTGATGCCCACCGGGCACACCTCGATGCAGCGACCGCATCCGATGCAGGCAATCGGCCCGAAATCTTCGGGATAGTACATGAATTTGCAATAGAACCTGTTGCGCAGCCTTTTCTCGGTAGTCTCACGCGGATTATGGCCGCCGGCAATCCTGCGGTAGCCTGCCATGGTGCAGGTATCCCAGGCGCGCAATCGTTCATAGTTCTTCACCCCGGGTTTGATTGTAACCAGTTCATCCCTTACATCGTAGCAGCGGCAGGTCGGGCAGACGAATGCGCAAGCGCGGCAGCTGATGCAGGAGTTGCTTAATTCTTTCCAGTACAGGTCATTGAAGAGCGTGCTCCATTCCTTGCTGTTCCGTACTACGGGCAACCCTTCGCGGAGGGTCGCTTCAGGGATTTTCAGGTCCTTTTCTTCGATCGCCACTCCATCGATGGCCTTATTGCCCTTTTCTGTGAGGACTTCGAGTGCGTATCCGCCCTCAACCTCGGTTAAAAGGATGTCCAGTCCGTCATGGCTGTCAGGCGCGCCGCCGACTGCTGTGCAGAAACATGTTTCCCACATTTCGGAACAGGCAAGCCCTATCATGGTTAGCGTTTCCCGATGATTGGCGTATTGCCGGTCGATGGGTGGTTTTCCAATAAAAAGTTCATCCAAAATCAGCCCGCTGCGCGCGTCGCATGGCCTGACACCAAACATCACCACCGGGGATGGGACAGGCGCTTCTGTTAATTTGGTTTGTTTTCCCTGTTCAATGTACAAGATCGGTTCTGTCATCGGGAAATACCAGGTTTTTGCAGGCAGGTCGGTCTTTTCAAAATTCCACACTGCCTCATCCGCAGAGTTGATTTGTTTGTAAATGATTTTGCCTTTTGAATCAACCGGTGCGACGACCCTGGCTTTGGCAGACAGGTTTTTTACCCATTGGTCTCGAGTTTTATAGGAGATGAATTTCATATTAGTTCCTGTATTCAGCCGCAGTATGAAAGTTAAATATGCAGCCGCTCATTGGGATCGAAGCATGCCAGCAGAGGAGCATGTTTCGGATCATCGCCGGTTTTATAACCGAATGATTCCAGGATATCCCTGGCGACCTTTCGATTTAGTTTGCTGAGTGGAATATTCATCGGGCATGCTGCTTCACAGGCACCGCAAAGCACACAGCGCCCGGCCAAATGGTACGCGCGCATCACATGGAAGAACATCTTTTCAGGAACTTTCATTGCGATCGATGTCCAATGCGAATCCACCTGCTCAGCGACACACTCGAAACAGTAGCAACCCGGACATGCCTGGCGGCAGGCATAGCAGCGGATGCAACGATCAAATTCTTCAGTCCAATATGCCAGCCGCTCTTCCGCAGTCCAATGCTCCATTTCCTGAATGTCCGCGAAACCGTCGGATTCTGTCGGTATTTCGATCGGCTTATCAGATTCGATCAGAACATCATAATCAACTGGTATGCGCTCCTGACAGAAGCTGCAGGTGATGCGCGCCTTTTTGTTGATCCTGGTGCCTGCGCACTGAATACCAATGATCTTGAGGTTCTCTCTTTTGATCTGCTGCTCAGAGATGAGCAGATTTACCGCGCGGACATCGCACGGACGGATAACCAGCGCTGTTTTAGGGATTGGCTGGTCCTTCCCTGCTGGCATTTTACGCTGATGCAGATAATTGACCAGGTTCAGATTGCAGTCTTCATTCCAGATCAATCTGTCAACATCCTCAGTTCTTTCGATCACCACCGGGCGTACCCTTCCTTTATCAGCAAGCTCATAACCAATCACCGCTGAGACTTTCGATTCTTCCAGTAATTGCCGCGCAGCTGCTCGAATTCCTTCATCCATTTTTGTCATGCAGTCACCTCATCCAATTTCACTTCAAGTGCGTGAGGATCCCTTATAATGACCAATGGTCCAATTTTTCTGACCCTTTGTGTGAAATTTGTCACCACTTCCGCAAATCGTTTCCCTTCTGATGCGGATACCCAGTCGATATATAGCCGATCTGATTCCACACCGATGAAATCCATCAGTTTGTGCATGACCAGATAACGCCTCTGGGCGTGATAGTTTCCCTGCTGATAGTGGCAGTCACCGGGATGACATCCCAATACCATCACCCCATCTGCGCCATCCAGGAATGCTTTCACCACAAACAACGGGTCCACACGACCCGAACAGGGAACGCGGATGATACGGATGTTTTGCGGATATTCGATGCGGCTGGTGCCAGCCAGGTCAGCACCGGCATAACTGCACCAGTTGCATAAGAAGCTGACGATTTTGGGTTCAAAAGTTTCTGCCATCTTGTTCCTTATTTCATTGAGAACTGCAGCAGTGTTTCCAACTGGGTGAGCAGTTGCATATCATTGAAGCCGCGCAGGGTTATCGCTTTCCCGCGGCAGGCCGCCACACACAATCCGCAGCCTTTGCAGAGCGCTTCGTTGATCTCCGATACGAGCCGCCCACGTTTCATCACCAGGCTAGGCGCGCCATAAGGGCATACTTCCACGCAAAGATTGCAGCCCACACAAGCCAATTCGTTCACTTCTGCGATGGTGGGCACTACTTCCACAAAATCCTGGCTCAACAAACCAAGCGCCTGCGAGGCAGCCGCGGAGGCATGCGTCACGGTATCGGGAATATCACGTGGTGCCTGGCAGGCTCCCGCAAGGTAAATTCCATCCGTGTTGCTATCCACTGGCCGCAATTTCGGATGGGCTTCCAGGAAGAAACCGTTCACATCGCGAGTCACATGCAGGGTATGGGCAAGTTTTTCAGCCCCACTGGTCGGCACAACACCGGTGGAGAGGATGACCATATCCACGGGCATGTTGACCGGTTTCCCCAAGTCGGTATCCTCCGCGCGTACAACCAGGTGGTCTCCATCCGGCATCACCTGCGCACCACGCCCGCGCACGAAAACAATGCCTTCGTGCTGAACCCTTTCATAGAATTCCTCATACCCCTTGCCAAATGAGCGAATATCCATATAGAACTCGAAGACTTCCGCATGCGTTTTTTCGCGGATCAGGTGGGCAAGCTTCAAGGAATACATGCAGCAGATGCGCGAGCAATAAGGTTGGTGGTGTTCGTCGCGGCTGCCGACGCAGTGGAGGATGGCCACCCGTTTTGGCGCTTCGCCGTTGCGCATAACAATATTTCCTTCAGTTGGTCCTGAAGCATTGGATAATCGTTCAATCTCCATGCCGGTGTACACTTCGGGGTAGGTCCCGTAGCCGTATTCGATCATCGGTGATGGGTTCCAAACATCATAGCCGCTCGCGACAATGATCGCGCCGACATCAACCTGTTCAAATACATCCACCATGCTGTGGTCAATTGCGCCGGCACCACAAGCGCCCACGCAAGCCATGCATTCCGAACAAACGCCGCAATCGAGGCAGCGGTTTGCCTCGGTGATGGCTTGTTCTTCCGTGAATCCCATATAGATTTCATTAAAATCAATGCGAGTCTCTGGGTCGCGTGCCGGGTTTTTATGGCGTGGAGTTTTATCCCAGGACGCCGGATCATAATATGCCGGTTTGGATTCCTGGACTGGTTTTCCTCTGCCAGCAGCCAGGTCTTCACCGAGAAGATAGCGTTTGATCGATTCTGAGGCGATATGCCCTTCACCCACAACTTCAACGACGGAGCTTGGGCCTAAGGCGTCATCACCGCCGGCAAACACATCCGGCAGATTGGTCTGCCGGGTGACCTCATCGGTTTTTATCCATCCCCAGTCATTTTTCACAACCTCGTCATCCACATCATCCAAAACCTGGCCGATGGAAATGATCATGGTATCAATGGGCAGTGTGAATGTATCGCCTTCGATTGGTACGGGACGGCGCCGGCCGCTTGCGTCAGATTCTCCCAACCGCATTCGTTGCAGTTCAACCGCAGTCACTTTCCCGTCTTCGCCTTTTATTTTAAGGGGATTGGTCAGGAACAGGAATTGGATCCCCTCCTCCTCTGCTTCAGCCACTTCCCATTCAAAAGCGGGCATTTCAACGCGGGTGCGGCGGTAAATGACGAAGACTTCTCCACCGCTTAAACGAAGTGCGGTCATGGCAGAATCGATGGCGACATTCCCACCGCCGACCACGGCAATTCGTTTCCCGAGTTTCGGCAGCTTGGTGTCCTTGACACCAAGGTGATGAATATTGACCTTGCGGAGGAATTCAGCGCCGTAGTGGACGCCATTTAATTCCTCTCCCGGAACGTTCATCTTGATGACCTTGTTCGTTCCCATCCCCAGAAAGACCGCATCGTACTTTTCCCGCAGCCCGGAGAGTGTGAGGCTTGCTTTGTCGCCTGTGCCATTCAATCGCACTGGTGAGTTCAGGTGAAGGGTGACATTATCACGCGAGGTGATGTCATTAATTTCTTTTTCGAGGATCGGTTTGGGCAATCGGTGGCTGGGGATGCCAACGTTCATCATGCCGCCTGGTACGGGCAGCGCTTCAAAAATGTCGCACTGAGCTGATTCTTCTGAAAGGTTCCTGGCTACGGTCAGGCTGGCCGGGCCGGAACCGATGATGGCAACTTTTTTTCCTTTAAGGGAATCACCCTGCTTCCTGGCTCTTACAGGTTCAGATTCAGGATGCGCCATGACCCAATCAGCCGCAAACCGTTTGAGGGTTTCGATGGCGACCGGTGAATCTTTTTCACCTCGACGGCAGTTCGCCTCACATGGGTGATGGCAAATGCGTCCGCAGATGCCCGGAAAAGGCATGCGCTCCTGGATCAGGTCGTATGCCTCGCGGAACCTGCCTTCGCCAATGAGCGCAACGTAGCCCTGCACATGAATGCCTGCCGGGCAGGCGCTCTTGCAGGGTGCACTTCCGCGCTTCTCGATCGCATACGTATTCGGAACAGCCTGCGCGAACGGCCGGTAGATCGCTGTCCGCTCAGCTAATCCGTTTTCAAATTCGCTGGGAACTTTTACCGGGCAGACAGCCACACAGTCATTGCAAGCTGTGCATTTTTCCAGGCTGACATAACGTGCTTTTTTCTTAACCGTGACCTTGAAATTTCCGATAAATCCATCAACCTTGTCAATTTCACTGTTGCTTAAGAGGGTGATATTTTTATGGCTGCCGACATCCACCATTTTAGGGGTCAGGATGCAAGCAGAGCAATCCAGGGTTGGAAATGTCTTGTCCAGCTGCGCCATATGCCCGCCGATGGAAGGTTCTTTCTCCACCAGGTAGACGGGTACGCCTGCATTGGCAAGATCAAGGGAAGCCTGGATGCCGGCTATTCCGCCACCAATCACCAGGGCTGCCTTGGTCACCGGAACCCGCTGTGGAAAAAGCGGGTCGTGCAGGGCCACGCGCTCCACGGCAGCCGTGACCAGGTCGATCGCTTTCTGGGTGGTTAATTCTTCCTTCGGGTGAATCCAGGAGCAATGTTCGCGCAGGTTGGCCACTTCCAATAAATATGGATTCAATCCTGCTTCCGCCAGCATCGCCCTCCAGGTGCGCTCATGCATCCGAGGAGAACAAGCCGACACCACCACACGGTTCAGGTGATTCGCCTGGATATCTTCTCGTATACTGAGCTGTCCCGGGCCGGAACATGTGTACTTGTTGTAGCGGGTAACCACGACATTTTTCAGATGGCTTACGGCTTCAACCACTGCAGGCACATCCACCGTACCTGCGATGTTTGAGCCGCACATGCAAACGTAAACGCCGATTCTTGGTTTATCCTGATTCATTGAAAATCCTTTTTAACCCCGCATGCCATTATCCATGGATTCCAGCACCAGTTGGGTGAAATCCATTGCACGCAGTCGGATCTGGTTTTTCCGCGCCCCATTAAAGAATGTACGCATGCATTGCTGGCAGGCGGATACAACATATTCCGCGCCGGTATCTTGCGCTTGCAGCAGGCGGTTCTTGGATGCTTCATTCACAGCATCTGGGGAGAACGCTTCCACGTTTCCGCCGCCGCCGCAGCACAAGGAATTTTGTCTATAGTTGGCCATTTCTCTCAATTCAATACCGGGAATCTTTTGCAGGACAAAGCGCGGTTCGTCAAAAATGCCATTGCGCTTGCCAAGATCACAGGGGTCGTGATAGGTGATCACCCGCTCGACCGGGCCGAGTTTGATTTGTTCCTTTTCAGCCAGGCGCGCCAGATATTCCGTGGCATGAAGCACTTCAAGGTCTTCGGGAAAATCGCGCATGAATTCGGGATAGATGTGTTTCCAGGTGTGGAAACAGGATGCGCATGTGGAAACCAGTGTTTTTGCACCCGTTGCTTTCACTGCTTCAAGATTGTGCCTCGCCAGTTCCCGGATGCTGTCGCTCATGCCTGCTGTGTAAAGGGGAAAACCGCAGCACCATTCCCGGCCACCCATGATCGTGAAATCAACCCCGCTGCGCCCCAGGATCTGCACCATGGACTGTGGAATTTTATAGGCCATCGGATAAAAGGAGGCCACACAACCAACGAACCACACCACTTCGGCCGTTTTCTTCATCTCACCGATTCCCCCCGGCAGATTTGAACTCCAGATCAGGCGCGTTTCATTGTCATCGCCCATCATATTGTGAGACTGAAGGATCATTTCTTTCAAATGGCTCAACGGTTCCGGAGCAACCTGCAGACCATCGCGAATAACCAATTCACGCACGCGGCGCATCGTCTCTGCAACCTGGATCCCGCGCGGGCAGCGCACCGTGCAGGAATTACAAGCCGTACACAGCCAGTATGTGCTCAATCGGCTGATTTCATCCTTCATTCCCAAGGAAAGCATGCGCCAAATCTGGCGCGGCGGCACATCCATGGCAAAGTAGGTCGGACAGGATGAACTGCAGGTGCCGCATTGCAAACAAGTTCCTATCTTGGCTGCATCGAAACCCTTTTCTTCAGCAAAATTCAGGTCCAATGCACAGCCATCCAGAACGGTGATGGGTTTTCCCGTCATTTAACCTCCGCCAGATAAATTCAAAAACAATTGCTTTGTGATATTAAATGAAGTGAGTGAGGTCAGAGTTTTGGGAGGCCTTAATCAAAGAAGCCACACCAACCACATCTTCCACCTCATCAATTAAATCTTCACGCTTGATCTCAAGCACATCCATGGTGGTCTTGCATGCGAGAAAATGAACACCGAGGTCAATGGCGGTCTGGCGCAATTCCGGGAGGAGAGCCACCTTTTTATCCTTCATCATCTTGCGGAACAGAATTGGGCCAATTCCACCGAAATTGAACCTGGTCGTCGCAAGGCGATTCAACCCACCGCGATTCATCAAACCGATCATCCTTCCCAAAAAGCCTTGTCCGGTCAGGTTTCCTTTTTGAATGGCCTTGTAACCCCAAAAGGTGACAAATAAACTGGTTTCATAACCTGCCGATGCTGCGCCGATCGCAATGGTGAATGCGGCAAACACCTTGTCAAATTCACCACTGAAAAGAACGACTGTAGCTGTTTTTTTCTCTGCCATGTCATGCTCCTTTTTTTACAAAATATTTTGAATACTCACCCACGTTCTCTTTCCCCAGAAATGGATTGCCGGTCTGTTCACACCATGCCGGGATATCGGAATGAGCGCCTTCATCATCCGCCTGTATTTCCAAAACCTGACCCGGTTCCATGGTCTTCATATTCTTTGCCAAGTGGGCAATTGGCATCGGGCATAACTGGCCAATCGAATCCTGAACCTTATCTGCTTTAATGTCCATCTTTTCTCCTTGATTTTGAATTTAATTTCGAAGCCACGGCACCACGTCATGGCTTTCAACCAATTCCACAAAGCCGCCGTAATCGATGGTTTTTACCCCTTCGACCAGCGGTTCAATCCCCCGGGCTTTCACATCTTCAATCAAAGCGTATACCGGATGCTCTGCAAGAAGTGCCTTCATTTTTCCTGCCATAACAGTGTTTGCTTTGCATGCCAAAACGCCATCCTCATAAAACAGGATTGGGGAATTTTTTGGGCAAACCCGGCTCATTGAATCCAAATTATCAGAGCCGATGGAAGCGTAGTTGATGGTATATAACATCCTCTTCCTCCTAGAATGGAAGTACTTTCTTATAGGTATCAAAGATCTCGGCAATCTGGTCACTATTGGCCGTTTCAACCTCCATTACCAGGTCACTTGCTGATAAGTCCCTATTCTTCAATGACTGGTCGTGCACAACAAATCGGTTGACATTGAAATCCTTCAGCATCGGAAATCCTTCCCCCAGTGGCTTCATATCCAGTTTTTCGGGGATCTGGTTCTTTACCAGGGCAAAGACACCATCATCCATGAAAACCACGCAGATATCCAGCTCGAATACAGCAATGCCCATGATCGTGCGGAAGGCTTCGGCTGTATAAACGCGCCCGTAAGGCGCTTTTCTCAGTAAGACAACAACTTTATTTTCCATCTTTCCCTCAATCCCCAAAACTGACGAATCGGTCAGCAGCACGCAGATAATCGGCCAATGAGCCAAGGCCCGACTGCCGTGCATGTTCAATTTTCAGATCAGGGCGCATTCCACGGAACTTCGAGCACGCGGTGCAGGCGATTATCTCGATACCTTTTGCCCCAATTTCATCCAGTTTCTGGCTGATATTACGTTCGCCTGGCGGGTTGATATATTTATTGATATTGTTGACACCATCCGTGTAAAGGAATATGCCCACAATCTCATGCCCCCTGGTCAATGCAGCGTTGACGAAATTGATAGCCGAATCCACTGCCTGATGCTGGTATGGACCTTCTAACACCATGATACCGATCTTCATTCACATCTCTCCTGTTATTAGTCTTAGTAATACGATGCTTGATTTGATGCTTACTTTGAATATTCTTTACTTGTAAGATTCAGAAAGATAATTGAGCGATCAATCTTCATTCATCAATGATTGGGCAAGTTCCACGCTATTTGCCAATTGGGTTGCCAGGATTTCCCGCATGGTATCCAGTGCATGAATGATCCGATCATCTTCCAGCGCGTAACGGATGGAAGCACCATCGCGTACCGTATTGACCAGGTTCCTTTCACGCAGCACAGCCAAATGCCTGGAAACAGTGGATTGGGGAATATTGAGCGCATCTACCAGCTCAGTTACGATGCGAGGACCTTCTGCCAAATGATAGAGGATCAATATTCGTGTGGGATCGGCAAGTGCGGAGCAGATGCGCTTGTGTAACATCTGGATCTCAAGCTCCAACTTCTGATCGACCATCAGAACCTCCTTTTATTAAAGTATTCGGATATACGTTTATCCGTATACATCAATAATTATAAGATTTAAATTAGAATTTGGCAATAAGCAAATAATCCATTTTAGATGTATTTGTGAAATATGAACCGTTGAGAAAGGAATATAAAATACCGGATGTCAGGGTTTTTTAAGGCGCACCAGGGAATCGAAAGTCTGCTACTCTTGGAAGTCTCCGCAGGGGGAAACCCACTGATTAAACACAAAGTGACGCACCAGGGAATCGAACCCTGAACCTACTGATTAA
>Ga0172375_10005353_pt1 | contig 18564 bp, 35 predicted proteins | sample LakKiv1m_FD_114537 | JGI IMG/M metagenome (GOLD analysis project Ga0172375, IMG submission 114537) | Freshwater microbial communities from Kabuno Bay, South-Kivu, Congo - kab_092012_11.1m | ecosystem: Environmental > Aquatic > Freshwater > Lake | place: Democratic Republic of the Congo...
TACAGGCTCCTGAAATGACTAAAAGAACAGCAAATGGTGGAGATGGTTCTGGTGAACTTGGTAATTCTGTAAGATTTGGAAATTCAGAACAAGGTCGCAACAAACGCTGTGTCTGGCGTATAAATACAAAACCATACAAAGAAGCCCACTTTGCCACATATCCAGAGGAATTATGCGAAATACCAATTAAGGCAGGTTGTCCTGAATTTGTTTGTAAGAAGTGCGGAAAGGCGAGGGAGAAGATTTTAGAAAGTAAAGGAACGGGAATTGATTATTCTAATAAAGGAAACTACGAAAGAGAAATTCCAACAGACAATCCATCAACAAAATTTAATAGAAATGCGAATAAAAAATTAAATGCTGAATATGAATTTAAGGGTTATACCGACTGCGGTTGTAACGCAGGTTGGGAAGGTGGAGTAGTTTTAGACCCTTTCTTCGGTGCAGGAACAACAGGATTAGTAGCATTAAAACAGAACAAAAGATTTATAGGAATAGAATTAAGTCCAGAATATTGTAAAATAGCAAACCAAAGAATAAAAGAAGCATTATCACAAACTAAATTGGAGGCCGAGCAGGAAGCTATGCAATCTGAAGCACGGCATTCCTCCCAAACCTAAAATACTATGATACAAATAAAATGTGATAAATGTAAGAAAGTTTGTAATAAAGAAAATACTCGCAGAGTTGTTATTTATGAAAAAGAATCTCAAAGATTTAGAGATAATAATTATAAAGGACATACTAAATTAGATTTATGTATTGAGTGTTTAAAGGAGGTTGGGTATCCTGCCTAATTTTATATGAAAACCTCACAACCAAAAACAATCCAAGAAGCAATAAATAATATAGAAACCTTTTTTATGGTTGATATGTGGACTAAGTTTTATCCAATAATTAAGATTAAAGGAACAAAAGGAAAGTGGTGCAGAGAAGATTATTTTAAATCCAAGAAAGATTTAGATAATTATTTAAGAGAGAATTTTGATATTTTGAGAAAGGAGATAAAAAGAATAAGGAGAAAAAAATGAACTTACAAGATAAAAAACAGAAACTTGAAAGAGGGTTAGAAGAAATTTGCATCCTTCCCTAAATCCATCTAATGTGCAAAATACCTTAATAACTCAACAAGGGGAAACTAACAAAAATTGCATATAACCCTTATTATATGCAAGTATTCTTCTCGTATAATACTAAGATTTATAAACTTCTCTCTCTATAAAAAAACAATATGCGAGGTGTAATTTAATGGCTTTTGAATTTGGTGGAATGTTCAATGCTTTTGGTGCTTGGTTATCCTCTGGACTTTTCTGGTTAATTATTGGAATTCTTCTAACGATTGGAATAGTTTTCTTATTAGTCATAAATAAGAGAAGAAAATTAAAATATAATTGTATTGAATTAATCTCCTTTGGAAATGGTAAGGTTGGTTCTAATAATCTAAAAGCAGGAATATTCAAGAAAAAGTCTATGCTATTCGGATTAGTAGACTACGGAAGCGAAAATGTCTTTAAAACTAATGATGGAAGGATAATTCTCGAGGGAAATTCTGATGATTTACATGATATTTTTGGAAAGAAAGGATTTTACCTTAGAAGAAAAGACGACGACCCAAAAATATTAGTTCCTATTTCAAAGATTCACTTCTCTAATGAAAAAGCATTATTCGAAATTGCACCAGCAGATTTCAGGGATGCTTCTATTAATATAGTAGATAGTGCAGTTAAGGAAACCCAGGGTTGGGCAGACAAATATCTACCTTATCTTATGCTTGGTGGTATGGTTATCTTTTTTATAGTCGGATTTATTCTAGCTTCTCAATTCTTTAATAGGACTGTCGATAAAGCTGGAGAAATATTAGATAAAGTCAGTCAAAATGCAGGTCATAGCACACCAGGAACGAGTCCATAATGGAAGATAAAGAAAAAATAAAGTTAGAGGTGGTATTTCAATCTCCTCTATATGGGCAGGTAGCTTGTTTAATAGAAATAGTTGATTTTGGAGCAATAGCGAGATTTTCTGATGCAAGATTAGCAAGAGATATGTTCAACAAGGAAAAGCAACTAGGAAATAAGAACCAGCTATTTGTTGAAAGACTCTCATCAATAGCCGAAAGGTTTCCAGGGAAAAAGAAAGAAGAAATTGCAAAAGAACTAATAACTAAATTCAAAGAACATAACGCAACAGTAAAACAAAAATGATTAATATAAGGACATTTTATTTTATAGGCATTATCTTAATGATATTTTCATTCGCTGGAAGTTTATGGAGTACATCAGAGAATTGGGGAATATTAAATAATGGTGGAAAGTTATCTGGAGTAACTGGAGTTTTATTCCAATTATTATGGTTGGGATTATTTTTCTTCTTATATAAAACAACACCGAAGCAACCAGAGAAAATATTTCATAATCCAGAGATAGATAAAATGTTAAAAGAATTAAATTCTACGGGGGGTGTTAAAAATGAAAAAGATAATTCTAAAAACAAATATAAAAAGAGAAGTAGGTAAACTTTATTTTTGTTCTGCTGATGAGAATGGATTTCTACAAATTGGAGAAGTAGAAATGAGATGGGGAAAAGGAAAAGGAAAAAGAAAAGATGGTACGGAATAGACCTTCAGATAATGATTATGATGATATGGAAGAAGAAGTCGATAAGCCTTTACAAAAAAAGCAAGAACAAGAAACGCAAGTCCAAATAGTAGAAAGAGCGGTTACTCTTGAATTAATAAATGATAAGCTTAATTATATTATATCAAAATTAAATAAAGCTTAGAAGCTAATTCTCCGAAGACTGTTCCATTATAAAATATTGGACCGTAGCAATGATTTCCATAGCTTTCACATAATTCGCAAGGATGCTGAACTAGCTGAACCTTAAACATAACTCCAAGTAATTGGTTAAATAATATTGCAAGTAATAGTAATACTAGTAGAAGTATAAATCCAAACCAGAACCATTCTTTTTTATTCTTGGGTAGGTTAGGTTTAATTAGATTATTATATATCTGTGCTTTTCTACTGCTTATATTTTGTTCTACTTTATTCATATTAATATAGATTCATATGATTTAAGATTCCTATGTTTCTTCTTCTTTTTTTATAAAATCATCCTCTGCAATCCCAATAGTATTATTTGGCGTGGGTTTTGCTGATTGTTTAAGACTACTCTTACCTTTCTCTCTCCAATATACAACCTGTCTCTCCGTAACATTATATATCTTTGCTAATTCTTTCACAGTCTTACCAGGAATAGTAGCCATCTTATATTTCAATTCAGTTTCTTTATCTACAATTACTTTTTTTTGTATGAAGCCTATACTTGATATGGCTTTGTCTTTATGGCGTTCATATAATTTTAGATTGAATTCTTTTAGAACATTATACTTATAATCCGGACTTAAAATGTCAGGAAAACTACCCCTAATTTTTTTAGAAGCATATTTCTTATAGTTTCTTTTTTTACCGAATCTATAATCTCTCCATAATGGTTCTAAGAACTTTTTTCTTATGAATATGAATCTTCCAGAGTATATGTTCTTCCTACTATAAACATGAATCATTGCAATGGGTCTATCAACAGAAACATATTCATTAAACTTATAGAACTTAGTCATATTAATAATAATGAAGTGTCTTTTGTTTCTAGCCATCATTAATAGTCTAGTTAGATTCTTTACAACTGTAGAGGACCAATCACTACTCAATGCTTGTAATGCTGGTTCATCCCAGATTATAATTTGATTATTTTCACTCTGCGCAAACTTTATTAATTGTTCTAAGTCAAAGAATATATTTTCGGCATTGAATGGTCTTCCAGTCTTTTCAGAAACATAATAAGCTATAGCAACAGATAGTGTAGTCTTACCTTCTCCTTCTGCTCCTTCACATATCAATACCACATCTTTTTTTGCTCTAGTATCCGTACATCTTTCTATCATTAAATCTATTTTCTGGATAAGATTTTCTTCCATTGGATATTGGAATCTAGTTACTCTCATTTTTCTTTTTTTCCTTCTTCTTTTTTATATCTTGAAATATCTTCCTTCCATAATAGAAACAAGCTAAGAATATAAGTATTTTAATAATCCACTCGAAAAGAAAATCTGTACTTACCATTATAATCCATCATCTTCCCAATCTTTAGTTCCAAACATTCCATTAATTTGCATTAATGATAACATTAACTTTTCTAAATCTGTAAGAGCATTTTCTACTATCTCATGCTGTAATGGGTTCTTATTCTGTTTTAGATATGCTCCAACATTCTTAGTTAGTATAGCTGTTGTTTCTTTAATCTTCTTTTCAATTTCTTCATTTTGTTCCTTCTCAAGATTCTTATATATTTCAGTAGCTAAATCTCTTTTTAATAAATGGAACCATAAAGAATAACTTTCTGACTTTCTTGCGATAGCAATCTGCTTTAATGTTTCTCCAACCAAATCCTTTGCGAAGACTTGTCTTAAATCCCAAGCCATCTTTCCTTCTTCTTCTGAATAATTGGGATTAGAATAACCATAATTATAATTGTAAGCCATTATAAATTATGTTCATTTATATTTATAAACCTTAGTATCTCTCGAGAAAATAGTTCATGTATAACAACAACTTTTATCATGTATAACAATACTCCAATATGTTTTTATAATATGCTTACATGAAAGTTATCATATGCTTACATATAAAATTTTAATAGCTTACATATAAAATGGTGTGGTGGAATCCAGGTACATGGTTTAGTCCTTCAACTCCAACAGCACCATCTTCTCCAACACCTTCTGCTTCAACAAATAGTTCTTCTTCAACAACGGCACCAACATCATCATCTCAAAATATAACCAATTCAACAGGCACAGGATATAATCCAGCAATAGGAGCTAATGAAGGAAAACCAACAACACAAACTAATTCTAATTTGACTTATCAGCAACAACAGAAGTTACAGGGCTTAGTTACGAACAGTCCAAATGTTTCTTATTCTCCACAGGTATTAGCTCAAATGCAAAAGCAAGGCATAGATATTTCTGGAGCAAAAGTATATGTAACTGATAAAGGTTCTCAATATACCGGTAAGGTTGTTAATGTTCCAGACTATGTTGATATAGTTCAACCACAGATAATGGGGTATGCGCAGAGCCAATCTAATCTAAATAATGTTCCAGCTTCAACTAAATCTGCATTTGGAGAAACAACCAATCAAATGAAACAAGAATTAACTTCTCAAATTCCATATTCAACACAGCAGACATTTGGAGAAACAAAGCCAGAATATTCAATCTATCCTGGTGGACCAAAATATACTCCAGAGCAGATTGCTTCATTTACACCAAGCTTAGCTTTCTGGACTAGACCAATTCAAACAACAGGAGAATACCTAAAATATAAAATTGGTGTTAATTCAGAACAGCAATATAACGATTACTTGTATAGCACATCAGTTAAAGATATTTATTCAGGAAGAACCTTTGATTCTTCTGGAGTTTTTAAAGTTCAACCAACAAATACCTTATGGGAAAACTATCTCGGTCTAAGGTCTGCTTCTCCTATTGTTAGAGTAGCAGAAGCTGGAGCAATAGCAGTTCCTCTTGGTTTTGCTTATGAGGGAATAACGGTTGGAGCAACAGCAATATCTCCTGCTGTTGGTTCAGTAACAAAGCTTGGACTAATCGGTGGTGGTCTATTTTTAACAGGAAAATATGGTTATGAGCAATATAAAAGTATTGAAGGAGCTAAGACCCAATCTGAAAAGTATGAAATATTAGGAGAAACAATAGGAACTCTCGGTATTGCAGGATTAGGATTTTCTTCTGGAAGGGGAGTATTTTCAGTAATTCAGGGAGAATTCGCAACTATGGGAAGAACATATATTCCATTATCAAAATTAACAAAACCAGAAGTTATTTCTGGAGAAGAAGTATTTCCCACGATTCCTAAAGCACAACAATTAAAAGCATTTCAAACTGGAAGTTATGGCGAATATACGCAACCTATTGAATTGACGCAGGGTACTCCTGGAGCATTTCACACAACAGCTTGGAGATTTTATGGTAATGAAATAAAACCAACAGCAGGTACATCAGAACTTCCCGGACTTTATGGTTCAGTATATCTTTCTCCAGAATTTGCTAAGGTTAATCAATACCGTCTATTTCCATCATTTAGAGGATTTCTAAATCCTGCTGGAAAACCTGGTGTCGCATTTCTACAACCAGAATCATTTAGGCAGGTATCATTTGGAACAACAGCAGACCCAACCTTTACTGGACAGAAATCTATTGGTGGAAGATATGCTTTTTTTACTTCCTCTGCTGAAAAAGGAGTAGCTGATGTTCCATTAATGAAAACAGAAGCAGAAGCAATATTTAGAACTGATGCTGGAAATTATCAATATAAAAGTGGAGAGTTCTACACTAAGATAAAAGGAGTTAAAACTCCAATAGACGTCTTTTCATCTAATGAGAAAGTTCCAATCTCTACAGAAACTGCATTTGGTTCGAAGGAAAATCTAATTATTAAAACTAACATCAGGGGTGGTTATAGTATTCCAGAATCATATCCAGTTACAACTCCAATAATAATTACGGGCATCATATCAAAACCATCCACAATTAGCTTAGCTTCCTCTTATAGTTCTCCATCATATAGTTCAGTTACTTCCTCTATCAGTTCACAAAAGTCAATATCTTCTTCTGTTTCTATTCCTAATTCAAGTAGCTTAACTAAAACTTCTAGTACAAGTTATAAATCTCCAACTAGCCGTTCCATATTATCTTCACAGGCAGAACCATCATCAGTATATATATTCCCTTCAAAATCTTCACTTTCTATACCTCGCTTTGGAATGAAGTTCGGTGGAGCATCTCGAATCTTTAAAGGAAAAAGGAAGTATGGTTATTCCCCAGACTTTAGAAGCATTTCATTAGGATTAAAGGGTAAAGCACCAAAGAGAAGCAGTTATTTTGGTTATGGGGAACAAGCAAGACCAATAGTTGGTGGTAAAGGATTACTTGCTAGTTTTGATGATAGAATAAAATTGAATTTAAAAACAAAAGCTAAGAGCTTTCTAAAAGGGGGGTTTAAATAATGGGTTTTAAAATCAGAAAGAAAAGACTGACATTATCTTTTAGAGTAGATAAAAGAGATAAAGTTAGTTCAAAAGAAGCAGTTAAAAGATTAAAAAAGGTAACAAAATAAAATGCAATATGAACCAGATAGACAACAAGCAGTACCACTAGCTCTGCCTAGTGAAAGAGCAGATGTAATGGATAAGATTCAACCAGCGAAGGTTGTTGAGGATATTAGAATGCGTTTACTTGGTAAAGTAGAAGTAAATGGAGAATGGGTTCCACAACCATTTATGAAGCAAAGAGCATTATCAGAAGTAGGAGCTTGGGAAGTTTCTTTACTTATGCTTCCTGCTTCTTCTCAAAATACTGCAATGACGAAATTAAATCCAAATCAAATAAGAGCAAGATTATTGAATTTAGCTAAAACAGCTCAATGTATGTGCTTAAGAAACTGGAAAGAATATAATATAAAAGGAATAGACCAGTTAAAATTTGTGCATGAGATAGTATTTACAAATTCATTGGCTTCATTAAATCAACCAGAAGGAGAAGGTATGAGAAAGTTTGTAGGAGGTATAGCTAATGGAAATATAGGTTACGCTGAAACAGATGAGGGGAGTATTAATTTATTCAGGCAGAAACAATGAGATTAAATTCACTTTTAATTGGAGTATTATTAATTATGAGTATAGGAATAGTTAGTGCAATACAAGATGACGCAGGTACTTACATTCCTTTTACTTATTCTCCGGTTGTTAATTACTCTTTAATAAATGTAAACAATTCTCAATATCTCGGTGGTTATCCTGCAAGTTATTTTTATCCTTATTCTAATCCATCAAACTTTTATAATTCTACAACTTTACCAGCAACAAATCTTTCTGGTTATGTTCCATATTCGGGTGCGATTGACGATGTGGATTTAGGCTCTCAAAACCTCATCACCACAGGCACAGGGACATTCGGGTCAGCTTATCAGGCAGTATTGGGAGATGATGCAAATACGAGGGCAGTTTATGCTACAGATGGAACTAATATTGTTGATGTTGCAGATGGAACTTCTGCAATTTCTGCAACAGGTAGAGTAAATATAAATGCAGTAGATGATGGTTCTACAACATTAAGAGTTAAAGGAAATAGTGGAGGTTTTGCTTTTTATCCAAGTATAAATTATTTAACAGGAGGAGCTGGTGGAGGAGAAGCTACAGCGTTTTTTGTTGGTTATGATGGTTCTGGATTTGAAACAAATCCTTTAGGTGTTAGTTTTGCTATGTATCCTGCTTTAGGAGAAATAGGATTACAAGGAACAGTTTACGGTGTTTCTGCTAACCCTATTTGTATAAATTGTCAAGGCGGAGGAGTTAGATTTAATACTTTTGATGATGGTTCTGGTGCAAATAATCAATTTGCAGGAAGTGCAAGTTTTAATGATGGAACAAATACAGTCTATCTTGCAGATGGAACTGAAGCAGGATATTTCACAGATGGGGGAACAATAGCACAACTTTCAGATGGAAATTCAGCAGTTACTGGATATAAAGGTATTGGTAGTTCTGCTGGGTTATTTTATGATGATGTCAATTATGTTTATCTTGCAGATGGAACTGAAGCAGGATATTTCACAGATGGCACAACAGAAGCTATTATTTGTGATGGAACTTACGCCTTTTATACTAATTATGATGTTTTATTTGCCGGAGGTTTACTTTATACAGATATTTGGGGAAGTGCCCTTCATGTTCAGGCAGATAGTTTTTTTGATGGAAGTATACAAGCCACAGGCACAGGGACATTTGATTCAAACGGCATAACACTTGGTTCAACAAGTTTAAGCGAGGCACAATTACAAGCATTATTAGATTTAATTTAAATAAATTTGATGAAAAATGAAAATACAAACAATAATAATAAGTTTAAGCATAATTTTACTTTTAAGTTTATGTTTTGTAAGTTCAGCAGGAGCAGGAGAAATAATAAAACCTATAAAATGTTTTAATCAAACAGTAGATAGTTCAGAAGCAGTTGAAGAAATAACAATAACAAAAACAATTCCAGTAACAGAAAGCAAAGTAGTTCGAGACAGTCAAGCAATAAGTTTAGCTATAAACCTTTACTTAACTCAAAGAATAGCACAACTACAACAAATCAATTCTCTTAGACAAAATGGAACAAAGATAGATTGGAACAAAATAATACCAATAAAAAAACCAGACATAAAAAGTCTGACAAAAACAATTCAGGTTCCAATATATAAAAATGTAACTAAATATAGATTTGTAAAAACCTTTCCTTTTGTTCAGCAATATACTATTAGAGTTCCAATAACAGAACAGCAAGAAGTTACAGAGAATCATATTAAGGGTGGCTATTATTTAAATCAAGAGACAGGAGAATTCTATAAAGTAGTTTGTAGTGGAGGTGGAATATGAAAAAGCTTTTACTTGCATTTATCTTTGGAATCTTTTTAATCAGCTTTGCTTCTGCATATCTAACACATACACAAAATACTAGCTTAAATCTTGTTGTAACTAGCAATAATGCAACATCTTGCAATCTATCAACAGTTACATATCCTGATGGTTCGACATTAATACTAAATCAAATAATGAGCAAAAATGGACAAGCATTTAACATTACTTTAAACAATAATAATTATTCTCAATTAGGAACAACTTGTCATTATATAGTTTGTACTGATGGTGTTCAATTAGAAGCCGGGAGTTCTTGCTGGGATATAACCGGAAACGGTAAGGATAATCCTGATGGTATAGTCATAGTTCTATTCTCTTTATGTTTCTTAATAATTATGGGTTTCCTAATCTATGAATTAATAGTTGGTATAGGACACTTTGCGAGTCTTGATTTAGATATAGTAGATGTAGCTAAGAGCATAGGAATATATTTTGCATTAATAGCATTATACGAACTTGGGCAATTCTATTTAGGAAATCCAGATTTTAGTAATTGGATTGTTATATTTATGAAGGTTGGTGCATTTACTAATGTAATTGTTCCTCTTGTAGGATTTACAATTAGTATAACTGTTGGAAGCTTAAAGAAAAAAACACTTGATTTTGGTATGCAAAGAACATACAGGAGAAATAAATATGCGAAGATATAGAATATGGAGATTTCCGCTAGATGCTTATGAAAAGTGGATAACCAAAAAGAAGAAGATAGAAGAAAGAATTAAAACAAATACGGGTAAGGTTGTTAGTATTCCTTTAACAGAAGTATTAAGGTTCTATGGACAACAGCAGAGATTTGAATGGGATGATAATGTATTACCATACTTTCTTAAGCAGAAAAGAAAGCGTGGTGGTGGTATGATAATATGAAAAACAAAAAAGGACAGATTATAAGTATTGTCGCTTTCTTTGCAATAGTTCTTACTATATTTCTAGCTGGTGTTCTTTTAATGTCCTTTGTTAATACCATCCTTAATCCAGTACAATCAACTTTTAATGCAATAGATAATCAATCTGGAAGGGCAGTTCAGAATATTAATAATTCTTTCGATAGGTGGTGGGATTGGGCAGTTATAATTCTATTTGCAGTTAATGTCTTAATTTTATTCATATCATCGTATATGGTAGATACTGCACCTATTTTTTTGATTGTATATATAGTAGCAGTTCTTTTATTAATAATCTTTGGTGGAAACATAACTGGAGCAATGAGTGATATATGGAGTCCTTCTGGAGTATTCGGAACAGGAAATGTAACTGCTGGTGGGAATGCAATATCAAAAATGCCTATGACAAGCTTCTTCTTAAATAACTTCACAGTAATAAATCTCGGTATAATTGTTCTAAGTGGGATAATCATGTATGCTAAATTTAAATACGGAAGGAGTCAATTTTAACAAAAAATGGAGAAAAAAACGCGATTAGAAGGCAATAGACGAAAGATAATAGCTTGGTTAATGCTTTTCATCATACCAATTTTAGCTGTTTTTGCATTTAATCTAGCTTCTGCTGGTTGGCTTCTTTATGATGACCATAATGATGCAAGTCTTAATGGTAAATGGGTTTATGGTGGAAATCTTGCAACCCAAGAAAATGGAACTAACGGAGAATATGATAGGATTGCAAGTTCTGGTGCAACTAGTGGAGCAGTTAATATGACGGTCAACTTCTCAACTTATTTTCAAATAAGAATGAATCTTAAAGCATTTACTGATGATAGCTGTAATGGAAATGACTTTGAGTTAAGAATAGGAAATACAAAAGTTATACAGTTAAACTGCTTTGGGGTTGGTGCTAACCAAGTAACTAGAACATACATAATAAATTATACTGGTTCTATCGCAAGTGCGACGGTTTATGTATATGAGAATGGGGTTTTAAATACAACAACTAGTGGTGTTGATTTGAATAGACCTCTTAATTATTATATGAATACTGCCTTAATTGGAGTATCAAATCATTATTTATATGTTAATAATACAGATTATCGGAATACGACGGAGGGTACAACAGTCTTAAATAGTCCAGCAAATAACGCACAATTTATAAGCGATTCTATTACTCTAAATGCTTCTTCTGCTGGTGCTGGATTAATCAATGTAACTTATTATATCTGGAATTCTTCTGGGTTATATAGTCAAACTAATTTAACTATATCTGGAACAGCAAACAATACAGCGTTAACAATTAGTAATCTATCTCTTGGTTCTTATACTTGGAATGCTTTTACATGTGGAAGTGATGGGTGTAATTTTGCTGATAGTAACTTTACTTTTATAACCGGTTATCAATTAAGTCAGGTCTATAATTCTACAACAGTAGGAAGTAGTTCAGAACCATTTGGACTCGAACTTAATCTATCTTCTGGTTATACTTATGTAAGCGCTTATATAAATTATAATGGAACAAGTCATCTTGCAAGTTATACTGGCTCTGGAAATAATTATACTGCAATAGAAACAATATTAGTTCCAACAGTAACAGCAACGATAAACCTTCCTTTTTTCTGGAATATTACAATAGCTAACACAACAGGAAGTTATTCTAATATTGTAACTTCTATTATAAATCAATCAGTAACCCCCATACAAAATATAAGCGTTACTAATTCTACTTGTGGTGCTGGTTTTAGTCCTGCATTTACTTTTGACTTTAAAACAGAGTCTAATTTAACTTCAATAAATGCAACATCAGTAAATTATATATTTCAATATGGATTAGGTAATAATACTGCTTTCTTAGTAAATGGAAGTATAGGAACAACCCAATACTTTAACATCTGCATAAATTCTTCTAGCAGTTATTATGTAGGATATGGAGAAGTTGATTATTCAGTTACTGGATATTCTGATAGAAAATTCTATATTTTTAATAATACCAGAATTACAAATAACACCATAAATACAACACTTTATGCACTTGATACTGCAAGTTCAACAGCATTCCAAATAACTGCAACATCTACTAATGTTGTTCCTTATAGTGGATATTATGTTGGTTTATTGAGATGGTATCCAAATCTTAACCAATATAATGTAGTAGAGATGGGAAAGACAGATGAGAATGGACAGACCGTACTTAATGTTAAAACTAATGATGTTGATTATAGATTAGCTCTATATGAAACAGATGGTACTCTTGTTAAACTTTTAAGTTCTATAAGAATGGTTTGTCAGACTACTCCTTGCGTATATTCTATATTAACATCAGATAGTGTTGATTTAACAACTTTCTTGAATATACAGCAGAATCTAAGTTTTAATTCGGATACAAAGACATTCACATTTACCTGGAATGACCCAAGTCAGGAAACAACTGCTATGAATCTTGTAGTATATAATGAGAATGGAGATACAAGTACGGTAGTATGTAATAATACAGCAACGGGTTTTACTGGAGTTCTTGTCTGTGATGTAAGTGCTTATACTGGTGTATTAAGAGCAATCGCTTATAGAAGTGCAAGTCCTTTTAGAGTAATTTCACAATTAATAGAAGAAATAAGAAGCGATTTAGGAGATTTAGCAAATGGTGGTACAACAGGACTTCTTATTGGAGTATTATTAGTTATATCCTTAGCATTGATTGGAATTGCAAGTCCAATATTAGTTGTCATATTTTCATTAATTGCGTTAGTTCCTATGCTGATTTTAGGAAACATAACATTTAGTATAATGATGATATTAGTAGCAATAGGGGGGGTAATACTTTTCTTTATGAAAAGAACGGTAACATGAATCTAAAAAATAAAAAAGCATTCAGTATGAGTGGTTGGATAGAAACAGCTATATTTGCTTGTTTGTTTGTGTTATTATTTGTAGCTTTGATTGCTAACATGAATGTTAAATATGGGCAGAATGTAGACGGTACTCTTGGATTAAGTAGTTTAGCTTCAAACCAGCAACAAAATATAAGCGATTACCAAAATACAATACAGCAAAGTGTTTCAAGTGGTTCTGCAAGTTCTACTGGACTCGGTATAAGCTTATCAACTACATGGAACATTATTTCGGCAGGTTCAACTTTAATGTGGAATTTTATAACGGGGGGTTTCATAGAACAGATAGTAGCTCTTACTTCATTACCAATTATTGTAGGAACATTTTTAAGAATCCTATTTGTAATATCAATAGGTTTAATAGTCTTGAGATTAATACTAAAATTAAAACCATAAAATGCCTTTAACAAATTTTTCAAATATAACAACAGCAACAGGATTACTTAGAGAAGCAAATGTACAGACTGGTGGTTGGTTCTGGACTGCGATAGACTTCTTAGTCTTCTCCGTAATATTTATAACATTAAGTACAACTTTTGGATGGGAGTCAGCATTCTTCGGAGCTGGTTTTGTAGCAATTATTATTTCTGTATTTTTATTATACATGAATTTGATTACTATGACTACTCTTGCAATAATAATCGGTTCGATATTATTAATATTTATTTTTATAATGTGGGCTAGTAAATGGGATTAATTCTTAAGGTATACAAAATATAAATATATTCTCTCGAGAAATGTAAGCTAATTCTTTAAATAAAGATATATATTAGAGAAATAGTTCTAATTGCAAGTAGAACAAAACTAAATCAAATGGAGGTTTAAAAAATGATGAATGCTTTGATTGCTTTGGGTCTAGGTATAGTTGTATTTGCATTAATTGTTGGAGTTGGAGTAGTTGTATTGAATAACTTCGGAAACGCAGTGGGCGCAGGTCCAGCAAATAATACAGTAGTTACATTAAATGGTTACTTACAGAACAACTTAATAACTTGGGTTCCAGCAATAATAGCTCTTGGAGTAGGTCTTCTATTCATTGGAGCTTTAATGGGAAGAAAAGGAACTAAGTATTAAATCATTTTCAATTAGAAAATGATGAATGCTTTGATTGCTTTGGGTCTAGGTATAATAATCTTTGCTTTGATTATCGGAGTTGGTGTGGTTGTATTGACTAACTTCGGAAACGCTATAGCAAGTTGTGCTAGTGGTTATACTTTTAACACAAGTACCAGAGTATGTACAAATAATACAGCACCAACAACAGATAACACAACTGCTGGTGGAGCAACGACAACAACAGGTACATTAAGTGGTTATTTACAGACTAATTTGACATCATGGGTTCCAGCAATAATAGCTCTTGGAGTAGGTCTTCTATTCATTGGAGCTTTAATGGGAAGAAAATCTAAAACTTATTAGTCGAATCTTTTTAATTTAATTTTTATATTTAAGGTTGGAGAAACTTAAATGAAACTCCAACCGGCTTTTTTTATTATATATACTAAGTATATATCTATATACCATATTATCTATATTAACTGTAAAAAAGTATATAATATAATATATACTAAATTAGAGTAGAAAGGTTTATAAAGAGTATATACATATATATTTTATGGAAAGTAAAATGATTAGGGTTGGTGGAGCAATTCAAACATCTGTCCTAGTATCGACAGAGTTTTATAAATTATGCAAACAGCATAGTATTCATTTTTCAGAAGCTTTAAGAGTGGGGATTTCTGTACTTTTAGCAGAGAGAGATATAATCCCATATGATAATAATCTCAATCTATATAGAAAGATGTTAGTATATAGACAAAAAGCAGAAGAAGCTCTACAGAAAATAAGCGAAATGGAGAGTAAGAAATGAAAACTAAATTTTTAGGGATTGTTTCAGAAAACGGTTATAACGATATACAGAGGATTATAACTCGCTTACAGGAAAAATACGGAAAAGATATAACTATTGCAGAATTGTTGCAAAAATTAAATAAAGAGGTTTTAATACTCAATTAAATACAATGGGGGTGAATGAAATGAATGAAAATGAAAGATGGGAAGAAGTAAAATCTGATAATCTTTGGTATCCATCAACTCCAGGAGAATTTATAGAAGGAATTATTATTCTCATGGAAGAAGAAAGATATGGATTAAAGGTTACGATTGAGCAGAAGAATAAGAAGCAAATTGTTCTTCCATCTCATGCAGTTCTACAATCTAGGATAAAGAACTGCTCAATTGGAGATACGATTAAGGTTGTGTTTGAAAAGACAGAACTTCCATCGGTTAAAGGTCATAATCCAACAAATATTTATAAGGTTTTCAGAAAATCTGAATCCTAGCCACCCCACGTACATTTAGATGGTTGGAGAGGTTACAGATGAAAACAAGTAGTAGTTATCCATTTAAGAATAAGATTTTTATAGAAGACGAAATACCAAAAACAAAAAAGCTGAATAGAAAGATATATCAAGGAGAAAAAGATATAAAAGAGAACTTGAATCAGTTGATAGAAGGAAAACCATTAAAAACACCACTAACTAAATTGGGTAAAGAATTTAAAAGAATAGTAAATAAGAATAAATCTTATTTTGACGCGCTTGAAAAATATGACAGAACACATAAACTCTAAAAAATCTGAAAAAGCTGAAACAAAAAGGATTAAATATTGTATCTTCTTTAAGAAAATAAAGAAATGCACGCCCGGAACTTATGCAGGGTGTAGCGTTTGCGATTATTACGATAAAATAAAAAGGAAAAAAAGATGGCGAAACCACTGACAAAGTTTTCAGAAAATCTGAATAAATTTTTATTGGATGAGAACTTGGTTGTGGTGTCTGCATTTACTTAGAGTGTAGGCACCACTTTATTATAAATAAAAAATGAAAAGAAAAAAAGAGTTAAGAAGATGTATTGAATGTAGCAAGATTTTGGGTAAGCGAAATAAATCGGGGATATGTACTAATTGTAATAGCACCTGGAAATATAAAAAACAAAGGAAAATAAAATATGAAAAAAAAATGTCTTGTCTGTGGTAAAGAAGTAAGAAGGGATAGTAAATATTGTTGTGAATACCATAGCCATAGATATAGTCAGATGATGAGAAAGGCAAGACATTCAAGCTTCGAGGAAAGTAATGTAATTCGAAAGGGATTACACGGTTTCATTGTGCGTTTTCTTTCAATGAATGCACTCTTTTCCGTTTTGAGGCATGATAGACCCTTTTTGAAACCATTAGGTCAATCCGTCTTTCCTCGAAGAAATCAAAATGACAACCCATAATTCACAATGTCAACCTAGAAGGGCTTTTATGAGGTATAGGGCAAAAATACCTGAAAGGGAACAGATTAAGCTAGATAGGGCTTATTTGCTCAATATGATGCGTTTATGTCATAATTCAGACCCTTTAAGCTTGGAGTGCTGTGGAAGTTGTACAGAAAATCCGAACCCTAGAAAACGCTATCATAGGGATGGATGGGGGGGATATACCTAAAATCTTTACAAACCTTTAAATACTTGTCGAGAGTAGATAAATTAAAGGGATTACACTTTACATGGTAAAAAAGCTTCCACAAATAATAACTAAAGAAGAATATGAAAAATTGCTTGAAGCAGAAAAAGGTAAAGAATATAAGTTAGCTTATATGCTTGGTTTTGAAGCTGGTATGAGAATTTCAGAAATAGTTGGATGGAAAGAAAAAGTTCCGGCTCTTACTGCTGATCGGGTTGATGAGGTTTCAATTAGAATAATTTCTGGTAAGGGTGGAAAGGATAGAATAGTTCCTAGACCAAAAAGATTAAATGAAACTGCAAAGAAAATGCTTCCATTAAATATTAAAAGAAGAAATTTGCAACATAGATTTAAAAAACTATCTCTGAAAATTTTAGGGAAGGATTTACACTTTCATTGTTTAAGACATGGTTTCTGTACTTACTTAGTAAATCAAGGTAGACCATTGCATGAAGTTCAAATGTTAGCTGGACATTCAAGACTAGATACTACTGGAATTTATTTGCACACAGACCCTAGAAAAGCAATAGAATCTGCAAGAGGGGTTTTTTAATGGAAACTGAAATAACAATAGAACCAATTTTGGGAAAGTACAGACAGGATAGATTTGGGGTAGTAGTAAGATTTTTTTATCCTAAGCTTGTAGAAAAAATTTATATAGAGGAATCATCTCCAACCTTAAAGGGTAATATTTTTAGATGGTTACCAACTTATACTCAATTAGAAGCAATAAAAAAAATGCTTGATGGGGTTGAGAAACAAAATGAACAAAGAAAAACTTAAAACAATATCAATAATAATTTTAGTAGTTTTAATAGTAGGAACAACACTTTATTTTTTATTTATTAATGAGAAAACTAAGTCTTATATGCAAGGTTATTCTCAAGCAATTAATGATACTTCAAACTATATGATTAATTCTCTTAAAACTCATGGTTATGTTCCTATAACTTATCAAAAGAAAACCTATGCTCTTGTGATTTATCAAGGCAATCAAACAAGATAAAATGTTCAAAAAAGAAATCGCAGAAGTAGAAAAAGAACCAGAAATAAAGGACTACAAAGAGATACCAGAAATATATGTGAAGTTTTTTAGATGTAAATGTCTTAAAAGAAATGAAAAAGATTTACTTATTGACTTTATTAGAGAAAAGCAAACCGAAGAATGTCAAGCCCAAGAAAAAGCAAAGTTTGATGATTTTTTGAAGAAGTTGAAAGAAGAAGGTAGTTTAATAATATATCTAGAACTTATGAACTCCAAGATTATAACACCAAGTTCTATTAAAGAAAGTGTAGGTGCTGTTTCTGATAGAATAGTTTTGAAAATTATAGACCAACTTTTAAAAGAAAACGAGGTGGAGAAAAGATGAATAAAAGAAAAACAATTTATGAAAGTGGAATGAAACTCCCTAAGAAAAAACAGACAACAAGTAGGAGAATGGTTGGAGACCGAAATCCTCTTTTTTACTTCAATGCTTCTAGTCTTTGGGATTAACATTTCTATTTAAACCTTTCTATTTGGGTTATTGTTATTTCTTTATATAAAGAGTAAATCTTTTTTACAACAGAGTCTTCCTTATTGACCTTATAAAGTTTAAACGAAGGTTCTTTGCAGGAAACAACTGAACCGAAACATTTATAAACTAAGTCTCCTTAGTTTTCTTATGGTAAAAAGTATATTATTAAATCTTGATGAAAACTTATTTTTCAAGATGAAAGAGGATAAACTTAGAAGAGAAAA
>Ga0172375_10005355_pt1 | contig 18557 bp, 9 predicted proteins | sample LakKiv1m_FD_114537 | JGI IMG/M metagenome (GOLD analysis project Ga0172375, IMG submission 114537) | Freshwater microbial communities from Kabuno Bay, South-Kivu, Congo - kab_092012_11.1m | ecosystem: Environmental > Aquatic > Freshwater > Lake | place: Democratic Republic of the Congo...
CCGCGAGAACCGCATTGACGGCGACCAGTTTTATTTCGACCTGAAGACCGCGCTCAAGGAGAACGCGCTGGACGAGGCCATCGCCCTGGCGGCGCGGACCAAGGGCGTGATCGGACGGGTGCTTCAGGAGGGCTTCCTCCGCGTCAAGGCGGGCGAGACGGACATCGCCGCAGCCACCGAGAAGGTGATCCTGGCCGAGATGATGGCCATGGAAAAATCGCGCGGCTGGATCGTGAACCTCTCCCAGGTCGCGCCGCTGCTGGGCATTCTGGGCACGGTCTGGGGACTTGTCGTGGCGTTCATGACCATCGAGAAGACCGCCTCGACCGATCCGCGGCTGCTGGCCGGGGGCATCTACCAGGCGCTGATCACCACGGTGGCGGGGTTGTTGATCGCCATCCCGCTGATCCTGTTCCAGGAACATGTGCGCAAGCAGACCAACCACATTCTCGCCCTGCTCGACCTCTACCTCGTGGAGATCAAGGAATGGCTGGCCGGGAGTCGCAAGACGGAAAGCGGAGGCCATGCTTAAACGTCACGAAATTCCCGACAACACGGCGATCAACATCACGCCGTTGCTGGATGTCATCTTCCAGCTCCTCGTCTTCTTCGTCCTGACGTCCAGCCTCGTCCGCCCGACCCAGATCGAATTGCAGTTGCCCGAATCCACGAGCGGCGTAAAGACGCCCGACGTCCAGGGGCTGGTCATCTGCTACCGGATGGACGGACAGTCGCCGGTCATCACGCTCAACGCCGAACCGGTCGCCGACGTCGCCTCGCTCGCGCCGGCGTTGCGCATCCTCCGCGGCGACCCCCAGAATCCGCAGGCCCGCCTGGACATCCAGATCGACAGGGCCGTGCCCTATCAGGACGTGGTCCGGCTGATGGACACGGCGCGTGACACGGGGTTCCCGAAGTTTTCGTTGCAGACCCTGGCGGCGGGTTCGGCCGCATCACGATGAAAAACGAGAATCTCCAGCGCACGCGGGCGCATGCCGCCGGCCGCATCCGTCTTCTCGGAACGGTCGCCGGCACGCAATCCTGCGAATTGGTCGCCGACGGCGACGACATCCTCGTCGGCGGCGCCGCCGCGTGCGACCTGCAGGTTTTCGACCCGCTTCTGCCGCCCCGCGCGTTCCGCCTGCGCCGGGAGAAGTGCCATGCGGGCCCCGGCGAGGAGTGCCGGTGCCATTGGGTCATCGAGGCCGTTCCCGGCGCCCGCGTGTACGTGAACCGGCACATCACCCGGCGCGAACGTCTGCGCGCCGGCGACACATTCGCGGCGGGATGCCATGAGTTTCTCTTCACCCACGCCGGTTCCGATCTGCGCAACCGCCGCCTGCATCAGAATGTGGCGGACCTGTGCGCGCGGCTGCTGGTCCGTCATGCCGCGCCGATCGGCTTCATCCGCCGCAGCCCGTTCCATCAGCACGCACGGCGCATCCGCAGGGGGCTCTCCATCGCCGGCGCGCTCGCCGGCCTGCTGCTGATGCTGGCCCTGCTGATTCCGCGGGAAGAGGCGTTCGAGTCGGTGATGCCGCCGCTCGAAGTCCAGGTGGCCGAGCACGCCACGGTCTCCCCGGACGCGGTCCGCTCCCTCGACGCGGTGGCGCGGCAGGCCTATCAGCCCGCCGCCGCGACTGAAGAGGCGCCCGATCTGGCGGAAAAGCCACCGCTCCCGCCTTCCGAGACGGACGCCCGCCCACGCATCATGCCGGTCGCGAAGGCCGAGGCGCCCGCGCTCGCAGCGGAGCAGGTTGAACTCGAAGCGATCGCGCCCCTCGTTCCCGGGATGCCCGAAGCGGCCGACGGCAGCGCGGTTCGCCGAACCGTCGCCACGCTTGAATCCACGGCTCCACCGCCGCGGCGCGCGGTGCTCCCGGAGGAGGCCGACCTGCAGATCGCCCGTCTTTCGGACGATGCGCCCGCCCTGCCCGAGATGACGGGTCGCCGTCCGATCCCGCGCGACTCCGATCTGGCCCAGCCGGAGATGCCGGCCGCCACGCCCGACCCCGCGACGTGGCAGCTCCCCATTCTGCCACCGTCTCCCGTCAAAACAACCACCGCCGCCGTCCGCCGTGAGACGGCTGTCCTTTCCGGTACGGCCCCGCCGCTGCGGCGCCTCAGCGTTTCCGAGACGGTCCGGACGCCCGCCGAGGCCGGCGAAACCGCCGACCTTCGCGCCCAGGCCACGCAGAAACCGCTCGGTGCGCCTGTTACCCGCGCCGTGGTACGCGACGCGCTGGCCGCGTTGGAGAAACCGGCGACGCAGGGGATGAAGGCCGACCCGAACCGGGTGAGCGAGCAACTCGCGGCGTACACGGCGAGCCCCGTCGATTTCGAGACGTTCCGCGGGTTGCAGGTCCCGGTCGCGCGGATCGCGGAGCAGTTGCGGCAGATCGAAACATCGGGCACCACCGATCCGATCAACGTGGACGGCAGCCTATCCCAGGAAGAGATGGCGATTTCCTGGAAAAGCGGGCGTTTCAAGTCCCACGCACCGGGACAGCCGCCGCCGGACGCCGACCCGCCGACCTACTGCTATGTCGGCAAAACCGAGATCGGCGGGAAGCCCCATCTGTACATCGCCTTCACCTGTGTGGATCCCGACGTGTCAAAGCTTCTTGCGCGCGCGGGCAGCGGCAACTCCGCGTCCTTGATCGCCGACGATTCGGTCGAGATCTTCCTGGACATTAACGGCGACCGGAATGACTACTTTCAGTTTATCGCCAACGCCAGGGGCGGATTCTGGGGCGGATATTACCCGAGACCGGCCTTTGATGGCGGCGTGACAACCCCCGCGCAACCGTGGGATGCGGGCGCGACGGTCAAGACCAGCGTCACGCGCGAACCGAGCCAGTGGGTGTGCGAGATCGTCATCCCGTTCGACCGGCTGGGCGGCGTTCCGCCAAAGGGCGCGCGATGGGGGGTCAATTTCGCGCGGAACTTCCGCGGTCAGGTCGCGGACTGGCAACTTCAGAGCTGGTTCGCGGTTTACGACAAGAGCCGCAACTTCCACCATCCGAGCCTATTCGGCGTCTTCCAGTGGTGATGCGCGAAGGTAATCCGCGAGACGGCCGTGAAGCGAGGGGGCCGTGGCGGACGGGACGGCGTCGAGGAGGCGGCGGAGCGTGGCGACCACCCGCGGGCGCAGGTCGTCGGCCAGGGTTCCAGCCTGCTGCAGGGGCGCGATCAGGCGCAGGGCCGTGTTTTCGTTCGCCGCGGCGAGCGCCCCGACCGCGCGCGCAAGCAGGTCGAGCCCCTCGTCGGTCCAGAGGCGCGCATTGTTGAGCGAGAAGGGAACGTAGAGCGCGCGGGCGAGGCTGGGGTGGCGGATGTCGAACGCGGGGTGGGCCGCCTCGCGCTCGATCGCCGCACACACGTCGGCATGGGGCGAGCGGCCGAGGACGCCAAGCCAGCCGATGTAGCCGCTCCGGCGCGGACGGAGCTCATCGCCGGCGGCGGCGACGATCTCGGCCCGGCGCGGGTGCGACGAGCGGTGGAGGGCCGAGAGGGCGTTCAGCCGATCGGTGATGTTCCGGGCCGCAGCGTGGTGCGATTCGAGCGCGGCGTGCGCCCGCGGGGTGTCGGCGGCGACGAGCGGTTCCATGAGGACGGCGGAGAGGAAGCGCCGCTCAATCGCCGCGGAGAGGCCGCGCGTGTCCGACGCGTCGGCCGGGCCGCGCGTATCGGTGGCCGCGAAGACCTGGAAGAGCGTGTCGCCCGCCCGGAGCGCCGCGGCCTTCAGGAGAACGCGGCGCGCCCACCAGCATTCGCGGACATGGCGGAGGTTGGCGCGGTCGAGCGGTTGCTCGTCAATCTGCAGCAGGTAGCCCTTGAGCCCGTCGGGAAGCGCCGGATCGCGCAGGAGTTCGTCATACAGGTCGAGCCAGTCGGGGGAGACGGCGGCGACGAGAGAGTCGGGCGCGGCGCCGGCGAGAAGGGCTGCGAGCAGCGCACCGCGTTCGCGGTCGGTCAGGGCGCGCATCGCCTCGACGCGGTTGAAGGTGTCGGGGTCGAGCCGGACCTGAAGCCGCAGGCGGTCGGGGGTCGCCGAGCGATCGTCGCAGACGCCGTAGAACGAGGCGCCGCGGTTGAGCGAGAGGAAGGCGGGCTCGGGGATGTCGGCAAAGGTGAAGACGCGCTCGGATTCGCTCAGGATCAGCGTGCCCGCCGCGCCGGGGATGTCGCGGCCGTCGGCGGCGACGGCCGCGAAGACAAAGGGAAGGGGAAAGAGGCCGCCCGCGCCGGCGCGCGTCTGGCGCAGCGTGAGCGCCAGGCTGCGCGCGGACGGGTCATAGCGGTACGTGGCGGCCACGCGCGGGTAGCCCGCCGTTTCCAGCCAGCTTTCGCGGAAGGAGGAGAGATCGCGTCCGGCAACCTCCTCGAAACAGGCGAAGAACTGGTCGGTGTTGGCATTCGAGCCGGTGTGGCGGTCGAAGTAGAGGCGGACGCCGCGCGCGAAGAGGTCGGCGCCGAGCAGGAGCCGCAGCATGGCGATGACCTCGGGCGCCTTGACGTAGGTCAGCCCGTCCACCAGCTCGTCGGGGTGGTTGAAGCCGTCGCGGACGATGCGGCCGAAGACGCCGCCGTCTTCGGTGGCGAGCGGGCCGGTTCCGGGCGCGCGGATGGCGTCCACCTCGCGCAGGCGGAGGAAGGCGGGATTGAAGACGGTGCGCAGGTAGGCGCGCTCGACATCCACGGTGAACGCCTCGTTGAGCCACATGTCGAACGGCGACTCCATGGTGACGTCGGAGCCGCATTCGTTGTGTTCGTATTCGTGGACGATGACGCCGTGGGCGTAGATCAGGCGGGCGTCGGAGGTGAAGCGGTCAATCAGGGCCGCCTCGGTGATGATCGTGGTGTTGCCGACGTTCTCCATGCCGCCGAAGTTGGACTTCTCCATGCAGATCGTGCGGTAGGTGTCGTACCGGTAGGCGTAGGAACGGGCGCGGCGCTGCCAGCGGACGGCGTCCCGGAGGATGGCGAGGGGAATGCGCGCGTCGGCGGCGCGGCCGGGCGGGACGAGGTATTCCAGGGTCACGGCTTGCGGCGGCAGGCCGTCCGTCGCGTCGAGGGTCACGGTCTCGCGCAGCGCGTCCCAGGTGCCGGCGCAGACGAAAAAGAGGTAGGGGGCCATGGGGACGGCGTTCACGTAGGTGATGCGCTTGCGCGAAGGGTCGCCGGGAACCGGTGTGGGGACGCCGTCGGGGTTGGCGGCGCGATCCACATCGCCGTTGGCGATCAGGTGCGTGTAGCGGGCGTCGCCCTCGAGGGTCGTCCGGAAGGTGCATTTGGCGGTGCAGTCGTCAATAACCGGGACGATCCGCTGGAAGCCCCACTGCTGGCACTGGGAGATGTATTGCTGGGGCGCGCCGGGCGGGGTGGCGTCGCGGTAGATGCCTTCGAGCACGGTGTCGGAGGGGGTGCAGCGGGTGCGGGCGCGGATGAGGACGCGCTGTTGCGGCGCGAGCGGCCGGGGCAGGGTGACGGTCAGGGTTCGCGCTGCGGCGTCGGCGCGCCACGGCGCGGGCGCGGGCGTACCGGCTTCGCCGACGCAGGCGTCGACCCCGCGGATGTCGAGGTCGTGGGCGTTGAGGACGACTTCCGTGAGGGGTTCCCGCGCGGTCAGCCGCAACACCGCCTCGCCGGCGACATGCGTTTCGAAGAACGAGAGCGTGACATCCATGTGTTCCAGTCGCACCGACGGCAGGCGGAAGGCGGATTTCAAATAGCGGTAGGAACTCATCGGCGGCTCCAGGTTCCGGGTGGGGCGCCGGAATTCCGGCGCCCCGGCTCGCGGGTTGCGCGCGACCGGGCGTGTTGCGTGAAGATCAGGGGCCACAGCGTACCGGCACCGGGCGGCCCGGGTCAAGCACGACACGCGACCGCGCGGCAGTCGGTCAGCGACAGGGGGGAGGGGAATACGTGATTGCGTGAATGCGTGAGAGCGGTGGACGATACCGGCGACGATGACGGTGAACGATTGGGATCCTCGCGACTCGGTATCCGTTCTCGTCAGCCGATTTCCCCTTTCCCGTCGTCTTCTTGAGAAACGGCAAAAATTAAAGCAAAGAGACTCTTGCAAAACCTCAGCGGTCGCGGAGGCCCGCGACCCTCCAGCGCCAGGCATGTGCGTTTTCCCGGCTCATTGGAGGGCGGCAGGCCTCTGCCGCCGTTCTGAAGCGGAGGTTTTGCAAGAGCCTTCCGTTACAAGTGATAATCTCCGGACGCTTCGGGCTGGTACAGGACGGCCTCGATGCGGATGCGCCGAACTCCGGAGGGAACCGGCCACTCCACGACATCCCCCTCACGGCGGCTGGTCTTTCCGGAGGGCGATGGCGCCGAGATCCTCGACGGTGTCCACGACGAGGATGCCGCTCAGCGTTTTGCAGAAGTGTTCGGGTATGCGGCCTTTGGCGTCGGGAGGGCCAACCTCCTGACGGACGATCTCGCGGGTCTCCTCGACGGACCAGGCGGGGCCGCCCGTGACGCTGACGTCCTCCAGGAGGAAGAGCTTGATGCTGCGGGTCTGGATATCGGCCCGGATCGTTCCGTCCTGCAGTTTGACCGGCAGGGTTCGAAGCTCCTGAACGAGCGCGCGCGCCTTGGCCGCGCGGCCGGTTCCGCCGGCCAGCCGGGCGATGTGTTTCTCGTTGAAATAGGGGTTGGACACCTGGATCTTCTCTTCGATGGTTTTCACGTCAACCGCCGTGAGGCCGTTGGCGCCGCGATGGAGGACGACTCCGGTGTAAAACGCGTTTTCCAGAAGCACGAAGAGGTCGTAGACGCCATCCGCCATGCCGGTGAACGAGAAGCTGCCATCGGAAGCGAGATCCGCGATATGCACGGCGATGCGGGTTTTGATGTCGGTGCGGGCGCCGCCGGCGAGCAGTTTCGTGGTTTGGGTCGTCTTGTGTTTTACGCGCGAAACGGCGAAGACGCCGAGCACCTCGGATGGGGGGGCGTCGAGGCGGCCCCGGATTCCGCCCGGCGCGTCGGTCCGGGTGTAGAGTTGGGACGCCTGGATGGTGCCGGTGTAGGGCCCCGGCGCGCCCGGCACGATCTTCGGCGCGGCCGGGGCGCGGAGTGCGAGGAGGGCGAGCAGGCCCGCGCCGCGGGCCAGCGGACGGAGCCTCGTGATCTTCGGCAAGGCAAGTCGGGGCGTGCGCATGGCTTACTCCTTTCCCGTGGAGCCCGGGGGGGTGTTGACGAAGGTGCGGGTTTCACGGAGAACGGTTTGGGCGCGGGCGGCGACGGGCAGGCCCTCGAAGCGTTTGAGAGCCTCTTCGGCGAGATCGCGCGCCTCCTGGAACCGTCTGAGTTGCATGAGGGCATCGAGCAGGAGGCCCATGGCTTCGGGGAGCTGGCTGGTCATCAGGTCGGCGCGGCGGTAGGCGGCGAGGATGGCGGCGACGCGGCGGTGGTCGCCGGCATGCGCATAGACGCGCGCCTCGGCCATGGGGAAGTCGCCGCCGATCTTGGACATCGGCGTGTCGTTTTCCCACTGGGCAAGGGTGGCGAAGGCCTCGGCGACGGCGTTCTGCGCGAGGTAGGCGCGGATCGTGGAGGTCTGGGCGGCGTCGTTCACGGCGTAGAGCTTCCAGGCGTCGGCGCGTTTGAGTTCCTGCGTGGCGGCGCGCAGGGGCGGGGGCGCCTTGTTGGGGCTTTCGCCGGGCTTGAAGACGCCGAGGCCCTGGAATCGCGGCTGGCCGCCGACGGCGGTGGCGGCAGCGCCGCCCAGACGGTTGCGGCTGCGATAGCGTTCCTGGGCGTCGGCGTAGAAGCGCGCGGCCTGGTCGCGATTGTCCGCCAGCCGTTCGACATCGCCCAGGCGGAGGACGGCGCGCTGGATCTCCTCCGGGCTGTTGGCCGCCTCGCGCATGAAGCGCGCGTCGCGCCGGGCCGAATTGATGTCGCCACGGTCATAGAGGTGGCAGGCGATCCGCTCCTCGCGCCAGCGAAACTGGCGCGCGCGATTCCGTTCGTTCTTCTCGAGGCGCTCGATCCAGGCGAGCTGCGCCGAGGTGTCGCCGACGAGCCGGAGCGTCTCGGCGAAGCGATCCTCGATGGCGTGGCGCTGTTCGTCGGGAAGTTTTTGCGCGGTCGGCCAGGCGCGGTTGAAGATCTCCATCAGGAGCGGCCCGTCGGTGTAGGTGTCGAGCGCCGCGACCAGGGTTGCCCAGAGGTCTGCCGACCAGGCGGCGCACGGGTCCTTGCCTTTGGGGACGGCCTGCGCCATTGCCAGAAACGTCTGGCGATAGAGGAGACGGTCGGCGGGGTTGTTCAGCGAGTGGGCGCGCGGCGTGGCAAGGGAGACGATGCGAAAGGTCTGGCGGGAGACGCCTGCGGGGGAGGTGACGGTGAGCGTTCCGGGCGGTTGGCCCTCGCCGCCGCCGACGAGCCAGGCGCACGAGGGTGACGCGGCGGAGACGGGGCCTTGTCCGAAGTCCCAGGCGATGGAAACCGCGTCGGAGGGGATGACGCCGCCACAGGTGAAGGTGTGGAGGTGGACGGGTTGATTGGCGACCCAGAGATAGCCGTCGGCCTGGAGGTTGCCGCCGACCCATCCGACGACGCGTCCGTCGGCGGCGGTGAGGCGGATCAGCTCGGCGTGGCCGGTTTTGCCCCAGATGGCGCCCTCCATCAGCACCGGCAGTTTGTCGCCGCTTCCCTCGCGCTTCCAGAGGAGCGACATCTCCTGTTCGCCGGTGACCTCGAAGTGGAAGTAGTCCACGCGATGCCAGCCGGGATCGAGTGTCGCGCTTTTGCCGAATTCCCCCTTGGCGCCCGCCGAGCGGTCGTGCAGTCCGGGCCAGGCGGCGTGGAGGCGGCCGTTGAGGTGAATCTCGGAGCCTTCGTCGGAGATAGTCGCGAGGTAGAGGGTCTCGCGCCTGTCGAGTTTGAACCATCCGGTGAACCAGGAGGAGAAGTGGTCGTTCGGGCCGAAGGGGTTGTAGCGGACGCCGATGCGGGTGACGCGTCCGGCGGCGGCGCCCTGCGCCGGCGGCCATTCGGACGCCATGCTCTTCGCGTTCTCGATTGAGGGGTTGCCGGCGCGGGTGAAGAGGAAGAGGCTGGGTTTGAGCGCTGTGGCGGGAGGCCGCCGCGGGAGCGCGGGGGCGGAGCGGATGTAGAGGACAACCTCGCCGGCGGCGGGCGGTCGGAAGACCAGGCCCAGGGCATCGGCGGGGGTGTGCCAGAGCAGGAGGCTTTCAAGCGGCTTGCCGTCGGCGCCGCGCGCCTCGACAACCGGGAATCGGGGCAGCAGGCCGCCGTCGGGGATCTGGACGTAGACGCCGAGATCCGGGTCGGCGGGGCGCTCGCGCAGCGCCACATCGGCGCGCAGCGCGGCATCGGGCACGGCCCAGTCGGCGCGTTTGGGCTGCTGGGCGCGCAGCGGCAGGCAGGCGAGGAGCAGGCAGGCGAGAAGGGGCGCCCGCTTCCCGCGACGGGGCGTTTCGCGCGATGGGGCCGGGGGGCAGGGGCATCTGGCGCTCGGGGTCACTTCAACTCTCCGATGGCTTTGAAATAGTCGGAGACCATCCCGCGGTATTCGGCGGGCGCCTCGTCGGGGTTGGACGCGACGGCCGCCTCGGGCGGGCGGTAGAGGCCGAGCTCGGCGCCCATCGTCTCGTCTGAAAAGCCGGCGTCCAGCGTGGATCGGGCCTTGAGCAGATCCTGGACGGCCCGTTCCTGGAACTCGCGCATCTGGGCGATCCGTCCGGCGCCGCCGGCGTCGGCGGCGCGCCTCATGTTCTCGCGGGCGCTGTTGAATCCCGGCGGGATCTTGAGGCCGCTGAGCTGGGCCTTGGCGTAGACGGTGTCGGCCAGGCGGGCGAGTTCGGCCTGATGGGTGCTCTCGTCGGCCTGCCGCACCTTGGACTGGCGGCGGGGATCGGCGCCGGTTCCCGCCATCCCCTTCTCGTCGGCGTAGCCGGCGTTCTTGCCGCCGCCGGTGGCCCTGGCCTCCGCGTGGCCCTCCTCTTCGATGTCGCCCGACTTGGATGCCTCCTTGGTGCGGCGCGTGTCGATCGTGTCGTCGCCCTCGTTGATCCGGCCCGACTTGGCCATGATTTCGCCGTCGGACATGCCGGCGCGGCCGATCTGCGAGCGGCCGTCCTGGTCCTTGTGGTCGGGCTTGCGGTTTCCGCTCTTCCCGCTGGCGTTGTAGCTGACGGTCTCGCCCTCGCTGATGCCCCACCCCGGCGCCATGTTGGCATCGCCCTGGTTGGTGATGGAGTCGTCGGTTTTCTTCGCCAGTTCCTCCTGTTCTTCGAGGAGGTCGCCGATGAGATCCTGGATCTCCTCGGGCATGCCGATCTTGGGAATGGCGCTTTGGATCTCGGCCTGGTCGAACGCCTCCATGTTCAGTTTCTGGCTGTCGGGGGTGTTTTCCAGCCAGTGCTCCATCTCGTCCATTTTCTGGCCGGTCTTGGCCATAAGTTCGAGATAGAAATCCTCCTTCTGCAGGCCGATCTCCGTCGCGTCGGTCCGTTTCTCGCTTCCCGCGATCTGCTCCATGGCCTCGTAGATCTGATAGCAGTCGGTGACCAGTTCGTTGGCGGCGTCGAGTTCGGGTATGGCCTGCAGGTCGGTGGCGACCTTGAGCATGGCTTCGGCCATGCTGGCTTTCAGTTCGACGACCTCTTCGAGGAGTTCGTCATCGTTGCCGTTGGTCTTGTCCCCCTGGCTTTCGGTGGCGCGGAGTGCGTCCACGATGCCGGCCTGAAGCCGCTCGATCTTGCCGAGGGCATCGCGGGCGTCGCGGAGGGTGTCGAGGGCTTGTTCGGCCTGCTTGTCTGCGGTCTCGGCCCTCCAGTCGGCAAGGAGGCGCTTGAGGGCGTGGAGCGACTGGATGGCGTTGGCCTGCGGGGCGAGGGCTCGATCCGGGGCGGCGTTCCGCAGGGCCTGGGCGGCGCGGAGCATGTCGGTCTTGATCTTCAGTGACTCGGCGGTCTCGGCGACGGCGTTCATGAAGTCGCGCAGCGGCTCGCCCTCCTTGGCCATGCCCGCGTCGCGGCGGGCGAGCTCGACGAACTCGGCGAAGTCGAGGACGAGCGCCTCCTGGCGCTCGACGACGGCATCCGACGCAGGCGCCTCGCGGAGAGCCGCGGCTTCGGTGGCGGCGCGGGTTTCGGTCTGCCCCTTGATCAGGGCGTCCAGGATGGCCAGGAGCCCGGAGGAGCTTTCGCCGATGCGGCCGCCGCGGGCCTCGCTCTGGGCGAAGGCGAGGAGGCGGAGAATGAGGCTCTGAATGGCGATCGCCTCGTTCGCGGCGGCGCCGCGCGCCTCGGCCGCCGCGGTCAGCACGCCGGCGAAACGGGAGACGGCGTCGGCCATGGGCTCGCGCGCCCGTTCGACCACGACGCGCGCCGCGCCGAGGGCGGTCGAGCGGGAGGCGAGCAGATCTTCGGCGTAGGCCCGGATTTCGCGCTGGCGGGCCAGCAGGCCCTCCCATGCGGTCCGGTCGAAGACCGGGAGATCTGCGGCGAACCGGGAGGTGTCAGCCAGATTGCCTCGCTGCCAGACGATGAGCTGGCCGAGGGTCTTGCCGGCTTCCTCCTTCTGGGTGAGGAGGTTCTTGTACTGTTCGGTGATGAGGGTCTGCTCGAAGACGATCGGCGGGCTGGCGGCGCGATTGGGCGAGCCGGGCTCCCTGCAATCCTCGGCGACGACGCGGAAGGCGGGGGCGCCGGCGAGGTCGTCGAGCGTGCCGGTCCACTCGCCGTTGAGACTCGTGCCGCCGTCCGGGGTCCACGAGGCGATGGCGTCGCCGGGATCGGACTCCCCGGCGCCGCGGACGACGCGTTCGAGACGCACGGCGCCGATTCCGTAGTCGTCGCGCACCTCGAAGGCGATGCGCGGCAGGGCGCCCGGGTGGAGGGCGGCTTTGGCGGCGGGGGCGGTGATGCGGATGGCGGGGGGCTGGTCGGCGACAAGGGAGAAACGGATGCGCTGTGCGAAGCGGGCGTCATGGGTGTCGCGGACGGTTACACGCAGGACGGCGCCCGAGGCGACCGGAAGGGCGCCGCTCCAGCGCAGGCCCTCCGCCGCGGGCGACAGGGCGAGGGGCGGGCCGTCGTCCAGGGCGAGATCGGCGGCGGCGGCGGCGCGATTGAGGGCGAGGCGGACGGTCACATCGGAGAAGACCGGAATCTCGGGGTTCTCCTCCAGCGCGTTGACTGTGGCGGTCGGGAGGCGGGTGTAGGCGGGTGGCGTGACGACGACGTCGAGCGCGGTCAGGGCGAGGGGCGGAACGGGCGTGAGGGTGTGGATTTCGGTCGGCCAGGCGTCGCCCACGTGGAACCGGTAGGCGGTCGTCGCGGCGAGTTGGATGAGGGTGTGGGAGAAGATCTGTTCGACGCCCGATGCGTCGAAGGAACCGAGCCGGAAGAGCGTGCGCGCGGTGTCCGACGGCGTGAGCTCCAGGGTGACGGACTGACCGGCGCGGCCTTTGGCGCGGACGGCGAGCTCGACGGACGATCCCTGGACGACGGAGACCGTTCCGGGTTCGACGCCGAGGACGGAGGCGAAGGTGGGCGGGGTGAGGGCGCTGAAGGGGTTGACGACACGCCGCATGGCGACGGTCCACGCCTGCCCGTAGAGCAGAACCGGGATGGCGAGGAGCGCCAGCGCCGCGGCGAGCGCGGCCGCGCCGACGCGCCGCCCGCGGCGGTTCTTCAGCTCGGCGAACGGCAGCGAAGACCAGCCGGGAATGGATTCGGAGAGGTAGGCGCGGAGCCAGGGCGAGGGTCGGCCCGGCGCGGCGGAGAAGAGGACGCGGTTGATCAGATGGTTGTCGAGCTGGGGAAAACAGCGCTCCAGGATGGCGGCCACAGCGGCGGGCGAACGGCGGCGGTTCAGGACGCGGGCGAGGAAGACTCCGGCGGCGACCGCCGCGCCGACGAAAACCAGCGACAGCGAGAGGCGTCCCGCGCCGCGGGGCCGCAGCCACATGTCGAACAGGGAGAGGACGAAACAGCACGCGCCCAGGGCCGCCGCGCCGAAGAGCGCGAACTCGAACGCGCGCCAGCGGTTGATCTGCCCGTTGATGCGGGCCAAATCATTTTCGAGCGGTGACATGGTCACAAACCCCTAACCCCTAACGTCTAACCCCTAATCCCTTCTCACTTCCCCTTCTTGATCTGGCTGCGGTCGACGGGGCCGACCTCCTCCAGCATCACGTCGTCGACAAAGAAATCGCCGCCGATGCCGCCGATGCCGACGAGGTGGATCACGACGAAATCGCAGTTCTCCCAGAAGTTGTAGGCCAGTTCGCTCAGGTCGCGCTGAGGGATCTCGACGCTCTCGGTCGCCCAGGTCCGCTTGACATTGGAGAACTGGGCCGTCCCCTTCTCCCCGGAGAACGAGAGCACCGGACCCTTGAACGCGTCGCGGACTTCGGTATTGGACGGCGTGTTGCTCTTCTTCACCCCGGGTTTCCAGCGCTTGCCCATCACATAGATCCGTCCCGCAGGCCCGGTCGAGCGGGCGGAGACGGTGAGCTTATACCGCTTCTTGGGGTCGATGCGGATGGGATAGCTGAGGGCCTGCACGCCCCAGTTGTCGGTGGCGACCTGGCTGACCGTGAATTTGAGGACCTTCTTGCGGGTGCCGTCTCCGGTGACCGTGACGAATTTATAGTTGTCCTTAAGGAAGTCGTGGTCGGGAAAATCGATCAGCCAATAGGTCAGTTCGTTCTCGAAGTCGCCGTTCCGCTCCTTGAGCAGGTTCTCAGCCGCGGCCGCAGGGAACGCGGCAGCAAAGACGACGGCGCAAAGCGCAGCAGTGAGATACAAGTTCTTCATAACCAAGTTTCCCTCCTGTTCTTCAATCAACCATCGACCCTCGACCATCAGCCATCACTTCATCCCAGCCAATTTTCTCAAGACCCATTCTAGCACAAGCACGGCGATCAGGCAACCGAGCAGCCAGCGGGTTTGCCAGAGCGAGGCGTGTTCAATGCGGCGCTCCTGTTTTTCTGAAACGCGCAGGTCGCGCAATATCGTGTCCATCTCTTCCGGCGGGGCGTAGCGTCCGCCGCCGCCGCGGGCGAGGGCGCGGAGGGCGCGGAGGTCGGCCGGCCGCTCGACGGTCTCCTGGGAGACGGCCCGGGCGCTGAAGAAGCAGGGGGAGGAGGCGATGACGCGGCCATCAATCTCGACGGAGGCGACCGCCTTCCAGTTGCCCGCCTCCTCGGGCACGAACGTGGCGACGTAGCCCTGGGTGTCGCGGCCGCCGGGCCCCGGGATGAGGCGCGAGGCGAAGGCGAGCGACAGGGAGCGGCCGGACGGGGAGAGGAGGTCGCAGGCGATCTTCCAGGCGCGCGGCGGGGCGTTCGCGGGTTCGACCAGGCGGGCCTGGAGGCTGGCGGATTCGCCCACGGCGATGACGGCGGCGTCGGTGAAGAGCTCCAGCCGGTAGCTGCCCGTGTCCTCCGCCGAGGGGGACATCCATTCGATGACCTGACGCCAGAACAGGGCGTAGGGCTTGTCGGCCGAGGGCTGCATGACCCAGCGCCAGAGCGAGTCGGTGAGAATGGCGAGAACCTTGCCCTGCCCGTACAAGCGGGAGAGCAGCAGGGGCTCGGCGCCGCGCTCGGTCTCGGCCTCGACCAGGGTGAAGGCCGCGGCGTTGGCGACGGCGCCGCCGAAGACGGTCAACACGGGCGGCAGCTCGGTCGGAACGTTGGGGTTGTTGGCGAAAGCGGGATGGGCAAGACCCTCGGCGGTCCAGCGGACGGCGTACCGGCCTTCGCGCGCCGGGCCGGGCGCGCGGGTGAAGGGGAGCAGCCGTTCCAGCGGGGTGGCGGAGATTCCCTTCGCGCCCCACAGCCGGTCGCCGCCCAGCAGGATCAGGCTGCCGCCCTTCTCGACGAATTCAGAGATGATGCGGCACTTTTCGGCGTCGAGCGCGTCGGCGTCGAAATCGCCGAGAATGATGATCTTGTTGGCGGCGAGCTGCTCGGAGGTGATCTCCAGCAGGCGGCCGGGCTTGTCGCCGTAGGCGATGAAGACGCCGCCCGGCCCGCGGAAATAGGCAAGCGGCGTGATGGTGCGGTTGGCGTAGAGCTCGCGGGCGAGATGCTTGCTCTCGAAACGGGGCGTGTTCTCCAGGAAGAGCACCCGGTTCTGGGCGTCCAGGACGTCCACGGCGACCGCCAGTTCGTTGTCGTTGGTCTGCGCCTCGCGCGGCAGGAAGGGAACGCGAACCGTCCAGATCTCGGAGCCGATCTGCGGATGCGGCAGGGTGAACTGCAGGTCGCGCGAGCCGCCTTCGGGGGGCAGTTGCACGGACGCCTGTTCGACGGGCTTGCCGTCGCGGAGAAGGAGCACGGGGAACGACTCGCCGCGGATCCCCGATCCGGCGATGGTGGCGGTGAGGGTCGTGTCCCAGTCCACGATGGCGCGGCGCGGGGTCTCGACGGCCTCGACGCGGACATCGGGGATCTCCTCGACCTCCCGCGGCTGCTCCAGTTCGACGACGTAGAGCGGCGCGGGCCAGTGCGCGTCGGCCCAGGCGCCGCGGCGTTCGCGGGTGTCGTTGCCGTCGGAGAGGATGAGCACGCCGGCGACCTCCTGCCCGCGCGCCCGCTCGAAGAGGCGGTTGAGCCCGGCGTTGAGGAGCGTCGCGCCTCCGGAAGGCGGGGGGAGCCCGGCGGCCTCTTCGAGCGTCAGGGGCGCGCCCAGCTCGGAGGCGAAGGGGTAGACCTCGATCTGGCAACGGCCGCGGAGCGCGCGGGACCAGCCGCCGTCGAGGAAATCGCGGGCTTTCCGCCAGCGGGATTCGTCCGACCTCGGGTCGTGGTTCTGGTTCATGGAGGCGGACGTGTCGAGCAGGACGAAGAAGCGCGGCCGGATCTTCTCGACCGTCACCCGCTTTACGCCGGGGAGCAGCAGCGCCCAGAACAGGAGCAGCAGGAAGAGGATCCGCAGGACGAGGAGGGTGAAGCCGCGGGGCGTGCGCGGCAGGTGGCGGATAAACGAGAATACCACCCACGCCACGGCACCGATGAACGCCGCGATCAGCAGATACGCGGGGGCGGCATGTTCGACTGTCCATTCGGCTGTCATGGCGGGTTCAGCGGGTTCCGGTGACTTTTCCAGAGAAATCAATGGTCAGGGTGTCGGTCAGTTTCGCGCCCTTGCGCAAGGTGCGGTTGGCGAAGCCCCACTCGGCGAGCGCCAGGGCGAGGACGATCCAGAGGAGCGGTTCGACCAGGGATCGGCCCTGGCGCAGGTCGTCCACCGCGGCGCGGAGATCCTCGGGCGTGCGCACGGCGCGGAATGTCTTGAAGGCGGTCCACTCGGCGATCTCGGCGGCGGAGGCGGGATCCAGCCGCGACTCCGCGCGGTCGGCGTTGGCGGCCAGGACGGCCTCGGCTTCGCCGCCGGCGGCGCGGACGCGGGTGTAGACGCCCGGTTCGGAGAGCGGCTCGATGACGGCGCCGGGCGTGTCGGCGTCGCGCACGGGCGCCTCGCCTCCCGACGGGGCGAGGATGCGGTCGTCGCCGCGGTAGGCGGGGATATGGCCGACGGCCGCAAGCTCGGTGTGGAGCGGCACGGCGGGCGGATGCCGGGCGGCGCCCGCCCCGTGGCGGATGATCTGGTGGACCACGGGGACGAAGAACGCGGTGAGCGGCAGCGTGCTCCAGTCGCGGTCGGCGGAGACGGCGAACTGGAAGACCTGGCCCCGGCCGACGCCACGCGCCAGCAGAAAGGGTTGCTCGCTGCCCGCGGTGAGGACGACGGACGCGCCCGCCTCCGGCGGCTCGAAAACCAGGGCGCGTTTGAGCGCCACCGTCGGGACCACGCCGCGCGGGAAGCGGAAGTTGCGGAAGATCTCGTCGTCGCGGCTCGCGCGTCCGATGGGCCGGGCCGCGGCCGCGACGGGGATGCGCGCGATATCGCGCACCTGCGCCGGGAGGATGGCGAGGCTGGCGTAGGCGCCCGGCGCCGCCTGGTCGCCGGGAAAGATGGCCAGCACGCCGCCCGCGCGGACATATTCCTCGATGCGCAGGATCGTCTGGCCGGAAAGCGGAAAGGCGTCGGCGAGAAAGAGCGCCTCGAACCCGCTCAGATCAACCGCGTCGAGTTCGGCGGGGGTGACGGCGCGCACGTCATCCTCTGCGCCGCCGGGGGAGAGGGCGGCGCGGAGGAAGCGGAGCGCCGCGGGCGGCCCGGCGGCCAGGACCGGAAGCTGGCGGCGAACCCGGAGGAGAAAGACGAACTCGTCGTCGCAGGGGAGAGCGTCAACCGTGGTGCGGACGCGGGCCGTCCAGTTTCCGGGATCGAGTCCCGGCAGGGCGAGGTCAACGGCGGTCTCGGTGTCGGCCTCGGCGAGGACGCCGCGGGTGAGGCGTTCCTCGGCGCCCACCAGGAGGGAGAGGGAGACGTTGCGGGCCGGTCCGCTGCGGCCGAGTTTGACGGCGAGATGGGCGGTCTGCCCGGCGAGGAGGAGCGGCGAGGCGAGCTGGACCGAGGCGGGCCAAACATTCTCCGGTTTCTCGGCGCCGGCGAGCAGGACGAAGAGCGGGATGCGTTCGCGCTGTTCGCGGGCGATGACGACGCGCCCCGCGGCCGCCTCCTCCACCGTGTCGGCGGCGGCGCGGAAGTCCTGCCACGGCAGGGCCTGTCCGTCGGTCAGGATGTAGAGTTCGCGGTCGCGGTCGCCGTCGCGCTGCTGGTCGAGGGTATGGAGCGCCAGGGCCACCGTCTCCCCGATCGCCGATGAGCCGTGCCGCCACGCGAGGGAGCGCACGGCCTGCAGGGCGGTGGCGTGCTCGGCGGTCGGCTTTTCGATGACGGGCGTCGGCGTATCGGCGGCCAGATAGACGCAGACCCGGTCGCCGGGCGCGAGAGAGCCGATCAGGGCGGCGGCGGCCTCCTGCGCGGCGTCGAAGACCGGGCCCCGCTCGGTCTCGTAGGCCATGCTGTACGAGCCGTCCAGGACGATCACCACGTCGCGGCGGGTGCGCGTGAGCCAGTCGGCCGCGGCGGACTTGCGGATGACCGGCAGCGCGAAGGCGACGGCGAGGGCGGCCAGGAGCAGCGAGCGGAGGAGCCAGAGGAGGATGTTCTCGAAACGGAGGCGGCTGGAGGATCGCTTCTGGGCGAGTTTGAGAAAACGGACGGTGGGAAAGGGCGTCCGAACGGTCCGGCGCCGCTGGAGCAGATGGAGCACCAACGGGATCGTCAGAGCGGCGAGCCCCCAAAGAAACAGCGGACTGAGAAAAACAAGCATGGCATCTCTGGCCGGAAGAGCGCGCCCGCGCGGTCTTCCGGGCGCGCACAAGACGCGGCTCCGGCGCTTTCGGATGGTCGGGTGGCGCGAGGAAGGCGCCCGCGCGGCAACGCTCCCCATGCCACGCCCCGAACGTACCACAACCCGGCGCGCGCTTCAACCCGCAATCAGCAATTTAGCACAATTTAGCCAGCAATTCTAATTATGAGGCGATTGAGTCATCGGGGTCGGGGTCGGTATCGGAATCGGGGTCGAATTTCCGTTGGTTTTATCGATACCGATACCGATACCGACCCCGACGCCGATGGTCC
>Ga0172375_10005360_pt1 | contig 18550 bp, 18 predicted proteins | sample LakKiv1m_FD_114537 | JGI IMG/M metagenome (GOLD analysis project Ga0172375, IMG submission 114537) | Freshwater microbial communities from Kabuno Bay, South-Kivu, Congo - kab_092012_11.1m | ecosystem: Environmental > Aquatic > Freshwater > Lake | place: Democratic Republic of the Congo...
ATATTGAAAAACAAAGAAATTTGGATCTAGCTGGCGGTTTTACATATATGGGCACTTTACGAGATGCGAATTGGTTATTTACAGCAGAAGGGCTTAGAAAACCTCCGTTTTTAAGGAGAATTGTTTCTCAGATGACGTTATTTTATCCTTGGCGACAGATACTGGCCTTTAAAAGAAAAATACAATCTTTATTATGAGCAAGACTATATCTTTTGTCTCAATAATTATACCCTGCAGGAACGAGGAAAAATTTATTGGGAAATGTTTAGATTCAATAATCGAGCAGGATTATCCAAAGGATAAAACAGAGATTCTAGTTATGGACGGAGCTTCAGAAGATGGAACAAGAAAAATTATTGAAGACTATTCAAAAAAATATCCTTTGATCAAAACTTTAAATAATCCCCAGAAGTTTACGCCTTTTGCTTTAAATATAGGAATTAAAAATTCAAAAGGAGAAATTATCGTAAGGATGGATTCTCATGCCGGCTACGAAAAAGATTATGTTTCAAAATGCGTTAAATATCTGAAGGAATATGGCGCCGACAATGTCGGAGGGATAATAAGGACGGTTCCGGCGAACAATACTTTAATTACAGAATCAATAGCTTACTGCTTATCTTCTTTTTTCGGGGCCGGAGGTTCTTATTTCAGGACGGGGTCAAAAAACCCCCGCTGGGTGGATACAGTTTTTGGCGGATGCTATAAGAAGGAGGTTTTTGATAAAATAGGCCTTTTTAACGAAAAATTGAAAAGGAGCCAGGATTTTGAATTTAATCTGAGACTGAAAAAGTCTGGGGGCAAGATACTATTAGTTCCTGATATTACGGCCTATTATTACCCGCAATCTACTCTGGACGGATTTTTCAACCATAATTTCGAGGACGGAGTCTGGGCTATTATGCCTTTGAAATTTGTCAAAATGCCGTTCAGCTTGAGGCATTATTTGCCGCTTTTGTTCGTTTTGAGCTTTTTATTAACTTTTATCCTCGGATTTTTCTTTTTCCCGGCCAGGCTTCTGTTTGACCTTATCTTCGGAACCTATCTTCTATTAAGTGTATTTTTTTCTTTGGGGATTGCTTTTAAGAGGGGATTCAGATATCTATTTTCAATGCCCGTTGTTTTCGCTTATCGTCATTTCGGATACGGCCTAGGTTCTCTCTGGGGGATAATAAAGGTGCTTAAATAACTATATGGAAGAAAGAAAGCGAAAAGAGATCGAACACTACGACATTCAGGCGGATAATCTGTCTAAAAAAGGCGATTTTGAAGGATTCGATCCCTTGTCTTTAAGTAGCTTTAATTTTTGCTACAAATTGCTGGAAAAAAACTGCCAAGGCAAGGTTGTTTTAGACTACGGCTGCGGCAACGGCCTTCATTCTATCTTTCCGGTTAAAGCCGGAGCGAAAAAGTTAATAGGCATTGATTTATCCGAAAAATCTTTAAAAATTGCCCGAGAGAGGGCAAAAACGGAAGGGGTGGCGGACAAAACAGAATTTCTGAAAATGGACTGCGAGAAATTGGAGTTCCCGGATAATTATTTTGATATCGTATTAGACGGTGGCACCTTTTCCTCTTTGGATTTAAATAGGGTTTTTCCGGAATTAGTCAGGGTTTTAAAGCCTGGAGGTTTAGTAATCGGAATAGAAACCTTCGGTCACAACCCGATAGCCAATTTGAAAAGGAAGATAAACAAAGCAACCGGCCGGAGAACGAGCTGGGCGGAAAGCCATATTCTCCAGCAGAAAGATCTGGCGACCTCTAAAGCCTATTTTAATAAAACAGAGGTTTATTACTTCCACATAGTTTCATTTCTTCTTTTTCCGTTCCTGGGTTTACCCGGAGCTAAGCTTTTGCTAAAATTATTTGAGAAGATTGACGGCTTTTTGTTTTTATTCCCGTTCCTGAGGAAATACGCTTTTAAAGTGGTTTTCATCTTTAACGGGCCGAAAAAATAATGAAAAGACTATTTGATCTCACGTTTTCTTTTTTAGGGCTGGTTATAACTTCGCCCCTGCTTTTGGTTGTCGGCATTTTGATAAAATTAAGCTCTCCGGGGCCTGCTTTTTACAGAGGAGAGAGAATAGGCAAAAATGGCAAGCCTTTTAGGATTTTTAAATTCAGGACAATGGTTTTAAACGCTGAAAGTCTCGGCGGTCCTTCAACGGCCGGAGACGATCCTAGACTATTAAAAATAGGGCCTTTTCTTAAAAAATACCAGATAGACGAATTGCCACAGCTGATAAACGTTTTAAAGGGGGAAATGAGTTTCGTCGGCCCTAGACCGGAAGTAAAAATGTATGTTGGTATGATGTCAGACGAAGAAAGAAAGAACATCCTTTCGATAAAGCCCGGAATGACCGATTTGGCATCATTAATTAATTTTCATGAAGGAGAGGTCTTGAAGGGAAGTCAAGACCCGGAAAAAGACTATATGGAAAAGATTAGACCGACAAAAATCAAACTTCAGCTGGAGTATGTAAAAAAACGCTCTTTTCTGTTAGATTTAAAGATAATCGTCAAAACCGTATTAAAGGTATTTCACTAATGGAAAATCCAATAGATTACAAAAAAATAGCTCTTGAAGCGAGAAAGGCTGTTCTCAAAATGGTTTATGAAGTCCAGACTTCTCACATAAGTTCTAATTTTTCTTGCATAGACATACTCGCAGTCCTGTATAATATCGCCAATGTAGACAAAGATCTTAAAGAAGACAGGGACAGAATAGTGGTTTCCAAAGGTTGGGTAGCGGCTGCCGTATATTACTTTTTGGCCGAAAAGGGGATTATACTGAAGGAAGACCTTAAAACCTACTGCAAAGACAAAAGTAAGTATGTCGGCCTGGCAGAGCCTTATGTAAGAGGCATAGAAGCGGCCGGAGGCTCAATGGGGTTTGGCTTGCCCTTTGGAACAGGGTTTGCTTTGGCAAAGAAGATAAAAAAAGAAAAAGGGAAAGTCTTTGTTTTGATGAGCGACGGAGAAATGCAGATAGGAACCACCTGGGAGTCTGCTTTAATAGCCAGCCAGCACAAGCTGGATAATTTATTCGTTGTTGTTGACGCAAACGATTTGCAGGCAATGGGGAAAGTAAAGGAGATTTTAGACATAGAGCCCTTGGAAGATAAATGGAAAGCTTTCGGCTGGGAGGTCAGGAAAATCGACGGCCACAATTTTAAAGAAATCGAGGATTCCCTTTCCGGTTCTTGCGAAGGAAAGCCGCAGGTTATCATCGCAAAAACAATAAAGGGAAAAGGTGTAAGCTTTATGGAAGGGAATAATCTCTATCATTACAAAGCCCCGTCTGAGGAAGAATATCAAAAAGCTTTAAAGGAATTAAATTCAAATGGCTGAAATAATTAAACAACAAGACACAAGAAGGGAGTTTATAGACGTCCTTATGGAGCTGGCCGAAAAGGACAGCAAAGTTGTTTTGATAATACCTGACGTGGGTTTTAACTATATCGAAGAATTCCAGAAAAGATTCCCGGACAGATTTTTTAACTTGGGCGTAACCGAACAAAGCTCGATGATAATTGCAGCCGGCCTGGCTTTATCGGGCTTTAAACCTTACATATACAGCATGGCCAATTTCGTCGCTTTCAGGCCTTTTGAAATGGTCAGGAACGCGGTTTGTCTGCATAACGCCAACGTAAAGATTATAGGGGTTAAAGGTAGCGAGAAATACAAATTCTTGGGGTTTTCGCACAACCTTATCTCAAAGAACGAAGATATGAAAGTTTTTGAACATTTACCCAATCTTAAGAAATTTATCGTTGAAGATCCAAAGAAAGTCAGAAAGATCATTTTAGAAACATATAATACGAATTCGCCTTGTTATATAAGAATATGAAATACAAAGTAGATTTTATTAATTCGGGATATCGCAGGTATTATAAGGCTCACAAAAAAGAGATATTAAAAGCAATAGATAAATGCTTTTCTCTGGGTAACTTTGTCTTGAGGAAAGACGTATTGGAGTTTGAAGGAAAATTGGCAAAGTTCGTGGGGACAAAATACGCTGTCGGAGTAAATTCTGGCACAGACGCTTTAAAGCTTTCTTACAAGGTTTTGGGTTGCGGACCAGGAGACGAAGTCATAACCGTGGGACATACCTTTATCTCTTCTATTGAGGAAATAGTCCATTTGGGAGCAAAACCCGTTTTGATAGACGTCAGAGAAGACGGCTTAATGGATGTTTCTAAAATTGAGAAAGCGCTTACTAAGAGAACGGTGGGAATAGTTCCGGTTCATTTATCGGGAAAGGTTTGCGATATGGATGAAATTATGAGAATAGCCAGAAAACATAAGCTCTGGGTGGTAGAGGACGCCTGTCAGGCTCTGGGAGCTTATTGGGGGAAAAGAAAGGCAGGGAGCATAGGAAACACGGGTTGTTTCAGCTTCATATCCCCAAAGACCCTGGGAGGAGCCGGGGATGCGGGCGGAATAGTCACTAATAGCAAAAAGCTGTATGAAAGGCTGTTGTTGATGAGAAACCATTGGAATATCACCCAGGGAGCGCTGCACGGATTTCAGCCCAAAGCTCCCAAAATCATGGAATGGGGGTATAACAGCAGGCTTGATAATATACAGGCAGCTATTCTAAACATAAAATTCAAATACTATCCTTTGATGCTGAAAAGAAGAAGGGAGATAGGAACTATGTATAACAAAGGATTAAAGGGTTTGCCCTGCGTTTTGCCGGTGCAACAGCCAAAGCAGATTTATCAGGAATACATCATCAAAATGAAAGATATGTGGAAATTCAAGAAATATATGGATAAAAAAGGAGTGGAACTCTTGATAAGGGATACTATTCCAAACCATAAACTGAAAGGCTTGGGCATGGAAAAATTCAAGCTTCCCGTCACCGAAAGAATAGCTGTTGAATCCGTAAGGCTGCCGACCTATCCGGAGTTGACCAACAAAGAAGTGGTTTACGTCATAAATTGCATCCGCAGTTTTTATAAAAAATAATCGTATGGCAGGATTTTTGAGAAAATTTTTTCGGGAAAAAAGATCGGTTTCAAGATTTATCGCTTTTCTGATTGCCGATATCTTTTTGATATCTTTTTCCGTTTTATTAGCCTTTATAGTAAGGTTTGAGGGAACGATACCTGACCGCTACGTCCTGAACATTTGGAGCCTTATTATCTCGGCCCTCTTTATCTCTCTACCGATTTTTTACTTTTTTAAGCTTTATTCTTTTTCTTGGAATTATGTCAGTACCCAGGAACTCATATCTTTGGCAAAAGCAGGAAGCTTAAGCTTTCTTTTGCTGACCGCCTCGTTTTTCGTTTTGAAAGATTATTCTATGTTCAGCGGTTTTCCGAGATCAACCCTTTTTATCAGCTATTTTTTTATTTTCGTATTTTGCGGAGGGATTCGTCTCTCAAAAAGGATTTATTCGCAGATGTTTTCCGGAGGGAAAACCGGCGAGAAGGAAAGAATTTTAATTGTGGGGGCAGGGGATGCCGGCGAGCAGATTTTAAGGAGCATCTTAAGTAAAAAAGACAGTGTTTATCTGCCGATTGGTTTTATTGACGACAGTCCTGCAAAACAGGGCGTAATGATTCATGGTCTTAAGGTTTTTGGTAAAATCAAGGATCTTCCAGAGATAATTTTGAAAGAAAAAGTGGAGGGGCTGATTATTGCCTTGCCTTCAGTCGGAATAGACGTGATAAAAAAAGCCGTAGATATGGGCAGAAAAGGCGGAATCAGAAAAATTAAAACAATGCCTTCTTTGTCGGAGATTATGGGAGGAAAAGTCTCTATAGGCTCTCTAAAGGAAGTCCAGGCGGAAGATTTATTGGGCAGGGACCCGGTCATATTGGACCAAAATTCAATCGAAGGATTTGTTAAAGACAAAAAGGTTTTAATAACCGGAGCAGCAGGCTCCATTGGTTCTGAGCTTTGCCGTCAGGTAGTTAAATTTAGTCCTTCACGGCTGGTTTTGTTAGATCAAGACGAGACAGGCGTTTTTAATATCGCAGAAGAATTAAAAAATTCTTTTTCAAAACTGGATATGGTTTCTTTAGTCATGGATATTATCGATAAAGAAAAGATTAACCAGACTTTTGATAATTTTAAGCCTGATCTGGTTTTTCACGCCGCAGCCTATAAGCATGTTCCTTTAATGGAGTCAGAGGCCGATGAGGCGGCCAAAAACAATGTCTTTGGGACAAAAATAATTGCCGAGGCGGCAGAAAGATATGGAGCGAAGAAGTTTATTTTCGTGTCTACCGACAAGGCAATAAACCCGACTTCGGTGATGGGAGCCACAAAAAGAATCGGAGAAATGATATGCCAAAGCTCAAGCAACAAAACTAAATTTATTTCTGTGAGGTTCGGGAACGTTTTGGACAGCCGAGGAAGCGTTATACCTATTTTTAGGGATAGGATAAAGAAGAGAGAGCCCTTGGAAGTAACTCATCCTGAAATGAAAAGATATTTTATGAGTATTTCTGAAGCTTGCTTGTTAGTTTTGCAGGCAGGAGCTATGGGCCAGGGAGGAGAAGTTTTTGTCTTAGATATGGGCAAACCTATTAAAATATTGGATTTAGCTAAAGAAATGATCCGTTTGTCCGGACTAGAACCAGATAAGGACATACCCATTGTTTTTACAAGTCCAAGACCGGGGGAGAAGCTTTTTGAAGAGATATTAAATAAAGAGGAAGGAGTGATAGCTACGAAAAACAAAAAGATATTCATATCGCGGCTTTCCAAGGTAAATAAAGAAAAATTGGATCAAGATTTAGACAAATTAAAAGAAGCGGTAAAGAAAGGAGATAGAAAATCTACTTTAAAAATTCTGAAAGAAATCGTTCCCAACTATAAATAAACTAAAAATAATAATTAATAAAATCAAATTATGGGTAAAAGATCAAGAGAAAAACAGGAAGGGAAAGAGGTGAACCAATATAAGATGAAAGAGAAACCCAGCCGCCGCTCTTTCTTGGAGAAAATTTATTTGTTAATTATAGAGTGGGGAACTTATGTAGCTTTGTTAACTCCTTTTATTCTTATAAAATCTTATTTTTTCCCTTATGTTTCCCCGAAAACCGTTTTTTTCAGGATAATCGTTGATATCATTTTTATTGCCTATATATTGCTGCTTGTTTCCAACCCAAAGTATAGGCCCAGGAGCAACGCTTTAACCTGGTCTATTGTTGTGTTTTTAGGGATAGTAATTGTTTCTTCTATCTTCGGAGTTAACTTTGCAAAGAGTTTTTGGAGCGTATTTGAAAGAATGACTGGAATCCTGACATTCTTGCATCTTTTCGGATTTTACATTGTTCTAACCAGCGTTTTCAAAGAAAAGAAATATTGGGACAGGATTCTGACCGTTGCGATTCTAGTGGGCGTTTTGATTTGCATATACACTTTTAATGCTACGGATGCTTCAACAAAAGGAGGGGGGACTTTGGGCAACACTTCCTTTTTGGCAGCTTGTTTGCTTTTTTACATTCTTTTTGCCGCCATCATGTTTTTTACGAGATCGGGATGGTGGAAGATTTTCTATGGTTCTTGTGCGATCATTTTATTGTGTGGATTGTTCGTCTCAAGAGAGCCGTGCCGTGGCGCAATAGGCGCTCTTTTGATAAGTGCTCTGTTTTTAGGATTAAGTTGCATACTATTTTCGGGTAATAAAAAGATAAAGAGATTTTTCCCTCTGGCTTTAGCTGTCGTCGTTTTGATTATTATAGGGGTGCTGCAAACTGATTTTGCCAAAGGCATAATCAACCAGTTTACTAATTTTTCGGACGACTCCAGGGGCGTTGTTTGGAAAATAGCTTTTGAGGGCTGGAAAGAAAGGCCTTGGTTGGGCTGGGGGCAGGAGAATTTTAATATTCCTTTTGCGAAATATTTCAGTTCCAATTTGCCTTTAAGCGGAGATTTGTGGTATGACAGGGCTCATAATATCATTTTTGATACACTTATAGCTTCTGGAATATTGGGATTGTTAAGTTATCTCTCTATTTTTGTAATTGCAGCTTTTGGAATGTTCCGGCTTCTGCCAAAGATAGTTGAAAGAAAGAATATCTTTATCCCGCTGGGGATGATAGCTATTTTGTTGTCTTATTTCCTCCAAAATTTTTGGGTTTTTGATATGATTTCAAGTTATATGTTGTTGTTTTTGAGCTTGGCTTTCATTTGCTTCCTGATTAACAGCCAGAAACCGGCTGAGGAGCAGTTGGATATGAAGAAAAACAGCCTTAATCCGTTTTTTGCATCTTTGTTTATAATCGCAGCTGTTGCCGCTTTCTATTTCGGCAATGTACAGGTTGCTAAAGCTTCGCGCCAGACTGTTTTGGGCATTGCGACAAAAGACATGGCAAAGGCTATTCCTTTTTTCCAGCAAGCGTTAGAAACTTCTCCGATATCAATATTTGAGGTACCCGAGCAATTTTCACAGAGACTGACGAGCAGTATATATGATACACAACAAAGCAAGGAAGTCGTGGTAAACGGATTTGGGCTGGCTGAAAATGTTATGAAAGAAAATATGGCTAAGAACCCTTCTGACTTCCGTATTGCTCTGCTTTTGGGCAGGCATTATAATACTTTCTACCAGATCACCGGCGAGCAGGACAAAATAGATTCGGCTGAAAAGACGTTGCTGGAATCCTTGTCTATTAGTCCCAAAAACCAGCAGACATATTGGGGCCTGGCTCAAACGTATTTTTTCAAAGGCGAAAACGACAAAGCAATCGAATTTCTCAAAGAGGCGGTTAATTTAGAACCAAGATACGTCCAATCCCGCTGGTATCTGTTTATGGGATATAAGATTGCAGGGAAATACGACTTGGCTCTGGAAGAGTTAAAAAATATTGAGAATGCCGGATATGACTGGAAGGCTAAAGTGGATGATATTAAAAAGGTAATTGAAGTTTACGAAGGCCTTAATGATATTAACGCCTTGTCAGAGCTTTATCCTTTAGCTATCGAAAAGAGCCCGAAAGACGCCCAGCTTTGGGGAGCTTACGCTTCAATTCAGGCCAATCTAGGCCAATATCAGTTAGCCAGGGATTCGGCTAATAAAGCTTTGGAGTTGGACTCTTCTTTGAAGGAAAAGGTAGAGGAATTTTTGAAAAACCTGCCTCAATAGAGCTGTTGAGGTTAAACCTCAACAAGTTCCTCAACAAATTAGAATCTAAGAAAATCGCTGATTTGAGCAGCGGTTTTTGTTTTTGGGTGGCCTTTTACGCCTTTCGGCTTAAAATGTATAGATTTATTGACAAAATGTATAGATTTGATATTATAACAATGCAAGTTATTCTTTATGGAAAACAACGATTTAATACCAATAAGCGAGGCGGCAAAGTTGTTAGGAGTTTCAATCATGACGCTTAGACGTTGGGATGAAAGTGGACGACTTTTGTCTGTGAGGAAACAATCTAAGGGGCATCGTTATTACAGAAGAGAGGATATTAATATATTTTTGAGCGATTTGTTCAAAATGGCGCATGGATGGGCGGGTCATAGGACAGAGTTTCCAGAAGAATTTTATTGTCAGAATAGCGACATTTTTCAGTCGCGTTTGTCAAAAATGCAGAGCTTTATGGTCCAGAAAGATAATTTAGGTGATTTGTTATCGCTTATCGTTTCTGTTGCCGGTGAAATAGGGAATAACTCCTTTGATCATAATTTGGGTCAGTGGCCCGATGTGCCAGGAATTTTTTTTGGATATGATCTAAATAAGAGGCAGGTAGTCCTAGCGGATCGCGGATTAGGTATTTTGGGGACATTAAAAAGGGTAAAGCCAGAATTAAAAGACCATGAACAGGCGTTGTTTGTTGCCTTTACCGAAACAATTTCCGGGCGGGCGCCTGAAAACAGGGGAAACGGATTAAAATACGTTAGAAAGGTCGTTTCTGAAAATACTATTAATTTGTTTTTCCAAAGCGGGGACGCAATATTAAAAATAAAAGGGGAAAGCCAGGAATTAAAAATAGTGAAAGGGAAAGAGAGTTTGCAAGGGTGTTTAGCGTTAGTCGCTTTTTAAATTTTTTAAAAAATATGATAATTGAATTGAAAAAGTTCGGCACTACTCTTATTTCTCGGCAGACCGGCAGGGAAGCTTTTTCGGCGTTTAGTCCAATCTTGAAGAATTTAGGAGATAACGAAAATATTGAAGTTGATTTTGACGGGGTAATAACCTTCTCTCCGTCTTGGGGAGATGAATTTTTGACTCCTTTATTAGACAAATACGGATCGAAGTTGGTTTTGATAAATACAAATAATCCTTCCGTAAAGGCAACTTTAGAGATATTGGGGGAAACTGAAGATAAAAAATTTAATATTATAAATTAAAACTTATAGTTCTGTTTTCATCGGCTGGATATCGTATCTCTGTCTGCTAGACTTGACAATTTTAACTATAACTGCTAATATCCAACCAGTGAGTGTAATACTCTTCTAAGTCGGCAACAGACCTCCCTTAAGTGAGGCCTTTTGCTTTTTATAATCACAAAACCCCGTTTTTATGGGGTTTTAGGATGGGCCGGCGAGTTAACTCCAAAACTAAGTCTTTAGTGAGTGCTATCCGCCAGCCCAATTATATTTTAACAGAAATCTGCTAAAATGGAATAATGGATATCAAGAAATTATTACCAGGGGTCAAAAAAAATATTTCTCTGAAAAATTTTACCACTTTCAAAATTGGTGGAAAGGCTAAATATTTTTTTACGGCTGAATCAAAAAAAGAATTAATGAAGGCGGTTTTTGCGGCAAAAAAGTTAAAGCTGCCGTTTTTTATTTTAGGCCGGGGGAGCAACATTTTAGTTTCTGATAGAGGATACAAAGGGTTAGTAATTAAAATTGATAATGACGAGTTAGTAACCAAAATCAAAAAATCTAAAATTACGGCAGGGGCAGGCTTGTCTCTTGGCAGATTATTAATTTCTGCTGCAGATCATGGATTATCAGGAATTGAGTGGCTGGTCGGGATTCCCGGGACCGTAGGCGGGGCAATTTATGGAAATGCCGGGGGGTTCGGAAAATCGATGAAAGACATTGTTGAAAAAGTGGAAATTTTAGATTCCAAATCCTTGAAATTAAAATCATATAATTTGAAAGATTGTAGATTTTCATATAGGGAAAGCACTTTCAAAAAAAACAAAAGCTTGATAATACTATCTGCGGTTTTAAAATTAAAAAAGTCGTCAAAACTTAAAATCGGAAAACAGATTAAAAAATATTTAAATTATAAGAAAGAGCGCCAGCCTCTGAGTTTTCCTTCGGCAGGATCTATTTTTAAGAATCCCCCCGGGTTTTCTGCCGGTGAGTTAATAGAAAAGTGCGGGTTAAAGGGTAAAAAGATTGGAGGAGTTAAAATTTCTGAAAAACACGCTAATTTTATTATTAATTTTGGTGAAGGCAGGGAGAGAGATGTCAAAAAAATGATAAAATTGATAAAACAAAAAGTAAAAAATAAATTTAAAGTTTCTCTGGAAGAAGAAATTCAATTTTTATAGTTTTCCACACTTGACAAACTTTCCTCAGGTGGAAAGATGAAGTAATAAATAAAATATTTACGGATAATTAGTCGAATATTTGTAAATATTTTTAAATAATTTGTTCAGATACAATTTCTGGCGGATTGTGAAAAAACAATTGTTGCGGGGAAAAAATTGTATTTGAGCCAAAACCAGATGGCTAAGAAGAAAGCGAAAAAAAAGAAAAAGAAGAAGAAATAGAATCTTTCAACTAATCCCGCAAGAAGATAAAGCTTGCGGGCTTGTTGTTTGCCTGGATTAATTTAAATATGATTCCAACTAAATTTTTTCTCACAAAAGGGGTGGGTGTAGATAAAGAGCATTTAAGGTCTTTTGAGTTGGCTTTGAGAGATGCGGGAATAGCCCCCTACAATCTGGTCACCGTTTCTAGTATTTTGCCTCCGGGTTGCAAAAAGATGGCAAGAGATAAAGGGCTGAAATTACTAAGCCCGGGAGAAATTGTTTTTGTTGTTATGGCCAGGAATGCGACAAATGAACCTAATCGTTTGGTTTCCGCTTCCGTAGGCTGTGCAGTTCCTGCTAACGATAATGCTTTCGGTTATCTTTCCGAACATCACGACTTTGGAGAGACAGAGGAAAAAGCCGGAGACTATGCCGAAGATTTAGCAGCTTCCATGCTTGCTTCCACTTTAGGTATGAAATTTGATACCGGAGACGCTTGGGACTCAAGAAGACAGGCTTTTCGTTTGAGCGGAAAAATCGTTTATACGTCTAATATAACTCAGTCTGCCAGAGGGAATAAAAGCGGGCTTTGGACTTCGGTGATTTCGGCAGCTGTTTTTATTCCGTAAAAAAATGAAAGAAAAATCTCCTTTGAGGAAGAAGATTCTCTCCAAAAAATTAAAAAAGGGGCTAAAAGTCACGGAATTGGTCAGAGAATATTATCAGGCCTACAATTCGGCGAGATTAAATGAAGCTTGCCGTCTTTTTGTTGAGAAAATGCTGGATCCAAAGAAAGACGTCACAATAGGCATTACTGTGGCCGGGGCCCTGACACCGGCCGGAATGTCAGGCCAAATAGTTTCGATGATGGAAAAAGGATTCATAGATTTTATTATCGCGACCGGAGCCAATCTTTATCACGATACTCACTTTGCCCTGAATTATCCTTTGTATAAGGGAACCCCCCAGATAGACGATACCAATCTTTGGAAGCACGGAATCGTAAGAATCTATGATATCTTTCTGACTACGGATACTTTGCTGAAGACGGACAGATTCACTAAAGACGTTTTAATTGATAAAAGAGCTCCAAGCGGGGCGATATCTTCCAGCAAATTCCATAATTATATAGGGAAGATGCTCTTGGAAAGAGCTCCAAATCCGGAAGTTTCCATTCTAGCTCAAGCGGCAAGACTGAATATCCCCGTATATACTTCTTCTCCGGGAGACTCAACTTACGGAATGGATTTGGCCAATTTCAACAAAGCGGTAAATAAAAAATTCGAGAGGGAGAGATCAATAGACCTTCATATAAATCCCAATCTGGATGTTATTGAAACTGCGGCCATAGTCATGGGAGCCAAGGAAAACGGCGCCATTTTGCTGGGAGGGGGCAGTCCCAAGAATTTTTATATGCAAACCCAGCCGTTCTTGTGGGAATGCTTGGGCATTGAAAAGGGCGGACACGATTATTTCATTCAAATCACAATGGATTCTCCCCAGTGGGGAGGATTGTCGGGAGCCACTCCTCAGGAAGCCGTTTCTTGGGGAAAAATTAATCCCGATGAATTAAAAAATACGGTAGTAGTCTATACCGACACCACCTTGGCAGTTCCTTTGTTGTTCAGCTACGCCATGGATAACGCCAAGCCCAGAAAACAGAAAAATCTTTATTCAAAACTCGATAAGCTGGTTTTTGATATAGAAAAAGCGGTTAAATCAAAGCCAGCCACCTGGGAGGCGGTAGAGCTTTACAAAAAACACAAGCACCAATGAAAAATTTTCCTTATCCAACCGCCGAGCCCTTCAATTTTTTGGGGCTTTTTGGCCAAAGCTATCAAAAATCAAAAGTCGTTGTCTTTCCCGTGCCTTACAGCTCAACTGCTTCCTGGAAGGCCGGGACCAACTTCGGTCCTCAGGCCATAATAGAGGCTTCCCGTCATCTGGAGCTTTACGATATTGAAGCGAAAAAAGACTTTTCCAAAAAAGGAGTTTTTACTTTGGATCCTTTGGGAGTTTCAAAAAATTCTCCCAAAGAAACGGTTTTACAGATTAAAAAGGTGACGGACAATCTTTTGAGGAATAAAAAATTTCCTTTCATGCTGGGAGGAGAACATTCCATAACCCTGGGAGCGGTCATGAGTTTTAAAGAAAAGTTTTCCGATTTTTCGGTTTTGCAGCTTGACGCCCACGCCGATTTAAGGGAAGAATACGAAGGCACGAAATACAGCCACGCTTGCGTTATGAAGAGAATAAGAGATCTGAAGATTCCCGTGACTCAGGTCGGGATAAGAAGCGTATCTGGGGAGGAATTAAAACCCTTAGCTAAAGCTGAAGATAGTATTTTTTACGCTCCTAATCTGCCCGTAGATGAAATAGTGAACAGTTTGAAGAAAAACGTTTATTTGACTTTCGACCTGGATGTTTTGGATCCTTCAATTATGCCTTCAACCGGGACCCCGGAGCCCGGAGGATTGGGCTGGTATGAAGTTTTGGAGCTGATAAAGGAGGTTTCCAAAAAAAGAAGAATAGTCGGAGCGGACATGGTGGAACTTGATCCCATACCTGGAGTTTCTGCCCCTGATTTTCTGGCCGCAAAGCTGGCTTATAAAATAATAGGTTACGCCAACAAATAACATGCAATCCTACGTCAAAGCAAAATCTTTGCCAGGCATGTTGAGCTTCAGCGACGCCAAGCTATATATCTTTTCTTTTGTATTTACTCTTTCTGCTGTTTTCTTTCCTTGGCTGCTGCACCAATTTAATCTGGCTGGCTCTCAGTTTTTGCCCATGCATTTTTTCATAATGATTGCCGGGTTTTTGTTCGGCTGGAGAACAGGTCTGATAACGGGAGTTTTGAGCCCTTTGATGAGTTTTAGTCTAACTCACATGCCTTCAGTGGTTATTCTGCCAGAAGTCATACTGGAGCTGGCGGTTTACGGATTTGCGATAGGGCTTTTAAGGGAAAAGAAATTAAATATCTGGATTTCTTTGATTTCGGCCATGGCTTTGGGAAGATTGGCTCGAGCATTGTTTGTTTTTTCTTTCGGGCTGAAAACCAATCCTCTGGAATATTTTCAGATGAGCTGGCCGGGAGTAGTTTTACAGATTGCATTGGTTCCGTTAATCATTATCTTTTTGCAGAAATTCGTTTTAAAGGAAAATGAAAAAGCTATTTGAGGAATTTCCCAAGGGGCAGGTTAAGCTGGTTATTTTTTCGGCCGGGAAGCCCATATTTAAATCAAAGAAGGACGGTATTTCGGGCCTGCTTTTTTTTATTAAAAAATATGGGAAGAGATTCAAGAATTTGGTCATCTTTGACACCAAGGTGGGAAACGCCGTAGCTTTGTTGTGCGTCTATCTCAAGGTGAAGGAAATTTACGGGGTAGTCGGTAGTAAGTCGGCCGGAAAAACTTTGAGGAAGTTCAGGATTAAATATTTTTTCAGGAAAACCATTGTAAACGTGCTTAATAAAAAGGGGACTGGCATTTGCCACATGGAAAAGCTTTCTTCCGGCAAAACCCCTAAGGAATTCTATAGGTCAGTGAAAAAATAGATTGTTTTTAAAAATTAGCGCCTTACGGGCGTTTTTGGTTTGACAAAATATCAAAAGTATTCTATAATTTTTAGTTAGAAAATAAATATGGAAAGGAGCGATACGGATGAAAGGAAATCTTAGAATGCCGGCCGAATGGGAAAAACAGGACGCCGTTTGGCTGCAATGGCCTAGTGAAAAGAATTCTCATGGATACCAGATGAAGCTTGAGCCCATATGGCTGAGAATGGTTGAAGTCTTGAGTCAGAGCGCGATCGTGCGTATTTGCGCAAACAACGAAGCGGATTTTGATCATGTCGCACGCCAGCTGTCGTTTTACGACATAAGCTCAAGGAATGTGGACATTGATTTCATCCCGACAGACGATGTCTGGGTCAGGGATAACGGCCCCACTTTTGTTAAGAGCGAAGACGGAATAGCGGCAATAATATGGAGGTTCAATGGCTGGGGTGGTCGTTATCTGTGCAACCTCGACAAGAAGGTTCCTTACAAAATCGCCAAGATCCTGGATGTCCCGTTCTTTGAGGCAGACATGGTGGCAGAGGGAGGAAATATCGAGGTCAACGGCTGGGGGGATATGATATGCTCAAGGAGCGCAATTCTGAACAAGAATCGCAATCCTGACATGTCACGGGAACAGGCCGAAGAGGTGTTTAAGAAATATCTCGGAGTCAGAAATATTATCTGGCTTCCGGGGGCGGAAACGGACGATATTGAAAAGACAGGGTGGTCAGATGACACGGACACCCATGTCGACACAATTGCCCGTTTCGTAAACCCGGACACTATTGTCTATAACTGGGCAGATTCCTCGACCGACTGCGCGCACCCTGTATTAAATCGGAATTTCCAGGCTCTAAAACAGGCTGTACTTGCTTCAGGGAAAAGGCCTCGTTTGGTTCCTCTCCCCATCCCCAGGGACGGATATTATTCCACCAGCAAGGTAGGAGTGGGTGGAGCCATAAACGGGCTTGATTATGCGGTAAGGACAGACGCTTCGTACACCAACTTTTTGATATCAAACGGAGTGGTGCTGGTGCCGGTTTACGGGAACATAAACGACACTCGGGCCTTAAAGATCCTCGGCGAGCTTTTTCCGAGGAAAGAAGTAATCGGCATAAACTGCGGGGCGATAGCAGAAAATGGAGGGGAAATACATTGCATCACCCAGCAGCAGCCGGAAGCTTAGCATCATTGGCAAAAAGGGGACGGATTCCGTCCCCTTATTTATTTGACATAAATGATAAAGTATGTTCTAATTTAGGCGGTACACTATTTTAATAAAGAGGAGTGATAAATAAGTTGAAGTATCTAGCGCAGGTCACAAGTAAAGGTAAGGTGATAGACGTAGTCTGTTACGAAAAGAAATTTCAAGAGCAGGTCATGGGGTTATTCCGCCAAGGGTATCCCATAAGCTTTGACGGCAACGACCTGAGAGAAATCAGGAAGATAGTTAAAGCGACTGACAGGACTTTTGTCCTGGCGTTCTGCGAAGACAAACTGGTAGGCTGTTTGACCGGTCTCAGAAAGGTCGAGGGACTAAACAAGGTCTACGTGGGAGGATACCTTTTCGTGAGGAAGGAGTTCCGGCGATACGGTATCGCCACCATTCTCCTGGGCATAGATGAAGAGCTCCTGAAAACCAAGGCCAGGATAATCATGGGAGTAAATGCCGGCATTCTGCCGGATTACGAATTATCCCATCAATGGTTCAGGAGTGCTGGGGGCGTCCTGTTGGGAACGGTAAAGTACTGGTTCAGAGCGGACCTCGCGGGAGTGTTTATGGGAAAGGTTAATCCCCATATTCCTCTCGGTGAGGAAATTCCGAAGAATTCCAACTGGGATCCGTCAATGTCAGACTCGATTACTGGTAAAAGAATCACGAAAAGACAGTATGACAGAGTCATTAACGACCCCGGCCACACTCCTAAAGAAAAATGGGGGCTGGAGCTCTTACGCAGCGAAGGAATGACTATTGGAATGACCAGTTGTATGCCACGATAGTAGTCTGGTTTTCTAAAAAGAGGGGAACGGTATATACCGTTTCCCTCATTTATTTTGTCTTTACGAAAGTTAAAAATTCTATATAATAAAAAGGTATTATGTCAATTATCAATAAAATCTTCGGGGATGCAAACGAGAAATACATCAAAGGATTGAGGCCTGTTGTCGAGAAGATAAATTCCTTTGAACCCGAATTCGAGAAGTTTTCCGAAGAAAATTTAAAAGAAAAAACAAAAGAGCTTAAAAAAAGGCTTAATAGCGGGAAAAGCCTGGATGACGTTCTTCCCGAAGCTTTTGCTTTGGTCAGGGAAGCTTCAAAAAGGACTTTAAAGCAGAGGCATTTTGACTGTCAGCTAATAGGTGGCATTTCTTTACATCAGGGCAAGGTTGCTGAAATGAAGACCGGGGAAGGGAAAACTTTGTCTGCCACTTTGCCTCTCTATCTGAACGCTTTGGAAGGAAAAGGATGCCATTTAGTCACGGTCAACGACTATTTGTCCAGAAGAGACAGCGTTTGGATGGGCCAGATTTATCATTTATTGGGTTTGTCGGTAGGCTGCTTAAATCATGAGCAGTCTTTTCTATATGATCCTGATTTTAAGAAACCTACGACAGAGGAGGATAAAACAAGGGATGAATTAGGTTCTTTTAAGGTTGTTGAAGATTTTTTGAGGCCTTGCAAAAGAAAAGAGGCATATTTGGCCGATATAGTTTACGGCACCAACAATGAATTCGGATTTGATTATTTGAGAGACAACATGGTTTATGATTTAGAACAGAGAAGCCAGAGAGACTACCATTATGCCATTGTTGACGAGGTTGACTCCATTTTAATTGACGAGGCCAGAACCCCTTTGATTATTTCAGCCCCAGACGCGGAAAGTTCCAAGTGGTATCAGGAATTCGCCAGAATCATCCCGAAGCTTGATCCTAAGACCGATTATGAAATTGATGAAAAAATGAGGACTTCTACTTTAACTGAAAGCGGAGTGAATAAGATAGAAAAGATTCTTGGGAGCAAGAACATATATGAAGAGAAAGGGATAAAGTATCTTCATCATTTAGAGCAGTCTTTGAAAGCAGAAGCGCTTTTCAAAAGAGACAAGGACTATGTCGTAAAAGACGGCCAGATTGTCATAGTTGATGAATTCACGGGAAGGCTGATGCCCGGGCGCCGATGGTCGGGAGGCCTTCACCAGGCAATAGAAGCGAAAGAAGGAGTTTTAGTACAACCAGAATCTCTGACTCTAGCCTCCATAACTTTTCAAAATTATTTCCGTCTTTATAAAAAACTGGCCGGTATGACAGGAAC
>Ga0172375_10005361_pt1 | contig 18548 bp, 15 predicted proteins | sample LakKiv1m_FD_114537 | JGI IMG/M metagenome (GOLD analysis project Ga0172375, IMG submission 114537) | Freshwater microbial communities from Kabuno Bay, South-Kivu, Congo - kab_092012_11.1m | ecosystem: Environmental > Aquatic > Freshwater > Lake | place: Democratic Republic of the Congo...
ACCCGGCACCAGGCGGAGCGCATCGCCCGGGGGGCCGGCCTGCGGGACCCGGCGGTCCATGCCTTGTTCACCGAAGCCGAAGCCATGGCCCGCCGCCTGGCGGAACTGTAAAGGGAAAGCGAGTACAAGAATGGGGGGGAACCCCGCTTCGGTCGTAGGGGCGGACCCGCGTGTCCGCCCACATCGAGGGCACCCAGGGCTGCGTCATAACAAAGGCAACTAAATTTCTCCCCCAAACCCCCTCCTGGAAAAATTGAAAATTTTAATGGGCTGGTGGGGCGGGCCTCAGCGCCCGCCTAATTTTTTGACGGCCCAGGCGTCCCGCCTGCGCATAATAACGTAGGGTGGGCATTGCCCACCATCCCTATAACCTCCGCAAACAAACCACCGGCTCCTGGGCCAACAACCGGCGCAATATGGAAAAATCCGGCAAATTTAGAGCCTGAGCCACGGCCGCGTCAATTTTGGCCCGCACCGGGTCGTCGGCCATTTCCGGAAAAGGGCGCAGCTCTTCCCGGCATACCTCGTCGTAGGCCGCCGCCAGTTCCCCCAACTGCCCGGCGCTAAGTCCCCCCAGGTCCAGCACTGGCAGAGCTTTGAGAATTGGTTTCTTGAATTTCATCCAAGCACCTTCGGTTTCCTGCCGATTCGCCAAAATAAGTAAGATACCGATAGTAGAATTAAGCCATATAGCAAGCGACTTTTCCATGTCCTCAGTCTGAAACTCGTCCTTAAGAGAAACTGGCCACCAGGTATTTGACAAAACTATATCAGAAACCCTTAAACAGACCAGCCTTTGGCTATTAAGTCTAATTCGCTCAGCCAACATGATTCTTCCCGCCAAGGGCCAGAGGTCTTCAACTTTTCGGAGGGTGCGTCTTGCCTTAGCTTGCGGCAATGGCATAAGGAATGCATTTGGCTCTTTTTCAAGTGTTGTTACGAACTTGGTATCATGACTCCAAAATGCCTTATAGGCAGTGAATTGTCGGCTTATACTAAAACCGTCATGAATATCCCGCGCGTCAGGCCCTAATATAGCGAAGTCCCCCAAAGGCTTTAAGGGGATGGGTGAAAAACCCCGACGTCCCGGGAGCCACAACTCTCCCCTGCCCGAATAATAGGCAGCTCGAATCAGGTCTGACTGCGCAAAGGCACAAGTCAATATCCATGACGACCAGCCGCGCATTTCATCCCAGGGAAAGGCCATTGCCTCTCCCAACTTTTCCCGCCCCGATGCACGGTCCAAAGAAAATTGCAGTGCGCCTTGACCCTTTATTCCTGGGGGAGCGTGTTTGTTTTTCAAAGTATGATAAATTGCCAGGGCTTCAAAGGCGGTATCGGGGTTCCGCCAAAGATTCAAGACCACGGTTGGTTTAGGAAAGGCCTCCTCACCATTCTCCAGCTTTCTGGCCACAAGCAGCACTTCACTCAGGTTGGTGCTCTCAGAGAAGTTCCATCTCTGGGGGTCATGGCTGGCGACCAGGAATTCCACCTGATAATTCTTGGCCAATAACTCCCTGGTGGGCATCCACGCTACTCCGGAAACCAAAGCCTTGGGAAGCACCAAGGCCAGGCGTCCCCCCTTTTTCACATAACGGTCGCCAATGGCCACGAAAACCGACCCCAAACCAGCCGTAACGTTTGCCTGAAGATTGTAACGTTTGACCACCTTTTTCAATTTGGCCTGGGCCTTAGCGCGTTCCGCATCATCCAGGGAACCGAAAAGAAGGTTGCCTCCTACGCTTCTGGTGAAGGGGGGATTCATGGTGCAGAGGTCCAACTCAGGCAAGTAGGCGTGATCGAATTCCTTTTCGCCCTTGCCGGTTATTTTTTTCCCCTGTTTCACCGCGCCGAACATGTCTCGAATGACAAAAACCCGCTTGTCATATGCAAAATCAATGCTTCCCAAACTATTTAATGTGCCTCCCATGGGAATGCTCCACAGATTCATTCCCTTAAAGTCGGTCTCAGGGGCGCGAAGTGCGAGGGTGGAAGCAGTAAGATGGGCTGCGGAAGGAAGCACGTCGTAGCCGTGAATGATTTCCTCAGACAAGAGCTTGTGAATGTCAGAGAAATTATGGGTCTTACCAGCTTTGACTGAAGCGCGGACGTAATTGTCCGTAAAGGTGTCCGCCGCGGCCATGAGCAGGGTGCCGGTGCCGCAGGCGAGGTCGGCGATGCGGAAATCCATCAGGTCGTTGAAATCGTGCCAGCGCCGGGGAAAGGTGTCATCTCCCAGGGCGAGTTTTAACAAAAGGATGGCGGAAGGCACCCTGGTGTAATACGTGGCCAGGTATTTCTTGTCCGCCAGGAGTTTGTGATAGACCCGGCCCATGAGGTCATGGCGCAGGGCCGCCCGGAGGCTGACGATGCGCTGGGCCGCGTCGGCCAATGACCTGATGATTTCAAAGGCCGGATATGAGGGAATTTCCATCAAAAGCTCCCGGGCCAGGTGAAAAATGGGGTAATAGTTGATCCTGAGGATATCCCGCCATTGGGAACAGAAAGCGCTCAAGACATTTTCTTCTTTTTTAAGTTTTTCCAGCGGCGCCACCCGGAACTCTGTATGACCGGATAGAATCTCCTGGAAAATCATGGCGTTGATGATTACTAGGGTGCTGATTCGGCTCACCGCTTCGGCTTCGGCGGGACTGAGTTTTTCCTTCATTCCCCTTCCTCGGGTTCTTTTGACTTTTTTCTGGTTGGCAGGGCGCGAATGCCCAAAATCTTGGCGGCTGCACGGGGGAATCCCGCAACCGCCGCCAACCCCGGCGCCACCTTTTCCACCGCCTCAGCCAGTATTTCGGTGGCACGTTTGACCACGTCTTCCTGAACCAATTGATCAAAGGTTTGAAAAAGCATATTAGGGATATTTGCTAGATTCGTGGCAGTGAAGCCGGATTCTCCCGATTCACTATAGATGGCCACCTTTAATTCGCCTTCCTTTAAACCCCTCTTTAATCTGGAAGGCGTCTCTATTTTTCGGAGTGATGCCGGGTACACTACGGCAACGCCGATGTGCGCCAAACCTTCTTCCACCCTCTGGCGGGCGGCATGCCGGGCGGTCTCTTCGGCGTTAGGGGCATCCTCTACTTTTCCTTCGATAATTAAACGCAGACCCCGGAAAACCACCAGGACGTCGGGCATTTTTCTGGTCGTGTCCGGCCTGGCCTTAATTATCCTTTCCGGGGCGGAGATAACCCCATGTTCTTCCAAAATTTGGGCCAGGACGACATTGAAAACTTCTTCTCTGAAACCGGTTTCCATCAGTTCCCCATAACTACGGAAGATTTTTTATTGATATAATTGCCTAAAGGAGGGAGTTAGTCAAGAAAGTTTAACTTGCAGATATTCTTAGTAATTTATAAATATCAGAGATGCAGGGTAGGCTAGCGAGGAACCGGCGGGGCGGCCTGGAGGAGTTCCTTGACCACCAGGCTCATGAGGCCCAAGATTGCGTCCAGTTGCCAGCAGCGGTCCAGGTTGGCCGGCACCGTGAAGGACGACTGGGCCGGAAACTCGTCGTCCGCTTCCCAGAGAATCACTCCGACCGAAAGTCCCGGATAGACCCGGAGGGCCAAGGCGCCGTCCCCCAAATCCCGGGTTTCGGCCCCCAGGCGGCGGCCGGTGGCCAGAAAACCGGCCAGGTCCCGGCCGAAGCGCTCTTCCAGGGGGGCGCTGGGGATGGCATGGGGACCCCGGGTCTGGAAGAAAGTAGTGGCGCCGGTCAGTTCCAGGGGGCTGACGGGGGGGCCCAGGGCCCCGGCGTCCAGGTGCAGCAGGTAAAGCAGGGTGATCAGGCAGCGCCGGAAGCCCGGCTCCTCGTCCGGGGCCTCCGGCAGGAAAAGAAGGCGCCGGTCCGGGTCCACCACCAGTTCCCGGTTGAAATAAGGCACCCGGAAGACCTCCCGGCGGCGCCGGAGGCCGAGGCGGCGGGCGATGTCCTCCGGGTCGGCCCGATTTAAGTCAACCCAAAATTTTTCATCCACTTCGGCGCAGCGGGTATAGAGCATGGGAGCGTTTCCTTTAGACGAAAGGCGGGAGGCGCTTGGCCTTCCCGCCCTACGTTCCACGATCTACGGTCTGATTATTCTTCCCCCGGATTGAGGAGGTAGGCCTCCACCAAGCCGTCCAGGTTGCCGTCCAGGACCGCGTCGACGTTGCCTTCCTCGTGCTTGGTGCGGTGGTCCTTCACCAGGCGGTAAGGCTGGAGGGTGTAGGAGCGGATCTGACTGCCCCAGGCGATCTCTTTCTGGGACTCCTGCATTTCCTGTTTCTTTTCTGCCTGCTTACGCTTCTCCAGGTTGTAAAGGCGGGCCCGGAGGACCTTCATGGCCAGCTCCCGGTTGCGGTGCTGGCTGCGCTCGGACTGGGAGGACACCACGATGCCGGTGGGCAGGTGGGTGAGGCGCACCGCGGAGGAGGTCTTGTTGACGTGCTGGCCCCCGGGGCCGCTGGCCCGGAAGGTGTCGATGCGCAGGTCTTTTTCCTGGATGTCGATGGCGATGCGGTCATCCACCTCGGGGAGCACCTGGACCGCGGCGAAAGAGGTGTGGCGGCGGCCGCTGGCGTCAAAGGGGGAGATGCGCACCAGGCGGTGGATGCCGTTTTCGCTCTTCAAAAACCCGAAGGCATAGGGGCCGCTGGCGGTGAAGGTGACGCTCTTGATCCCGGCTTCATCTCCGGGCAGGAAGTCGATGGTCTCGGTCTTGAAGCCCTTGCGCTCGGCATAGCGCAGGTACATGCGCAGGAGGATCTCGGCCCAATCCTGGGCCTCAGTGCCGCCGGCCCCGGCGTGGATGGTGACGATGGCGTTTTTGTCGTCGTCCTCGGCGCCCAGGAGCAGTCTGAGCTCCCAGTCGGTGAAGGCCGCCTCCAGGGCCGCCAACCCCGCGGCCACTTCTTTCAAGGCCTGATGATCCTCTTCTTCCAGGGCTAAATCCAGGAGGACTTCCAGGTCTTCCAGTTGTCGGCGGCGCTCCTCCCACTCGGCCGTGGCCTGGATCAAGGCGCCCCGCTCCCGGGTGATCTCCGCGGCCCGGGCCTGGTCCTCCCAGAACTCCGGGGCCGCCATCAGTTCTTCCAGATGCCTCAGTCTGACCTGTTTGCCGGCCAGATCAAAGATGACCTCGGAGGAGTTCCAGCCGGTCCTGTAATCCTGTTAATTTGGTTTTGATTTCTACGTGGTCCGGTAACATGGCCACCTCCTAGGTTGTTGTCGGCACCGATATCCTGAGGGAAAAGGTGCGTTTTACTTGTATATTTTTATCTCCCCGCTCTTGACGAAGCCTTTTTGCGACGGTCTCACGAGAGGTCATATCTTGGAAGATTACGACCTCAGGGGGTTTACGCTCAGTCCGGGCGACATTAATCATTTTTTGTACAGTTTTTTGCTTACGGACATGAGTTAATTTCTTTCACCACAAAGGCTCAACCAGAACGAACCAACTGATATCACCGGGGCAAATTTGGATTAAGCCCTTTTGGGAAAGGCCCGCAAGAAGGGTCGCACTAAGAGTTACCTGATCCGTTTCCCCCTTTTTTGCTTCAACGTTAGATGAGGTAACAATGCCGCCTCAAGAGTAATAGTTTTTGTAGGGGCGCACCTTCGTGTGGCCCCTCTGGTGGGAGGACACATGGGTCCGCCCCTACAAAAAAATATAGATAAATTAATAACTTGGGTTACAGCAGTTTTGCCCCGTCAGTCGCCGGGGTCCCACCCCCGGCCGTTTTCCCCGAGTTTTCCTTAATCTGGTTAAGTTTATCAAAATAATTACGGATTGGGAACAGTCACCCCGGGGTGGTCTCCGGGGCATCACCGAGGTAGACCTGCTTAAGCCGGGGATGGGCCAGGAGTTCGGCCCCGGAGCCGGCCAAGGCCACCCGGCCGGTTTCCAGGACATAGCCGTGGCGGGCGATTTTCAGCGCGGCCGCGGCGTTTTGCTCCACTAGGAGGATGGTGACCCCCCGCTGGTTGAGGCGGGTGATGATGTGAAAGACCTCCCTGACCAGCAGGGGGGCCAGACCCAGGGAGGGTTCGTCCAGGAGCAGGAGCCGGGGCCGGGACATCAGGGCCCGCCCCACCGCCAGCATCTGCTGCTCGCCCCCGGAGAGGGTGCCAGCGGCCTGGGTGCGCCGTTCCGCCAGGCGGGGAAAGGTGTCATAGAGGAAGTCCAGGTCCTGGGTCAGGGCCGGCTGATCCCGCCGGAAATACGCCCCCAGGAGGAGGTTTTCATACACGGTGAGATTAGCGAAGATGCGTCGGCCCTCGGGGGCCAGGGCGATGCCGGCCCGGATGATTTCATGGGTGGGGCGGCCCTGGATTTCCTGCCCCGCAAACACGATGCGGCCTTCCAGGGGCGCAGCCAGCCCGGTGATGGCCCGGAGGGCGGTGGTTTTGCCGGAGCCGTTGGCCCCCAGCAGGGCGACGATGCCGCCCTGGGGGACCTCAAAACTGACCCCGTCCAGGGCCCTGACGGCCCCGTAGGAGACGTGGAGATTCAGGACTTCCAGCACCTTATGACTTCCTTTCGGAGCGAGCCATGAATGGCGGGCAGCGCCCGCCACATTACTGCTCACTCCCCAGATAGGCCCGGATCACCGCGGGGTCTTGCCGGATGTCGGCGGGGACCCCGGCGGCGAGGGTGAGGCCGTGGTCCAGCACGGTGAGGTGCCGGCACAGGCCCATGACCAGCCGCAGGTTGTGTTCGATGACCAGGAGGCTCAACTGATAACGTTCCTGGATATCCCGGATAAAAGCAATCAGGTCCAGGGTTTCCTGGGGATTGAGGCCGGCGGCGGGCTCGTCCAGGAGGAGCAAGCGGGGGCCGGTGGCCAGGGCCCGGGCGATCTCCAGGCGGCGCTGGTGGCCGTAGGGCAGCTTGCCGGCGGGATGGTGGGCCGCGGCCGCCAGGCCCACTTCGTCGAGGAGGGCCAGCCCCCGGCAGCGGCGGTCCCGTTCTTCCCGGCGGTAGCGGCCCAGGCGGAGGACGGCCTCGCCCCAGGTGGCCCGGCCCCGGCAGTGAAACCCCACCAGGATATTGTCCAGGACGCTGAGCCCGCCGAAGAGACGGATGTTCTGGAAGGTCCGGGCGATCCCCAACTCCGTGAGGCGGTGGGGAGGCTCACCGGTGATGTCCCGGCCGTCCCAGATAATCCGGCCGCCGGTGGGCCGGAGAAACCCGCTGATGAGGTTGAAGACGGTGGTCTTGCCCGCGCCGTTGGGGCCGATGAGGCCGGAGAGGCCGCCCTCCGGCACCGAGAGGTTCAGGTCCGTCAGGGCCGCCAGGCCCCCGAACCGCATGTCCAGGTGTTCCGTGCGGAGAAGAGCCATAAAGACCTTACTTGCCTCTGGAGCCCCCGGCCGGGGTGGTCCTGCCGCGGCGGAACAGGCGGCCGAGCCCCTCCCAGGTAAATTCCCGGCGGCCCAACAAGCCCCGGCGGCAGAAGATGATCACCAGCAGTAACGCCAGAGACAGGATCACCATGCGCATCCCCGGAACGCCGGGAATAACTACCCCGAAGATGGTGGCCGGTTCTTCCACCACCCGCAGCCACTCCCCCGCCAGGGTGAAAAAAGCCGCGGCCAAAACCGCCCCGGTGGTGGAGCCCAGGCCACCCGCCACGATGATGATGAGCAGGTTGAAGGTGAGGAAAAAGGTGAACAGGGACGGGGAAATGGTGGTGATGAGGTGGGCCAGGAGGCCGCCGCCCACCCCGAAGAAAAAGGCGCTGAGGATATAGGCCAGGAGCAGGTGGCGAAAGGTGTTGACCCCGGCGGCCTTGGCCGCCAGCTCGTCTTCCCGGATGGCCTGCATGGCCCGGCCATAGCTGGAGTTGACCAGGGAGACCGCCACCGCCACCGCGGCCGCAGCCACCCCCCAGGACCACCAGAGGTTGGTGCAGGGGTGGAGCCCCTTGAGGCCCAGGGGGCCGTTGGTCAGGCCCTGGAGGTTGTTGGCCAGGACCCGGACCACCTCGCCGAAACCCAGGGTGACGATGGCCAGGTAATCCCCCCGCACCCGGAAGACGGGAAAGCCGGTGAGCAGGCCGAAGACCGCGGCCACCAGCCCCCCGGCCAGCAGGGCCAGGGGGAAAGGCAGGGCGATCTGGCTCAGGGGCCAGTACAGGGGGGTGATGAGGAAGTTCAGGGTTTTTTCCGCAGGGGTCATGGTCAAGAGCGCGGCGGTGTACGCCCCCAGGGTGATGAAGGCGTTGGGCCCCAGATGGAGCTGGCCGCAGACCCCGTTGACCAGGTTATAGGCCACCGCCAGGGTGATGAAGATGGCCACGTTGTTCAGGAGCCGCACCTGGTACTCGTCGGCGTAACGGTCCGCCCCCCACAGCAACAGGACCAGGAGGATCAGGACGCCCAGGTTGAGGTGCCAGGTGCGAATAGCCAGAACTCCTTTGAAGAAGAGTTATCAGTTATCAGTTATCAGTTTTCGGTCAGATAGACTTATTGGTCTGAAAAGTGGTTACGGTGCACAGGCGAAACGCCTGGGCCACCAAAACCTTGAATGGGCGCACCGCGCCTAATTAACTCCGCTCACTTCTTCCGGTTTACTGCTCACAGTTTTTCCTCTCCCAACGCCTCCCCCAAGAGGCCGGTGGGCCGCACCAGCAGGAGCACGATGAGCAGGGTGAAGGCCGCCGCGTCCCGATAGCCGGCCCAGGACGGGAAGAAGGCCACGAGCATCACTTCCAGAAAGCCCAGGAGCAGCCCTCCCAGGACGGCGCCGCCGACGTTGCCGATGCCGCCCAGGACCGCGGCGATAAAGGCCTTGAGCCCCGGCAGGATGCCCATGAAGGGATTCACCTGGGGATACTTCATGGCCCACAGCAGCCCCCCGGCCCCGGCCAGGAGGGAGCCGATGAGAAAGGTGAAGGCGATGATCCGGTTAACGTCGATGCCCATGAGGCTGACGGTGGACAGGTCAAAGGCGATGGCCCGCATGGCCCGGCCCACCGCGGTGCGGTAGATGATGAGAAAAAGCGCGGCCAGGAGGACGGCGGTGACCAGGGGAATGAGGAGGCTCAAGCGGGGTACGAAGAGCCCGCCCCAAGCCAAGGTCCCGGCGAATATCCGGGGCGCCGGAAAGGGCTTGGCCCGGCCCCCCCAGATCACCAGGGCCAGGTTTTCCAGCAGAAAGGAGGCGGCGATGGCCGAAATCAGCAGCGAGATGCGGGGGGCCCGGCGCAGGGGCCGGTAGGCGCCCCGTTCCAGGAGCACCCCCATGAGGCCGGTGAGGGCGACGGCGAGGGCTAAGGCCAGGGGCCAGGGCCAGGCAAACAGCCCCACCCCCATGACCGCGAGGTAGGCCGCCACCATGAGCAGGTCGCCGTGGGCGAAATTGATGAGCCGGAGGATGCCGTACACCAAAGTATAGCCGATGGCGATGAGGGCGTAGAGGCTGCCCAGGGACAGGCCGTTGATGAGCTGCTGGAGAAAGGTGAGGAAATCCACGGGGGTATTATACTAAAAATTGGGCCGGGCAGGCGGGAAAAGGTCATGGATTGGCTGAGACGAAGGCTCCAGCGGCCGCAGGACAAAGGCAATGCGAGGCCTGCGGGGGCGACCTCCGCCAAGGGCTCCTCCCCAAGCCCGGTGCGGAAACGCCTTTGCCCGCCGAATAACCCTGGTAACCATGCTCCTTCCAACATACAACCCGGAAACAGGGAAATAGGTTAATCTCCGGGGGGAGAGATTCCGATAAGATAGAGGTGGTCTTTATGAAAGCCGCCCCTGGGGGCGAGCTGAACCAGACTGGATGGAGGCACAAGGAATGAAGGTGATTAGAATCACATTCTTTTTCACCCTGGCAACGCTGCTGGCCATGGGTCCGGCGGGGGCCGCGGACCTGGGCAAGGCGAAAGGCACCGTGGACAACATCCGGGCCGCGGACCCGCCCCAGGTGTCCACCACGACGAAACCGAGCCCGGTGGGCCAGCCGATCAGCGACTACAAGCCCAGGGGGCCCAGCGTCCGGGCCAAGGAGCCGCCGCCGCCCCAACGGAATTATAATCCCCAGAATGACCCCGACGTGAGACGGGGGTATCAGCAACACCAGAAACAACACGGCAGATAGGAGGGGACGGACTGGCTATCCTGACCATTTCTTTTAACCCGGTGGCTCACCCATAACGTATGAAAAATTTGGTGGGGCGGGCCTCCGCGCCCGCCGCCCCAGCCTGGAGTAAGAGGGGGAGGTGCGCCCCCTCCTGATTGGGAACCGAAACAGCGGGGCGCCGGCTAACACCTATCAGTCAAATCATCAGTCTCCGATCAACTTGGCCAGGCCCAGCAGATTGATGATTTCCGGCATGACCTGAAGGCCGGTGAGGCGGCCCATGGCCCCCTGGGCGCAGGCCCGTTCGCCGAAGGCGGTGACGTCGTCGGGGCGCACCAGGCCGTCCCCCACCATCATGATGGGCACCGGGTCCCCGGAGTGTTTTTTTAAGGCGCAGGGGGTGGAGTGGTCTGCGGTCACCGCCAGGAGACAGGGGGCGTCCAACAGGAGGCGGAAGGCCAGGTCGATCTTATTGATGAAATTCATCTTGCCCAGGTGGTCGCCGTCCTCCCCGAAGGTGTCCGCGGCCTTGATGTGGACAAAGGCAAAGTCGTAAGGCCCGGCCAGGGCGTCCAGGGCGGTGCGGAACTTGGCCTCGAGGTCGGTGTTGGGCAGGCCGGTGGCGCCGGGCGCCTGCAGCACCGCCATGCCGGTGAAGGCGCCGATGCCCTTGTAGAGACCGCCGCCGGCCACAGCGCAGGCCTTGAGGCCATAGCGCTCCTCAAAAGGCTCGATCTTCTTATAATAGCCGGGGCCCCGCGCCAGGAGATAGTTGGCCGGGGGCTTGCCGGCCTGAACCCGCTCCTGGTTAAGGGGGTTTTGGGCCAGGAGGCGGCGGGCTTCCTCCAGGAAGTGGTTCAAGACCCGGGCGGTGAAGTCGGCTTCCGGGGAATCGTCCAGGGGATGGACGTCGTGGACCCTGACCCCCACCTCGTGGGGATCGTTGTCGCTGATGCGGCTGCTCAGGCCCGGCCCCCGCAGGATGATGCCGGCCCGGTGGCCGGTGCCGGGGCGGGCTTTCAGGGTGACGCCCTCAAAGGTGAGCCCGTCCAGGTCCTTGACAAAGGGGCCGGTGTCGGTGATGCGGCCGGCCCGCCGGTCCACCACCACCAGGTTGTCGTCCACCGTGCCCAGGTTGCCTCTCAGGGCCACATCCCCCGGCTCCAGGTCCATGCCCAGACCCGAGACCTCGATGGTTCCCCGGCCGGTGTAATAGCGTTCGATGTCGTAGCCCAGAATGGCCAGATGGCTGGTGTCGCTGCCGGGGCGCAGGCCCACCCCCAGGGCGTTCATCAGGCCGGTGACGCCCCGGGCCGCCAGGGCGTCCAGGTGGGGAGTATGGGCGGCCTCCAGAGGGGTCAGGCCCCCCAGTTCCTTGACGGGCCGGTCTCCCAGACCGTCCATGACGATGAGCATGGCTTTCTGCATGGGAAGCTCCTTTAGATAAGCTTTTCATGAGTGGCCTACATAAGTCAATGAGATAAGCCGGCCTCACAGAATTATCGACTGGTATCCCTGGGAAGTGATGGCGGCAAAGTGGAAGGGCGGCCCCACTTCCTCTTTGACCGCGGCCATGCTTTCCAGGAATTCCTTGCCCAGTTGAAGGATTTCGATCAGGTCCGCGCTCTGGTTGAGGGCTTTAAACAGGCGCATTTCCATCCCCAGGTTCCGGGGCATGACCACCAGGTTGCCGAGCTGAACCTGCTTGAGGGGAAGCTCGTTTTCTTCGCTGGACAGAAGGACCATGGCGAAGGGGTTAGGGGAACGGCCGGGGACATAGCCCGCCAGGATAAAATATATGCGGCGATAATCTTGAGCTTCCGGACCATGTTTTTCCAGATGGCGCTCATACCCTCGGGAAAGGAACGGCAGGGCGAACTCCACCATATCCTCCAGTTCCAGGGGTCCGGGATGACGGCCAATCTGGCGGCGCAAGGCAAAGGACAGGGAGACGCTCACCCCGGTGCCGCCGCTCAGGATGGCGCAGTGCCGCCCCAGGGGAAGGAGCTTGTTGACATTAAAGATTTCGGGCTGGCCGGCGGCATCGAACGTGATGGCCCGGCTGTCCGTGGCCAAGACAATGCCGTGTTCGTTGAATCCCGCCATGGCCTGGGTCATAATTTCGTAACCTGTGGTTAGTAATCAGTGATCAGTGACAGTAAAATAACTCTTGCCTGAGAATAATCATGCCTTGGTAAGCAGAATATCAGTTTTTGCCAGCGGCGTCCCCTGAGCATGATAGAAGAGGCGCATCCGGGTCGGCGGCAAGGTGAACTTCAGGGGGGACTCCAGTTTCAGGGGAATGGTGTCCGGGGTCAGGTCCTGCCAGGCCCGGAGGGGGTCCGCCAGGAGCCCGGGCAGGTCGGGTAGGGTCACCTCCTGGGGCAGGTCGGTGCGGTTGATAACCGCCAGGACCCGTCCCTTGCGGCTCTCCCGGGACTTGAGCAGGAGCGCCACCGGTTCCCCCGGGGGGCTGACCCGCACCTGGGGCCCCTCTTCCAGGAGCACCGGGCACTTCTTCTTCATGCGGTTGACTGACTTGATAAAGGGGGTCAGGTCATAAGTGGGCCTCTCCCAGTCCTGGGGCCGGGTCTTCACCACGTGGAGACGCTTCTTAAAGCCGTATTCATAGCCCAGGGGCATCATCACCCCGGTGGAAAAGTAGGCCGCAAAGAGATACCGCTGCCGGGCCGCTGCCGGGACGCCGCCGCTTGCCGCGGCCAGGCGCTCGGTGTCGTGGCTCTCTGGAAAGCTGATAGACGGGGCGATGGCGCGAAACTCATTGTACTGCTCCAGGCACCAGTCCTGGTCAAAATCCCACCACTTGGAACTGTTATAGAGGAAGTCGAACCCGGCGCTGGAGAGTTGGGCGCACTCCTCCAGGCGGCAACCCAGGGTTTCGGCGAAAAATTGGACCTGGGGCTCCAGGTTCCTGGCTTCGCCGATGAGGCGGGCCCAGAAGTCCCCGGGAATCTTGTAGGCCGCATCGGCTCGGAACCCCAGGAAGCCTAGCCGGATATAGTGAGCCACCACCCCGTCGAAATAGTGGAGGAGCCCCTCGGGGTCCGGGGGCGGCCAATACTCCAGTTCCGCCAAATCGCCCCACACCGTCACCTTGGTGGCGTCCGCGGGGTCGATGGCGCCGGGGTGCTTGATGCGGCCCCCTTCGTCCTTGGCGTACCAGTCGGGATGTTGGGAAACCAGGGGGGAGTCGACGGCCGTATGGTTGATCACCAGGTCCAGCATCACCTTCAGGCCCCGGCGGCCGGCCTCTTTCAAAAAGTGGCCCAGGGCCGCCTCCGGGTCCTGGCCGGCTGGGGGAGCGAATAATGGGTTGAGGCCGTAGTAATCCTTGACCGCATAAAGACTGCCGGACAGGCCGGGGGTGGTGATGGGGTTGAGGAAAATCCAGGTAAACCCCATGGCCGCGATGCGGTCCAGGTGCTCCTCCCATTGGGGGATAGTCCCGGCCAAGGGCGGAAAGAGGTTGTAAATCAAGGTTGGTTCGGACATTCATCACCTCTTTTAATACAGTTGTTAGTGATCAGTTGCCAGTTGTTATTCTTCACCGAGTTATTCTATTAAATCCGGTGGTGCAACCATGCCATCCTGTACAAACCCAGGCTGAAACCTGCGGCTACATTTTACCAAAGGCTCTATTAACTAGAATCTTAATACTGACAACTGGTCACTGATCACTGATCACTGTCTCTCGCCGGCCCCGGGCCTCGTTCAAGCGGGCCGCCAGCTGGGCGGGCTCTGGGCTTGCCGGCAGCCGGTCCAGGGCCACCGGCAGTTTGATCCGCCAGTTGGGGTGTTCCTTTTGGGCGCCCGGGAGGTTTTGCTGCTCCGGGGCGCCGAAGATTTCCTCCAGGCGGACCTCCAGGAGGGCGGCTTTGCTCTGGGCCAGATACGTCAGGACCGCTTCCCGCAACTCCAGGGGACAGCAATGTTTGTCCTGGGGATCGAAGGAGCTCCCGTCGGGCAGCAATCCCCGTCCCTGCAAGGCCTCCACCAGCAGCCGGCGGTCCTGCTCCCGAGCGGCGGCGTCGGCCTCGGCCAGCCGGGGTTCGGGGTAAAGGTTCAAGGTCCGCTTGAGGTCCAGGTCATGCCCCTGCCAGAATCCCTTCAGGGTGGGGAGGTCGTGGGTGGTGATCGTGGCCATGGCCCGGGCCGGATAGGCCTCCGGGGGCAGGAAGCGGCTCTGCCCATCCCGTTCAAAATAAAAGACCCGGTAGGAAAAAACCCCGGCCTGGCTCAGCCTTTGGCGGATGCGGGGGGGGACGGTGCCCAGATCCTCCCCGATGATCAGGGCGCGGCGGCGCACGCTCTCCAGGGCCAGGATGGCCAGGAGTTCCCGGGCCGGGTAGTTGACATAAGCGCCCCGCCCAGCCGGGGTTCCCGGGGGAATCCACAACAGCCGGAACAGGCCCATGACGTGGTCTATCCGGAGCATCCCGCCGGGGGGGGTGTTGGCCCGGAGGGCGTCGATAAACAACTGGTAACCCGAGGCCCGCAGGCGTTCCGGGATCAGGGGCGGCAACCCCCAGTTCTGCCCCTGGGGATTGAAGGCGTCGGGGGGGGCGCCGATGGCGGGGCCCCGGGCAAAGAGCTCCTGATGGGCCCAGGTGTCGCAGCCCCCAGGGCTGGCCCCCAGAGCCAGGTCTTCGTAGAGGGTGAACGGCAGACCCTGGACCCTGGCCTCCTGGCAAACCTGGCGCAGTTGGGCCTGGGCCAGCCATTGGCCATACTGGAAGAACTGCACCTGGCGCAGGTTCTCCCGGGTGAAGCCGTCCACCGCCGGGCCGCGGGGGTCCCGGTAGGATTGGGGCCAGCGGCGCCAGTCGTCTTTTTTGAAATGATCCGCCAGGGCGGAGAACTGACCGAACCGGGCCAGGGACTCGCCCCCGGCCGCCACGAACCGGGCGAACTCCCGGCCCCGGTCAGTGCGGGCGTCTTCCGGGGGACCGTGCGCCTCACAGAAGGTCTGGTACAGGAGTTCCAGGACCCGGCGTTTTAACCGGCGAACTTCCCCATAAGCCACCAGGGGGGCCTGGCGCAGGCGGGCTTTGGCGGCCTGAAATTCCGGGCTGGCCATCAGGTCCCGGGCCTCCCGGCAGGCCTGCATCTCCGGGGCCGTTTCCAGACTCAGATACAAAACGTTGAGGAAAACCCGGCTGGTGGGGGAATAGGGACTGAGGTCGGCCTGGGCCCGCCCGCCGGGGGCATGCAGAGGATTGATCCCGACAAAGGCCGCGCCCAGGGGCCCGGCCCAGCGGATGACCGCCATCAAGTCGGCGAAATCCCCTATGCCCCAGTTATTCGGGCTTCTGACGGCATAGAGGGGCAGGTTGAGGCCCCAGGCCCGGCGGCCCTGAATCAGCCAGGCCGGCGCATATACATGGGGCGGCGCGGCGATCAACCGACACCGGCCAATTTCCTCCCGGCCGCCGCTTTTCACCCTCAGGGTCAGGTCATAATACCCCAACTCCAGTTTGCCGGGCAGGGGCAGAGGCAACGCCACCCTGAAGCCGCCGGGGACCGCCCGGCCCAGGAGGCGGCCGGAGGGTTGCAGCTTGGCCTTCCACTGGCGGCGTTCGCCGGGTTCGCTGACCAACTCCCCGGAAAGGTTCACTGCCTCCGGAAGCTCCGGGGTGGGGGACCAGACCCGCACCGTGGAGCGGGACTCCGCCGGGGCCGGGGCGATAAGCTGCACCGGCTCCAGCACCGCGCCCCAGGAGCCCAAGCGCCGCCGGGCGATCTCGTGGTCCAGGGCCTCCGGGTCTTCCCAGGGCACCCCCATGGCGGTGAGCAGGTCCCGGTAGGTGGCCTGGGAGGTGCGGTGGCCCCGGCCGAAGTTGTCCCAGTAAAGGGAGGTGATGCCGCACAGGCTGCCCAGGGCGGCAATTTTCTTCGATCTGTCCTTGCCGGTCATACCCTGATCATGGTCCCTAAGGATGGTTTTTTTCTTCTCGAAGCAGTTTCAGGAAGAGAAAAGAATTCTCCCGTCTTGCAGGTTCACCTTGCTTCATTGTAAAGATTCAGCCGGGGCTGCGCCAGAGGGTTTTGGATTTTCGGACCCATTTATATCATAGCTATCCACCGACCCTCCGGCAAGACTCATGCAGGGGTGGAAAATCTTCCCCGGATGCGCAATAATCCCCGGCGGTTCACAGTCGGCTTAAGACTTAGGTTTTTAAAAGTGGTATAATTTTATTACTCGGAGCGAAGACCAACGACATTCCCGTAGGGGCGGGTTTAAAACCCGCCCCTACCTCAAGGCTTGTTGATGCAATTAATTTTCTGCTCCCATTAATAAAAAAGAGCTTCAGGCCGCGTCCCCACGGGTCCGGCCGCTCGCCGCTCCGAATCAACCTGAAGGATTAACCTGATGATAGGCGACCTGTATCTTATCCTGGCTATGGGGTTCATTGGGGGGGTGCTTTTGGGACTCCTGATCATGTGGCTCTTGATGAGAACGCGCCTCAAAGCCCGGGAAACTCTCCAGGCCGAGACCGCCCAGCAGTTGCAGGAGGCTCTCCTGGGCAGAGAGCGCCTGGAGGCGGAAGTCCAGCGCCTGCCCCAGCTGGAAGGAGAGAGCAAGGCCCTCCAGGAGGAAAAAGTCCACCTGGCCGCCAGAATCTCGGCCCTGGAGACTTCCCTCACGGCCGAAGCCGACAAACAGACCTGGCTGTCCCGGGCCCAGGACGCCATGCGGGAGGCCTTTCAAGCCCTGGCGGCCCAGGCGCTTACCTCGAACTCCGAGGAATTTCTCCAGCGCACCAGAGATACCGTGCAGAATTTCTTGAATCAGATGAGCGGCGGCTGGCAGACCCACAAGGCCGAAATCCACAATCTGGTGCAGCCCCTGGACCAGGCGCTGAAGGACATGGGTCAACATGTCCGGGAGTTGGAAGGCAAACGCGAAGGGGCTTACTCAGAGTTGAAGACGAACCTGAACCAAATCTCCCAGATGAACCAGGAACTGCAGGAAGAAACCAGGAAGCTGAGCCATGCCTTGAAGGCCGGGGCGCAGCAACGGGGCCGCTGGGCGGAGTTCCAATTGCAGCGCCTGGCCGAGTTGGCCGGCATGAAAGACCGGGTGGATTTCGACCTGCAGAAGGGCGTGGGCGAGGTCCGGCCCGACATGGTGGTCCAACTGCCCCGGGGCGGCTGCATCGTGGTGGACGCCAAGGCGCCCATGAGCCACTACCTGGAGGCCCTGGAGCTCCCCAGCGAGGAGGCCCGGCGGAAAAAGCTGGCGGAGCACGCCCGGCGGGTCAGGCAGCACGTGGACAACCTCCGGAGCAAGGAATACGCCCGCCATTTGCCCGAGGGCTCCCAATTCGTGGTGATGTATCTGCCCAGCGACGCCTGTCTGATGGGCGCCCTGGATTCGGATAGCCGCCTGCTGGAATACGCCTTCGACAAACAGATCATCCTGGCCACCCCCACCACGATCTTCGCCTTGCTGAAAACCGTGGCCACCGGCTGGCAGCAATTTCTCATTGATGAAAACGCCAAAAAAATTCTGGCGCACGGGCAGGAATTGTCCCACCGGCTCTATACATTCGCCGAGCACTTTGGGGGAATCGGGGGAGGCCTGCAGAAGGCGGTGGCGAAATTCAACGAGGCGGTGAGTTCCTTTCAGAACCGGCTGCTGCCGGAAGCCCGGCGTTTTCAGGAACTGAGAGGGTCTTCGGAAGCCCTGCCGGAAATCAAGACCGTGGACAGCCGGCCCCGGCGACTGGAACCGCCCCCATCTCGGGAAGAATCCGCCTCAGACTGACGAGGCGGCGGTATCATCAACACCACGGCTATCCGCCCTGGCGGCCGGATTTTGCCAGGGGAGCAACCCTGTCACCCTGAGGTATTTCCAGGTTGACCCCGGAGGGTCCGCATCCTCCCTATTTGACCTCGCGGTAAACCAGCACCGGGCGGGTGGTCAGGCGTACCAGGTTGAGGGCTTCATCGCTGATTACCTTCAGGTATTTGGGGACGTTATGGCCGTAAGCCCCCAAGGCCAGAAGGTCATAGCGCTCGATGGCCACCGCCTTGAGGATTTCATCCGCGAAGTCGCCTTTGGCCATCTTTTTCACCGGGACGGAGCCATGCTGCCGGAGGGTTTCGTCTCCGGTTAGCAGGCAGGCCTCGGCAAACTCCTGGGACTCGCCCCGCTCCGTTTCTTGCACGTGCAGGACGGTGATTTCCGGCTTTTTCCGGGCGAACAGCGGGGCAATGAACTCCAAAGCCCCCTGGTCGCACTGGGAACCCCGGTAAGCCACCGGGATTTTCTGGATAGGCCGGAAATTCCGCAGGATCAAGACCGACTTGCCGGCGAACACCGCCACCGCGGCCACCATTCATCAGCGCTATAAGGACCTGGCCCAGGTGGAACGGGCCTTTCGCACCTTCAAAAACGGCCATCTGGAGATCCGCCCCACCTTCGTGCAGACCGAGGCCAGCACCCGGGGGCAC
>Ga0172375_10005362_pt1 | contig 18546 bp, 14 predicted proteins | sample LakKiv1m_FD_114537 | JGI IMG/M metagenome (GOLD analysis project Ga0172375, IMG submission 114537) | Freshwater microbial communities from Kabuno Bay, South-Kivu, Congo - kab_092012_11.1m | ecosystem: Environmental > Aquatic > Freshwater > Lake | place: Democratic Republic of the Congo...
ACCATATTAGAAACCTGAGCATTATGATTTTGCAGTTTAGAAATAAGACTTGGCCAATAAGAAACCAGCGCAATCATCAAAAGGACTGGGACAAGCAGTTTCAATCCCGTTTTAAAAATAGACTTTTTACTTTGCCAAGTTGCGATCAAAAAGACTGCTAGTAAAGAAATAAACAAACTAATCCACAAATGACGCATCAGCGTTCCAAAAATTCCGCCAATCCAAAGAAGAAAGATGACATAAAACCAAATTTTTTTCTTGTCTTGGTAGAAAGTTAGATATAAAAAAGTAGGAATCAACGCTAAGCTCATAAAAAGTCCATGAGAAAATGCCAAGAGACGCACTCCATCGGTAGAAAGCGGAGTAAATTCAGTCCAAAGACCTTTTTGTCGGACAAGACCAATAAGAAAAAAGATAATAATCGTAGTCGCTCCAGCTAAAAAGAATTGAAAAACTTTTAATAAATTGGCTTTATTCTTAATCAAACCATAAATCAAAATATAGAAAAGCGGATAAAAAACATAATTTTTTAGAGTTGAGAAAGACAACGCCATTTCTGAATTTTGGAAATGAGCTAAAGGAAAATAAATTAAATTCAAAAGCATAAAAGCGCCGAGGATTTTTTCTGGAAGAGAAAGAATGATTTTCTTTTCTGAAAAAGCATAACCCCAAAACATTCCTAAAAGACTAGCGAGAAAAATAATGTCCAAAGGATAAATTTTGATGAGCATGCCATTTAGGGAAATCGCTTCTAGTGCAAAAAACTTTTCAAAAACAATCGTCAAAAAAATAATGGCATAAAGTCCAGAGCGAGGATTTTTAACAGAAACAAAAAATCCGCAAAGCATGGCAATCAAATAGAGTCCCCAATTGAATCCAGAAAAAATATTTACCAAGCAAAAAAGAGAAATCAAAACAATCACCACGATGGCGCTTTGTGTTTCGCTTTCTAAAATAGTTTTTATTGAATTTTTTAGTTGACGAAAATATTTCATATTTTTGTCATTCCCGCGTAGGCGGGAATCTAGTAAATTAGCTTTGTTTTATACTGGTTCCCCACCTTCGCGGGGACGATTAACATCGTTTCTAATTAACCGATAATCTTAGCATATTTGAATTAAAAAGTCAAGCTTTTAGGTAGCTTAAATAAGCCACTTTTTTCAAAGCTTTATCTAAGCCTTTATTGGGTTTTTTAGAAAAAGTATTTTGATTTTATGGTAATAAAAAAGCCCAAAGTGGGCATATATTGATATTTTAGATATTTTAAAAGGGTGTCTGCTAGAATTAGCCAGACACCCTCTGTTCACGCCCCCTGCAGAAAGCGCTACTTATCGACAAAAATACTGGTAGTGGTACGAGCCGGGATTGCCAGGGTACTGTTCATAATACCACGGGCTATCTGGACACGGAGCAGCACAACCTGGCTCCGTCTCGTAACACGTTGAAAATTCGAGCACCTCGCCTGCGTAATCGCAGTCGAGATACACCCGGTTCTGAGCGTCCGGAAGCTGGTCATACCACGGTGAATCAGGATCAAGTTGACCGTTCAGCTTAAATCCTTCAGCCAGATAGACTACATTGGCTGACGAGATATTGACCAATGGGCACTGATCCGGCGGTTCCGGGCAGTCTGTAGAACAGGTCTGCCACGTCTCGCCGTTGTTACAGATGCCATCACCGCAGTAGGGCTCAGGAGTAACGTCTTCACAGCCGGCCCAGAGTTCCGTTGTTGTTTCATGGAGGATCAAATCGAGCGCATACGCAATCTTTTTGCCCCTCTTATCCTTGATATACTTTTTCCAGGGTTTAAAGAGCAGTTTTTCCCCGAGAGCCACGTCGCCCATTTCCATCAGGGCATAGAGATACTTGCTTTTTACATTAAAGCCAAATCTCTTTGCGAAACTTGTTGGGTGAGATGCGTATTCTTTGTATTCGAATTGATTCGGGCAGTCCACTTCGCTTTTGTTGAGCGGGTATTGTTTTTCATACCCGTCAACGACGCCGAAATTGATTCTTGCCACAGATGTCCACTGTTTAAAATAATCATCCCAGTAGAATCTGCAGTCGGCCGTTCGAAGGATCCAGGCCCTCCAAAAGTGAGCCTTATTGCTGAATCTCTCCGAATAATAAAGGGTGTCACCTTCTACCCAGATATTCCCCTGCCATTCGCCAGAGGGGTTGGCAAGCTCTTCCAGCTCTTCAACTGACATTTGCATTATCATATCAGAGCCGTATTCGTATTCGATGGAACTTGCCGACGCGTTTGTGTTCGTGCTGAATGCTCCGAAGAACATCAGCGCCATTGCCAGTGTTACCAGAATCTTTTTCATATGACACCTCCATAAAATAAAAGTGATTGTTTGACGACTATTTTAACATCCTTGCAGGAGGATGTTGTCGCCTTTTTGGTTGTCAACGAACTTCATTGACATTCCAAATTTAGAAAAAATGTATAATTTTTACCAAATTCAGAATGACAATGATGGCAATTTAATAGTGTAAGCTAGCACAGTTAAACTTTTTTGTCAAGAGCTAATCAATTTTTGCCTTATTATAGCCAAAATAATACAAATTCCTATAATTATTACAAACTAAAACAAACAAACACACCTCCTTATGAAATGTGTTTTTGTTTTATATTTCTATTCTAGCAAGTTTTCAAAATATTACAACTGAACCTTAACTTCCAAATCTTGCCCAGCACGCAGGACTTTCAAGGTAATTTCATCGCCTTTTTTGAAATTATATAAGAGATTGGCCAGACTATTTTGTGCGTTGATTTCTTGTCCGTTCAAAGAAATGATAATATCGCCCAAACGCAGGTCGGCTTTTTGGGCTGGCGAACCAGCCAAGATGGCTAGACCAGATTGTTCGGAAGCCGAATAGATGAGGGCGCCTTTTTCCGGAAGATTTTTCTCTGACAAGGCGTTCATCTTGGAAAGAGGTTTGTAATATATTCCCAAGAAAGGAGCTTGATTTAATTCATTGCGAATAGCGCGATTAATTATCAATTTAATTTTATTAGAAGGAATTTCAAAAAAGATTTCTTGACCATTTTTTTCCACTGAAGCCACAATGCCAATTACTTTTCCAGAATAATCCACCAGTGGTCCGCCTAAAAGATTTTTAGCCGAAAGAAAATCACTGGTAAAAACTCCGTCCATTTTCTCCGAAGAAGAAATTGTTTTTCCTGAGAGATTAAAGAAGGGATCAAAATTTCCTAAGATCGAAGCGGAATAACGCAAACCAAAATTTTTATCGCTATTACCCACGGCGATTACTTTTATTCCTGGCTCGGAGTCATCGGAATTATCCAAAGGTAAAGTCGAAAGATTGCCAGCTTCAATTTTCAAAAAAGCTAGGTTACTAAAAGAATCCACGCCTACCAATTTAGCATCATAGGAATCATTGGCATTGAGAAAAACTTTGTAGCGCGCGTTGTCCTTAACAATCGCCTCTCTATGAGTCATGATCAAGCCGTCACTAGTGACAATGGTTCCCGTTCCATTTTTGATTTCTATTTTTTTAGTTTTCAATCCTTCTTGCGGATAGGAAACGACATTGACTACCGAAGAAATTATTTGTCCGGAAACTTTGCTAATAGAAGCGTCTTCCTTGATGGTAATTTGTTCAGTTTTGTTGATGATGGTTACATCTTCCGTAGTTTTTTTCAAAAATTCATATTTAGAAAACCATTGGGTGGAAGAAAGATACGGAAAAAAATAGCGATCCGCCAAGACGCCACCAACACCGCCTAAGATTATCACCATTAGACTAAAAACTATTTTGATAAGACTTTTTTTAGCCATAAATTTAGAAAACTGGGAGCCATTTAGCACTGAGAAGCACCATCACAGTGGCCAACGAAAGAATAATTAGGTTCGCGGTCACCCTTTTTCGACTCAATAAGTTCAAAAAGTAGCTTTGAGTCAGGTCCCATAAAACGTAATAGAGTATAAGGGAGATGGCACCAGTTGTCAAATAACCAAAAGGCCAAAAGCTTTGCGTCCAAATGATTTCGGTCATCGCCAAGGACAGAAGAAAACTGTAGGTCCAATTTTTCAATTGATCTTTTCCAATCAAGGTCAGGTATTGAAAACTTGCCAAAAGGGTAACCAAAAAATAGACCAGCATTAAAATCCAAAGGGGAACTAAAAAATTAAGATAAAATCCATAACTGGAAGTGAAAGCGAAAAAAATCGCTGCGGCTATGCCAGCCGCAATCATCGCTCGCCCAGTTTGATCGAGCACATACTCTTTGAGTCGCAAAATTCCCAAAAGAATCAGGTAGAAGAAAAATCCAGCCAGAAGAATAAAAATTTGTTTTTGCCAAAAAGCGGAAATCAAGAAAAAAATTCCTGTAGCAGAAATGGTAAAAATTATTGGCAATGAAGACCTGAGCCATTTTCCACCCAATTTTCTTCCGGCAATCAGTGCTAAAAGAAAAGCCACCAAAAGAATGGAACGAAAAAATTGAGGCCAAAAAATTCCAAATTCCAAAAGGCCCATAAATAATAGACTGAAAATAAATGGACGGAATTTGAAAATCATCTAATTGAAATTTAACGAATTTTTGGAAAAAAACCAGCAGAAGGGATATTGATTTTTAGAAAAAAATCTTATTCAACAGAAATAGCGCCCACTGGACAACTATCTACTACTTCTTGACAATTACAATCTCCACAATCTTCAGCTATCACAGTTGATTTTCCATTTTCGATTTTGAAAACTTTAGGACAGAGCGATTCGCAAGTCCCACAACCGATACAAAGTTCGGCATTTACTTTTGCTTTTGGCATTTTTATTTCTTAAATTTATTATTAAAAAAACACAGAAGCATCCCCTTGGGAATTTTCCATGAGATTTTCTTCAAACTTTTTCAATTCTTCATTCTTAAATTCTAAACGCATTTTTTCTTGGTTCCAAAAATAATCAGCAAGAAAAATTTTGACTGGAATTTTCTTTCCTTCTTTCAAAAACCAATCCGCAAAAGAAGGTGCGCGGAAAAAAATCTGCTTGATTTTTACTTTTTGAGAACCACTTTCTTCCTTTTTATCTTCTAACATTACAATATGAAATCCTAATTGACTTTGAATTACTTCACTGATTTTTCCTTTCTCCATCGAAAATACTTTTTCGGCTACTTCTGGAACTATTTGTTTATAAGTAAACCAACCCAAATCTCCACCCGAAGAAGCACTTTGGCCATCAGAAAATTCCTTGGCTACTTCTTCAAAGTTGTTTTTATTTTTCAATTTTAATTGGGCTTCTTCAATTTTTTTACGATAACTTTCAAAATCAGTTTCAGCATATATTTTTTCTGCCAATTTTTCCTTGTACATTTCTGGTAAAGCAACTCTCTCCTTAAAATTTTCTATATCCCAACCATAAAGCTTTATTAAATTTTCTTCGGCTTGTTTTTCATCCCCTTCCCGTGAAAGTATTCTTTCTATTTCTTGAGAAACCATTTCATCAGTAATTTTAATCCCTTTTTCGTTAGCCAATTTTTCAATAATTTCATCCTCAATAATTTTATTTAAAACATCTTTTTCTTTTATGGCAAGCCTTCTCTTTCCATCCTCAGTTGAAAAATCAACTCTGAGACCTTGAGCAGAAAAATCTTGATTTTCATAGAAATTTTTTACTGCTGATAAATTTTCTTCCACTTTTTTGATTGTCACTAAATCATTTTTACCAACCCAAGCGACTGGGAAAGGTAAAATTTTGTTGGCTACTCGTGAAACAGGATTATTTTTATTGAAAAAATAATTTAGGCAAAAAATTGCAATAATAACAATCACTAAAAAAATCAAGAAAGCGATGACTGCGGTTAAAATTTTTACTTTTGTTTTTTTCATATTTTTTAACGGCGGAAAAAATAGTTCAACCATTTAATAAAATTGTTTTCTACTTTTAAATTATTAGAAATAATTTTTTGCGCTGACTCTAAGGGTTCTTCTTTTTTTATTATTCCTGGTTTAACGATGATTACCTCTTCTTCTGGACTCTTAAGATTCAATTTTTCTTTTGCCTCTCTTTCTTTATATTCTGGACTTTCAAAATAAGAAATTCTTTCCTGAGCAAGAATATTTTCCCTACTAATTCTATCTGCTTCTTCCTCAAGTTTGGAAATTTCTTTTTGAATTTCTTTTTTCTTTGCTATCTGTTTTAAAATCGACCAAGTAATAAGTGTGGCAACTACCATTAAAACAATCAAACCCAACCTAATTAAGAGTGGTGAAAAATTTCTATTTTTATTTTCCATTTTTTAAAATTAGACCAGAAGCGGAGCCAAAGTGAAAGCGACCATCGCCAAAACTGCCACTACTGAAATTACCACCCAAATCCGATACATCATTTTGTTTCTTTTTTTGAAATGCATAGTATAATTCTATCAAATTTTTAGATAAATATCAAAATTTTTTCTATTTCTTGAGTACCGCTAAAAAGGCTTCAGACGGAATAGTAGCTTTGCCGATATTTTTCATTTTTTTCTTACCTTTCTTTTGTTTTTCCAAGAGCTTTTTTTTACGCGTTACATCTCCGCCATAAAGTTTAGCGATCACGTCTTTCCGGAAAGCTTTGATGGTTTCTCGAGCAATGATTTTTCCGCCAATAGAAGCTTGGAGAGCGATTTGAAAATTTTGTTTAGGAATAGATTCTTTTAATTTTTCTACGGTTCTTTTGCCTTCTCCGAAAGCATTTTCGCGCGGAACAATCCGAGAAAAAGCTTCAATTTTTTCTTCGGCTACCAAAATATCCAATTTCACTAAATCATAAGGGCGATAATCAATGATTTCATAATTCATCGAAGCATAGCCTGAAGAAGCGCTTTTCAAATCATCATGCAAATTAATAATCACGTCGGTCAAAGGACACTCAAAAGACAAGACCAGTCTTTCACTATCAATATATTCTGTATTCTTATACTCGGCTCTAAGATTTTTCATTACTTCCATAATATTTCCGAGATAGGCACTCGGAGAAATGATGTCGAGTTTTACATACGGTTCATAAATTTTTTCAATCATCGAAGGGTCGGGTAATTCGGTGGGCGAATAAATTTTTAATTTTTCGGAAGTTCCCTTCATTTCTACTTCATAAACTACGCTGGGAGTGGTGATGGTTGGACTAATTTCAAATTCTCGTTCCAAGCGAGATTGAATGATTTCCAAATGAAGCATACCCAAAAAACCACAACGAAAACCTCGTCCCAGAGCAATGTTGGATTCTGGCTCAAAAGTGAAAGCTGCGTCATTGAGCTTCAGTTTATCCAAAGCATCGCGCATAAAATTATAATCATCACCCTCAATTGGGTAGAAAGAAGCATAGACCATCGGAATAACATTTTTATATCCAGGCAAAGACTGCGTTTGACTGGAATTTTTGGCGAGCACAATCGTATCTCCTACTCGACAAAATTCTACACTCTTAAAACCAGTGGCGATATAACCAATGTCACCAGCCATTAATTTTTTTTCAACATTTAATCCCGGATTAAAAGTGCCCACTTCTATCACCGAGCTTTCGGCTTTGCCAGCTTTAAGATAAATCGTGTCTTCAGCTTTTACTTCCCCATCGATAATTCGCACATAAGTCAAAACACCTTTATAGGTGTCATATTTAGAATCAAAAATCAAAGCGCGCAAAGTTTTTTCTCGCTCACCTTTTGGCGCTGGAATATTTTTGATAATTTTTTCTAAAAGATTTTCCACTCCAATCCCGCTTTTTCCAGAAACTTCTAAAATATCTTCTTCCGAGCAACCAAGGATGTGAACAATTTCTTTTTTGGTTTTTTCGACGTTAGCGTTAGGCAAATCAATTTTGTTCACGGCGGGAATAATTTCCAAATTTTGTTCAATGGCAAAATAGAGATTAGAAAGAGTTTGGGCTTGCACGCCTTTGGTGGCATCGACCAAGAGCACAGCGCCCTCCACTGCTGCCAGAGACCGGGAAACTTCATATTGAAAATCGACGTGCCCAGGAGTATCAATCAAATTTAATTCATATTCACATCCGTCCAAGGTGTATTTCATTTTTACTGGTTGCAATTTGATAGTGATTCCCCTCTCTCTTTCCAAATCCATTTGATCTAAAAGCTGATTTTTCATTTTGCGCATTTCTACCGTTTTAGTCACTTCTAAAAGTCGATCGGCCAAAGTGGATTTCCCATGGTCGATATGAGCGATAATACAAAAATTGCGGATATTTTTTTGATCCATATGTTCCCTATTTTAAAGCAAATCGACTTAAAAAGCAATGAAAAAATTATCTGGGCTTAATGAAATCTTAAAAACAAAAATACCACTACTGGTAGTATATTCTACTACCTATAGTGGCATACTGACTAGCTTATACTTTATTAGACCCCACTAACTTCCGAGGCGTTTTCGGTGATAATTTTTTTACCATGAAAAATTTTTCTAGCTAAAGAATTTTTGAAATTGAAAAATTCTTCCAGTCTCAAAATCCAGCAAAGGAAAAGAAAAGTTAAAAATCCCATAATTCCAGAAATTGAAAGTTGCGCAAAAACACCCCAAAAAGTATTCAATTGAATGCCAGGAGAAAATATTTTGAAAATCAATTCTCCAGAAAAATAAAAATGAAAATCATTAACTAAATAATTTTTGAAAAGTTGAATAATGGCTCCAGCCCCCAATGATGCCAAAGAAATTTTCCAAAAGAAATTGATAATTTTTTTATCATCCAAATCATCGAGTTTTAAGTGTAAAAAGAAGAGCAAGAGAAACATTTGAAAAACACTAGAAATGGAAAAAGCGATAGCCAAGCCTAAGAGCTCTAATTTTCCGATTAAGAAAATCACCAATAAAATATTAACAAATTCACTAAACAGAGCTATTAAAAAAGGGGTCTTGGTGTTTTGCAGAGCATAAAAAGATCTAGCTAGAAGAGGGATGACACTTTGAGCAAAAAGACTCGCGGCTAAAATTCCTAAACATTGAAAAGTGAGAATGGTATCTTGCCAATCAAACTTACCGGTTCCCAAAATTGTTCGAACGATTTGTGCTCTAAGAATAATAATGAAAACACTCAAAGGAACAACAAAAAAAAGAATCTGCCGAAAAGTTTGAGAAAAAGTTTTAGCAAAATCTTTTTTTTCACCCTTAGCAGCTAAGGTTGAAAGAAATGGAAAGACAGCGATAGAAAAAGAAATGCCAAAAATTCCCAAAGGAACACTTTGAATATTTTGAGCAAAATTAAAAACCGAAAGACTTCCAGCTGCTAAAGTGGAAGCAAAAATCGTTATTATTAGAAGATTAATTTGATTAATGGCAATACCTAAGGTTCTTGGGATCATTAGAAAAAATATTTTTTTCACATCAGGATTAAGAAAAGCTTTTTTAAAAATAAACTGATAGCGGAAACCAGAGTACCAAGCGGCTGATAATTGAAATAAGAGATGAAGAAATGCTCCTAAAACCACCCCCCAGGCCAAGCCAATGGGTCCAAAAATTCTAACCAAAAAAACTACTCCAAAAATGATTCCTAAATTATACATTATCGGAGCTAGTGAATAAACTAAAAATTTTCTGAAAGAAGTAAGGATGCCTCCAAAAACACCACTTAATCCTAATAAAATTGGACTTAGAAATATAATACGACTAAAGCTAACCACTTGCTCCATTTTTTCCATTGGAAATCCAGGGGTAATTACTTTCATAATCCAAGGAGCAAAGATAGCCATTAATAGCGAAAAAAATATTAGAAAAAACAAAGCCAAATTAAGAATTCCATTGGACAACTCCCAAGCTGATTTTTTATCATCTTTTCCTAGGAGTGATGTAAAAACAGGAATAAAAGCCGCCCCTAGGGCACCTAGAATTAAAATATTATAAATCAAATCAGGAATTCGAAAAGCGGCATAGTAAACATCTAAAACATCTCCGGCACCAAAAGTAGAAGCCAAAAGTCGATCTCGCAAAAGACCAAGTATTCGGCTAAAAAGACCAGCTAGAGTAATAATAAAAGCTGCTGAAATTACTGAAGATGCAGGTTGAGAATCAAGAATTAATTTTGGATTAAAAATTTTTCTAATCATTTTTATTTTGAAAAAGCGACACCTATATATTTGTCTTTAATTAAATCGGTTTTTAACTCTAACACTCCAGAATTAATTTTCAATTCTTCTGGAAAATTCCAAATGCTTTGATAATTTTCAGGAAAATTTATTTGTACATTTAATTTACTACCTGAACTTCCTGATTGTTTTTGCGCCACTAAAGAATAGGTGCCGATATTTTTCTTGGCTTCATCAATTTCCAGTCGATATGGCAGGAGATATTTATATTTAACCACCACTGTTTCTTGTGGACTAACATAAGCCCAGTTAGCAAAAACAGTTTTACCAGCATCTTCATAAATTCTGGTTCCACTTTCTTCATCAATTTCCATTCCCAATTCTTCTTGTTCTACTTGCGGATCGCGTCTGAAATTTAGCGCTTTATAATCCAAAGGTGGAGAACTAAATTCTCTTGTATGACCTTCGGCAGAAATCAATTTAGATCCCTTAGGAACATAAACGCGCATATAATTAGCATTTACTCTATTCCACCAGTCATAATCAGTATCGCCGCCATTATGTTTTCTGGTAATAATAACTTCGTTCACAATTTCTCCATTTTCTTCTATTTCCACATTTAGTTCGATTTTTTCTTCCACCACTCCATCCGTTTTAAAACCATTAATATTAGAATTGATTACACTTAAATAATCCTTTTCTGTTTTTAAAATTTCTCCCGACCAACCTAATTGGGAAATCATTTTTTGAATATTATAATTCTTAGAATAAATTAAAATTTGTTTTTCTTTCAAACTTCCTTGCAAAACACCGGCGATTTTTCCAAAATCAGAAAAACTTTTAGTATTAAAAATCCGCTCTAGAATAATTGGCGCTAAATCAGAAAGAATTTTTTTCGGCTGATTAAGCTCTTTATCATAATCAACTTCTACTTCTTGCTGAATAATTTCCCTAAAATTTTTCTCACTCACAATCACTCCATATTCTGGCATTTCAATCGGACCAGTGATGCCTAAAAACTTTTCTAAAACTTCAGGTGTTATCGTAATCACTCCATCCACTGTTGGACCGCCAGTTTTTTCATAAAACCAAGCCGCTTTTTCAGCCGAAACCGGAAAGTCTGGAAACCAATTACTATCATGCAGACTCCAAGCAGCACTGATTTTTTGAATGGGGGCGGGCGGAACCACTTTTTCTTTGAGTTGTCCATCCGGATTAAAAATTCCATCGATAAAAAACTTTTGAATGCGTCCATCAAAAACTTCCAGAAGTCCATAACTACCAATAAAACCACCGGTGGCCCGTATTTCTTGATTATTTTGAAAAAGAAAGAGATATTTTCTTGGTCCATTGCCACCCAAAAGTTCTTTCAAAATATCACTATTAGCCATAAAAACTTCCGCTGTTTTTTTCATTTCTGGCAAACGCTCTTTCAATTCCACAAATTTCAAGCGCTGTTCCTCTGGAATATCATCCACATTTATTTTTTCCAAATTTTTTTCTGTTTCTGCCAAGAGACCAGAAATTTCTGTGAGATTTTGATCAACATCTTGAAAAATTTTCAAAAAAGAAATTTGGGAAGTAGTGTTTTGCAAAGGATTTTTAACTCCCTCCAATTTTTGCGCAATTCCAATGGCTAAAACTCCAATTCGAGAAACATTTTTTCCAGTTTCGGCTAAATATTTTCCCGATGATAATTTGGAAAGAATGGGTAAATGCTTGGTGAGATCAGCCAAAAAACCTCCAGTTGAATTTAAATCCTTGGAAATCTTATCAAAATCTTCATAGGCCGATTGAAATTGAAAAGTAGAACGAGAAAAATCTTTGTTCAAAACGCTATCCTTGGCTTCATTGAGACTAGCATAAGCTTTTTTTCCTTCCGCCAAAAGCGAACCTTTAAGCCTTAAGCCCTTAACTACAAAAAATCCCGCTCCAAAGAGAAAAATAATTAAGAGAAAAGCCCCGAGCGCTGGAAACAAGGGACGGAAAAATTGCCAAGAAGGAAAAGTAAAACTTTTTTCTTTTGGTAATTCCTTCGGGAAAGAAGCAAAATCATTTTGTAGTGAAGGAATTTCAGAAAAAGTATTTGGCAACTCATATTCCTCCAAGAAAGGTGACGGTTCCGGAAAAGAAAAAACTTCTTTTTGAGGAAAAATTTCTGGATATTCCTCTGGTGTTGGAAAAGTATATTCTTCTACTGGAAAAATTTCTGAGGTTTCTTTTTGCACTGAAGTAAAATTATTTTCCGGCAATTCTTCCAGGGCTTCTTTTTTTCGCAAATCCAAAGTATCTTCCAAAAGTTTAAATTTTTCTTGGTCAAAAAAACCATCCACTCCAACTGGTCGAACATCAAACATCTGTCTAATGCGGTTGTCTATTTTTTTTGGCATTTATTTTTTTGCTTGATAGTAGGCTTCTAAAGTTTCGGCGGCTGCCCGAAACCAACTATAGCGTTTGACCCATTCTCTGCCTTTTTTTCGCAAAGCATTTTTCTTTTCTTCGTCAGCAATAATCTCCAAAACGGCCTCAGCAATATTTTTTGGTTCGCGCGCATCGAAAAAATGTGCATTATCTCCCAAGATCTCTTTGAGACTTTCGTGATCAGAGGCAATCACTGGAACATTGCGAGCCATTGCTTCTAGTGGTGGCAAACCAAAACCTTCATAAAGTGAGGGAAAAATATAGGCTTCGGCATTGCGATAAATTTCTTCCAACTCCAAATCAGTAACTTGACCAGTAAAAATAACTTTTTTGAGATCCAAATTTTTGGCTTCTTTAACGAGCCGCTTGTAAAAATAATCTTTCTTGCCCACCAAAACCAAAAACAAATTCAGTCTTTCTTTTGAAACTTCTCGAAAGCCTAACAATAAATTCTCCAAATTTTTATGCGGATAAGCATTCCCCGCATAAAGGAGATATGGCTTAATTATACCATATTTGTCCAAAATTTTTCCATCCAAAGAACTGGATTTTTCTTCAGGAATATCCGCTGCCTCATAAATTACAGAAATTTTTCCTTTCGCTACTGGATAATTTTTCAAGATATCTTCTTTGGTAAATTTGGAAACCGCCAAAATTCGACGCGCTCTCTTGAGTGCTAAATGAATAACTTTTTTATATACCCAAAATTTAAAGCGGTAGAAAAGCGGACTCAAAGTTGTGGAGCGTAAAGTCGGAAAATGCAAAAGAATTAAATCATGAATCGTCACTACGAATGGTCGCGGACAATAAAGGGGCACGTTAAAATGCGGGAAATGCATCAAATCCAAATCATATTGCGAAACCAAAAGTGGCATTCGCCATTGTTCAGAAAAAGAATACCAAGAAAAATTTGCCAAGACTTTTCGAAAATGCGGATTTTTTGGCTGATATTCATCCCAATTTTCTTTTCTCAGAAAAATATAAAAATCATCACCAGCGGCGGCAACTTTTTCCAAGTTCTCAATCAATTTTTGAGTATAGCGCCCCAGCCCCTTAGATCCAGGGCCATAAAAGCGGGCATCAATTCCAATTCGCATAGCTCAATTATACCATATTTCAGGAAGATTTGCCGAGTTTTTTGAAGACCCCTAGGGTTTCTCGGGCTGTTTTTGGCCAATTGAAATTCAAAGCTTGTTTTTTACCTTCCATTTTCAATTTTTCTGAAAGTTCGCGCGAAGAAAGAATTGTTCTCAACGCTTGGAAAATTTCGTCTGGTCGATCGGGATTAATCAAAATTCCGCCCATTCCTACCACTTCTGCCAGTGAAGAGTTGTGAGAAGAAATTACTGGCACCTCGCAAGCCATGGCTTCCAAAGGTGGAAAACCAAAACCTTCAAAAAAAGATGGATAAATAAAAAGTGAAGCCAAGTTATAGAGATAAACCTTATCTTCATCAGGCAAAGAATTGAGATAAAGAATCTCTTCTGCGTAAGGTGATTTTTTAATTTCAGAAAAAATATCTTCCACCAACCAACCTAAGTGTCCCGCTAAAACTAATTTAATTTTTTTTATTTCTTCCCAGCCTTTCGCTGCCGCTTCTTTTCGCAAAAATTCAAAAGCCTGAATGATACCAACAATATTTTTTCGCGGTTCAATTGTTCCTAGATATAAAATAAATTTGTACGGCAATTTATATTTCTCTTTAATCTCAATTAGATGCGGATTATTGCGATCGAGATATTTAAATTTTTCCGAAATTCCACTGGCAATGCAACTAATTTTTTCTGGAAAAATTCCATAGAGACTTTCCAGATCCGCTCCAGTTGATTTGGAAACAGCGATGATTTGATCAGCACGTCGGCAAATTTTTTTTGGATTAATAAAAAGATGCCACAATTTTCTTTTCCAGGAAAAATTTTCCAGATGTCTTTCAAAACTCAAATCATGCACCGTCAAAACTACTTTAGTTTTTCGACTAAGACTTCCAAAAATTATATTAGGTAAGAAAAAAACATCTGTTCCGCCAACCAATCTATCAAGCTTGGGCCAATTTAGATACCAAAAAGAAAAATTTAAAAACTTATTGGGAATTCGAAATTTTTTCACTTTCACATTCGGATATTTTTCTGCCCAAGAAAAATCCACCTTTTTTCGAGAAAAAGAGTTGAAAAAAAGCAGATATTCATTTTCTTTGTCCAAGCGAAACAAATTATCTAAAAGACTCAAGAGATATTCCTCCACTCCCGTCCTCCTTCCTTCCGCTAAACAGCGAACATCAATTCCAATCCGCATAATAAAATTCTATTTAAGATAATGAATAATCAAAACTGTCCAAAAGGCTAAAAATATTCCCAAAATTAAAGCTACTCCTAAAACAAAAATCCAATTAAAATCATCGCGAACAATTACTGGATCATGGGCAATAATCTTAAACCAGGTGTCCTCCTTTTGATCTTGATTTAAAGAATTTGTATTTTCTGTAAGCTTTTTAGAAATGGCTGAAGAAATATTTTTGGCTATTTCTTCATTAGTCGAACCATAAGAAATAGCTACCAATTGAGGTGAGAGTTTTTGTGCTCGAAAAATTTTAGAAAGTTTTCTGGAACTCATCGCTTGAAGATTTAAACCTGCTTCTGAATAGATATCTGACACTGTGCGCGGAGATTTGAGCCATTCTACCAAAGTTTCAGCAAATTTTTCATCCGCTTGCAAGCGATAAAAATCATCGTATTGATAATAATAAGTTCTTTGTTGACCAAGGCGAGTGATATTAATAGTTAGCGAAGTGGAATAAGAAACTGGACGAAAGAGAAAATAAATTAAAATAATTGCCACCACCAAAAAAATCACAAACCCAAAAGTTTTTTGTTGTTTTTTGATTATTGCTAAATATTCTTTGAGATCCATATATTCAGTTTTAAGTTAGTAGTTAGTAGTTTTTAGTACTTGATTTATCTATCAACACCTTCTTTGTGATTTTTTAACTCTGATTTAATGTATTCCATTATTTTAGCTTTAAAAAGTTCTTTGTCAAATTTTTTGGACTTTTCACGAATATATTCTGAAGAAAAACTCATCCTTTGCATCTTTTCTACGGCTTTTTTGAGACTTTCTACTGTCTGCTCGTCGAAAAAAACACCCATTTTACCTTCCTCAATATGCTCTGGAATATCTCCACCCCGAAAAGCTACTACTGGTCGACCAGAAGCCATAGCTTCAATAGCCACAATTCCAAAATCTTCTTCTTGAGGAAAAATGAAAGCTTGGCAATCTGCATAATATCTAGCTAATTCATCATCTGGAACACGACCTAAAAATTCAATATTCTCCTTGGCCATCTTTTTTAATTTTTTCATTTCTGGTCCCCTGCCAATAATTTTTAAAGGCAATCCCAGATCATTGAAAGCTTCGATAGCAATATCAAATTTTTTATAAGCTAAAAATCTTCCGACCATTAGAAAATATCCTCCCTCTCCTTTGCCTGCATAAAAATTTTCTACATTTACTGGTGGATGAATAACTTGAGATTCTCTTTTGTAATATTTCTTTATTCTTTTAGCTACAAAATTAGAATTAGCAATAAGACAATCAGCTCTATCAACACTCACTCGATCCCAAAGACGAATAAAATTCATGAAGAAAGGCACCATTTTTTTCACAAAAGAAGGAAAGTAGAAATCACTAGTATATTTTTGACAATCATCCCAAGCATAACGCATTGGAGTGTGCATATAGCAAATGTGAAGCGTCTCCGGTTTAGTAATAATACCCTTGGCATAGCTGGAAGAATCAGAAAGCACAATATCATATTTCGAAAAATCAAATTGTTCAATGGCTGAAGGCATTAGTCCTGGAAAAATTCGATGATGCTTTTTGGCAAAAGGAATTTTTTGAATAAAGGAAGTGCGAATATCCTTATCAGCAAATTTTCCATGCATCGCTTCCGGATCATAAACCAAAGTGTAAATCGGCGCTTTTGGAAAAAGTTCGCAAAAACATTCCAAGACGCGCTCCGCGCCTCCATATTGAACTAAATAATCGTGAACTAAAGCAATACGCATATAACCTTGTCATTCCCGACCTGATCGGGAATCTAGTCACTAAAATTTATTTACTGGATCCCCGCCGGAGTTTATACTCGTGAAACGGGTGCAGGGATGACATTATAATGTCAATTCTAGCGTTTTTCGCTCTTTCAGGCAAACAAAAAACAGGCTCGAGAAATCGAGCCTGTTTTTGAAAGTTAATTTCTTCTTCTATTCAATAAAACTAAAATTGTTTTGAAACAAATTTGCATGTCCAACCACAGCGACCAGTTTTCAATGTAAAATAAATCCAATTTATATTCTTCTTCAAAATCTAAATCCGATCGGCCAAAAATTTGTGCCATCCCAGTCAGTCCCGGCTTGATGGTCAAAAGTCGACGATGATATTCCATATATTTTTCCACTTCTCGTTTTTGATGCGGTCGCGGACCCACCATACTCATGGTGCCAAAAAGGACATTGAAAAATTGGGGGAGTTCATCAATGGAAAGTTTTTCAATAATCGTGCCTACCCAAGTTTTTCGCGGATCGTTTTTAATTTTGTAGAGCGGTCCTTTTCTCACACTTTGTTTATCAATCAAACCTTGTTCCAATTTTACAGCTTCTTGCAGATTTTCATTCTCTTTCGTTACGCAACACTCCCATTTCATATAGCGAAATTTGAAAACGTTAAACTTTTCTCCATCATTACCAATTCTTTCGTTTTTATAGATAATCGGACCTCGGCTTTCAAGCCAAATCGCCAGCGCAGTCAAAAGCATAATCGGCGAAGTGATAATGATTCCGATGATCGAAAAAATTATATCAAAGATTCTCTTTAAAATTCTTCCCCAGCCTTCCAAGGGAGTGTTTCTCACTTCAATTACGGGCTCGCCAGCAAGAAAACCAATCTCAACTTTGGATGATTGCAAGGTGGTTGGCAAATAACGATAAACGATATTATTAATAGCACAATAATCAATCAGCTTTTCCTGTTCATCATCAGTAATTCCTGGTTCACATAAAATTATTTCATCAATGCCTCTTTCTTGGCGTACTTGTTTAATCTCCTTTAAGTGAGCTGATTCCAAATGCTCTACCACTCGATAACCCAAATTTTTATTTTGCCTAATAATCTTATTCATCAAGCTCATCTTTCCATTGTGACCAATTAGAAGAACGCGATGCACCCCAATTCCTTTTTTCCGTAAAAGATATTTTTGGATTTTAGTTAAAATTAAGCGAGTCAAAGTAACATAGAAAACTATCAAAAACCACGTAGCCAAAATAATAAAGCGTGAAGAAAACCATTCTCTTTTTAAAAAGATAGCGACAATAATAATCACCAGTCCAATTGAGGTAGCAAAAAAAACCATTCTAGCTTCTTTCCAAAATTTTCGAGTGGAACGAATATCATAAAGTCCTTCCAGCGCATAGATTAAAATAAAAATGGGAGCCACTAAAAAAACTATTTTGATATAGGAGTCAAAAGGAAAATTATAAAGCTTGGGTTTAAGCGCCATTATTTCTGGAATATTGCGAATAGCAAAAGCAGAAATAGAGGCGAAAATAATCATTAAAAAATCAACTGGCACCTGAATAAAACTGAAAAACAATTCGGATTTTTTCATCATAAAAAATTTTTTTAATTTTCTTAAAAATGAAATTTATCAAGGTAAATCTATAAGCCGGATTTAGTCTAGAGTAATAATTTATCTAGCTCTGATATTGCCATCAGAGTCAAGCGGCACCTCTTGCTCTTACTAGTGTAGAACAAGATACGACCTTGCATTCAGGTAAGGATTTAGCCGTTTCACCCCAGCACTAATTTTGCGACAGCACTTTGTGCTGAAAAATAATTCGCAAAAATAGTGCTGGGCTACGTTTCATCTTTCGATGAAGCGCCTGTACTAATTTCTCAGCACAGCGTCTCTGCTCGCACCTCTAATCTTACGATTGACGGGTATTACCCGCTACCAACATCAATTAAATGATTGAATGTCCGGACTTTCCTCAGTCCCGGTAAATCGGAACCGTAATTACTCAATTTACCTTGATAAC
>Ga0172375_10005367_pt1 | contig 18541 bp, 30 predicted proteins | sample LakKiv1m_FD_114537 | JGI IMG/M metagenome (GOLD analysis project Ga0172375, IMG submission 114537) | Freshwater microbial communities from Kabuno Bay, South-Kivu, Congo - kab_092012_11.1m | ecosystem: Environmental > Aquatic > Freshwater > Lake | place: Democratic Republic of the Congo...
TTTCTTGTTGGCTTTGAGATGGTCAGCAAGCCGTTTGTGGCCATAGCTTGGAAATTGCCTTAGCGCCATTTCAATCTGCTGTTTGAGCCGCCAATCCCTATCTGGCATTTTGTGGCGGTAGTAGAGCATTGAGCGGGACATTCCTGCCACCTTGCCAAACTGCGCTCCGTTTAGCGAACAATCATTTTTCAATCGTTTTTTTGGGCAGTGGACAGTTTTAAGGTCAAGCTTCCAACTAATTCCAGCAATCCCTTGTTTTCTTTCTTGAGCTTGGCATACTCGCTCCAGGAGGGTTGGCCGGCTACTCCTTTGGTTAGCCATTTGTATATGGATTCTTCGGACACTCCATGGTCCTGGCTGGCTTGTTGAACACTTACACCTTCGTTCTTAATTCTCTTCAATATCTGTTCTTTTACTTCCTTGGCTACGCGGTAGCCCTTTTTTCCAGTGGTCATAGTATTGTTAAGATTTTACCCCATCATATATTTTTTATACTGATTGGGAAAGGTGTCTTAATTTTGGGGTACCGGTCAGTTTTGACACGCAGGACGACAGAATAAAGCCAAGTATGAGCGTTACTGCTTCTATTGTGGTGGATGTTAAACAAGACGTTTTAACAGTTCCCAATTCTGCCATTAAATCATCTGGAGATGTATCGTATGTGGAAATGTTAACATCAAGCAATGTTTTGGGAAACATATCAAGCAATTCAGGGGTTTCGTCCCAAACCGCTCCAACCCAACAGCAAGTTGAGATTGGTTTGAGCAATGACTCGGTTACAGAAGTTGTTAGCGGTTTAAAAGAGGGAGACCAAATAATAACGCGAACTATCGTCCCCACAACTGCAACAACTCAAACTCAAGGCCAAAGTTTGTTGCAAACAGCGGGAGGAAGAACAACGGGGGGAGCTGGGGCGGTTAGAATACAAACTGGGGGAGGGAACTTTGGAAGATAGATTCACCCGCTTAAATTTTTTATGTATTACGCGTATGATTGAATGTAAAAATGTTTCCAAAATTTATAAAAGCCCTTCAACGGGCTTGGGACAGGCGATGGAAACCTCTGTATTGAAAGGGGTTTCTTTCAAAATTGACAAAGGAGAGTTTGTGGCGATTATTGGGCCGTCTGGTTCTGGCAAGTCAACTTTAATGCATATTCTTGGGGCTTTGGATACCCCGACAACCGGAGAGTATTTTTTTGATGGAAAAAATGTGGCTGATTTTTCTGATGATGAATTGGCTGATATCAGGAAAAATAAAATCGGCTTTGTTTTTCAGGCGTTTAACCTATTGCCAAGAGCAACAGTTTTGCGAAATGTTATGTTGCCTCTTATTTATGCGGGTATGCCAAAAGAAAAACGGGAGGAGCAAGCAAAAATCGCTTTAAAAAATGCCGGGCTAGACGAAGACCATTTTCATCACCTTTCAAATCAGCTTTCAGGGGGACAAATGCAAAGGGTGGCAATTGCAAGGGCTTTGGTTAATAATCCCTCTTTGATTTTAGCGGATGAGCCAACAGGCAATTTAGACACCAAGACAGGTGAAATCGTTTTGTCAACTTTCCAGTCCTTGAATGAAAAACAAGGCCATACTATTGTGCTCATTACCCACGAGATGAATGTGGCTAATCACGCTAACAGAATTATCCAAATAAAAGACGGAGTTATTGTGAGCGATACTCCTCAGAAAAAATTATGAGAGTGGTAGATTTATTTAAAGAAACAATCGCGGCTTTATTGGCAAATAAAGTAAGGTCTGGGCTTACGGCTTTGGGCATTGTTATTGGAATTGGTTCGGTTATTGCCATGATTGCTATTGGCCAGGGTTCTCAAAGCGCTATTCAGTCAAATATTCAATCGCTTGGCGCTAATTTGATAATTATAATGCCAGGAGCCCAAAGAGGAGTTGGAGCGCAAGTGAGCCAAGGCCAGGGGTCAGCTCAAAACCTTACCATAGAAGATGCAACCGCTATTGAACAAGAGGTATCTATGGTTGGGGCTGTAGCTCCAGAACTTTCAAGTAGATATCAGGTGATATATAAAGGAAAAAACACCAATACCTCTATTGTGGGAACAACCGCTTCTTATCCTTTGGTAAGAAATGTCCAAGTTGAGGATGGGGTGTTTATTTCTGATCAAGATGTTAATGGATCAGCTAAGGTGGCTGTTTTGGGGCCAACAGTTAGAGATGACCTTTTTGGCGTTGATTATAAAAATGCTATTGGCCAAACAATTCGCATTAACAAAATAAATTTTAAAGTTATTGGCATTACTCAGGCCAGAGGAGGCAGCGGTTTTTCTAATCAAGACGACACAATTTTTATTCCTGTGTCCACGGCCCAAAAGTTTTTGGCTGGCTCTGATAGGTTAACCACTATTAGCGTTCAGGCATTGAGCCAATCAGCAATGGCCCAAGTCCAGCAACAAACAACCGACCTGTTATTGGCTCGCCATAAAATTTCCGATTCTTCGCTGGCTGATTTTAGCGTTTTAAACCAAACCGATATTGTGGCCACAGCAAGTTCGGTGGCCAATACTTTTACTATTTTATTGGGTTCGGTGGCTGCTATTTCTTTGCTTGTTGGAGGAATTGGCATTATGAATATGATGTTAACAACCGTAACAGAAAGAACCAGAGAAATTGGCTTGCGAAAAGCCATAGGCGCAAAAAAGAAAGATATTAACCTTCAATTTCTATCCGAAGCGGTTTTACTTACATTCACAGGCGGTTTTTTTGGAGTGGTGGCGGGGTGGCTTATTGCTTTTGGATTTAGCAAGTTTGGGGGAATTTTAACAAAAGTTTCTTTGCCTTCTATTGTTTTGGCTTTTGGAGTTTCATCGGTTATTGGAATTATTTTTGGATATTATCCCGCTCGCCGTGCTGCAACCCTTAACCCCATTGAAGCGTTGAGATATGAGTAACCGCAGAATCAAGAATCAAGAATTAAGAAAAAATATAAAATTTAAATTTAACAATGTATAATTATTATGCGGTTGCACAATAATTACGCATTAATAAAAATATATGAACAAAAAAATATTGCTAACGGGTGTTATTTTGGTGGTAGCTGTGGGAGCATGTTCTTTTTTTGGGGGAATGGCTTACGCCAAAAATTCAAATAAAAGTTTGGCTGGTCGAAATTTTAATGGCCAGCAGTTTACAGCCAATATGGCCGGAGCCGGGCAAAGAGCAGGCAATAGGGCCGGAGGAGCGGGAGGATTTATTTCTGGCCAGGTTGTTTCCCAAGACGACCAAAGTATTACTGTGAGCATTCCTGTTCAGCAAAATTCCACAGGAAGCCAAAACGCAACCGGCCAAACTGGGGGAGGGTCAAAGATTGTTTTCTTTTCCAATTCCACCCAAATTATGAAAACAATAGAGGGCTCAGTAAGCGATATTGCCGTTGGTTCAAATTTGACCATAACTGGCGCGCCTAATTCCGATGGCAGCATCACTGCCCAGACAATACAGATAAGGCCAGATTTTCAGAAATAAAAAATTTTATATACATATATACATAAAACTTCCAATTTTAAAATTGGAAGTTTTATGTTGACATTGGATTTTTTATTTGTTAAATTAAATGAGCAATTAAATTTGCAAATTATTTTTTATTTATTTCATGTCAACAATTCATCAATTAATTAAAAAGCCAAGAAAGCAAGTGGAAAAGAAGGTTAAAATGAGAGCTTTAACTTATGGCTTTAACGTTTTGAAAAACAGACCGCAAGATTTTAACTCGCCTTTTAAGCGAGGCATTTGCACTAAGGTTTTTACTGTCACGCCCAAAAAACCAAATTCGGCTTTAAGAAAAGTGGCCAGAGTTAAATTGTCAAACGGCAAAGAGGTTTCAGCTTATATCGGCGGGGAAGGACATAATTTACAAGAGCATTCAATGGTTTTGGTGAGAGGAGGAAAAGTAAAGGACTTGCCCGGGGTGAGATATCACGTGGTGAGAGGACATTTGGACACCACGGGAGTGGCTGGCAGAAAAAATGGAAGGTCTAAATATGGAGCGAAAAGACAGAAATAACAAAAAACTAATAACAAATAACAATGGCTAAGTTTAAAACAAGAGAAATATTGCCTGACGCATTATATGACAGCGTTATTGTTTCAAAATTCATAAATACCATAATGGACCAGGGCAAAAAAAGCATTGCCCGGAAAATTGTTTATGGGGCTTTTAATATTGTTAAAGAACAAACAAAACAAGAGCCAATGGATATTTTTGAAAGAGCGTTGGAAGAAGCCGCTCCAAAAGTTGAGGTGAGGCCTCAAAGAGTTGGAGGGGCCACCTATCAAGTGCCAAGAGAAGTTAAAGACAAAAGGGCGTTGAGTTTGGCAATGAGATGGCTTATTTCGTCAGCCAGAAAGAAAAAAGGCAAAGATATGGCTAGCCGTTTAGCTGAAGAAATTATGCAGGCAAGCAAGGGCGAGGGTGAATCAGTTAAAAAGAAAATAAACGTTCACAAAATGGCCGAAGCCAACAAGGCCTTTGCCTATTTAGCAAGGTAAGTCAAAAAATCAATGAAAAGAATTTTATTTTTGCCACACGCTTTATTACGAATGGAAGAACGAGGTATAGAAAAAAGCGAAATTACTGAAGCGATTGCAAGCCCAAATAAAATAGAAAGCTCAAAAATAAATTTCCAAAGATTTTTAATTAAAAAACTTTATTTTAATAAGAAATTCAAAAAAGAACATTTACTTTTAATCATTATTGAAAACAGCCAAAGTGTTATAAAGGTTATAACGGTTATTGATACTTCAAAAATTAGCAAACATTTTTAAATTTATGTCTCCACAAATAAAACACGATAAAAATTCAAACATTGTTTCCATAAAAGTAAGTGCTGAAAAAAGTGTAGATTCTGATGTAAAGGATAATATTGTGGTTGATTACGATAAAAATGGGCAAATTGTTAATATTGATATTATGAAAGTTGGAATTGACGAATTTAAGAAAATTTTAAAGACTACTTCATTAAAGGGAGCAATTAATTTATAGGTATGGGCGAGTTTAACCACATAGCTTTGGGATTGCAAAAAGAAATGCCAATGGTTTACACGGCAATGTCAAAGCACCTTTTTTATTTTAGATTTTTTATAAGCCAGTTTGTGGTTAATCAAAAAGCAGTGCCATTGAATCCGTTTTTGTTGTGGGACTATTTCTTATTAGATATTGTTGATAGAGATTCTGTAAGAGAGGCGAACAATAATATAGTAAAAAGGGCTGACGAGGTTTGGGTTTTTGGGCCAGTTTCCAATGGAGTTTTAGCTGAGATAAAAATAGCCCAAGAATAAAAAAAGCCAGTTAAATTTTTTAAAATTGAAAAACCGCACAAAATTGTCCCCATTACGTCAAAAGATGAAATTAAAATGGAAGACGACGTAAAAGACTTCAAAAACGAAATAGATTTTTATAAAAAAAAGATTGTTATTTGCGGGTCAATGCGGTTTAGTCAAGGAATGGTTGAGGCCAAAGAGAAGTTAGAAAAAATGGGTTTTGATGTGGTATTGCCAAAAAATACGGAACTATATTTAGAAGGAAGCGAATTTTTAAAACAAAGAGAGGCGACTGCTTGGGAGCCAATGGAAGGAGCAAAAAGAAAAATAGAAAATAATTTAATAAAAGGTTACTATGACGAAATAGCTAAAGCAGACGCTATTTTAGTGATAAATCAGGAAAAAGATGGAATTAAAAATTATATTGGAGGGAACGGATTTTTAGAAATGGGGTTTGCTCATATTTTAGAGAAAAATATTTATTGTTTAAATGAATTGCCGAGTGATTTAGGGTTAATTTATCAAGAATTAGTTGCCTTTCAGCCAACTATACTAAACGAAAACTTAGAAAAATTAAAAGATACTTTAAATTAAAATTATGGCACGGGAGTTCCCAATTGAAAAAATTAGAGATATCGGCATTATTGCCCATATTGACGCGGGAAAAACAACAGTTTCGGAGCGTGTTTTGTTTTACACGGGCATTTCCCACAAAATCGGGGAGGTGCACGAGGGCGAGGCAATAATGGACTGGATGGAGCAGGAAAGAGAAAGAGGCATCACCATTACATCAGCGGCCACAACTTGTTATTGGACGCCAAATGGTTTGAATAAAACGCCAGAAAACAAATTTAAGTTTAATTTAATTGACACCCCTGGCCATATTGATTTTACCGCTGAAGTGCAGAGGTCTTTGAGGGTTTTGGATGGGGCGGTGGTGGTGTTTGACGGGGTGGCGGGAGTTGAGGCCCAATCAGAAACCGTGTGGCGACAGGCCGATAACTATAAAGTGCCACGAATGTGTTTTGTAAATAAACTGGACAGAATGGGAGCAAGTTTTGACAAATGCCTAACTTCCATTAATCAAAAATTAACCAAAGACGCTGTGCCAGTTCAGTTTCCCGATGACCACGAGGAAAGGTTTAAAGGCATTGTGGATTTAATCACTCAAAAATATTACACTTTTGAGGGGGAAAAAGGAGAAAAAGTAATTGAAAATGAAATTCCCGAAAACCTAAAAGAAAAAACCAAGGAGTGGAGGCATAATATGTTGGAAAAAATTGCCTCAGAAGACGAGAATTTATTAGACAGATTTGTTGAGGGGAAAGAAATTTCAATTGATGAGATAAGGGCAAGTTTGCGAAAATCGGTTTTGGCTTATAAACTTGTGCCTGTTTTGGCTGGGTCGGCTTTGAAAAATAAAGGCGTTCAGCTTATGCTTGATGCTGTTTGTTATTACTTGCCAAGCCCAGTTGATTTGCCTCCGGTTGCGGGAATGGATTCAAAAACCGAAAAAGAGCTCACCAGAAAAGCAAATGACGCAGAGCCATTTTCCGCTTTGGTTTTTAAAATTGCCACTGACCCGTTTGTGGGCAGTTTGGCTTATTTTAGGGTTTACTCTGGTGTTTTAAAAAAAGGTTCTTATGTGCTAAATCCAATTACCGGGGAAAAAGAAAGAATTGGCCGAATTTTAAGAATGCACGCTAATTCCAGAACAGAAATTGAAGAGGTCTACGCAGGAGATATCGCTGCCACTGTTGGTTTGCGAAAAACCGGCACAGGCCACACGCTTTGCGATGAAAACAGCCCGATAATTTTGGAAAAATTAGTGTTTCCTGAACCGGTTATTTCCATTAGAATTGAGCCAAAAACAAAAGCAGACCAAGAAAAACTTATCGTTGCTTTAAAAAAATTGTCTGATGAAGACCCAACTTTTAGAATTAAAGAGGATTTGGAAACCGGAGAAACAATTATTTCTGGCATGGGTGAATTACACTTGGATATTTTAGTTGATAGAATGAAGCGGGAGTTTGGCGTTGAGGCCAATACCGGCAAGCCCCAAGTTGCTTATAAAGAAACCATCACAGCGGAAGCGGAAGCGGAAGGGAAATATATTAAACAGTCCGGCGGGCGGGGCCAGTACGGCCATGTGTATTTAAGGGTGAAACCAAAAGAAAGAGGGATTGGTTATGAGTTTATTAACGCTATTAAAGGAGGAGCTATTCCCCAAGAGTTTATTCCGGGCGTTCAAAAAGGAGCTAAAGAAGCAACCAACAAAGGCGTTGTGGCTGGGTATCCTGTGGTTGATATTGAAATAACTTTGTATGATGGTTCGTATCACGATGTTGATTCCTCAGAAATTGCTTTTAAAATCGCCTCAAGTATGGCGTTTCAAGCGGCTTGCAAAAAAGCCGGCCCAATTATATTGGAGCCAATTATGAAACTTGAAGCGGCTTGCCCAGAAGAGTTTTTCGGGGATGTGATTGGGGATTTGAATAGAAGGCGGGGGTTAATTGAAGAAACAGACGACAGAGTTGGACAAAAAATTATCAAGGGTAAGGTGCCATTAGCTGAAATGTTTGGATATGCCACGTCTCTTAGGTCATTGACTCAGGGTCGGGGAGCGTTTACAATGGAGTTTAACCATTATGAAAGAGTTCCAGCCAATATTGCCCAGGAAATTGTGGAAGGAAAGAGAATATAACAAAAATAACCAAAATATAAGATACAAGACGCAAACAGATTCAAAATTCTAAATAACAAATGAGCGAATTTTGAATTTTGAAAATTGAGATTTGTTTGGTTATTGTTTCTTGTATCTTGGAATTTATTCTTATGGATTTATCAAAAATTAAAAAAATTGTTTTAGAGGAAGGGAGAGTGGTTATTATTGACGGGGAGGACGCTTTGGTGGTGGTGAGTTTTGAGGAATATAAAAAATTAAAGAACTTGCCAGCTCAAAGTTCGGCTTTGCCAAAAGTTGAAGCGCAGGAAACAAAAGTTATTCCAGCAGACGATAAGCCAGAAACCAACGAGGAGCCAGAAAGCCCAGAAGAAACAAAATCCGAATTAACCTTGGATGATTTGCCTTTTTAATCTTGTTGTAGAATTTCAAGTTGGCTCGCTTGAGGCGAGCAAAAGGAATACATGAAGTTTACATAGGGCTTTGGCGGGGTTGACTTTATTTTCTTAATCAATATAATAAATAATATAAAAAAATTTTAAAACCTGAAACTTGAAACTTTTTAATGCTTCATGTTTTATGTTTTATGTTTTATGAACTTCTATGGCAGAAAAAGCAAAATTTGAGCGAACAAAGCCGCATTTAAATATCGGCACCATTGGCCATGTTGACCATGGCAAAACAACTTTAACAGCAGCTATGTTAAAGTATGCCTATTTAAAGGGTTTTAAATCTTCAAACAAATCAATTGATGAAATTGATTCAGCTCCTGAAGAAAAAGCCAGAGGCGTAACGATAAACATTTCACACAATGAGTTTGAAACAGCCAATAGGCACTATGCTTTAATTGACTGTCCGGGCCACGCTGATTATATTAAAAATATGATAACAGGAGCCGCTCAAATGGACGGGGGAATTTTAGTTGTGTCAGCGGCCGAGGGTCCTATGCCTCAAACCAGAGAGCATGTTTTGCTTGCCAATCAGGTTGGTTTGCCTTCTTTGCTTATCTTCTTAAACAAAGTTGACCAAGTTGATGACCCAGAAATGATTGAATTGGTGGAATCGGAATTGCGGGAGTTATTGAAAAAATACGATTTTCCAGGGGACACAACCCCAATTATTAGAGGTTCGGCCTTGAAGGCGTCAGAGGCCAATTCAGTGGATGACGAGGCCATGAAGCCAATTATTGAGTTATTTGAAAAGATTGACGAGTTTTTTCCAGAACCTGCTCGCGATACCGACAAGCCGTTTTTAATGGCAGTAGAAGACGTGTTTTCCATTGAAGGGAGAGGCACTGTGGCAACGGGCAGGGTGGAAAGAGGTGTTATAAAGGGCGGGGAAGAAGTTGAAGTAGTAGGTTTGCGAGCCACTCAGAAAACTATTGCAACAAGCGTTGAAATGTTTAATAAAATTCTTGATGAAGGAAGAGCGGGAGATAATGTGGGTATTTTGTTGAGAGGATTTAAAAAAGAAGATATTGAGAGGGGGCAAGTGCTTGCCAAGCCCGGTTCTGTTACTCCGCACTCCGAGTTTGAGGTGGAAATTTACGCTTTAACCAAAGATGAGGGCGGACGACACACTCCTTTCTTTTCTGGATACAAGCCCCAATTTTTTATTAGAACCTGCGACGTAACGGGAGATGTTATTTTGCCAGAAGGCGTTGAAATGGTTATGCCCGGAGACACAATTACCGTTAAAGTTAAATTGATTACCCCAATTGCCTTGGAAGAGAAACAAAAATTTGCCATTAGGGAAGGAGGAAGAACAGTTGGAGCCGGGGTGGTTTTGAAGATTAATAAGTAAATAGTAAATGCGCGCTTGATGAAGATTCGCTTTTTGCGAGTTTGAGTTTAGCGAGAATTTACTCCAATAAGTAGTTTGCCAATTAACAAACGAGTTGTAAGAATTTCTAATTTTCACGGTTGGCAGGAATAGCCATTCAAATAAGAACTTCTAACATGCCCACTAAAATTAAAAAGCAAGAAGAAACAAAAGAAAAGCCAGCAGGAGTGGTGCCTCAATTAAGAATTAAGCTGAAATCATACGACAGCAAAGTGGTTGACGCGAGTTGCCACCAAATAACAGAAATTTCTGGGAGATCGGGCGTGGAAACAGTTGGGCCTGTGCCCCTGCCAACGGAGGTAAAAAAGTATACGGTAAACAGGTCAACATTTGTTCATAAAGACGCCAGAGAACAGTTTGAAATGAGGATACATAAAAGATTGATTGAAGTTATAAACCCAAATCAAAGATTTATTGAGTCCTTGCGGGACTTAACCTTGCCCGCAGGCGTGGAAATTGAAATAAAAACCATTTAATCATAGGCCGTAGAACGTATAACATAGAATGTTATTTTTAAAGAAAATATTCTGCGTTATACGTTCTACATTATAACGTTCAAGGTGAAACATTAAGTTTAAACCTTGAAGGGGAAATGAAAGGACTAATCCCGTTAATTTTACAAATACAGGGTGTTAGCGTCCCTGTATTTTGTTTGGGAAAATAAGCTTCCTTTGAAGAAATTTATGCCATTCATCTTAGGGAAAAAATTGGAAATGACGCAGATTTTTAATGAAAAAGGGGACGCAGTGCCTGTAACTTTAATTGAAACAGGGCCTTGTTTTGTTTTGCAGGTTAAAACAAAAGAGAGCAAGGATGGGTATGACGCAGTTCAGATTGGTTTTGAAAAAAAGAATAAAAAGATTAAAAAAACCGAAAAAGGGAAAGAATATAAATATATTAGAGAATACCGAAACCCGAATACCGAAACCCTAAATTTAAAAATTGGGGACGAGATTAATGTGGGCATATTTAGCGAAGGGGATTCAGTAAAGATTTCTGGGATTTCAAAGGGCAAGGGGTTTCAGGGGGGCGTGAAAAGATATGGGTTTGGCGGGCATCCAAAGACCCATGGCACAAAACACGAAGAAAGAACAATCGGTTCTGTTGGAGCAACCGATCCAGCCAGAGTTTTCCCGGGCAAGAGAATGCCTGGACACATGGGGGCAAAAAGAATTTCTGTGAGAAATCTGAAAATTGTTAAAATTGATTTAGAAAATAATTTAATTGCTTTTAAGGGCGCAATTCCCGGCAGGAGAGGAACAGTTGTGGAAATTGCAAGCATGCCAAAAAGAGTAAAAAAGAGTAAATAACAGTAGATAGTTAAATAGTCAATATGAAAATCGACGTATACAACCAGAAAGGAGAAAAAACAGGACAGGCGGAATTGCCAGAGGGGATTTTTGGTGTTAAATTATCAAGGGATTTACTGCATCAAGCGGTTGTTTCTCAAGCAGCCAACAGAAGGCAGGGAACAGCCCACACAAAAGACAGAGGAGATGTTTCTGGGGGAGGAAAAAAACCATGGCGCCAAAAAGGCACAGGAAGAGCCAGAGCTGGCTCTTCAAGGTCTCCTTTATGGAAAGGCGGGGGCGTTACTTTTGGCCCCAAAAACGAAAAAGTTTATAAAAAAATTATTCCAAAGAAAATGAGAAGAGCGGTTTTGTTTATGGTTTTGTCCCAAAAAGCAAAGAATAATTTTTTGGTTTTGCTTGATAGTTTAAAAATTAAAGAGCCAAAAACGAAAATTGTCTTTGATATTTTTAAAAATTTGCCTTCTTTTGGAAAGAGCGTTTTGGTGGCTTTACCTGATATGGATAAAAATTTTATAATGGCAAGTCGTAATATAGATAAAGTTGAAATAATACAGGTGAAAGACCTGAACGCTTTAGATGTTTTGAATAATAAATACTTGATTATGCCCAAAGAATGTTTAAAGGTTATGGAGGAAACGCTTCTTGAAAAATCAAAAATCAAAAGTTAAAAATTTAAGGAATATATGGGATTATTTAAAAAAGACAAAAAAGAAGACGGAATAAAAGAAGAAAAGAGGATAAAGAAACAAAAGGAAAAGATTGTTAAAAAGGCGGTTGAAAAAAAACCAAAAGAATCGGCTTCTGCTCCTGCGGAGATTAAAAAAGACAAAGCAAAAAAAGGTGATATTAAAATAGCCCCGTCTGTTTTAAGCAGGCCCCAAATTACAGAAAAAGCCACTTTATTGCAAGAAAAAGACCAATATATTTTTCAAGTTTCTAAAAAAGCCGCAAAACCAGAAGTGAAAAAAGCAGTTGAAGAGGTTTATGGCGTTGATGTTGAGAAAGTCCGAATAATTAATGTTGATAGAAAGAAAAAACGATTGGGCAGGACAACTGGCTGGAAAAAGGGCTACAAAAAAGCGATTGTAACTTTGAAAAAAGGACAAGAAATAGAAATTATACCCCGATAAATATGGTTGTAAAAAAGAAAAAAACAATTTTATCAAAGGATAAGCCCCCAAAAAGCTTGTTAAGAGCGTTAAAAAAGACAGGCGGTAAAAATAATACCGGCCGTATTACGGTTAGACATAAGGGGGGCGGAGTAAAAAAAATGTATCGGGTAGTTGATTTTGGACAGCAGAGATTGGGCGAGAAGTCCATTGTTGTTTCTTTGGAATACGATCCAAACAGGACTTGTTATATTGCATTATTAAAGTATAATGATGGCGAAGTAAAGTATATTATAGCTCCAGACGGTTTAAGTATTGGAGATGAGCTGGTTTGTTCGGATATAGCTCCCATAAAAGCTGGAAATAGAATGCGCTTAAAAAATATCCCCGTTGGGTCAATGGCTCATAATATTGAATTGTTTCCAATGGCTGGAGGTAAAATGGCAAGGTCGGCTGGCAATGGAGTGATTGTTATGGGGCATGAGGGCAAATATACCCAATTAAAAATGCCCTCAACAGAAGTGAGAAAAGTTTTGAATGAATGTTTTGCGTCTGTGGGGCAGATTTCTAATCCAGAGCACAGATTTAGGCAAATTGGGTCAGCGGGAAGGGCAAGAAAGATGGGCCACAGGCCAATAGTAAGAGGGTCAGCTATGAACGCTTGCGACCATCCTCATGGAGGTGGAAAGAACAAGCAGCCAATTGGAAAGCACCCCAGAACAGCTTGGGGAAAGCCGGCTTTGGGGGTTAAAACCAGAAAGAAAAAATGGACAAGCAAGTTAATTTTAAAAAGACGGATTCAGAAAAAGCGCAAATAAAAAATAAGAAACAAATTCCAAGAAACAATAACCGAACAAATTACAAAATCCAAATAACAAATTTCAAACAAGCAACAAGTTAAAGTTTTGAATTTTGAAAATTGAGATTTGAGATTTGTTTGTATCTTGTATCTTGGTTATTGGAATTTATGTCAAGGTCATTAAAGAAAGGTCCTTTTTTGGACGAAAGATTAATAAAAAAAGTCATCAGCCAAAAAGCGGGTGAAAAAAAGATTATCAAGACATGGTCCCGGGAGTGTTCTATTTCCCCAGAAATGGTTGGATTTACTTTTGGGGTTCATAACGGAAAAGAGCACGTTCCTGTTTATGTTTCGGAAGATATGGTTGGGCACAAGCTTGGAGAATTTTCAATGACAACAAAATTTGGCAGGCATGGCGGAAAAATGCAGAGAGAACAGGAATCAAAAGCTCAAGCTAAATAAACATTATGATTTTAGCCAAACTGAACAATTTAAGAATATCTCCCAGGAAAGCTAGATTGATAACTGATATGGTGAGAGGGAAAAGAGCCAACAACGCTCAGGCAGTTTTGGGTTTTTGCGTTAAAAAAGGATCTTTGCCCTTAAAAAAACTTTTAGATTCTGCAATCGCCAATGCTAAAAATAATTTTAAATTAAACGAAAAAGATTTATTTATATCTTTAATAAAAGATGATGAAGGCAGGACCCTGAAAAGATGGAGAGCCAGAGCTAGGGGGAGGGCTTGCCGCATTGAAAAAAAGACCACCAATATCACTTTGGGATTAGATATTCTTGAAGATAAAAATCCTGTTAAAAAAGCAATAAAAGAAGAAAAAAAGAAAGAGGTTAAAAAGGAGGAAAATCAAAAAATAAGAAAGAAGAAAGCAGTAAAAATAAATCAAAAAAATGAGCCATAAAGTCCACCCAAAATCTTTTAAGATAAAAGAGATGAAAGATTGGCTTTCAAGGGGTTTTTATAAAAATAATTTTCCTGCGTATTTGGAGGAGGATTTTGTGATTAGAAAATTTTTAAATAAGAAATTACCGCAAGGAACTTTGCAAGAAATAGAGATTGAAAGAACTTTAGCGGCTTTGAAAGTTATTATTAAAACATCTCGGCCTGCTTTAATTATTGGCCGGGGAGGAAAGGGCGTGGAGGAATTAAAAATGGGAATAGAGAAGGAAATTGCAAAAGTTAAAAAAGCTTTAAAGAATGACAAGAATGTTGTTAAAATAGAAATCATTGAGATAAGAAACCCATGGCTTTCAGCAAGTTTAACTGCCCAGTGGGCGGCTGGACAAATTGAAAAGCAGGTGCCGTTTAGAAGGGTTTTAAAAATGGCGATTAGCAAGACAACCGAACAAAAAGAAATAAAAGGCGTGAAAGTTGAAGTTTCGGGACGGTTAAACGGAGTTGAAATTTCCAGAAAAGAATGGTTGAAAGAGGGACGTCTTCCGCTTCAAACAATAAGAGCGGTTGTTGAATATGGATCTGCTCAGGCCTATTGCGCTTATGGGGTTATTGGGGTTAAGGTTTGGATGTATAAGGGAGAGCGTTTTAACTAAATTAAAAATTTAAAATGAAAAGTGAAAAATTAAGGAATTTCGTAAAAATTTCTGAAAGAAATTTTTACTCAATAATTTTTATCTTTTAATTTTTAGTTTTAAATTCAAGCGAAGCGAATATGCTTACACAACCAAGAAAAATGAAACATAGGAAGTGGCATAAAGGCGCAAGCAAGGGAAATGACGTAAGGGGAACTGAGGTTTCTTATGGTTCTTTTGGGTTGAAGTCAATGGGAACAAAATGGATTACAGCCAATCAAATGGAATCAGCCAGAAAAGCCATTACAAAAGAAATGAAAAGAAAGGGAAAATTGTGGATAAGGATATTTCCCCAAAAACCAGTTACTCAGAAAGGCGGAGAAGTTGGAATGGGCGGGGGCAAAGGAGCGGTTGACCATTATGTTTTTCCAATAAAACCGGGCAGAGTTATATTTGAAGTTGATGGCGTTGACGAAAAAATTGCTGTTGCGGCCTTTAGAAAGGCATCGGATAAATTGCCAATTAAAGTTAAGTTTGTTAAAAAAGATTAACAAACGAATCGTTGGCGAGAGCGAGCCAGCACCCAGCAGGTCATTTTGCTAAATGAGGAGAAGCTTGAATTTACAGCGAATTTACCCCCCTTTTTCCCCTTGGATAGGGTAAAAAAAGGGGGGGTGTAAGAGCTTGTAATGAATTTTTATCCTTCAATAAGCACAGGATGAAAATTCACGCAATCCCTAACATATGAAACGCAACGAACAATTAAAAGAATTTGTAAAGTTGGAAAAAGACGACTTACAAAAGCTGTTGAAAGAAAAACAAGAAGATCTTAGGGGATTTAGATTTGATTTAGCGGGAGGTAAGATAAAAGACATAAGTTTAATTAGAAAAAATAGAAAGTCAGTTTCAAGAATAAAAACTTTATTAAATAAGAAATAGTATGAAAAAGATATTAGAAGGACAAATTGTTTCTGATAAAATGGCAAATACTGTTGTTGTGAAAGTGGAAACCGTAAAAGCGCATCCCAAATACAGGAAACGTTACAAATCTTTTAAACGGTTTAAAGCTGATACGGGGGGAAAGGTTTTTCAAATGGGAGAAAGAGTGGTTATTGAGGAATCAAGGCCTTTGAGCAAGGATAAATGCTGGAAGGTAAAGCAATTGCTTTCCGAGAGCGAACTGAAAGCAAAGCCAGAGGATTAACAGGGTGTAAGAACTTCTAAATTTTGCGGCTTATAAATTTGTCGTTCAATTAATAATTTTTAAAATGATACAACTACGCACAATGTTAAATGTTGCAGACAATACCGGAGCTAAAATAGTTCAATGTTTTGGCGTGCCCGGAGGGACAAGAAAAAAGTATGCGCGGATTGGCGATATTATTGTTGTGGCAGTTAAAAAAGCGGAACCAAGGCGCGAAATCAAGGAGCATCAGGTTGCGAAAGCTGTTATTGTGAGACAGAGAAGCCCATTTAGAAGAAAAGACGGGTCTTATTTGCGGTTTGATGACAATGCTTGCTGTATTTTAAACGACCAAAAACAGCCAAAGGGGAATAGAATTTTAGGGCCTGTTCCGCGAGAGTTAAAAGAAAAAGGATTTGACGCTATAACAACTATGGCAAAAGACGTTGTTTAGCAATTGTAATAAATTTTTAAATTATTAAAGTTGAAAATTTACACAGCTTCTAATATGAAAATAAAAAAGGGCGACAATGTTTTAATAATTGCTGGAAAGGACAAAGGGAAAAAGGCAAAGGTTTTAAGAAGTTTTCCATCAAGGGGGATGATTTTGGCTGAGGGAGTGAATGTAAAGAAAACGCACAAAAGGCCAAAAAAACAAGGCGAAAAAGGCCAGATTATTGAGGTAGCTTTTCCATTAGAATGTTCAAAAGCGCAAATTTTTTGCTCAAAGTGCGACAAGCCCACAAGGGTGGGATATAGGGTGGAAGAAGGGAATAAGATTAGATTATGCAAGAAATGCAAGGCCGAATTATAATTTTTAATTTTTAATTTTTAATTTTATAGACAATATCTAATTTCTAAATTTATTTAAAAATTATAAAATTAAAAATTTAAAAATTTTATGTTAAGATTGCAAAATAAATATAAAAAAGAGGTTGTGCCAGAAATGATGAGAACCTTTAGTTATAAGTCCGTTATGTCTGTTCCTAAAATCAAGAAGATTGTTGTTAATTGCGGTTTTGGCAAGATGGTTGCTGGAAAAGGGGCTGGAGAGAGAGAAAAAATAGAGCAGTATATCTCAGAATCATTGGCCGCTATCACTGGCCAAAAGCCATCTTTGAATAAAGCCAAAAAGTCAATCGCGGCTTTTAAATTAAGAGAGGGCGTGGTGGTTGGGGCTAATTGCACCCTAAGAAAACAAAGAATGTATGATTTTTTAGAAAAGCTAATATGGATTGTTTTGCCAAGGTCAAGGGACTTTAGGGGCATTGAGGCAAAATGCGTTACGAACCAGGGAGACATTACCATTGGGTTTAAAGAATATGTGCCATTCCCTGAATTGAAAGTTGAAAAAGAAAAAGGTATTTTTGGGTTGGAAGTAACAATTTCAACAACAGCTAAAACAAAAGAAGAGGGCAGGACATTGTTGAGCTTGTTGGGTTTTCCCCTTAAGGTTTCTGTTCATTAGGGCTTAATTTTTTTAACGATTTCTAATATGGCAAAAAAATCATTAATCAATCAATCGAAAAGAAAGCCAAAATTTTCCTCAAGAATCGTAAGGAGATGTTTTAAGTGCGGAAGATACAGGGGATATATAAAAGATTTTGGCTTGTGCAGAATTTGTTTTAGAGAAATGGCAAGCAGAGGCGAAATACCCGGAATAAAAAAATCAAGTTGGTAGAATAAGGAAATCCCTCGGTCGATTACGACCTCGGGATGAAGAACTCGTAAATTCGCTCGTCAAGCTCCGCTTGACTCACTCATTAACGATTTCTAACACATATGACAGATCCAATAACAGATATGTTTAATAGAATAAGGAACGCTCAAGTTGTTTTTCACAAAACAACCGATGTTCCTTTTTCAAAGTTAAGATATGGAATTGCCGAGATACTAAAGGCGGAAGGCCTTATTTTGGATTGCAAAAAAAGAGGCAAAAAGCCCTTTCATATTATTAAACTATACTTAAAATACAATGAAAAAGTTCCCGCGGTGAGCGGATTTAAAAGAATTTCAAAACCAGGACAGAGGATTTATAAAAAAGCGGATGAAATTTCAAAAGTGAGAAATGGATACGGTTTGTCTATTGTTTCAACCACCAACGGCTTACTAACAGATAAAGAGGCCAGAAAAAATAAGGTTGGGGGGGAGTTGATGGTTGAGGTGTGGTAAATGACGTCTCTAAATTTTCCAGCCCATAAATTTGTCTTTTAATTAAGAATTACTAATATGTCAAGAATTGGAAAAAAACAAATTGAAATACCCCAAAACGTAGCAGTTATCCTTAATAAAGATAACGTTGCATTTAAGGGACCAAAAGGGGAAATAAAGCAGGAAATTCCTGATGGTATTGGCGTTGAACAGCAAGACAACATTTTAATTGTTAAGCCAAAAAGAGAAGGAAAGACAATTCCAGCTCTCTGGGGTTTAACCACCGCTTTGTTGTTAAATCATGTCCATGGCGTTTCAGTTGGGTTTGAGAAAAAATTAGAAATTAGGGGCGTTGGATATAAGGCAGTTGTGGAAGGAGGTAAGATAAAACTGGATTTGGGTTTTTCTCATTCAATTTTTATGGATATCCCAAAGGGTTTGGATGTAAAAGTGGAAAAACAGATTATCACCATTTCTGGATTTGACAAACAGCAAGTTGGCCAGCTTGGGGCAAAGATAAGGTCGTTAAGAAAGCCAGAGCCATATAAGGGCAAGGGCGTTAGGTATTTAAACGAAGTTGTTAGAAAGAAGGAAGGGAAAAAGGCAGGGAAATAAGTCAAAAATCAAA
>Ga0172375_10005368_pt1 | contig 18539 bp, 22 predicted proteins | sample LakKiv1m_FD_114537 | JGI IMG/M metagenome (GOLD analysis project Ga0172375, IMG submission 114537) | Freshwater microbial communities from Kabuno Bay, South-Kivu, Congo - kab_092012_11.1m | ecosystem: Environmental > Aquatic > Freshwater > Lake | place: Democratic Republic of the Congo...
ACTCCATATCGTACGGCTGGCTGCCATCTCCACTTTGGATGGAGCCAAACCCTTCCGCCCCTAACAAACCGCGCGAGCACCGATTACATGGTCCAATGGGCAGACATGCTTTCCGGCCTATTCAGCGTAGGCCTCCTTCCTCAACAAAACCCGCGCCGCCGCAAACTTTATGGCCGTGCGGGTGAGTACCGCTGGACATCCTACAAAAACAGATACCGCGGCTTAGAATACCGCGTGCATTCGTCATGGGTGCTTGCCCACCCCGCCGTCTTCCATCTCATCTGTGAGCTCACGCGGGGTGCGCTCTGTATGGCTCTTAGTGGGCTCTCCTATTACGTTCATATGGCCTATGCGGACTTACTTCCATCCACCGCGGAAACGCGTCGTATCATTAACACGTGTGACGCGGCGGCTGCCCGCCAGGTCATCCAGAAGATGGCCCCTCTCTACGACCTTCTGCTCGCCCGTCTTGGCGTAACGGATGACGACCCTCAAGGAGCTGATTTCGCTAAGAAAACCCTTGCCGTCGCCTGTCACCCCAAGGGTATCAATGCATTCGCGGATTTGTCCAAGCCGTCCGTTAACTGGCGCTTCGGCTGCTGGACCCACCACTCCGGGACGCTAGTTGATGACGGCAACTGCTGCTCGTGGAAGTACTTCGTACAAAACCGACTTACTACAGAGGCCCTTTATGCGTGATATAACCAAACAGCTCATTGTTGGCTACCCACCCCATTTCACTCTCTACCTCGTTAGTGGCAACGCAGCCACAGCGATAGTAGACCATGTTGCCACAACCGCACCACCTATTCGTACTCTTGGCCCCCTCACGCGGCTCATTATTGGCCGGGGTTCAGTGCTACGCCTAGCGGACCTGATCGCCGACCCCAACCCACGCGTTTCTGCCTGCGCTCAACGTCTCGCCAACTTGCGCATAAGACTGCTAGCTTCCTGCATTGACGTAGGTGATAGCCGCGAGCTGTACTACGATATCCGTCTCCACACGATTCGGGCAATCTCACTCAACTCCCAGGTCACGTTGGGATTTGATTGTGCTACTACTCTTCACCTAAGGGGTGCTCTCGGTAGCCCCTATGATGCCGCTACTCACGTCAACATTCCCGGATGGCTTCATAACGCGCCCCTGCCACCCTATCTGCCTCCGGGATATCCGGAACCACATACCTACTACAGCACACTCATACTCAGTCCGGGGCACTGTCTCGGTAATGCAGATACTACAGTACTTGACGCTATAGCCAATACGGCCTGTAATCCCCTACACGCTACGCAATACTTCACCAGCGCGGACTGCCCCAACCCAATCCCTGTTACTACGATAACGTACTCTCCTCTCATCAACTATGCGATGGTCCGTCGGCCCATTCCTTCGGCCTCTCCCACGCAGTGCTATTTTAACGAGGTATCAGTAGCACTGCGGCTTCTCATTCGGTTACTACAGTATCAGCTCTACGGGGAGCCCCCAATCACCAAGACCGTCGCTTCTATCAGTTCCATGTGGGGTGCCAAAAGTGCATCCTACCTTGCAAACAAGCTCACCTGTACTATTGAGGAAATATAATGGCCTTTGACCGATCGAAATTCTGTTACGGGTGCAAGAAAACCTGTAAAACAGTATGCCCGCGATGCCATCGGTGCCCACAATGTGAATGCACGTGTCAATACTGTGAGTACTGCCACCGCACCCATCGCTACCTGGTAACGTGCCCTATCTGTGGTGTTTGCCGACGCGCCTGTGCCTGTCATGGCCGACCCGGCTCTAAGAGGGCCGGCACTATGCTCCCAGCACCCGCCACTCAAAAGACACCGCTCTTCAACCCGTTCAAGCGCGTGGTTAGCGTTGAAGTGGAACTCACGGTATTCAACAGTGTTGACACTTTACCTTTTCAACACATCCCTAAAGTCTACACCGAACGGGACGGCTCCGTAAATCAGAGCGGTCGGGAACTCATCTGCACAGGACTCGCAGGTGATGGCCTCATCTATGGGCTGTCCGAGCTTGCCTATCGTCTAGAGGAAACCAAGTGTGCAGTGGATACCTCATGTGGTTACCATGTTCACGTGGATGCCCGCGACTTATCCGCGGCCCAGATCTACAACCTCCTACTTCTCTGGAACTGCTTTTCACCTATTGCCTACCGTCACATCTTTCCTACTCGGGCAAACAATCCCATGTGCATGCGTCTCACTACGATCCAACCATGGTGGCCCAAGCTCCTCAGCTCTCTACACGACTCCTTAGAGACCTCCACCTCTCGACATGTCCTATTGGCTGCCCTCTATGGAGTCTCCTTCTCTACTATACCACCCCCAGATATCCCCAGAGTTCTCGCTGAGCACAAACGGCGCAAGTACGGTCAAGTCAACGACGCTACCCTTGTCAACTTCCGGTATTGCGATGTCAATCTTCACTCATGGTTCTACCGAGGCACCATTGAGTTTCGTGCCCACCACGGTACCGTTAATGCACGGGAACTCGTAGGGTGGCCCCTTATGTGTCTCCAACTCGTTCATCTCGCAGAGTCTCTTTCGCCTTCTGCCATTAAGGCCATGACTCCCACTACACTCTTCCAGGCCTGTGCGGCCCCGGTCCAGGGGTATCTACAGGCCTGCGGATTTACACCCCAGGAGGACCACCAATAATGTGCGGAATCGCTGGAACATCCTCGCTTAACCGCTACACCCGCTCAATGCTCCCATTCCTCGCCTACTCCATGGAGGACCGGGGCGATGATTCCTGGGGGATCTCTAATGGAACCGCTACAGTACGGGCTCTCGGCCCAATCACAGGTTCCTACAAAATCCCCCACACCTTTCGCGAAGGTGACCAAGTAGTTATCCATACTCGTACCGCATCCTGCGGCAAAGTTTCCATCGAGAATCAGCACCCGTTTTTTGCGAGGGGCCCTGCTATTAACATCTTAGGCGTCCACAATGGGGGAATTACCAATTACCGTGAGCTTGCTGACAAGACCCGTGACCGACTTAAAGCTGCGAGTCTCCCCTACGATTTCACCTATGAAGTGGACTCCCACGCCCTTTTCGCGTTCCTTGCTGCAGGAGGAAGTCCTAGTGATGTCCGTGGAGCGGGCGCCCTAGTTTGGTGGGAATGGAAACCCCGCCACCAAAAGCGCCTAAACCTTCTCCGCTTCAACATGGATGCTCTCTACGTTGCCAAGCTATCGGATTCTTCCCTGGTATGGTGTTCTACTAAGGACCCCATTGAAAAGGCTGCCCGTATGGCGGGGCTCGCTATCGTTCACTTCTACACCATTAAGGGAGATACCCGCTACCAGGTCCAGCCCGAAACCGTTGACGACGCTACTGATCTTGAATCGGGGTTTCCACTAGTTGAAATCGGCCCAATGGTCTTTGGGCCCCGTTTTGTTCCAACTCACTCTAACTATAGTGGCGGTTGGTCCGACGATAACGAATGGTCTACCGGCTCCCCTCAAGCCACTCACTCTGATCCTTTTCAGTACTGCGACACTCCGCCAAAGCATTCGCGCCCAACACCCAACGCCCACCTTACCTGTCAGTGTGGTTGGGCAAATGGGCATCCCCTCCTTACTATCTTTGACGGCCCTCTCGCTCAGCATGATCGTCAGCTTTATGATGCCGTAGGTAAAGCACTTCACGGTCCGCCCCAGAACTGTTTACTCTGCGGCGAGCCATACCACCCCGACCAAAAGGATAGTAACCCTAATCCTTCCACTGCGTCCCTTACGATCCGGACACTTTCGACCTTTGTGTGCGCCCGGTGTCTCCACGACAAACTCTATGAACTGTCTGATGCTTACTCTCTTGCTGAAAGCGGAGATCCCGCGGAATCCGGTTCTCTCCCATATGTTCTGGGGGTTAACATCTCGCCTGTCGATCTTCCCTTTGATGACACCGATGACACTGATACTTCCACCACTAAGGAACTAACCCATGCAACCACTAGCCCCGCCGGAGAACCTACAGCAGGAAACTCCGCAGGAAACTCCGCAGCAGCAGAATCCCCAGCAGCGGGCTCCCCGGCAACAGAACGCCCAGCTCTCCCTCCAGGCAGCACTGGAGCAGGACCTTCTGGGAACTCTCAAGACCTCACGGAAGGTCCGCGAAGTAATCCTTCAGAACCTGGAGTCCTTGAAGGTGCGCTTGCTTAGCCTCAACACCTCCGCTGACAAAGCTGATGTTATGTTGGCTGTTGCTAACATTCTCAATACTCTTACACGCACTGCTGAAACTACAGCAAAAGCGCTAAAAATGTGCAAGGACATGGAGGCTCCGGCTCCTAGCCTGTCGCCTCCGGCTCCTGGCTCACTTCTACCACCACCTCCTGGACAGGAGGAAGATGACCCGTTCGCTGAAATCCAATAGGAGGCATATGACTGCATTTAATGCACCGCTTAGTGAGCCTCGGCATATTACTATCGGCTTTACCGATGCGGTACCTAACGCTAACGCTCTCTACTACCCACTCTATACCCTCAAGAACATTGATGCATATCCATTCCCGGTCCGGGTGCACTTGGCCCACCTTCTCCTTCATGCACTCGATATGGACTGGCCTTACGTCGCCTCGGCGCGCTCTTCTCCATCCCGTGCCGCCGCATCCCCAACGGACATCCTTGATTCTCCGGAAATTTGTGAAGATTGCGGGGGGCTTGTCTATCCATCTCCACTCCTTACGCCCACTCTCATTAGCGACGTTGCCGCCTTGCTTAACCTACGGCTGTCCCTCTGTATTTACTGTACCGCCCAGCACTGTAAGGAAGCTGTCGAGGAGCTAACGTCCTATACGACCCGAACTTTCAGCACCTACCAGGAACTGGTGAATCTTCGGGCTGGCCACCTTATTCCGTTTGCAGACTACTCAACCACCGAGTCTTTCATGGAGTTACAGAATTGTATCTCCAAAATCCCGCCCATTCTTTCCCTCGTCCACAAAACGTACGCCCCCACTACACTATGGTGGCGCGAGCCGTTTGGGCATACTGTCATTATCGACTCTATTGATGCGCCGTGCCCCACAAGACCACAATCGGCACCCGCTCCTTCACAGGAGGTCAACCATTGATAATTCGTGCTCCACAAGCATATCTACCCACTGCGAACCAATTACGGACAAAACTAGCGGATCATGCGCCCACCAAGCTTCTCTATTGGGCGCAAACAGTTCCGGCTACGGCCCCACCAGACACTCTGGGTATCCACCGACTTCTAGACAAACCCGCCCAACTCGCTGCTTTTCGGCGCGCCGGGCTAGAAACCCCCGACTTCACAACTGATCTCCGAGAGGCTATCCGGTGGCTTCGTCAGGGTCGTCCCGTAATTGGGCGAACCCGCTTTGGCACTCACGGTCAAGGCATTCGCTCGCCCGGTAGACGTTGGCGAGCATTCTGGACCGGGGCCCGACACTATGCTCCTACGCATATATCTTACGCTTGGCGGCACTCTCAGTGGTGGAGCGTTCTTGTTACAGAACAGGCTGAGCCCGATAACTACGATGAGTATCGGTTCCACGTTGTTAACAACTGCTCAATTCAGCGGGCCAAGAAAATTCGTACGGCCATGCAAGATCGTAGTGTTCTTCCCATCAGGAACCGCCGCTGTGGCTGGACACTCTGCCGGGACTGTGCACTTCCTACAGCCGATCTTCGTGATGCCGCTAAGAAAGCGGTTGAAGCTGTTGGTTACCCATGGGGAGCGGTTGATCTAATCCACATTCCTGCTACCAACCAGGTTCTCGTTTTAGAGGTCAACACCTCTCCAGGAATGGATGCCCGCAGTGCCACTCTGTGGGCTACGGCCATTCGCAAACAGTTTCCAGAGGGAACCATGCGGGCCTCTTAGACCTTGGGTGGCACCCACTAGAGTAGTACTTCAATCTAGTGGCCCAACATGAAACGTCCCAATTGGTCACGTTTTGTGAAGGGGCATGAAAACAAGTGTACCTATTTTATAGTGATCACAAAGTTCTAGTGCCCCCGTGCCTACTTATACCTATGCGGAGCTCGATATGCCCTACAAACAATGCCCAGTCTGCCGTAGGCTCCTGGAAACTACCAGTGAATACTGGTACGTATCGCCAACCCGTCGCGGAAAAGGCCTGTCAGGGTACTGTAAGGAATGTGCTAAGCGCCGCTCTACTCGTTGTCGGCCAGTACTGATCTCTATCCGGGACTATCAACCCGCGGCTAGCCTTGCTTCGCAGGTTAGCCGAAAAGTACGGCTTCCGTTAGCTACGCTGTCTGGCCCTATTTTTGTAGAGGACCCGTGTACTTCTACTTACTACTACAACAGCAAGCCTATCGCTCTCTCGGAGCTGTATGACCAGCTCCACCTTAGAGGCTACACTGCCGCTGACCTTGTTTTATTTTGAGCTATAAGAGGTCCTAATGCCACAGTTTATTGATTATTCTCAGTACGCTGCTTACCAACAGTGTCCCTGGAAGTGGTATGAACGGTATGTCAGAGGACTTGAACTACCACCCTACGATGGCCGGAGTAACTCCTCTCGTACAATTGGATCGCTGTTTCATGAGGGCATCGCGGCCTATTACCGTACGGGCACTCCCGACATTTCGCAGTCCGTTATTGATGCCCACAACGCGGCCCCCGAAGCTGTAGTTACGGCCCGTCTTTGCTTGGAGCGCTGGCTCCGCGAATACGCTACCGAGGCTGCTTTCGTTACGACCCACATTGAGGAACCCATCCGCGCCGACCTTCCTACGTTCGCGGGGTCGATTCCTATTCTCGCCAAGATTGATACCTATGGTGAAGTTCCGCCCGATACCTACATTTATAGCGGGGACTCACTTAACGAGCGCCTCTACCTACAACCTGGGTACTGGATCATTGAGCATAAAACCAAATCCGCAGAGCAACGGCGTGACATCTACAGCAAATCTTGGCAGACTAACAAGCAAGCCGACTTTCAGATTCTTGCCCTACAATATCATCTGCAAGCCCCGGTCCAAGGGCTCATTGTGAACGTGGTGGAGAAACCCCGTAATTCGCCACCGCGCCGCAAGTGCAAGGGGTGTGGGACCTACTGTGACTACAGTTCCTACTTGCCGGACTCAGCCTCACCCGGTAAGTATTGCTGTCCTCTCTGCGGTCATACGCAGAGTCTCACACCCCTCGGTGTAGCTGTTAACTACTCCCCCGAAACGTACCGTCTTATTGTGACTCGCGCACCCGAGGTTCTCCGCGCGTCCATTAGCAGCATTGACCAGGTATTCGACCGTATGTGTATACTTGAGGACCGGGGCTGGCCCTCTCCGTGGATAAGCCCCACATACTCCTCTTGTGTTCATCCCTTTTATGGGCCCTGTGACTACTTCGAGCCCCATAGCGTAAACGTCTCTGCTACAGAGGGTAATCCATTTGTCGTAAATCCGAACCCCCTGCAATATTGCACTTTACTACCTGAGGAATCTTAATGTATAAAGATAGCATTCGTATTCATCTAACGTGTCCGCGGCATCCACGGTACTCTCCGCGTCAGTCCATTGGCGCAATTAAAGCAGGATGCCCCCGTTGCTTTGCTATGCACAAAGTGTGGATGGCTGCCAGAGAACTTCGTGAATCCATCCAACTCTATGAGGAGGAGCTAACGAAATGGGAAAGCTCGCCCGCGCGCGCAAAAAAATAGGCCTTGTAACTGTCCACAGTGCTCCACGTAGCACCACGCAAGCTAAAGTCACGCAGGCTGAAGAGGCTAATGCGCGAGCTATAAGGACTTTCGCGGAGGAACTAGGCCTGCCTAGGGTAACTGTCGAGCCCACTGCATGGCTGGACACCCGTACCAATTGGGCGGAAGCCGCGACTATTCCAATGATCACGACTAATGTGATGGGTGACAACTTGGTGTACCCTGCTGGACCCCTTTTTGTTGACAGAACGTGACAATGATAGTATAATGGAGGAATACACACTATAGCACTATGTCTACCCCCCGAGTGTCCCCAGCACCCGTACCTGCAAGCCCACAAGTACCTGCAAGCCCGCAACGTATTGGTGGACTTTCGATACGGCAAACAAGCGTGCTTCTCAACGAGAACACGCGCTACGCTTTAATGCTTTATGCTCCAGCCAAGTTTGGTAAGACCACGATGGCCGCTACGCTGGATGAATTGACACGTAAGCAACTCAACAAACCTACGTTGTTCATACCACTTGAAGCCTCGGACGGTGGTGGTACGATGAGTGTTCGGGCTCATAACCTTGCATACGTCATTCCGGAAACATACGATGAAATGCAAAAGCTGATTCCAGCACTTATCGAGGACACCACATTTGGCGGTATCGTTCTAGACTCCGGCTCGGAATACGTTGACCGCTTTGTAAAACCCTATGCTCTCAGGTTCCCACCCAAGGACCAAACGCCAACAAGAATCGCTGGCGTACCCGAGCGCTCCGATTACCAGACAATGGGGGAGCGCGTCCGTCAGGACTTTAACCGCCTGATGGCCGTTACTAAGCACCCCGATCCAAACAAGCGGAAGCACCTAGTCGTTACGGCTTTGGAGAAGGAACGTACGGATTCCCGTGGTAACTTAACGGGGATCGTCCCTGATCTTCCCGGCGCCATGGCTCTAGCTTCTGCGGCAGTATTCCAGACCGTGGGTAGTATCCGTATTGTCAACACGGTCGTTAAGGACGAACAGGGTAAGGCCTCACGAGTATCTGCCCGGATGTTCAGCATTGCCCCAGACGGTATCCGTATTGCTGGGGATCGCATGAATGTTCTTCCCGAAATGTGCGCCCCAAACCTCTGCGAAATGTGGTATACTTATGTTGTACCAGCATTCTCGGCGGAGCCACTTACAGGGGAGTCCCGATGAGCTACACATCCCCGGACCGGGTAAACTGGGCTAAGATGCGTAAGTATTGGAAGTCTGTTGCAGACCCACACTACTATGCGCCAGTCCGTTCATTGGTCCCAAGTTGTCTCAGCAACTTGGCGATTATAAAGTCAACCCGCGGTCGCGTTCTTGAAGGTGAGTTTACAACTACCGGACGAATCGCTGACTCGCATATTAAGCCCAAGTCCTTGTACGAACTACAACAAGAACTTTAGGAGAACTATGGACGATAGCACACTCAACAACACGCCTCTTGATTTTGACTACGTTGATCTCAACGAAGTCGATCCGAATCAAACGAAGATTCCGGAAAATGCCTACACGCTTAAGGTACTCAATGCTGAGCTGATTAACGGTATCAGCAAGAAGTCGGGAGAACCCTACAAGCGCGTAGACTTTACTTTCGCAATCGTTGACGACGAGACATTTAGTGGCCGCCGTCTCTGGGATAGCCTGTTCCAGAACGAGAGTTCACTGAAGCGCCTTCGCCGTCTTATGGACGCTACTGGTGTCCAGCAGACCCCTGGTACGACACTGAGTGAATGGCTCAAAGAACTCACTCTGTACCAGCCGTCCTTTAAGGCCGAGGTTACCCTTCGGGTTGACCCGCGCCAAACCGTGGCTGCGGGCGTCGAGCCAGAGAAGATCAACCGGGTCAATCTCTGGTCTGCCGTGCCCGTTTAGCGGGGATCTGTCAGATCCTCGCCAATTGGTATAGATATCCATTAAGGTTTCTATATATGCACCAGCAAGCATACACCTGTATGCCACTATGGACATATCGTCTCCGGCTAGCCAGACGACCCAAAGGCTAGCCCCAAATAACCGGCAAAGCCGGTTATTATTATTACAATAACAACACTAGAGATCGCTCACTATGGGGGCTTACTAAATCCAATGATCCAACCGCCCCCGAGCGATCTTATAACATACGTACCATTTAAATGCATTACTATGCACCTACGATATGCAGATCTACCAAAGCTGCCAAAGCGTAATGACAACACAAAGTGTCGTTGTCATTACTGCACTGTTCTTCGGTTGCCCCGACACCTATGGTTAACGCCAACAGTGCGGACACTACTTGACATTCGGGATATCCCGGAACCATACCTTGCGCACATCCGCCGCTGGATGCAGGCAAATTCGAGTAAGTGTCCGCGCGCGCCCTATAAGGGGCGCTATACTGCTTTGGAGCAGTTCGATTTAATAGAGGCCCGTCTTGAGCACTTTAAGCAACAACGCATCTCCCAACTTCCATTTATTTGCAGGGAGGAACATGAAAACAAAACCGCCAATTTGCGCGAATTGTCCTCTTAATCGTTACACAGGTGACGCTTTTGTGCCACCATATGACGTAAATTCGCAGCTTCTACTGATGGGGGAGGCCCCTGGTGAAGAAGAGGCCCAGCGCGGGATTCCATTTGTTGGAGGCGCGGGGCAGTGGCTCAATAATATGCTGCGTGCAGCAAAGCGCCACCGTACCTCGTTCTGTGCCGCTAACACGATGTGTTGCCGCCCGCCCGCGAACATCTATCCCACCGATCCATCTGCTGCTTACTGTACTCATACGGAAGCTCTCGAAGGTATCCGGTACTGCCGGACCCATATCATTCAGCCATTCCTGGACTCGCGTGATTGGCACGCCATCTATGCCCTTGGCAATAAACCCCTCCAGTATCTTACTGGCCGTTATGGAATTGAGACGTGGCGAGGATCGCCTCTTCCCCTCCTATTGGATAGTGGTCCCTCCAAATACTCGACCCGTCCCTACGTTGTTCCTACCATCCATCCTGCAGCTATTGCCCGTAATGCTAAGATGATGTCGATAGTTGTCGGTGACCTCCGCAAATCTCCAATCATTCCCCCCGAGCACTATACCTTATATCCTACCCCAGCCGACCTCGCAGCCTTTACCGCCAAACGGTTTGCATTCGACTTTGAATGGGACTGGACAGGCGAAATTACGCTGTGTGGTCTATCGTCTCGTATGTACGAGGCTATCGTCGTTCCCTTTACGGATGAGTTTATCCCAGAACTCCGGCGTATCTTTGAGGGGGCCGAGGAACTTATAGGCCACAACATTGTCACAGCCGATACTAAGCACTTGGATCGCTTGGGGTGGGACATTAGCCATGCAAAACTTACGGACACCCTTCTCATTCAGCATCTAGTCCAACCGGATATGCGGCATAGCCTCGCATTTTGCGCCTCTGTATTTACCAACAAAGTATTCTGGAAAGGTGCAGACACGGAAGATGAAGAGCGAGGTAGCCTAGGCGGCGCGCAGTTCCGTACATGGAATCATGAAGCTGCGATTCCCGTAGCTCTAGGTGGTTACGGTGGTTGCGCTTCCGAAGAGGAGGCCTATCGTCTATACAATGCTCGTGATACGGACGCCTCCTTCCAAATTGCCTATCCTCTCACTACTCTCCTGAAGAAGTACGACCTTGAATCGACCTACGAACACGTTAGTGTTCCCATTGGCTTTATCTGCCGTGACCTCGGAGCTATTGGGATAGCTGTGGACCGGGGCAAAGTCATCGGGACAAGGGATGAACTTGCTATCCAGATTGATGAGCTTGATGCACAGCTTCCGGTAGGACTCCGCTCCTATACCGTGGAGCACATGGCAAATCGCCCCAATACAGCGCGTACCTATAAGGTAAAACGTCGTACTTGTAAGGGCCCGAAGGGTTCTCAGCACGACCCGGTTGTTCTAACCTTTACGGAACCCGGCGAACAGTTCTGTCCCGTATGTCGGCGTTCTATTGATTCGGGCAAGATGGTTATTCCCAAGACAGTAAAGGCCCCGGTCCAGCAGCGCATAGTTCCCTGGAATAGCCCCGCTAAGATCATGGAGTACGCGAAGAATCTTGGGCTCCAGATACCTAAGAACCATAAGACGCAGCGTGAGAGCACGGACAAGAATGCTCGTAAACGATGGGTTCATAGGGCGCCAGAGTTTCACACAGTCGATCAAATCAAGAAGCTTAGTACGCTTCGAACTAACTTTGCGAAACCGGGCCTGATTAGTACTGATCGAATGTACTTTAATCTGTTACCCCATGGGACAGCGGAGGGACGCCTTAGTTCAACGGGACAACGTGAGGGCATCGACCTCAACATTCAGAATATCCCCGGACTTATGAAGCGTATGTTTGTTCCCGATCATGAGGATTGGTGCTTCCTTGACCTTGACATCTGTCAGGGAGAGAACAATCTTACAGCACTGTTTGCCAAGGATCACGAGCGTATGGAGCGACTCGCTGACCCAGCGTATGATGAGCACTCTGAGACAGCTACGTTTTGCTTTGGGGTTGAAGTCACAAAGACAAATGCTAACAAGCACCTCCGCAAGGCTGGTAAAGTAATTAACCATATGCTCAACTATGGAGCGGGGTGGTTTAAGCTACAGGAGAATCTTGCCTTTGAGGGATTCAGCTTTACTGCCGCGGAATGTAAGAACTTGATCTTTGAGTGGCGCGCACTGAATGCACGAACTGCCCGATGGCAAGACGAGACTATTGCAACAGCGCGAAGGCAGGGTTACCTCACTAATCCATTTGGGCGGAAGCGTTGGCTTCAGTCCCGTGACTATGGTCCTAAGGCATTAGCTTTCCTTCCAGCTTCGACACTCGCGGATTGTGTGCTTCGCATGATGATTGCTATGTATCACACGCGCTTCTCGGAGCATCTTGAGCATCTTAAGGTGGCGGAACGGATGGACTTTACGCCACCGTGGCGCATGGTTACTCAGGTCCACGATAGCATCGTTGTGACAGGACCAAAGGACTCTTATGAGGCAGAACTTGCAAATATACGGCGGGTCATGGAGCAACCCTGGCACGAGCTTGGGGGGTTCAGATTCCGCACAACCGCGAAGTACTGCCCTGACAATCTTGGTGAAGGTGTTATCGTATGAGTATTCTTGTAACATCCGACACTCATTTTTGTCACGCAAACATTATCAAGTACTGTCATCGTCCTTACCAGACCGTCGAACAAATGAATAAGGACCTCATCGATCGCTGGAACTCCCGTGTTTCTACGGACGACACAGTAATCCATGTGGGGGATTTTGCATTGACAAGTGATCCCCAAGCTATCTATGAAATTCGTAAGCAACTCAATGGTTACATTATACTTGTAGTGGGTAACCACGATTACAGCAAAGCTAAAATGTCACGACTGGGGTTTAACTTGGTAACCAACCGCCTGTCCTTGGAAGATACTGTTTTTGTGCATCGCCCGCCTACAGCAGTGTGCTCGTCGGAGCAACGCATTGTTTATGGGCACGTTCATAACTCTCCACATGCGCGTCCTTGCCATAAGTGCTATAATGCGTGTGTAGAAGTTAATGAGTATATGCCGCAGTATCTTCACAATATCAAATGGACACATCGTTCTTAGGAGCTTATCATGGCACTATCACCCGACGCGCAAGCTCGATCAGTAGAAATAGAGGGACTATTGGAAAGCATCAGTGACTGCTTCAGTAACTACACTAATGAATCTGGCGTACTAACAGTAGAAAACTCAGATAACGTGGATGTACCAGTTAACACCATTCTATCTGAGCTTATTGAGAAAGCCCGGCAGATTCTATACGATAATGAAGTAGACTCAATTTGGGACTCTCTTGAAACAACTGAGCCCATGGAGGAGAACCCTACTAGTCTCTACCTTTGGCAGAGTCCAGAGTAGGCATACTTATCCTGATGTTTCGTACTTCGCTCATTCCCAAGGATAGTCTACTTCATCCTTGGTTACAGTCAATGGCTCTAACCGAAGTACCTCTAAGTTACCAAGTAGTAGCGTGCCTTAGCTTAATTGGTGCTCTACTACGGCGCAACGTATGGGTAGATCAAGTAGAGTGGCGCGTTTACCCAAATCTTAGCGTGCTCCTTGTTGGCCCATCTGGTATCGGAAAAGACGTAACTGTACGTCGTATGGATCGTGTTATACGTGAGTATGACCCTGCTCTAATTCTTGGGGGCAAGACAATGGAGAGCATCCAACAACAGCTTATTGATGTTGGAGATCCAGCGTGTGCTTTTATTGAGGCCCCCGAGATCACTGCATTTCTTGGAAGCAAGGACTATCAGAAGTCCATGGTCCAAGAACTCACGGATCTTCTTAGTACTGGTGAAGCCGTGGACGTCTCCCTAAAGGGCACCCCTGGAAAACGCATCATTAAGAACCCCACGATTACAATGGCTGCTGGATCTACTGAGGAGTGGCTCCATAAAGCAATGCCGGATGGCTCCCTGGAGGGAGGGCTATTTCCTCGGTTCATCATTATCCATGAAGAATACGGCACCAAAAATGTACCGCTTCTCAAGTACTCTCTGACAGTACGTGAGCGGCAAGCAGCTATTGAAGCCTATGCTGTCTTCTCCAAGCGATTGCGCGCGCTCTTAGACCACTATGTAACGCCCCGTGAAATTATCCCAATGGCGGATGCGGTAGCGTGCTACGAGCGTTGGTACATTAACCGCTTCAAATACTTTAGTAGCATTGTGCGCCCCTATGCAAATCGGAGCCGCGATCAAGTACTGCGCATGGCGATGCTATTAGCAATCACTCGTGGACACGACTATATGGAGGAGCCGGATATTCGCTTTGCTACGGCTATGATGAATTATGTTGCTCGTAGCATTGAGAAAGCTGCTCAGCCGCCCTCGACAGATGCCAAGGTTGCACGAGAGATCATTACCTTGCTGCCAGCTAAGACAGCGGCTATCATGCTGCATCTTGGCCGGAAGTACGACCGTCGCGATATAATTAGCGGATTAGAACTCCTACGATCCGCAGGCCAGATCATTGAAACCAAGCACGAGGGGGCCCTTAAATGGGTTCCGACAAAGGAGGCCGATTCCTCATGGTAGAAATCGCTGTCTTCTTGTGCCTTGTGTGGTGTATTCGGCAATGCCAGAAAGGAACCCATGGCCAATAGTGTAATTGTCTTACCTGATATGCACGTTCCTGTTCACGATAGAACCACGTTTAACCGGGTTCTTCGCTATATAGATGACACCAAGCCGCACTCTCATCTTATCCAACTCGGCGACTTCGTGGATCTTGAGTGTATCTCACATTTTTCTAAGGACTCGGTAACTGCTCAGACAGAGCGTACAGTCTATACTGAGTACGCTAAAGGTCGAGCTCTCCTTCGTGAACTTAACGATGCTGTTGGGCCAGACTGTCAACGTATAATGCTTGAGGGCAACCATGAGTACCGAGCCTCAACATGGATTGACAAGTACCCACAAATGCGGGGCGCTATTGAGCCCCCACAATGCCTAGACCTTGCCGCATTGGGGTGGCGTTGGGTGCCCTACTGGAGCCAAGGAACACCATTTCATCTCTATAAAGCAATGTTTATCCATGGACGCTGGGCCAATAAATACCATGCTGAAAAGCATGTCCGTGAGTATGCTCACAATGTATTTTATGGCCACACTCACGATGTCCAAGAATACTCACAAGCCCGCTACGGAGACAACGATACCATTGTTGGAGCATCTCTTGGGTGTTTATGCAAGTACGATGTGGATTACCTTAAGGGGGCCCCAACGAAGTGGCAACAGGCATTCGCTCATTTTAGCTTTATGCCTTCTGGCTTCTTTAACTACTACCTCATTCGTATATTTGACCATCGCTTTATTGGCCCAAATCAAAAGGAGTATCGGTAATGTCTTGGATTGGAGTAGATCTTGATGGCACTCTTGCTTATTGCGATACAAGCCGTGAGTGGAAAGGTCCTCAAGATATTGGGCCACCAATACCAGCTATGGTAGCACGAGTCAAGCGGTGGTTAGAGAACGGTCAAGAAGTCCGGATACTAACCGCGCGTGCTTCTCATAATACCGAGGAGTACCTCGCGCCAGTTCGAGCGTGGTGCCTCGAACACCTCGGTTGCGAGCTGCCAATTGTTGCAGCCAAGGACCATGACATGATTGAGTTCTGGGATGATCGGGCTGTTCAAGTCATCCCTAATCTTGGTGTCTCGCTTCTAGAGCTTGTTCGATTACAAGGACCCTCAAATGAATATCTTCGCTTTTGATAACTGTACTAATGACCTGTTAGCGCACTGTGCCGCGATTCGTTTCCTTAAGGGAAAAGACTACACGGACGGTAACGACCGTCTCAGCAACTTTAAGCAAGCCGCCCAGCGGCTTCAGATTACCCCAAATCTTGTGTGGGCAGTTTATTTTGGGAAGCACATTGACGCAATCTTTAGCCACGTTCGTAATGGTCAAGTCGAGAGTGAGCCGATTAAAGATCGCATTGCTGATGCTATTAACTACCTACTCTTGTACTGGGCCATTTGTGTCGAAGCAGAAGCACCAGATACAGCAGATACAGCAGATACAGCAGTACCCGATGATAGACAGGCCTGGTTATTTCCACCGGATACTTTTAACGCCTAGGTAAATGGTACGTCCTATGAGTAAACGGAAAGGCCCTGATACCCCTATTAAAGCAATGAGAGAGGGAAGAAAAGTTCTCATTGTACTGGACATAGATGGGGTAGTAGCAGGCGGGGGCTACATTCCTCCCGCAAAGCGTACCCCAGAAACATATGCTGCACTCCCAGTTGGTAGCCGAAAACTTGTTGGGCTAATCCGCGCAATCATTCGGGCCAACCATCCACTCATCGAGCTAGTTTACCTTACTAAACGCCCCCTTGCATTACGAGAGACTACATGGCATTGGCTTACCGCCCATAATATATGGGCGCCAACTTACCATGTTAATACGCAGCAGGAAAAACTTGAGGTCCTTGAGCACCGGCTTCCACTACTTCACCATGTGACTCCCCAATGCATTCTATTTTACGATGATCGTTGGAAAGAAATGGCAAAGCATCCAATTGTTAAACGTAGTATACATAGTCTGAGTCAGGGCATTACCCATCGTGGTGGCCTGAAATTCAAGGCATCCTTCCCTCTTACCGTTTATTGGCTATTAGCTGGAGCTTTCGGCATAGGACAGGTCTGGAACCTGGTACATTCTGCCACGATCCCTCAAGTCGCGGTTAATCCAGCATAAATGGGCCCTCGATAGCGCCAATGCACTCTACCACAATGCACTGTTGCGTACGAGTTTATCATAGAGCTCATAGGCTTGCTGTCCTAGATCTCCAGCCTTATACGCTTGACCTTCAAGTTGCGTCTTCCGGAGTTCATTCATGTACTCCTCACGGCCAATCTGCCCAGCCATATGAGCATCCCGTAAGTCCTGTATCTTGCGGAGATCGCGGCTTTGGTCGAGAAGACTTACACCGTACTTACGAGGGATGGGCGGGCTGAATCCAGGAGAATGTACGCCTTGCATTGCATGGCGTAACTCATGTAGTAACGTATTAACACGAAGGGCTCGCGTTGAATGTAGTAGCGGTAAATCGAGTGCGCCTTCATTTATCGCTACTACATTATCCTTAAACAAACCCTTAAATGGATAGGATGCTGGTAGACCCATAGACTCAGTAAACTCTGGGGTTATCTTATCCACAACATTAAGGCCAAGCTTGTCCAAGCGCTTCATAAACGATGGATAACGTGCTCGTAAGAACCCAAGAGCTTCTTTAGTAGACTTCTGAAGATTCGGATACTCTGCACTAGCCCTTGCTGTACCCTGCTTCATTAGCTTCTGGAAAGCCCCAATGGTTCTTGGATTCAAGACCATCGCTGATCCAATGCGTCCAGTACCCCCAAGGGGCGCTTCACCTAGAACTGTAATAGGTGCTCGTGCCGCCTCATTTACTAGCTCATTCGGTTGACCACCAGCCAATATGAGGTTCTTGAGGCGCTGTTCAGGATCTGTAACAGGTTTTAAGTATTGATCTGGCACGTTAGGCTCCCTCTCCATTATGGCGCAACATAGAAACTAGCTCGTTCACGGGCGATACACTCAAGTAGCCACGGGTCGGTTTCTGCTGGCTTAATATACTTGAATAGCCCAATGTGCTGTAGTACCCATACGCAAATCTCAGAGCAGAAGAACTTGTCAGGTACTCCTGGGTCGCTCTTGCCGAGCATAAATCCAAGAATGCCCTTCCAGTCATATTTGATCTTTGTACTAGCCAGTATCTCGGCAACCCCGCGTACGGTAGCCTCTTTCTCTGGTGGAATATGCAGTGGCACTAGTGCCCATTTAGTGTCGCCCTCGTACTGAATGTCCTTGAAGCGCACCCCGCCGTCCCACTGGCTACTACTGAAACTAGTGCCGTCAGAGAAAACAAGTTCCACATGAACAGCGGGCCCATTTGTCCGCATAGCAATTACTTTGTCAAGTAGCTTCGCGTACCACTTACCAGTATTCGTTGTATGCTTAAAGGCTAAGTACATCATATCTTACTCCTTGTTACTCCCCCTCTACTAACGCCTTGAGCATTGTTCGGGCCGCTAGCAATTCCTTCTTCTGTGCAGATGTCATTCCATAGAACGTTCCAGGAAAGTACAAGCTCTTGAACTTATCAACAACAGGCTTAGCACCCTGCTGACCTGTTACCAATGAGTCAAGCTCACCCAGAAACATTTTCTGCTCGTTCTGAGCCGCGAGGCGCGCCGTTTCCCGCTCTGCTTTAACGGCTGCCCGTAATGCCTTTAACCTGGCCTGCTTATCCGTATATGTACCCATGCGTGCTTCAAC
>Ga0172375_10005369_pt1 | contig 18537 bp, 17 predicted proteins | sample LakKiv1m_FD_114537 | JGI IMG/M metagenome (GOLD analysis project Ga0172375, IMG submission 114537) | Freshwater microbial communities from Kabuno Bay, South-Kivu, Congo - kab_092012_11.1m | ecosystem: Environmental > Aquatic > Freshwater > Lake | place: Democratic Republic of the Congo...
AGTGATTGTGAAAGTGGTGATTGCGAAACTGAAAACGGCACAAAAAAATGCGAATGCAATAGCAATACTGATTGTCCTGCTAACAGTTATTGTCATACCAGTTGGGCTACTTTTAATGACTGCTTGCAAACATTTCCGTTGGGGCATAGTTGTAATATCTCTACGGAGTGTTCTTCCGAACAGTGTCAGTTTAGTAATGGGACTAATAACCCCGGAGTTTGTATTTGTGATGAGGATAAGGATTGTCGCAACTCTCTTCCCGGAGGTTATAAAATGCCTAGTTGGTTTCAAAAGGCGAATGCCGATAAATTTGAGGCTAAATGTTCTGAAACTGATAAAACGACTTGCACCGCTTGCGTGCCAAACGATCCTGTTGATTGGGATGGGTTTGCAAAAGGAAAACCGGAAGACGCGCAGGAGCAGGCTCCTTATAATGTATGTATTAATAATGCCGATTGTTGTAGCGGACATTGCAATAGCAAGGGATATTGTCAATGTAAGAGCGACGCTGAATGTCCATATTCCAATCAATTTTGCAATAAAGATGGCTTTTGCGAAAAAAATAGAAAAAATTTAGCCGAATGTACCCTGTATAGCGACACATATAAAGTTAATGAGTGTGGCAAAAACGCGGAATGTATTACCGCTGGTTGGTATGATTTAGACGGTGATTGGATTGAAACAAGATGTTCCTGTAATAATAACGCCGGGTGTGAAGGGAACACAAGGTGTATTGATGTGGAGAATAATTGCGGTTGGAATTATTGTTTGAGTAATACAGCGCTTATTCCCATTGTAGAAAATAATTATTCTCCGGTAGCTGATTATAATAGTAGCAAATTGTCCTCATCGCAGTTGTATTGGGGGCTGTGTGATAAAGATGAGAATTGCGCTCCGGGTCAATATAATCATCCATTATGTCAAACCGATCATGGTTACAATAGTTGCGCAGCTTGTATGGAAATGGCGCCAGATGCGGAGCAATCAATTTAAAACAATTATATGATATATCAAATGCCATTTAAGTATTTGTTAAATCCCGGACATACGGCTTGCGCCGGATGTGGAGAGTTGTTGGCCATGCGTCATGTCTTGGAAGCGGCCGGAGTCAATACCGTTGTTGTTGGCGCGACCGGGTGTAGCGAAGTGACAACCAGTAAATTTCCGACTTCATCGTTCAAAGTCCCGTGGATTCACGCTAATTTTGAAAACGCCGGTCCGGTGGCTTCCGGAATTTTGGCCGCTTATAAATCAAGGGGAGAAAAATCGCCGAATATTATTGCGTGGGGCGGAGATGGCGCGACTTTTGATATTGGGTTTGGCATGATTTCCGGAGCTTGGGAGCGTGGCGAGAATTTTCTTTATGTTTGTTTTGATAATGAAGCTTATATGAATACTGGAGTTCAGGCCAGTGGCGCGACACCTTTTGCCAGCAATACCACCACCACTCCGCCGGGCAGTCAATCAACCGGCAATGATTTGCCAAAAAAAGATTTGGTAAAAGTGGCTTTGGCTCATGGTTTAAAATATGTGGCGACGGCTACGGTGGGCAATGTTTTGGATATCCAAAACAAAGTTCGTCAAGCGTTGACTTTTTCCGGGCCAAAATATTTGCAAATTTTAGTTACCTGCGTTCCGGGTTGGTACACGGAAGCAAAAGATACGGTAAAAGTGGCGCGTTTGGCTTCACAAACCGGTATTTTCCCGCTGGTTGAATATATTGACGGCAAATTAACCAATATTGTTAAGTGCCCGAATCCGAGACCAAAAGTTGAAGAATATTTAAAATTGCAGGGCAGGTTTAAGCATTTGTTTGAATCCGCAAACGGACAAGACCAAATAAAAAAAATTCAAAAAATAGCGGATGAAAATATTTTGAAATTCGGATTATAATGATTGTGGATAATAGATAAAAAAATCGTTGTCATGATTTGGGCGACGATTTTTTGTTTGATAAGTAAAAAACATGGATTCTTTACACTTGATTTTTTTTTTGCTATGATTTGGGGCAAAGTGGCTTCTATCAAAATCCATAGAAAATTAAAATTTTTAGATAATATGGAAAACAAAATTTCAATCAAAGGCGCCAAGGTTAATAATTTAAAAAATATCAATTTGGATATTCCGCGCAACAAATTGGTGGTGATTACCGGGTTGTCCGGCTCCGGCAAATCCAGCTTGGCTTTTGATACTATTTACGCCGAAGGTCAGCGTAGATATGTGGAAAGTTTGTCTTCTTATGCGCGGCAATTTTTGGAGGTAAAAGAAAAACCAGATGTTGATCAGATTACCGGTTTGTCTCCGGCCATTGCCATTGATCAACGTTATAGTGCCCAAAATCCACGTTCCACGGTTGGAACAATCACCGAAATTTATGATTTATTACGATTGATGTTTAGCCGAATCGGCATTTCTCATTGTCCCAATTGCGGTCGGGTTGTAAGTCGTCAAAAAATAGAAGAGATTGTGGAAAAAATTTGGTCTATTGGCAAAAAAATCAATATAACGATTTTGGCTCCGGTGGTCAGAGAGCAAAAAGGCAGTCAAAAAAAAGTTTTGGAAGAAATTCGCAAAGCCAAATATTTTCAAGTTCGTTTTGATGGAATTTTGTATAATGTTGAAGATTTGGCGCGATTGGCGATTGACAAAGAAAAAAAACACACGGTGGAAATTGTTATTGATCGTGTTTTGCTTGATAATGACAAAGAAACAAAAAATCAATTAAAAGAATCGGTCAAAGTGGCCGCTGATTTGGGCAATGGGTTGATTGTTGTTTTGCGGTCGGACAAAGAGGGCGACACTGTTTTTAGTCAATATTACACTTGTCCAGAATGTCAGATTGATTTACCGGAAATTGAATTGCGCAGTTTTTCTTTTAATTCTCCGTTTGGCGCTTGCCCGGCCTGCTCCGGTCTGGGTGTTCGGCGAGAAGTTGATCCGGAATTGGTGATAAATAATCCGCGATTGACTTTGGCGCAAGGCGCGATCAAACCATGGACCAAAATTTTTGCCAATCAAACTTCCATATGGCAAGTTCTCTCGGTTGTGGCGCAAAAAAATCATTTTTCAATTGATGTTCCGGTGGAAAAGTTGAGCAAAAAAGCCAAAGATATTGTTTTGTTCGGCACCGGAGAAACCGCGTATGAAATTGCCGGCAAAAAATATTTTTTTGAAGGCGTTTTGCCCGGTTTGGAAAAAAAATATCGCGAGACGGACAGTGATTATGTGCGCAAAGAAATTGAAAAATACATGAGGCAACACACGTGTCAAATCTGCCAAGGAAAAAGATTAAAAAAAGAAAGTTTGGTTGTTACTGTCGGTGGATTGTCTATTGTTGAATATACGGCTGTGCCGATTGCCGAGCTGTCAAATATTTTTTTGGAATTGATCAAGAGCGCAAAAATTGATAATGGCAAAATAAGCAAAAAAGATTTTAAATATGTAAGTCAGGCTTTGTCCGTCAATGAATTCAAAATTGCCGGCGCCATAATCAAAGAAATAGAAAGACGCGTTGGTTTTTTAAAAAATGTCGGTTTGGATTATCTTAATTTGGATCGCGGCGCCGTGACTTTGTCCGGTGGAGAAGCGCAAAGAATTCGTCTGGCGACCCAACTCGGTTCGGCTTTATCCGAAGTGATTTATGTTTTGGATGAACCGTCAATCGGATTGCATCCGGCCGACAACGCAAAATTAATTGAAACATTAAAAAAATTGCGAGACAAAGGCAATTCAATAATTGTCGTGGAACATGATTCCGATATGATGAAAGCGGCTGATCATATTATTGATATCGGACCGGGAGCCGGAATTTATGGTGGTGAAGTCGTGGCCCAAGGAGATTTGGAACAAATAAAAAAATCAAACGGTTTGACCGGTAAATATTTATCCGGGCGAGAAAAAATTGAAAGGCTTGTCCGAAATGACAGAGATAATAAAAAATGTTTGGAAATCAAGGGCGCCAAGGCTTTTAATTTAAAAAATATTGATGTCAAAATCCCTTTGGGAAAATTGGTGGCCATTACCGGAGTTAGCGGATCAGGAAAATCAACATTGATGACGGATATTTTGGCCAAAGCGTTGGCGCGGCATTTTTATCGTTCCAAAGATTTACCCGGTGAACATAAAAGCCTTGTCGGTTTGGAAAATATTGACAAGGTGATTACCATTGACCAATCGCCAATTGGCCGAACGCCTCGTTCCAATCCCGCGACTTACACCGGAGTTTTTACTTATATTCGCGATTTATTCACCGCCGTGCCGGAAGCCAAAATCAAAGGTTACAATGCCGGTCATTTCAGTTTTAATGTCAAAGGCGGACGTTGCGAAGCTTGCGGAGGTGATGGTTTGATTAAAATTGAGATGCAATTTTTGCCGGATGTTTATATTGAGTGCGCCGAATGCAAAGGCCGAAGATATGACAAAAAAACTTTGGAAATTCATTATCGTGGAAAAAATATTGCTGATATTTTGGCTATGACCGTTTCCGAAGCCAAGATTTTTTTTGGCGACACGCCGATAATTTTTGACAAATTAAATATTTTGGATGAGGTTGGTTTGGGATATTTGACGCTTGGTCAGCCGGCGACAACGTTGTCCGGAGGGGAAGCGCAAAGAATCAAACTGGCCTCCGAGTTGTCTCGCTATGCCACGGGCAAGACTTTGTATATTTTGGATGAACCAACCACCGGCTTGCATTTTGAAGATATAAAAAAATTATTGATAATTTTGAATCGTTTGGTTGACAAAGGAAATACGGTTTTAATTATTGAACACAATTTGGACGTGATAAAAAATTGCGATTGGCTTATTGATCTCGGACCAGAAGGCGGAAATAATGGCGGATATTTGGTGGCGGAAGGTTCGCCGGAAAAAATCGCTGGAGAAAAAAAATCCTTAACCGGGCAATTTTTGAAAAAAGTATTGTAAAAAATAACAAAAAATCGGCTTGAGTAAGCCGATTTTTATTTTGATTGTTATTTGATTTTTTTGATATTCTTGTGAGTTTTTTTTAAGAAAGCCGGTTTTGCTTGGCGAACCTTGAATTTTTTCACGAATTCAATTTTTTTTACGCTGGGCGCGTTTAGCGGAAAAATTCTTTCTACGCCAATTCCATCGGAAACTTTTCTGACGGTAATGGTGGAGTTGATTCCTTTGCCGTGTTTGCGCGCAAGGATGACTCCTTCAAAAATCTGGATGCGTTTTTTTTCTTCGCCTTTGGCATTGGTTTCGCTGATTTCTTGGTGGACTTTGACAACCGCGCCCGGCTGAACTTCCGGAAAAGTTTTATCAACGAAATTTTCTGTGATTTTTTCTTCTGCCATATTATTTCTTTAAATTTAAAGTAAAAAAGATTTTTTTATAGAATTTACAAGACTTTGATTTAACTGCCTTTTAGTATAGACAATTATCTAAAATTAGTCAAGAGGAGCTGTTTTTTTGATGTATTCAATGGTTTTGGCGACGGCTTCATCAAGTTTATTTTCTTCATTCACAACTTGAAAATCAAATGTCTGCGCCAAGGTTAATTCTTTTTCCGCTTGTGAAAAACGACTTGCAAATTCCGCGTTATCCATTGGTCTTTGGCGGATGCGTTTTTTTAAATTTTCCAAATTGTCAGGAGCGATAAAAATCGTTTTTGCTTTTGGGAAAATTTTTTTGATTTTTTGCACGGAAAACGGATCTAGCAAAATCAACGCGATTTTATTTTGAATAAAAATATTTTGCAAATCAATGGCGCTATTGCCGTAATAATTGCCATAATGTTCATCATGTTCAAAAAATTCATTGTTGGCCAGTTTTTGCAAAAAAGTTTCGCGGCTTACAAAATTGTAATCAATGCCATCAATTTCGTTTGGTCTGGGCGGTCTGGTGACATAAGTTACCAATCTTTTGACCTCGGGCAGCAGTTTTAAAATTTCATAAGCGATTGATGTTTTGCCGACTCCGGAAACTCCGGACATGATAAAAAGATTACTTGGCATAAAGATCAATTTTTATATTTTCAATTGAATCCAAAATTTGCTGAAAAAAAGCAGGATAATCAAGTTTAAAAATTTGTTGTTCACCGTTTGGATCAAGAAATTGTAAACTATTGGCTTGCAATAACAAGTGGGGAGCGCGCAAGCTGGAATTATTGAATTTTTTTTGTTCGTAGAGTTGATCGCCGACAATCGGATGATTAAGCGCGTTGAGGTGAACGCGAATTTGGTGAGTGCGGCCGGTTAAAATTTGAATTTCCAAAAGTGTGGCGTGCGGAAATTTTTTGATAACCGAAAATTTGGTTAAACTGGTTTTGCCGATGGCTGAATCATGGGGATGCGCCGCCATTTTGCCGGAACCTTTTTTGCGACTGATTTTAAAATCAATTTCACCTTGCAATTTTTCAAATTTGCCATGAGTCAACGCCAAATATTTTTTTTCAATTTGTCTGGTTTTAAAAAGGTTTTTAAAATGATCGTAGCCTTTTTGATTTTTTGCCAAAATCAACAAGCCGCTCACTTCTTTGTCCAAACGATGAACAATGCCTTGGCGGTTTTTGTCTTTATTTTTGGCATCTTTGATTTTTTTTACTTGCGGATATTTGGCGACAAGCCAATCGGCGACGGTTGCTTCGTCTTTTGTCTTGGTTGTCTTGTGAACAATCAAGCCGGCCGGTTTGTTGATTATCAAATAGTCTTCATTTTCAAAAACAATAGGTAAATCAAACACTGATTTTGTTCGGGTTTTTTTTGCCTGAATATTTTTTTTGTTCAGAGTGGTGTTTTCTTTTTTTGTCTCTGCAAATTCAATGACATCACCGATTTTTAAAAATTGGTGAACGCTGGGCAATTTTTTGTTGACAAGCACGCCTCCGGCTTTGATTAATTTTTGTATTTGGCTACGGCTGGATTTTCGTTTAGTCAATAAAAATTTGTCCAAACGCATTTCCAATGCTGACTCGGTTACTGTTATATTTTTCATACAACGTAATTTTAGCATAAAATTTGTTTTTTGGCAAAAAAAATCGGGCAATTGCCCGGAGCTCAAATTTAGCTATCAATTTATAAATGTAAAATGTATAGTTCGGCATTTTTCCTCCTGATAAAAAGAACCGGAAAAGTTAATTTGACAGATAATCTCTCGCGCGTCAAGAAAGTTGGTTTTTTTGACAAATAATGGAACATTTACAAAATTGATTTTTAATTTGGGAGAATTTAAAATATTGCAAATTATAACAAATTTAGATATAATTATTTCATCAATAATGTAAAAATTTATGTTGCAAAATTTTGTTTATTTAAAAGATTTAAAAGATCATGAGGGTCAAGAAGTTTTAGTCAAAGGTTGGGTGCATAATTTTCGTTCATCCGGAAAAATTGTTTTTTTGCAATTACGCGATGGTAGCGGTTTTACGCAAGCCGTTGTTTCCAAAGATGAAGTTGATGAAAACGCTTTTCAATCGGCGGAGCAAATGACATTGGAAAGTTCGGTGGAACTGTTGGCGATGGTGACCAAGCATCCAAAAAAAGATGAATATGAATTGCAAGTAAAAAATTTAAAATTCATCCAACGCGCTGAAGATTATCCAATAGGCAAAAAAGAACACGGGCCGGATTTTTTGATGGAAAATCGGCATTTGTGGTTGCGTTCGTCAAAACAGTGGGCGATTCAACGTGTGCGCAATACGGTAATTAACGCGATTTATGAGTTTTTAAATACGGAAGGTTTTATAAAAATTGATTCGCCGATTTTGACGCCGTCAGCTTGTGAGGGAACGACGGAACTTTTTGAAATAAAATATTTTGATCAAGGCAAAGCTTACTTGTCCCAAAGCGGCCAGCTTTATATAGAAGCGGCAATCGCTTCTTTTGGCAAAGTGTTTGATTTTGGTCCGGTTTTTCGCGCGGAAAAATCAAAAACCAGGAGACATCTCACTGAATTTTGGATGATGGATGCGGAAATGGCCTTTTTTGATCACAACATGAACTTGGAAGTTCAAGAAAATTTAATCGCATTTATCGCGACCAAAGTTGTGGAAAAAAATAAATATGAATTAACGATTTTGGAAAGAGATATTTCCAAATTGGAAAAAATAAAAACGCCGTTTAAGCGTTTGACTTATGACGAAGCGATCAAAGTTTTGCAAGCCAAAGGTTCGGATATCAAATACGGTGAAGATTTGGGCAATGATGATGAAACAATCTTGATGATGGAAGAAGAAAAACCGTTGTTTGTGGAAAAGTGGCCGGCGGAGATCAAAGCCTTTTACATGAAAAATGAAAATGGTTTAGCTTTGTGCGCTGATATGTTGGCGCCAGAAGGTCATGGTGAAATTATCGGTGGATCGCAAAGAGAAGAAAGTTACGAAAAACTTTTGCAAAGAATCAAAGAAGAAAAGTTGCCAGAGGAAGCGTTCCAATGGTATTTAGATTTACGCAAATACGGTTCTGTTCCTCATTCCGGTTTTGGCATTGGGTTGGAGAGAATCGTCGGTTGGATGTGCGGTGTAGAACATGTGCGTGAAACCATTCCTTTTCCCAGAACAATAAACAGAATTTATCCTTAAAAAATAGGTAGGCGCGACTTGCCTTTATCGTAAAAAAATATGTCAAGAATTTTGAATTTGGAAATTAAAAATTACTTGGGTCAAGAAGTAAAAATTAAAGGCTGGGTCAAAGCTCGGCGCAATATGGGCAAGATTGCGTTTTTGGATATGCGCGATCGTTCGGCCGTGGCGCAAGTGGTTTTGGTCCCTGCGGAATTGGATGAATCTTCAAAAGAGATTTTAAATGAAATCAGGCCTGAATTTGTTTTGGAAATTGTCGGCGTAGTTAATGAACGAGGTGAAAAACAAAAAAATTCGGACATGCCGACCGGCTTGGTGGAAGTTTTGGCCAAAAGTGTGAGAATTTTGAGTCGCGCCGAAACTTTGCCGTATGATTTGAGTTCGGAAATGAAAATGGATACGTATTTGGATAATTTGCCGTTAAATTTGCGTGAAGAAAAAAAACAGGCGATTTTTAAAATCCAAAGCGAATTGATCGCCGGTTTTCGTCAATATTTGGATAAAAACGGTTTTACGGAATTTCAATCCCCAAAAATCGTGGCCGGAGCGACCGAAGGCGGGGCTAATGTTTTTGGCATAAATTATTTTGGGCATAAGGCTTATTTGGGACAATCGCCGCAATTTTATAAACAAATAATGGTTGGCGTTTTTGAACGCGTTTATACAACCGGCAATGTTTATCGCGCCGAAGAACATGACACCAATCGTCATATCAATGAATACACCAGTTTGGATTTTGAAATGGGTTTTATTGAAAATTACACTGATGTTATGGCTATGATTTATGAAACGGTTGAAAATATGATGAATAGGGTCAAAGCGAACTGTTCGGCGGAAATTAAATTATTGCAGGCGACAATGCCGGAAATGCCACAAAAATATCCGGTTTTGAAATTAAAAGAGGCGCAAAAGATTTTGGAAGAAAAATATGGAGAAAGTGGAGTTTTGAGTGAGCCGGATTTGGAACCGCATCAAGAAAAATTATTGGGTCAATATGCCAAAGAAACTTTTGGTTCGGATTTTATTTTCATCACTCATTATCCGGTAACCAAAAGACCGATGTACACGATGGAAGATGAAGCGGATCCGGGTTATACCAAAAGTTTTGATTTGCTTTTTCGCGGTACGGAAATAGTTACTGGCAGTCAACGTATCAATGATTATGAAAAATTGGTAAAGAATATGGAAAAATTCGGTTTGAATCCAAATGATTTCGCTTATTATTTGCAAGCTTTTAAATATGGAATGCCACCGGAAGGTGGAATCGGTATGGGATTGGAACGCGTCACTTGGCAGTTGCTCGGGTTGGATAGTATCAAGCAAGCCACTCTTTTTCCTCGTGATCAAGTGAGAATTGACGAAGTGTTGAGGACAAATGAAAAATGAAAAATTGACCAACATGCATGAAATAAAAATAGAAAAATTCAGCGGGCCATTGGATTTGTTGTTGCAGTTGATTGAAAAAGAAAAGTTGGTTATTACGGAAATTTCTTTGGCGCAAGTGACCGAAGAATATTTGGCAAAAATAGATAATTTGGCAGAAAGAGATCCCGAAGAAATGGCCGATTTTTTGGTGGTGGCCGCCAGATTGCTTTTGTTGAAATCAAGGGCTATTTTGCCTGTTTTGACTGAAGATGAGGCGGTTGATGATTTGGCGAAACAGCTGAAATTGTATAAGGACTTTGTTGAGGCGAGCAAAAAAATTGCGGTTATTTGGGCGCAACAAAAAGTGGAATTTTCCAGACAAAAACCGGTGGTTGTTGCGGAAATAAAGTTTTCACCGGGAACAACTTTGACCAACGAAAAAATCAAGCAAAGTTTTATAAATGTTTTAAAAAAAATAGGTCCGATTATAAAAATTCCGGCGCAGATTATTGAAAAAACGGTGAGTTTGGAACAAAAGGTCAATGATCTGAAAATTTTATTGGCAAAAGCAAAGCGTGTCGGTTTTTCCGAAATGTTAAAATCAGCAAAAAGCAAAGCGGAGATCATTATTAATTTTTTGGCGATTTTGGAGCTTCTAAAAAGACGGGAATTGAAAGTCAAACAAGAAAATGTTTTTGCCGATATTGTTATTGAGAAAGTTTGAACAAAGGAACAAGGAATAACTTTAAAAATTTTACCACAATGTGGTCCCATTGGGACGAACTTTATGAACTAATTTATGCTAAAAACCAAAATAGAAAGTTTATTATTTGCTTCCAACAAACCCTTAACGAAAAATTTTTTTGTCAAATTTTTAAGAACGGAAAGTGACCCAATCACTTTGGAAACAGTGGAAAACGTTTTGTTGGAGCTTAAAGAAAAATTCAATCAAGAAAACAGCGGGATCAATTTGATTGAAGCGGCTGACGGTTGGCAGCTGACTACCAGCGCGCAAGCGGCCGAAGAAATAAAAAAATTCAGCAAAGATGAAATTGACGGCGAATTGACTCCGGCTTCGCTTGAGACATTGACGGTTATCGCTTATCGCGGACCGATTGCCAGACCGGAATTGGAACAGTTGCGTGGAGTAAATTGTTCTGTGATTTTACGCAACTTACAAATTCGTGGTTTGATTACTGCTTTTGATGATCAGGTCAAAAAAGAGACTTATTTTGAAGTGACGACTGATTTTTTGAAGCATTTGGGGATGACTTCGGTCAAAGATTTGCCTGATTATGAAAAATTAAAAAAGGCACAAAGTTTGGAAGATTATTTAACAAATAATAATTAAAAAACTATGTTTACCGAAAAATTTAATGTTCCGTCCATGCCAAAAAAATCTTTTGCAAATGAGCGAGAGCAGTGCAATGCGCAAATTATAGATGCGGCGGAGATTGTAAAAGGCTTGGAAGAATATGCCAAGACAATGAATAATGATAAAGAAAAAGTGTTAGTAGAGAAATTGGTACAAGATATATCAGACAAAATGTCTGCGGAAAAAGAAAAAAAGGCCAAAAGAATTGCGGAAAGAGAGGCAAGAGAAAGAAGCTATGCGCAAATTATAGATAAGGCGGATGTCGCAAAAGCCATAGAGGAGTATGCAAAAACAATGAAGGATGAAAAAGAAAAAGCGGAAGCAATGAAATTTGCCAAAGATATGGAGAGAAAAAGCAAAGAAGAAAAACGTAAATAAAATGTTGTTGAATCTTTTATTGGCTTGGCTGTTGCTTAATCCGATAGGCAATGTTTATTCCAAAAGCGACCATTATTTTGAAATTGCCAAAAATGAAGAAGTTGCCGTGCCAAAAAAAATTGAGAGTGATAATTTGGGAGCGATTGTCTCCGCCAAAAGATATGCGGCTATTGATTTGCATAGTGGATTGATTTTGGCGCAAAAGGATGGCAATGTTCGCCAACCCATGGCCAGCATTACCAAGTTAATGACGGCGTTGGTGATTTTGGATGCCAAACCTAATTGGCAAAAAATCGTAGAAATGAAAGAAATTGATGAAACTGTAGGCGCTTTTCCTCATATTTACCGCGGAGAGCAGGTAAAATTTTTTGATTTGTTTAAATGTGCACTTATCAGTTCCGACAATAATTCAATAATGGCCATGGTGCGTTCTTTGGGTTTGTCCAGAGAAGAATTTGTGGCGCGAATGAATGAAAAAGCCGAAGCGTTAAAAATGTACAACACCTCTTTTGATGATCCGACAGGGCTGTCGCCGAAAAATTTATCAACGGCCATTGACCTTGCGAAATTGATTTATGAAGCGCTGAAAAAAAATGAAATTAAGGAAACGGTTTTGCAAACGCAATATTCTTTTGATATTTTAAATCAAAAAAAAGAAAGACATGTAAGCAATACCGATATTTTGATAAAGAGTTTTCTTAATGATCCGAAATGCGGGTATGAATTGATTGGTGGCAAAACCGGATTTTTGCCGGAATCGGGCTATTGTTTGGGCGTGCAAATTTCAAAAGACAAAAAAGGAATTGTGGTGGTTGTTTTAAATAGCGACAGTTTGGAAAATCGTTTTCAAGACAGCAAGGTTTTGGTAGATTGGGTTTATGAGAATTATAAATGGGAAAAGTGATTGGCATTGGGCAAAACTATTATGTTGATTATAAAAATTTCGTATGCTGATCGGTATTGATTGTCGGCAATTTTACGATGTCCAATCTAATATTGGCGCAGGCGTGGAACGTTATGCGTATCATTTGGTTAGAAATATTTTGCATGAAGATAAAACAAATAATTTTGTTTTATTTTTTTATTCCGATATAAGTTCGCAAACAATACGCAAAGTCAAAGGCAATAATTCGCGAGTTAAAATTGTTAAATTGAACAAACCCGGTTTGCGAATTCCTTTTTATGAAAGTCATGTCAAAACGGCGCATGTTTTTAACAAAGAAAAATTGGACAACTGTTTGTTTTTGGCAAACAGCATGCCGTTTTTTTATCGGGGCAACGCAATTTTGGTGGTTCATGATTTGGCTATTTATAAAGATCCGGAATGGTTTCCTAGTCGGCAATTTTTATCCACCAAAATAATCGTTCCGCGCAGTCTGGATCGCACCAAAAAAATTATTGCCGTTTCCCAAAACACAAAAAAGGATTTGTTGGAAATTTTTAAATTGCCGGAGCAAAAAATTGAAGTCGTTTATCCCGGCGTGGCTGTAAAAGATAACTATTTGCTAGATGATTTTGAAAAGGTGCGTCAAAAATACGATTTGTCGCGAAAATATTTTTTGTTTGTCGGCACGATTGAACCGCGCAAAAATTTGCGTTCGCTGATTGAAGCATTTGGCGATTTTTGTTTTGAATCGGGCCAAGTTGATTATAATTTGCTTTTGGCCGGCACAAAGGGCTGGAAATTTAATGATGTTTTTGAGGCAATTACGGAGATAAATAAAAAATTATCCGGTCAGCGAGTCAAATATATCGGCAAATTAACCAACAGAGAAAGAAATATTTTGCTCAAAAATTGTTTGGCGTTTGTTTACCCGTCTTTTTATGAAGGTTTTGGGTTGCCGATTGTTGAAGCCATGGCTTTGGGCGCGCCGGTGATTTGTGGAGATAATTCAGCGCAAAAAGAAATAGTGGGACAGTCGGCTTGCTTGGTGAATCCAAATTGTTATTTGGAAATAAAAAATTCCTTAAAAAAAATGATTGATGAAAAAGAATTTCGTCAATCATTGATTGAGGCGGGGAAATTAACGGCGGATAATTTTAAATGGGGGAAGTCGGCCGAGGAGGTTTTGAAAATAATTACGAATTTGTAATTGTAAAAAAAATTATCTTTTGAGATCCCTCCCTGCCCGCATTGCTACGCAAGACGTTGCAGGCGGACACGTTAGTCGGGGTGACAAAAGATAATTTTTTTATAACGACAAATCAACAATGGTTATTTCCGGCGGATTGAACAGTCTGGCTCTGGTTCCGCCTTCTCCCAGTCCGGTGGAAATATAGAGCAAATTTTTTTTCAATTGAAAAAGACCTTGAGCAAATTTTCTGCCAAGTTCATCCGGAATCGGATAGATGGATCCAAGCAACGGCAATCTTACCTGTCCGGCGTGGGTATGTCCGGAAAGAATCAAGTCAAACAATTCCGAATCAGATGACAAAATAACGTCCGGATTGTGAGCCAGCAAAACGGTTTTTTGTCTGGGGTCGCATTCGGCAAAAGTTTTTTTTAGATCGGCTTTGCCAGTCCAAATATCAATGATTCCGGCGATATTGATTTTTTGTTTTTTTATTGAAATTGTTTGGCAAGCGTTGTCCAAAACAGTTATATTGTTTGCAAAAAAGAAAGCTCTTAATTCCGCGGTGCGATCTTCAAAATCTTTGTCATTTAATCCGCCGATATTGTATTCATGATTGCCCATGACGGCAAACGTCGGAATTTTATCGCTGAATTTTTTGATTGGGAAAATAGTTTCATCAGGTTTTCTTTTCCTGTCCAAAAAATCTCCGCCCAGCAGAATAATATCTGGTTTTGCGGCCAATACTTTTTTGACAACGCGTTTGGCAAAAAGTGGTCCTTTGTAATAACCGAGATGCCAATCGGTCAAAAAGACACAACGGATTTTTTCTTTTTGTACGTTATTTTTTGACAGGTTAAGAGAGATGATTCTTTTATTGATGAAATTAGGTTCAATAAAACTGCCATAAAAAACGACAATAAAAACTACAGCCAAAATGGTTAAAATAAAAAATCTGGCTCGTTTAGTTTTTATTTCCATTTGGTTTTGTATTGATCGCCAGATGATTTTTGCCCAAGTCAGACAAGAAAGTAAAATAAAAATAATGATGAAATCAAAAAAATAGCGCATATTTTGATTTGATTATAGCACAAAAAAAAATCGGTGTTAACCGAAATTAATTGGTACCAGGGGGCGGGATCGAACCGCCGACCTAGGGGTTATGATTCCCTCGCTCTAACCAACTGAGCTACCCTGGCAGGTCCGTCGCAAAATATGTTGTTTTTAAAAAATTTTGGTAGCGGGGGTTGGATTTGAACCAACGACCTTCGGGTTATGGGCCCGACGAGCTGCCAACTGCTCTACCCCGCGAAAAATATGGTGCCGCTGGTCGGAATCGAACCGACATGGACGAAAGCCCACACGATTTTGAGTCGTGCGCGTCTACCAGTTCCGCCACAGCGGCCTATTTTTAAGCACCTTTAAAAAAGGCTTGCGTTCGTAATTATAGAGTAAAAAAAAAGAATTGTCAAAATTTATATTTCTTTGTATAATTTGATTAGTAATTAAGAAAAATGTATGGCCAAAGTTATTGCCGTAGTTAATCAAAAGGGAGGCGTGGGCAAAACCACGACCGCTGTTAATTTGGGTGCTTATTTGGCTTCTCTTGGCAAGTATGTTTTGTTGGTTGATTTGGATCCTCAAGCCAATGCCACTTCTGGTTTGGGAATAGAGTATCATACTTTGAATAAAGGCGTTTATGAAGCCATTTCCGGCGATTTTTTGTTGCGTGAAGTTTTGCATCCGACGGCGCATATCGGGTATCGGGTTGCTCCGGCAACTCCGTCTTTGGCTGGCGCCAATGTGGAATTGGTGAATTTGGAAAGAAGAGAACATCGGCTGGCGGATTCTTTGTTGGAAGTGCGTTCTGATTATGATGTTATTTTGATTGATTGTCCGCCTTCGTTGGGTTTGCTGACGATTAATGGTTTGGTGGCGTCTGATTATATTTTGATTCCGGTGCAAGCCGAATATTATGCGTTGGAGGGCTTGGGACAACTTATCAACACAATCAATTTGATTCAAGAAAATTTGCGTCCGGAGTTGGCTATTTTGGGCGCGGTTATCACTATGTTTGATAAGCGTACCAAATTATCCGATCAGGTTTTGCAAGAATTGTATAAGTTTTTTCCTGATAAAATTTTTCGCACCGTTATCCCCAGAAATGTGCGACTTTCCGAAGCGCCGAGTCATGGCAAATCAATTTTGGAATATGACCAATATTCAAAAGGCGGTCGTTGTTATGAAAAGTTGGCTCGGGAAATTTTAGAAATTATATAAAAATAAAAATATGAATAAAGTCTCCGGATTGGGTAGGGGCTTGAGTTCTCTTATTCCCAAAAAGACTCCCAACTCTTTTGTTACCGAAGAAAATAAAAGTCTTTTGATTCCCGAGGAAAAAAATAAAATAATGGAAATCCCTCCGGAGATTATTGAAGTTAATCCGCTGCAACCTCGGCGTGTTTTTGGGCATGAAGATTTGGAAAATTTGATTGAATCAATAAAATTGTATGGAATTATTCAGCCATTGGTGGTGACAAAAAAAAATAATGGCTATGAATTGATTGCCGGTGAACGACGTTTGCGAGCGGCCAAAATTATTGGTTTACCGACTGTCCCGGCTTTGATTCGCGAAGCCGATGAAATAGAAAAATTGGAATTGGCTTTGATTGAAAATATCCAACGGAAAAATTTAAATCCCATGGAAAAGGCGATTTCTTATAGAAAATTACTTGACGAATTTAATTTAACGCAAGAAGATGTATCCAAAAGGTTGGGCCAAAATCGTTCCACGGTTGCCAATGTTTTGCGATTTTTGGATTTGCCATTGACGATTCAGGAAGCTTTGTCCGAAGGCAAAATCAGCGAAGGCCACGCCAAAATCATTTGCGGATTGCCGGATGAAAAAAAACAGTTGGCTTTTTTTGAACAAATTATCAAAAATGATTTTTCGGTTCGTGAATCGGAGATCGCCAAACCAAAAAGAAAAAATTTTGCAAAACCAGTTTTCGTCAAAAATTCATTATTGGAATCATTGGAAGAAAAGTTGCGCGAAGCTTTGCATACCAAAGCGAGAATTGAAGCAAAAGGCGAAAAAGGAGAGATTATTTTGGAATATTATTCCAACGAAGATTTGCATTCAATAATTGATATAATAACCGGGGGGAGATAAATTTTATGAAAAAAAACATTTTAATTTCAGCGTTTGTTTGTCTTTTTCTTGTTTCTTTGTCGGCTTGTTCCAATAAACCGGCCGTAAATAATTCTTCTTGGTTGATGTCGGCAAGTGAATTGGCAAAAGCGGTGAACAATTGGAAAATTTTAACTAATCCGGCATTTCGTTACGAGTTTCGTTATCCGCAAAATTGGTCGGCGGTGATGAGCGGCGAAGATGGAGTGGTGGTTAATGTTTTTTCCGCTGACCAAGAAACGTCGGATGAAGATTTGCGCATTGTTTCTTATACCAACTGGAAACAAAATTATACGATTGAGGAATTTTATGAAAAGCAGTATCAAAATCTGTACAAAGTTTATGTTGATCGCGAAGATATAGAGATTGCCGGAGCCAAAGGTTTTTGGTTCAAAAAAGTCAAAAATATGATTCCGGACAAACCTGATTTGGAAGTTGATGTCATTACCGTAAAAACTTCGGACAGTATTATAGAATTTATCATAAAAAGAAATCCGGAAATCGTAAAAACGATTTTGAATAGTTTGAAATTTTACGGCAATAACAGCATTGAAATAAAATAAAATATAAGAAAAGCCCCGGCCGATTTTGGCTGGGGCTTTTTGATTCAGGGAATTCTGACCAAACGGTAGAATTCCAGTCTATTTCTGGCGTGAGAATTCTTTACTTGCAAAATTCCGCTTTTGCGAGCGACTTCTTCGTGCGAATAGTTGTCGTGGTGCGAGATCATTTGGAAGCTGGGATTTTTTTCGTTTGGTCCGATAATCCGCCACGCTACCGGATGATCAAAATACCAACGCCAGTGTTGGCCTTCTTCTATTTCAAAAAGATCGTATGTTTTTCCTTTTTCCAAAATTTTTATTTTGGAAATGTCCGGCGAATATCTTTCCGGATTAAAGGTTAATCCAAAGGAATATTTTCTTGGAGGAGTTTCACCGATTTCTCTAGCGTGTTGGATGGCTATCGGCACCAAAAAAATAATAGCGCCCAAAAAAAGCAACAGCGGTAAAAACAATGTAAATAGAGTTAACCCGTCATTGATTTGGGTCATTATTTTTGGTTTTTCTTCGGTTGCTTTTGGGTTTTTTTCAGATTTTTTTCGTTTTTGAAAATGGATAATGAGAAACCCGATCAATACGACAATTGCGACGATTAACAGTTTCACCCAAATCGGCCAATTTTTGGTATAAGAAATAGTATCAAGAGCAATCAATATTCCGCTTACCAAAAAGGCTAGCAGCAAGTAGTAATGTTTTTTTCTTTCCCATTGGTTGTCCATTATAAAACCTCCTACTTGCCAATCAAACTTAACATTTGATTTATTTGCGCCATAATGTCTCCGCCGACAACAATGGTTGATTTGCTGTTTCTTAACATATCGCGATAAACATCCAAAGCTTCGCGATTCAGCCAAAATCTGGCTTGTTCGGCGTCAGGGAGTTGTCCCACTTTGTAAAAGTCGCGCAATCGTTCCAAGGAAATCATTTGTTTTTCCACTTGTTTTTTGGCGATTTCCACTTCCTTTTCCGCTGCCGCCAAATTTCTGGCCAGTTGCAGTTTTTGCGCTTGATCAAGAATTGCTCCTTGACTGATATTGTTCCAAGCGTCAGCG
>Ga0172375_10005370_pt1 | contig 18535 bp, 15 predicted proteins | sample LakKiv1m_FD_114537 | JGI IMG/M metagenome (GOLD analysis project Ga0172375, IMG submission 114537) | Freshwater microbial communities from Kabuno Bay, South-Kivu, Congo - kab_092012_11.1m | ecosystem: Environmental > Aquatic > Freshwater > Lake | place: Democratic Republic of the Congo...
GACACATCGCTACCCGAGACCCCATGTCCGGAGGCCCTCCCTTGCCCTCTCACTGCCCGCCCACCTCCCTCTCGCTCTCCACAGCCGCTTACCACACTTGAATTGGAACCACTGGTCCCGCGCCTTGCGCCTTGCCCCGGCACGCGCGAGGCGTATATTCTGGCCGCACTAGACGGGATGGCGGCGCAGGCCGCCGGGAGGGTCCGATGTCGCCTCAGATGTCTGTCGTTGTCCGGACAACAATACTGCTCGTGATCTCAAACATATTCATGACCTTTGCCTGGTACGGTCACTTGAAGAACCTGATAAGCAGGCCGTGGTTCATCGCGGCTATCGTGAGCTGGGGGATCGCGTTCTTCGAGTACATGGTCCAGGTCCCGGCCAATCGAATCGGAAGCACCCAGTTGAATCTTTCACAGCTGAAGATCCTGCAGGAAGTCATCACTCTCTCGGTCTTTGTGCCTTTTTCAATTTTCTACATGCGCATGCCCATCAAGCTTGATTACCTTTGGGCAAGCCTGTGCATGGTCGGCGCTGTGTTTTTCATTTTCCGATCGTGAACAGGGGGTAATATGGACAAATTCTGGTTCTGTTTCGTTCCACTCTTCGTTGCAGTCGATGCCATAGGCGTGCTGCCTCTGTTCATGAGCCTGACCGCCGGGGTCGGAGTGACGCGACTGCGCTCGATAATCCTGCAGTCCCTGGTCACGGCAACAGCCGTTGCCGTCGTGTTCATCCTGGCCGGGACTTCACTGCTCCGCCTCATGGGAATAACGGTCGGCGATTTCACGGTTGCAGGCGGCACACTCCTCTTTGTTCTTTCCATGAACGACATGCTCCGCAGCGGCAAGCCGCAGCGGCATGTTGACCCCGCAACAGTCGGGACCGTACCGATCGGAGTCCCCCTGATTACCGGCCCCGCAGTCCTCACAACCTGCCTGCTCCTGGTGGGCCACAGCGGCACAGGGGTTACAGTGATCGCGGCGCTGGTCAACATACTCATCGCAGGCATCGTCTTCTGGTTCGCGATACCGATAAGCCGGTTCCTGGGCAGTGCGGGTACGCGGACTCTTTCCAAGATTGCCAGCCTCCTGCTCGCTTCCATTGCCGTGATGATGGTCCGCAAGGGGGTCATGGCTATCATCCAGGGTGCGGGCTGAACGGAACCGGATACCTTCGATGCATGACCTTGAGATAGTTGAACCGCCATCGTTTTGCGTTTTGCAGCGTAGCGGATTTGCCCCAGCCCATGCCCACGAGAACGCGCAGGGCGGACCGGAGCTCGGCTATGCCGACGTTCGAGTTGTCTGTCGCATCGCCCGGCCTCGCCCCAACCTGGCGCTTCGCGTCCGCCTTGTGCCGCAACCCGGCAATGCCGGCGAAAAGACAGACTGGCGTTCAATCCCGATCGAGCGCCATCGGCAGAATGTGGCAACCACGGTTCTCGTGCGCTCCGGCTGGTACGGAATCCAGGCCGAACTGCGTGACGGGATTCGCCTTGTCGCGTCTGAAACCGCGGGACCGGTGGGCATCGGCGAGGTCTTCCTCGTCGCAGGCCAGTCGTACGCTGCAGGCTGCAACGACGAACTCATGCGTGTTGACGATCATGCAGGTCGCGTGACCGCCTGCAATTTCGTACGCCGTACCTGGCAAGTGGCAGATGACCCGCAGCCCTGCGCCGGTGACGGCGGAACAATCTGGCCACCGATGGCAAACGCCCTGCTCCCCTTTCTCCGGGTACCGATCGGATTCGTCAATGCCGCCGTCGGCGGGACATCGTCACGCGAGTGGCGTCCCGGCGGACCGTTTTTTCAACGCCTTGTTCGTGCCGGCCGGGCAGCAGGGCGATTCCGGTGTGTCTTGTGGCAGCAGGGCGAATCGGACGTGATTGAGAAAGTTTCTGTGGCCACCTACCTGAGGAATATTGTCACCATAAGAACCACACTCGCACGCCAGCTCGGCTTTGACCCGCCATGGTTACTGGCGAAGTCCACTCTCCACCCAACGGTCTACAACGACCCGATACAGGAAAACGTGATACGTTCAGCCATCGACTGCCTGTACAGGTTACCCGGTTTCCGGCAAGGGCCGGATACGGATATCCTGGGCGGCGAAAACAGGGGCGACATGAATTCGCGAAGGCACTTCACGGGCATCGGTCAGCGTCGCGCCGGCTTGCTCTGGTTCGCGGCTGTGTGGTCAATGCTCATGGAAGAATGGCGATGACAGCCTATGCAAGAGCCAATACCGACTGGCTGGCGTCATGTGCGGTAGGAATCAGCACCCACTGGACGGCACAGACAGCTCCGCGTACCGGTGCGGCATGCAGGTTCACAAAAGCCGTTGAACGGTTCCGCATGGCCGATTTCCTCGGCGCTGTCGAGCAGAGCGGGGCTGACTACGTAATCTTCACGTTGACCCATGCTCTCCAGATGCTTCCCTGCCCCAACCCGGTGGTTGACGGAATCCTGCCGGGACGCACGACGGAACGTGATCTGGTGGAGGAAATGGCCACCGGCTTGCACAAGCTGGGGAAGAAGCTGGTCGTCTACTACAACCACTCGTGCAACCAGGGCGACGATCCGCAGTGGGAAGACGCCGTGGGTTACCATGGCGAGGACAAAGCCCGATTCGCAGCGAATCTCTGCACCATCGTGGAGTGGCTTGGAAAAAGATATGGTACGGCAATGCGAGCGTGGTGGTTCGACAGCTCCTATTCGCTCGATCCGCGTGGTCCACACAGTTCCGTGACAACTGACCTGCGTGGATTCCAGTTTCCCTGGGAGAAGTTGACAGTTGCTGCCAAGGCAGGCCACGCGGACCGCCTGGTCACCTACAATGCCGGCGTTGGCTATACATTCCTCTATACGGAGCACCAGGACTACTGGGCCGGTGAGCTGAATGACCTCAAGACGCCGCCGACCGGGCGGTTTCTTGAGAACGGCCTGCAGTGGCACGGCTGGACATGCCTGGATTACGGCGGGTGGGTGTACAAGGACAACAGCAGGAAGCCAAACCCTCCCCTCTACTCCGACGAAGACCTCCTGGCATTCCTATCGAAATGCCGCAAGAATCAGGCGCCCATGTGTTTCAATGTCATCTCTTTCCAGGACGGAACACAGGCAGAAGAATCAATCCGACAGCTGAGCCGAATCGCGAAGTCGATTGCACGTTGAACTATTGAAGCCGAACCCGCGTAGTGTTACCCTCCGCTACATGAACAGAGACCGCAGTTCATCTCCCCCCCACACTAGTCCCCCCCTCACGGAGGCTGGTCGGAAACTGGCTCCGCTGATTGACCATACTCTCCTCAAGCCCGACGCAACGGAGCAGAAGGTGGAATTGCTCTGTGCGGAGGCACTGAAATACGGATTTGCGTCGGTGTGCGTGAATCCCGCACTGGCGCGCGCCGCGTCGCGTTGTCTGGCGGGCAGTCCCGTCAAGGTGTGCGTGGTAGCTGGCTTCCCACTTGGCGCGACTGTAACCCCGGCGAAGTGCAGGGAGACAGAGTCTGCCATACAGGACGGCGCGCGTGAGATAGACATGGTGATGTCCATCTGGGCCGCAAAGCAGGGCAACTGGTTCATGGTAGAACACGACATCCAGCAGGTTGTCAGGGCCGCTGCCGGGATCCCCGTCAAAGTCATCCTCGAGACGTGCCTGCTGACCGACGAGGAGAAGCGCACGGCATGCCGCGTTGCTGTCACAGTCGGAGCGCAGTTTGTGAAGACATCCACGGGATTCTCGACCGGCGGAGCCACTGTTGCGGATGTGCGGCTGCTGCGTGCGTGTGTCGGTCCGAAGTTCGGGGTCAAGGCCAGTGGCGGGATCAAGACAACGCAGTCGGCGCTTCAGATGGTGGAAGCCGGGGCGAACCGGCTCGGCACAAGCGCTAGTGTGGCCATTGTCACGGGTTCAGTGTGAACTGTCGCGGGCATCTGTGTCCCGGTATTCCCCGTCTGTTTCGGCAATCTTTCCGTCTTCCGTTTCTGATGTTCCGTTTTCTGTTTCTGTCTTCCCTGCTCTGCTATGGCGCAATTGGCAACCCACTCTCTCTTCTTGCGCCGGGCACGACAACCATGGATACAATCCAACGATGCTCGCGGACTTGAACAAGAAACCTGTCGCCGGACGTTCCACGGGCTGGAACGGACGCAGTACCAAGCAGCCTTCACCCGGCATCGCTGTGGCAGTAACACCGTGTAAGGAACGGACCGAGGAATGCCGGAAAGAATGCCCCGGACTGTTTCCGGATGAGGAGAAAGTCCGCCCGGCGGAATGGACGCCGCAATGGCGCGATGCGTTGCTGGATGGAATGGCAAGGATACTGGCCGGACGGCAGCTTCCCGGCGCGTGGTTCCCTGCAATGGGTGTACCGCGCTTTGTCCACGGCCAGTCCCAGGGAATCTGCGACATCTTCGGCACACGCGTTGAGCTTCAGCCCGACGGCAATTACTTCGTCCATCCCCTCCCACCCGACCCAGCACTTGTTGCAGCCGTCCAGCCTCGCAAGCCGGCAACCAGCATGTACTGGGGAGCACTGAAATGGATCGAGTATGCCCGCGCTGCAAGCCGCGGCACGCTTGAGTTCAGGAATCCCGTGATGACCGGTCCGTTCGATACGGTCAACTACCTGCTCGGCACCACCACGTTAATGGAATGGGTCTACACGGAGCCACTGGTGGTACATGGTTTGCTGGACAAGGTGACGGCTGTCATCATCGAGGTCGTCCGTGCGATGCAGCGTTCGGCCGGCGGAGCACTGCATGGCGATATCCTTTCCTGCATATCCGGAGCATTCAGTTTCTGTTCCGAGTGCCGTTCCCTGGTCTCCGCGGAGATCCACGAGGAATTCGAAGCGCCATATCTTGCGCGAATAGGTGAAGTGATCGGCCCATACGGGATTCACTCTTGTGGCAGCTGGGAACGAACAATCTTGGTTGCCCTGCGTGACGCCAACTTGCGCGCCATGAACGGCCAGGTCCGGGAAAACGATCTCGTCGAGCTGTGCCGCCTTGCTGCCGGTCGCATCGTGCTCTCGATCGGCCCGAGCCAGAACCTCCACGAGCGATACACCTGGCCAGACAGGAAGAGTTTCCTGAAACACATCCTTGAATCCACACCGGCCGGCCAACCGCTGGAGGTGTGTGTTGACGAATCAGAGTTGGTGGTCTGGAACAATCTCAACTCCCGGCTCGGGGACCGCGGCAATCCCTGATCGCGTTCCGTCCGCCAGTGCGGCGCCTCGGGACGAGGGCGGGTTCAGGGTTCAGGAGGAAGAAGACGGACATCGAGGTTCTCCCATCCGCTCTGCGCCACCCGCCCAGCACCCCTGCCAAGACACCGGCCAATCTTTTCCACAATCCACCGACAACCATAGCCCTCGCCACGTGCAATGCGCCCGGCCGATGGCCTTTCCGCACTTCCCTGTTGATCTATCCACGCTTGCCCTCATATATTGCACGGGTCGCGCGCGGGGTGCACGCTACACCAACCACAGGGGAATAAGTCATGATGGTTTCAACAAAAGATCTTTTCAGGCACGCCTACGGCAAGTACGCCGTCGGAGCCTACAACATCAACAACGCCGAGCAGATCATGGGCCTGTTCCGGGGCTGCATGGACAGCAAGGCGCCGTTCATGATCCAGATTTCCAAGGGCGCCCGTTCCTATACTGACAAGCGTCTGTTGGAGGCCATGATCCGCGCGGCCGACCAGATATTCCCCGACGCCATCTACGCAGTGCACCTGGACCACGGCGATGAGGCCACCTGCATTGATTGCATAGCAGGCAGCGGCTATTCATCCGTCATGATCGACGCAAGCGGTGAGCCGTACGAGAAGAACATCGCGACCACCAAACGTGTTGTCGACGCTGCCCACAAGAAGGGCATTTCCGTCGAAGCCGAACTCGGCACCCTCGGCGGCGTCGAGGAACACGTGTCGGTGGACGAGAAGAACGCCCACCTCACCGAGCCGCCGCAGGCAGCCGATTTCATCAAGCGCAGCGGTTGCGACAGCCTCGCCTGCGCCATCGGCACGAGCCACGGCGCCTACAAATTCGCGGGCGGCCAGGGACTTCACTTCGAGGTGATCCTGGGCATCCAGAAGCTGGTGCCGGGATTCCCCCTCGTGATGCACGGCTCAAGCTCCGTCCCGCAGGATGAAGTCCAGCGCATCAACGCCGCCGGTGGAAAGCTGAAGGGCGCAAAGGGCGTTGACGAGGCCGAGATCAGCAAGGCGGCCAAAATGGGCGTAACCAAGGTCAACATCGACACAGACGGGCGCCTTGTGTGGTGCCGTGTTCACAGGGAAAGCTTCCGTGACACGCCTGAAAACTTCGACCTCAGGCCGCCAGGAAAAATCTTCATGGCCGAGTATGCCAAGTACATTGCGCACAAGAACCAGGTGCTTGGCAGCGCAGGCCAGCTCGACTCCGTACGCCAGTTCATCAAGGGCCGCTGATCGGCGGCCCCGAACGAAGTGCAGGAAACCGGTGACGGGATCGTCCGCCGATTGACAGCTTCTTTTGTGAAAGACAGACGAAAGGAACCCTGAGATGCCAGATGACAAGAAAATGATAATGGTTGATGGAAACACCGCTGCCGCCACAGTGGCCCACCTGCTGAGCGAAGTTTGCGCCATCTACCCGATAACCCCTTCATCGCCGATGGGCGAAACGGCGGACGAGTTGAGCGCAGCGGGTATCAAGAATCTCTGGGGAACGGTCCCGCAGATAATGGAAATGGAGTCTGAGGGCGGAGCTGCAGGCGCGGTCCACGGAGCTCTCACGGCCGGCGCGCTTTCCAGCACTTTCACGGCGTCGCAGGGCCTGCTTCTCATGATCCCCAACATGTACAAGATTGCCGGCGAGTTGACCCCGACTGTCTTCCATGTCACCGCACGTTCCCTGGCATGTCAGGGCCTTTCGATCTTTGGCGATCATTCCGACGTGATGGCCGTCCGCCAGACCGGGTTCGCGATGCTGACGTCGGCTGGCGTACAGGAGATAGCCGATCTCGCAGTCGTTTCTCATGCCGCAACCCTGAAAACACGTATCCCGTTCATGCACTTTTTCGACGGGTTTCGCAGTTCGCATGAGCTCCAGAAGATATACCAGATCCCCAACGATGTGATCCGCGCGATGATAGACGAAGACCTCGTCCTCGCGCATCGCGCGCGCGGACTCACGCCGGAGAACCCGCGAATCCGCGGCACTGCCCAGAACCCTGACGTCTATTTCCAGGGCCGTGAAACGGTGAACCGCTACTACGCGGCAACTCCGAGGATCGTCCAGGAATATATGGATCGGTTCGCGAAGCTCACCGGACGCCAGTATCATCTCTTCGACTACGTCGGTGCGTCCGATGCCGACCGCATTCTCGTGATCATGGGTTCCGGCGCCGAAACCGCTCACGAGACGGTCGACTACCTGCTGACGAAGGGCGAAAAGGTCGGCCTGATCAAGGTCCGCCTGTACAGGCCCTTCGACGCGAAGGCATTCGCCGCGACGTTGCCAGCGTCCGTCAAGTCGATAGCGGTCCTCGACCGTACAAAGGAACCGGGCTCCATCGGCGAGCCGCTGTACGAGGACATCCGCACGGCGCTGGGCGAAGGCATGGAGAACGGCTGGCTCAAGGGCAAACTCTATCCCCGGACGGTTGGCGGGCGTTATGGCCTGGGCTCGAAGGAATTCACGCCGGCCATGGTGAAGGCCGTGTTCGACAACCTGAAGCAGAAGGAACCGAAGAACCACTTCACCGTCGGCATCGTGGACGACGTCACGCATACAAGCCTCACGGTTGACTCAAACTGGCAGCTCGAGCAGGCGGGCACATTCGAATGCATGTTCTACGGGTTGGGTTCGGACGGGACGGTCGGGGCCAACAAGAACTCGATCAAGATCATCGGCACCGACACGAACAACTTTGCCCAGGGCTATTTCGTGTACGACTCGAAAAAGGCCGGGGCCATCACGGTTTCGCATCTCCGGTTCGGCCCGAAGGAGATCCAGAGCCCGTACCTGTGCACCACGGCCGATTTCGTAGCCTGCCACAACTTCTCATTCGTCGAGAAATACGACATGCTGGCGACTGCAAAGCCGGGCGCCGTGTTCCTTCTGGCAAGCCCCTACTCCGCCGAGGAAGTGTGGAACTACCTGCCGGACGAACTGGAACAGCAGATCATCGCGAAGAAGATCAGGTTCTACGTGATTGACGCGATCAAACTGGCAAAGGACCTGGGTCTCGGCGCGCGCATAAACACTATCATGCAGACATGCTTCTTCGCGATATCGGGCGTGCTGCCCCGCGAAAAGGCAATCGAGTCCCTCAAGAAGGCGATCAAGAAGACCTACGGGAAAAAGGGTGAGAAGGTCGTGCAGATGAACTTCCAGGCGGTCGACGCATCGATCGCTGGCCTGCACGAGGTAAAGGTGCCCTCAAAGCCTGCCGGCAAGTTCAAGCGTCCGCCTACCGTTCCCGTTGATGCGCCGGAATTCGTCCAGACGGTGACGGCAAAGATCATGCAGCAGGAAGGCGACTCGCTGCCCGTGAGCGCCATGCCCGATGACGGTACGTGGATTACAGGCACAACCCGTTTCGAGAAACGTAACATAGCCACTGAAGTGCCACAGTGGGACCCGTCCCTCTGCATCCAGTGTGCACAGTGTTCGCTGGTGTGCCCGCACGCCGCGATCAGGACAAAGGTATACAAGCCCGAGGTGCTCAGGACAGCGCCCTCCACGTTCAAGTCAACCGCCGCCAAGGGCAAGGAATTCGACGGTATGAAGTTCACGGTCCAGGTTGCCCCGGAAGACTGCACCGGTTGCGGCGCCTGCGTCGAGCGTTGCCCGGGCCGCGAAAAAGACCCGGCAACGAAGGCGGAAACGGGCAGGCGCGCGATCATGATGCATGACCAGCTTACCGTCCGGAAGACAGAGGTCGAGAACTTCGCGTTCTTCATGAAGATACCGGATCCCGACCCCGCCGTTATCAACCGCACGACAATCAAGGGCAGCCAGCTGTGCCCGCCCCTGTTCGAGTTCTCCGGCGCCTGTGCCGGTTGCGGCGAGACACCATACGTCAAGCTGCTGACCCAGCTGTTCGGCGACCGCGCCATGATCGCCAACGCCACGGGCTGTTCCTCGATCTACGGCGGCAACCTGCCGACGACACCGTACTGCACGCGCAGCGACGGGCGTGGACCTGCCTGGTCGAATTCGCTATTCGAAGACAACGCGGAATTCGGCTTCGGTATGCGCCTCGCGGTCGACAAGTTCAACGCGTACGCCATGGAACTCACCCAGAAGATCCTGGACGGCGTGTGCACCGGCACAAAGGTGTCAAAGGAATTGCTGCAGGCGATCCGTGCCGCCGACCAGTCAAACCAGGTGGGGATCGAGGCACAGCGCGGCCGCATCGCCGAGTTGAAGAAACAGCTTGCGGCCTGCGACTGCGAAACATGCAAGCAGCTGCTTTCCGTTGCCGACTACCTGGCAAAGAAGTCCGTCTGGGTGCTCGGGGGGGACGGGTGGGCATACGATATCGGGTACGGCGGACTGGACCATGTCCTGGCCACCGGCCGGAACATCAACATATTGGTCCTGGACACCGAGGTATACTCCAACACCGGCGGCCAGGCGTCAAAGTCCACGCCGCTCGGGGCGGTGGCGAAGTTTGCGGCCTCCGGCAAGCCGGTGATGAAGAAGGACCTGGGCATGATCTCAATGACCTATGGCAACATCTATGTTGCCACGGTCTCAATGGGCGCAAACCCGAACCAGGTCGTGAAGGCGTTCGCCGAGGCGGATGCATACGACGGGCCATCGCTGATCATCGCCTATTCCCACTGCATCGCCCACGGTATTGACATGATAAACGGCATGCAGGGACAGCGCGACGCGGTCAACTCGGGTCACTTCCCGCTCTACAGGTACAACCCTGAGCTGACCAAACAGGGCAAGAACCCGCTGTCGCTGGATAGCAAGGATCCGACGATGAAGTTCAGCGAGCATGCCCAGAAGGAAAACAGATTCAGGATGCTGACCAAATCCGATCCGGAGAGCGCAAAGCGCCTCATGGACCAGGCCGACAAACTGGTCGCTGCAAAATACGACCTGCTGAAGAAACTGGCTGCACTCGAGCCCTGCCAGGGGCAGGTGCCGGCTGCGCAACAGCCGGCCGCCCAGCCACAGAAGTAAGGAGAAGAGGAGTATGGCCGACGAACTGCAAAGCCTGCTCGACAGGATCCAGCACGAAGGGCTGGACAAGGCAAAGCTGGAAGCCGACCGCATCGTGGCCGAGGCCCGCAAGAAGGCCGATGCCATGGTGAATGAGGCCCACGGCACGGCCGATGCCCTGCGCAAGAAGGCGGAAGCCGATGCCGAGGCGTTCGCGGCAAGGGCACGCAAGACCGTTCAACAGGCAGGACGCGACGTTATCCTGTGGATTGGTGAGGCCGTCGGCAAGCTGCTGACGGATGTCCTGCGGGCGGAGACCGGAAAACTGATGTCGGATGACTTCCTCAAGCAGCTCCTTTCTGCGGCAGTCGAGTCCTACTGCCGTGGTCCCGCGGGAGGAGTCGCGATCGAAGTGCTTGTCCCCCCGGCCCAGGAGAAGGGCCTTGCCGAGTTCGTACGCCAGAAGCTGGCGGCAAAATGCGTCGCCGGAATTGAAATACACGGCGATCGCGACGTGGTAGGCGGCTTCAGGATTCGCATGGCTGACGGCCGGGTTCAGCATGATTTCACATCCGAGGCCATCGCGGCGACCCTGGGGCGGATGTTGCGTCCACCTCTCACAACACTAGTCCAGAACGCTTTGAAGACATGATGACCGTACCGCACGCTGTTCTCGAAGGGCGCCTGAGTACATGAGTCACTACTACTATCTTGCAGCAAGTTTGCCGCTGTTCCCCCTCGGGGAGATGCCGAGGTTTGATTTCCGGCAGTTCCGCGCGATGTGCGCGGAGCACCTGTCCGCCGACGACCTCGCCGGACTGGATGAGCTTGATGGCGACCCTGCCCTGCCAGCCGTTCACCCTTTTGTGCGCCAGTGGCGCAAGTTCGAAGTCCTGGTACGGAATGCCGTTGTGAAAGTGCGTGCGCACAGGCGCCAGGCAGACCCGAACATGTACCTTGTCCCGGATACCGGCTACGATTCCCGCATCGAACACGCTGTTCACGAGGCATTCGGACGAAAGACACCACTGGAACGGGAACTGGCGCTCGACCAGTTGCGATGGGCGGAATCGGTGCAACTTTCCGGTTTCGACGCGTTCACCGGTGACGCGGTACTGGCATATGCCGTCCGGCTTCGCATTTCCGAACGTTGGGCGGCCTTTGACCTTGAGACCGGACGGCAAGTACTGGTGAATACGCTCGACTCAGTCGCGTTACCGTCCGTTGCAGCCGGTTAGATGGTACTGTCGTAGCGTGTGTCACAAGTGTAGCCGGGGTCGTTGACCCCGGACCGGCCTCACCCAGCCGTCGCCGAGAGGCTATGGCGGGCAGGTCGAGGCCGGCTACAAGATGGTTGAGAGCAGTTGTCCGCTTCTGGAATCAGGAGCGCGGGGAACACGGCAATGGCAAAAGCTGTAACAGGCAGAATAACTGGTGTCACGGGAAACATGATCACCGTGGCGTTTGACGGGGCCGTCGGCCAGAACGAAGTCGGCTTTGCCCGCATCGGCGATGTCCGCCTGATGTCGGAGGTAGTGCGGTTGCGCGGGAAATTCGCCGACATGCAGGTTTTCGAAAACACCCGCGGTCTTGCCGTTGGAGACACGGTTGAATTTACCGGCGAACTGCTCACGGTGGAACTGGCACCCGGCCTGCTGACGCAGATCTTCGACGGCCTGCAGAATCCCCTTCCCAAACTGGCGGAACAATGCGGGTTCTTCCTGCAGCGCGGAACATATCTGCAGGCCATTCCACGGGACAGGAAGTGGCACTTCACGCCCGTGGCAAAGCCCGGCAGCACGGTGACCGCCGGGGAAACGCTGGGCACTGTGCCCGAAGGCATTTTCGAGCACCGGATAATGGTCCCGTTCGAGTTCCACGGCAAGTTCACCGTCGAGTCTGTCGCCGGCAAGGGCGACTACACGGTTGAGGAAACGATTGCCACGCTGAAGGACGCCCGCGGCAACAGCATCGCGGTTTCCATGCTGCAGCGCTGGCCGGTGAAGGTTCCTGTCGAAGTGTACGCCGAGCGGCTTCGTCCGGTTGACCCGCTGACCACCAAGGTCAGGGTAATCGACACTTTCTTCCCGGTGGCCAGGGGCGGCACATATTGCATACCGGGCCCGTTCGGTGCCGGCAAAACAGTGCTGCAGCAGATCACCAGCAGGTACGCCGAGGTCGACATAGTCATCATCGCGGCTTGCGGCGAGCGTGCCGGCGAAGTTGTCGAAACGCTGCGCGAGTTCCCCCACCTGACCGATCCGCGCACGGGACGCAGCCTGATTGACAGAACTGTCATCATCTGCAACACAAGCTCCATGCCCGTTGCAGCACGGGAAGCATCGGTATACACGGCCGTGACGATAGCCAGCTACTACCGCCAGATGGGACTGCACGTACTGCTGCTGGCCGATTCGACCTCGCGCTGGGCACAGGCGCTTCGCGAGACATCGGGCAGGTTGGAGGAAATTCCCGGCGAAGAGGCGTTCCCGGCCTACCTCGAATCCGTTATCGCAGCCTTCTACGAACGCGGCGGCCTGGTCCGCCTGAAGGACGGCACGACCGGGTCCATCACGATCGGCGGCACGGTCAGTCCCGCCGGCGGTAATTTCGATGAGCCCGTGACCCAGGCAACGTTGAAGGTAGTCGGCGCGTTTCATGGACTGTCACGCGCGCGGTCAGACGCGCGCCGCTATCCCGCGATCGACCCGCTCGACAGCTGGAGCAAGTACCAGCCGGTGGTGCCGGTGGAACTCGTCGAACAGGCGCGCGCCATACTGCGGGACGGCACTGACGTTGCCCAGATGATGAAGGTGGTCGGCGAAGAAGGCACATCGATCGAGGATTTCATGGTCTACCTGAAGTCGGAGTACCTGGACCACGTCTATCTCCAGCAGGATGCGTATCATCCCGTGGACAGCGCCACGACCGCCGACCGGCAGCGACATGTTTTCGGAGTTGTCGGGCTGATCCTCAAGACAGGCATGCGCTTCGCCGACAAGGAGACAGCGCGCAAGTTCTTCCACCAGTTGACCCAGGCCACCAGGGACTGGAACCGGGCGGACATGGAGTCAGCGGAATTCAAGAGCATCCAGGTCCGTCTTGAGAAAATGGTCGGGGAGGTAGCTGCCGGTGCATAAGGTCTACCATCGAATCGATAATATTGCCGGGAACGTCATAACGATCCGGGCCGAGAATATCCGCTACGGCGAACTGGCCGAGGTGAGTTCGCGGCGCGGTACTTCGGTTGCCCAGGTGATCCGCCTCCGGAACGATGAAGTCTCGCTACAGGTATTCGCCGGCGGCCGCGGCATTGCAACGGATGCCAGCGTCCGGTTCCTTGGACACCCGATGCAGGTTCCTTTTTCTGACGCGCTTCTCGGCCGCGTGTTCACCGGCGGCGCAAACCCGCGCGACATGGGTCCTCCCCTGACGGAGAACATGGTCGAGATAGGCGGGCCATCGGTGAATCCGGCAAAACGAATCATACCCCGCCGCATGGTGCGAACCGGCATACCGATGATTGATGTGTTCAACACGCTGGTTGAATCGCAGAAGCTTCCTGTCTTCGCGCGCGCCGGCGAGCCCTTCAACCCCCTGCTGGCGCGCATTGCGCTCCAGGCCGAAGTCGACGTGATAGTGCTGGGCGGGATGGGACTGAAGCACGACGATTACCTTTTCTTCCGCGACACGCTGGACGACAGCGGGGCCCTTTCGCGCTCGGTCATGTTCATCCATACCGCGGCAGACCCTGTTGTTGAGTGCCTGCTGGTTCCCGACATGAGCCTCGCCGTTGCCGAACAGTTCGCCCTGCAGGGGAAACGCGTGCTGGTGCTGCTGACGGACATGACGAATTTCGCCGATGCGATGAAGGAAATTGCCATCACGATGGAACAGATCCCGTCAAACCGCGGCTACCCCGGCGACCTGTACAGCCAGCTCGCCGCACGGTACGAGAAAGCCGTCGACTTCGAAGGCGCCGGTTCCATCACGATCCTGGCGGCAACCACGATGCCGGGCGACGATGTGACGCACCCTGTGCCGGACAACACCGGCTACATCACCGAAGGGCAGTTCTACCTCCGCGGCGGCCGGATTGAGCCCTTTGGCTCGCTCAGCCGCCTCAAGCAGCTGGTCAACGGCAAGACGCGTGACGATCACAGGACCATAATGACCGCCATGATCCAGCTGTATGCGTCCTACCGGGAGACCCTGGAAAAGCAGTCGATGGGATTCAGGATGAGCGACTGGGACAACAAGCTCCTGAAGTACGGCGTGCGCTTTGAAAAAGAACTCATGGATCTGTCCGTGAATATACCCCTTGAACAGGCCTTGGACCTGGGATGGGAGATACTTGCCGGCTGTTTTGAACCAATGGAGACGGGAATCCATACAAAGCTTATCGATCAGTTCTGGCCGAAACGCGCCGCGGGAACTCCATCCTGAGCGATGCCATGGCCCGGATCAAGCACACCAAGAACGAGATGAAAGCCCAGCGCGAGGCGCTGGCGCGATTCGAGCGGTTCCTCCCGATGCTGCAATTGAAGAAACAGCAGCTCCAGGTTGAGATCCAGAGTATCAACGGCCGCATCCACCAGGTTGCGACCGAGGAACAGCAGGCCCTGGCCGAACTGGAACCGTGGCTCAAGCTCTGGTCGGAACCGGTGGACATGAAGTCGCTGCTCTCCGTCGAATCGATTCTCACTGATGAGGGCAACATTGCCGGCGTGGTCATTCCCCTCTTCCGGGAGATTGTTTTCCGGCGAAAGCCATACGACTTGTTCAGGACCCCTTCGTGGATTGACGATGCCCTCGACGTGCTAGAACGGTTGCTCCGTTTCAAAGCAAGGCGGCTGACGTTCGAGGAACAGCGCCGCTGTATTGCCGCCGAGCTGCGCACCACGTCGCAGCGCGTGAACCTCTTTGAGAAGGTCAAGATCCCGGAGTGCCGTGAGAACATTCGGGTGATAAGGATTTTCCTTGGTGACGAGCAGACAGCTGCCGTTGCCCGCGGGAAGACCGCTAAGAAACGGGCTGAACCGGCATTGGCGGCATGAAGTTGGTGGTAAGACAGACAATGTAGCCATGGCGCTCAGTCGCCGTGTCCTGACATCGGACGCCCCGACAGAGCGGGGCGGCTACAACGGAAACGTGAGTAAGTCCGAGCCACAGAGCGTGTCGAGTCCAGGAACCGCAAATGATAGTGCGACTGAAAAAGGTGACGGTGATCTGCACGGAGTCGGACCGCGAGCAGGCGCTTGCATCGTTGCGCGACACCGGAACCGTTCACGTTGTGCCTTTGACAACCCCGGCCGGAGACGCGTTGACAACCGCCGTATCAAGGCTCACCGGGGCCGGAGACGCGCTGTCGATTATCGGCAGACTTCCAGCCGGCACTGCCCTCCATCCCGGCACAACAGGCGGATCTGCGGCAGATCACGTGCGGCGCATTGTCGAGCTGGATGCTTTCCGTCAGAATTCGTCCGAGAAATGTGCCTCCCTGCAGCAGGAAGTCGCGGCGCTCGAACCGCTCGGCAGTTTCGATCCTGATCAGGTGAAGGCTCTCCGCGACGCTGGAGTCGTGGTAAAGCTGTACAAGGTTGTACAGGGATCGATGCCTGATGTACCCGACGGTGTTGTTGTGCGCAGGCTTGGTTCATCGGGCCGCGAGGAGTTCATGGCGCTGGCAGGCCGGGGCGAATTCCAGTACCCGGCAACGGAAATACCTCTTCCCCGTCGCCCGTTGAAGGCTGCCATCGAGGAACTGGCCTCGCTGCGTGGTCGCCTGGCAGGCGCGGAAGAAGAGCTCCGTTCCCTTGCAGCCTGCGCGCCGGCGATAGAGGCGTACGTGGCCGAACAGTCGGATGAAGTGGCACTGTGCCGCGCACGGGCCGGCATGGCTCAGCAAGGCCCGCTGGCACTTTTGCAGGGCTTTGTGCCCGCGGACACGGTCGCGTCGTTCCGCGAACTGGCGGCCAGGGAAGGATGGGCCCTGCTTGTCACCGATCCGTCGGATACCGAGCAGGTTCCAACACTGCTCCGCATGCCTGCCTGGGTCCGTCCCATCGAAAGCCTGTTCCAGCTGATCAAGATCCTGCCGGGATACCGGGAGGCGGATGTGAGCGCGTCGTTCCTCATATTCCTCAGCATCTTCTTCGCCATGATCATCGGCGACGCCGGATACGGCCTCATATTCCTCGGCCTGACATGGTTCCTGCGGCGCAAGATGCGCTCTGCCCCCGCAGGTCCGTTCCGGCTCATGACCATCTTCAGCATCTGCACCATAGTCTGGGGCCTTCTTAGCGGCACCTTTTTCGCCATGGTCGAGGCCCCTGCACCCCTACGCTGCTTCAAGATCGACTGGCTCGCAGACAGCCAGAACGTGATGCACCTGTGCATATTCCTGGGCGCTATCCACCTTTCAGTGGCGCACATCTGGAACATGCTCCGCACGATCAACAGCACGCTTGCGATTGCCCAGGCGGGATGGACGGCGGTAACATGGACGATGTTCTTCGCGGCCCGCGCAATGCTGCTCGGAAAGCCCTTTCCCGGATGGTTTGTCCCGATCGCGATACTGGGACTGGTGGCAGTGCTGCTCTTCATGACCCCGGTCAAGCGGCTCAAGACCGAATGGGTGAACCATGCCATGCTGCCGCTGACACTCATGTCGAACTTCGGCGATATCCTCTCCTACCTGCGGCTTTTTGCCCTTGGCGTGGCAGGCCTGCAGCTTGCAGGCGCGTTCAATTCAATGGCCCTGTCGCTCGGGTTCAGCAATCCCTTGAAGGGTCTCATTGCCGCGCTCATCATCTTCATCGGGCACGGGATGAACGTCGCCCTTGGCGCAGTAAGTGTGCTTGTTCACGGGGTGCGTCTCAATGCGCTCGAGTTCTCAATGCATTTCGGGCTGGAGTGGGCCGGCATTCCATATCAGCCTTTGACAAAGCATCCGGCAAAAGGCTTGCAGAAGGCAGCATAGAGTCGGGAAGATGTGGCCGCGCCATGCCGGCGCGGCAGCATGGCACGGCGACAGAGCGCCGTGGCTACAACGTGTTGAGGAATAGTATCATACAGAGGAGAATGACATGGACGCTGCAACATCAATAGCTGTCGGTAAAATAGGCGGCGCACTGGCACTGGCGCTTTCTGCCGTTGGTTCGGGGCTCGGAATCGGGGCGGCGGGCGCAGCGGCCGTTGGCGCCTGGAAGAAGTGTTTTGCCCAGAACAAGCCGGCGCCCTTCATCCAGCTTGCCGTTTGTGTTGGCGCACCGATCACACAGACTTTCTACGGCATGATCGTGATGACCGTGAAACTGCTGAAAATGGCTTCTGAGCCGGCCAACTGGCCCGCGTGTATTGGCTGGGGCCTGTTCGGCGGAATCGCGATCGGGCTGTCCGCGTGGATGCAGGGAAAGATAGCGGCTGCCGCAGCCGACGCATTCGCGGAGACGGGCCAGGGCTTCACCAACTACCTCATGGCGCTGGGCATCATTGAGTCCGTTGCCATTTTCGTGATGGTGTTCATCCTCGTGTTCGCGTAATCATTGCCCGTGCGCGCAAGCAGAGGAGACAGTCATGATTGCCCGCTATACACGGCCCGAAATGGGCGCCATCTGGACTGACGAAAACAAGTACCGCATCTGGCTGCAGGTCGAAATCCTGGCCTGCGAGGCCATGCACAGGCTCGGCCGGATTCCGGCTGCCGACCTCAAGCGAATACGTCAGCGCGCCAGGTTCAGCGTCAAGCGCATCGATGCCATCGAAAAGAAGGTAAACCACGACGTCATCGCGTTCCTGACCAACGTGGCCGAGCATGTGGGACCTTCAGCCCGTTACATACACCGCGGCATGACAAGTTCCGACGTCCTCGACACAAGCCTGGCCGTCCAGATGGTCCAGGCAGTGGACATTATCATAAAGGATGTGAAGGCGCTCAGGCTGGCCGCCGCCACGAAGGCCCGGAAGCACATGTATACCCCGATGATCGGGCGGTCACACGGTGTGCACGCCGAACCTATCACTTTCGGACTCAAGATGGCTCTCATGTACGACGAGTTCGGGCGTGCCCTGCTCCGCCTGCAACACGCGCGCGATGTCATTGCCGTCGGGCAGCTCTCAGGCGCAGTCGGCACGCACGCGCACCTGGAGCCGTTTGTCGAACAATACGTCTGCCGCAAGCTGGGCTTGAAACCGGCAGCTATTTCCACACAGGTCCTGCAACGTGATCGCCATGCCGAATACGTTGCCGCGCTTGCCCTGGTGGGAGCATCGGTCGACAGGTGGGCAACAGAGCTCAGGCATCTCCAGAGGACTGAAGTGCGCGAGGTCGAAGAGCACTTCGGATCCGAACAA
>Ga0172375_10005371_pt1 | contig 18535 bp, 15 predicted proteins | sample LakKiv1m_FD_114537 | JGI IMG/M metagenome (GOLD analysis project Ga0172375, IMG submission 114537) | Freshwater microbial communities from Kabuno Bay, South-Kivu, Congo - kab_092012_11.1m | ecosystem: Environmental > Aquatic > Freshwater > Lake | place: Democratic Republic of the Congo...
AGAAGCGCTGGATGCATTTGTAGACAGCACACAAGGACCTGTAACGGGGGTTGTGCGGTTAAAGCTGTATAAGGGCAATATCATTCCTGTGGGACGCAAGAGTGAATTAAGTCTATACCGCGAAGATTTTGCAACCTTTGGACAAGAAGATGTTTATGATCAATCCGATGCAGAAGGCTTCATCCACTTATTTGGCTTACCTTTAAAAGTAAGAGCTCTAAATGGCTTACCTGTTTCTGGTTTATCCATGCCTAAACCAGATTATTCACGTTTCAAACGAGATTAGCATTTCCGAGAAAACCAATTTCATCAAACATCCAAAACAACTAAAAAGGAAAAAATCATGTTAACAGCAAATTGCCCCGAATGTGAAACAGAAATCGCCCTTGAAGATGGAACGATCATTGGAGAAATCATTGTCTGCCCTGATTGTGGAGTAGATTTAGAAGTAATTTCCCTCGACCCGATTGAACTTGATTTAGCGCCTATGGAAGAAGAAGATTGGGGTGAATAGTGAGACCTAAAGAGAAGGTGGGCGTATTATGCTCACGTGTTCGGATAGAGGAAAAGTATATTTTCGCAGTACTGGAACAACGCGGAATCGACTATGAACGCCTTGATGAACGACATATCTTTTTTGATATGCAAGATCCAAGGTATTATCACCAATACGATGTCATTCTGGACCGGAGTATAAGCTATACGAATGGCTTGAATTCGCTCCGTGTCCTGAATGCATGGGGGATCCCGACCGTCAATAGTCTTGAGGTGGCAACCATCTGTGGAGATAAGCTCGCAACAACTGCCGCTTTAGCAGCGGCTGGTTTACCACAACCTCACACGCTAGTTGCGTTCTCGACCGATTCTGCGTTAGATGCAATTGAAAATATTGGTTATCCTGTTGTGATCAAACCAGTTGTCGGCTCCTGGGGTCGCCTGCTTGCAAAAGTTAACGACCGTGAAGCTGCTGAAGCAGTACTAGAACACAAAGCAAAATTAGGTTCGGTGCAACATTCAGTCTTCTATATCCAGGAATATATACCCAAACCCGGACGTGATATACGCGCTATTGTAATTGGAGATAAAACTGTTGCAGCAATTTATCGTAAATCCGACCATTGGATCACCAATACAGCACGCGGCGGAGCAGGTGAACCTTGTCCCATCACTCCAGCTTTAGATGAATTGTCCGTAAAAGCAGCTCAAGCTGTCGGTAGTGGAATATTAGCTATCGATGTCCTCGAACATCCAGAACGAGGTTATCTTGTGAATGAGATCAATCATACGATGGAATTTCATACTGCCATGCCTACCACAGGAATTGATATCCCTGGTTTGATCGTTGATCATATTCTAAAAATCGCTCAAGAAAAAAGAGAGGTTATTCATGATTAGAGCATCTATCGTTGGTGGATCTGGATATGTCGGTGGTGAACTACTCCGCCTATTACTGATGCATCCCGAAGTAGAACTCTTACAGGTGACATCTCAAAGTAATTTGGGACTATATGTTTATCAGATTCATCCAAATCTTCGGAAACAAACAGATTTAAAATTTTCTTCCCCTGATAGCCTTACAGAATGTGATGTATTGTTCTTGGCATTGCCACATGGACAATCACAAAAAGAAATAGAACGATACGCATCAATCGCTGCAAATATCATTGATTTATCGGCAGATTTTCGATTGAATAGCGCTGATGATTATCAATATTGGTATCAGAAGCCTCATCAAGCGCCAGATTGGTTGTCAAGATTTGTTTATGGTTTACCCGAAATTCATCGCCAGGAACTTAGAAACGCTCATTATATAAGTGGTGTGGGTTGCAATGCAACTGCAAGCATCCTGGCATTACTTCCCCTGATCCAGGCTGATCTTCTCGACACTGACCAAAATGTAATATTGGAAATCAAAACAGGCTCATCCGAAGGTGGCGTAAAAGGAAATCCCGGTTCTCACCACCCTGAACGTAGTTCTGTCATACGAACTTATTCAGCGTTTGGACATCGACATACAGCAGAAGTAATCCAAGAATTAGGGTTATCCAAAGTCTCCCTAACAATGACTTCAGTTGAACTTGTCAGAGGAATCTTAGCGACTGCTCATGGCATATTAAAGGAGAATGTCACAGAGAAGGATTTGTGGCGAACCTATCGAAAAGCAGCACAAGAAAATCCATTTATTCGAGTTGTTAAAGAAAGAAGGGGTATTTATCGAACGCCTGAACCAAAAATACTGACTGGCTCCAATTTTGCTGACATTGGATTCTACTTCGATGAAGATAATCAACACGTTATCTCTTTATGTGCCATCGATAACATAATGAAAGGAGCGGCTGGTTCAGCGGTTCAGGCAATGAACCTGATGCTCGGTTTTGACGAGGAACTGGGATTGGAATTTCCCGGCTTGCATCCAATTTAAATCAGGACCGAAGGTGAAAAAATGTCCTTTAATGAAAGAAAAAGTATTGTTGTCAAATTAGGCGGCACAGAAGGTCTCGATTACACTGCAATTTGTACTGATATTGCCAAGATTATCGAAGCCGGACATTCTATTGTCGTCGTTCATGGTGGATCAGCAGAAACCAATCAACTTGGTGAAATGCTCAATATCCCCCAACGAACAATCGTATCGCCATCTGGGCATACCTCCCGATATACCAATCTAGAGACTTTAGAAGTATTTATCATGGCAGTGAATGGAAAAATTAACACCAAACTTGTTCAAGGATTACAGAAACAAGGTTTAAATGCCTTTGGACTCAGTGGCATCGATGGTCGATTAATTCATGCAGAAAGAAAAAAAACTATCATCAGCATTGAGAATGGGAAGAAGCGTGTAATCCGTGACGATATGAGTGGAAAGATCACTCATGTTGAGCAAAACTTGTTATCAATTTTGGTCGAAAACAATTATATTCCAGTCATCGCTCCGTTAGCAATAAGTCCAGATGGAGAAATATTAAATGTTGATGCAGATAGAGTTGCTGCACATATCACCAATTCCATCCAAGCAGACCTATTGATACTTCTTACCGCGGTCCCTGGAATACTAAAAAACTTCCCTGACGAAAACAGCCTGATCAAAACGCTTAAGATCAATCAATTAGATGATGTGATTTCCAAAGTAGTACAAGGAAGAATGAAAAAGAAAGTATTAGCCGCAAAAGAAGCTTTATTAGGTGGTGTTGAAAAGATTATCATCACCGACGGTCGTGTAAATTCACCCATCACAAAAGCGCTCAAGGGAAATGGCACATGGATAGGATAAACGATTCAGTAGAGACAATCAATTTAGAGAAACAATATAGCAGCGGTGTATATTCAAAAAGGGACCTCATGATTGTGCGGGGAAGAGGAGCATTATTATTTGATTCTGAAGGTCATGAATACATTGATTTGGTTGGAGGACAAGGCATTGCTATTCTAGGACATTCCCATCCTGATATTATTCAAACAATTCAAGATCAATCAATTAATTTGATCACTTGCCCAGAGATGTTTTGCAACCCGATACGAGCAAGGTATCAAGAAAAACTGATCGAAGTAGCGCCAAATGGAATGGAAAGGGTATTCCTATGTAATTCAGGAACTGAAGCTATTGAAGCGGCGATTAAGTTTTCACGCCTCACAACGGGTAGAAAAGAGATCATCTCCGCCATGCGCGGTTTTCATGGTCGTACGATGGGCGCCCTTTCTGCCACATGGAAAAAGCAATTCCGTCAACCATTCGAACCTCTCCTAACAGGGTTTAAACACGTCCTCTATAATCAATTGGATGATTTGGAAAAGGCGATCTCCAAAGAAACCGCCGCAGTGATCTTAGAAGTTGTACAGGGCGAAGGTGGGGTATATCCTGGTACAGCAAAATATTTACAAGGCGCACAAGCTTTATGCAGAGAGAATGGCGCTTTATTTATCATTGATGAAGTTCAGACAGGATTTGGACGTACAGGCAAATTATTTGCTCTTGAGCACTTCAACTTAGAACCTGATCTTCTGTGTCTAGCAAAAGCAATTTCAGGAGGTTTACCAGGCGGTGCTGTTCTTATTGGAAAGAATGTGAAACCATTCCCCCCTGGCGCCCATGGCTCCACATTTGGTGGTAACCCCTTATCATGCGCAGCAGGATTAGCAACTTTAGATATAATCGGAAAAGAAAGCTTGATCGATCATTCCGCAGTACAGGGCGCATACTTACTTTCTCGACTTAATGAAATTGATTCCAACCTCATCCGGGAAATTCGAGGCTTGGGGTTGATGGTCGGCATTGAGATCAAACAAAAGGTAGCCCCATTCATCCAACAACTACAAGATAAAGGCGTCCTGGTTCTTTCAGCCGGGATGACGACCATACGTCTCTTACCTCCTTTAGTGATCACTAGAGAACAAATCGATCAAGCGGTAACAGCCATCGATGAGGTACTCAATAATGCATGAACCAATCGATACACTTTGGGGATTATTAGAGCATTATAGTCCTTCATGCCACGAATCAGAAGCAGCAAATTGGCTGGTATCTCATATGAAGGAGTTAGGTTTTACGCAGAGTTATTTAGACGCTGTCGGTAATCCCATCGGGATTATCGGAGAAGGGGAAAAAGAGATCATCTTCCTTGGACATATTGATACCGTAGAAGGGGAGATAGAACTTCGCCGAGATGGGGATTTACTCTATGGGCGCGGAGCTGTAGACGCGAAAGGTCCCTTAGCTACTTTTGTTCAAGCTCTAACACGCCTAGGTCCTATTCCTGGTTGGAAAATGATCGTTATTGGAGCAATTGGAGAAGAGAAAGATTCTGTTGGCGCAAGGTCTATTGTCGATCAATATCAACCTAATTTTGTCGTGATTGGTGAACCTAGCAATTGGAAACGGATCACGATTGGATATAAAGGATCTGCAAAACATGAATTATATATCTCGAAAGATCGTTTTCATAGCGCCAGATCTAACGATAATGCTTGTGAGGCTGCCTTCCAGATTTGGGATCGTATAAAACAATGGACAATGCAATTCAATGCCAATGAAGACCAACTTTTTAATCAATTGCAGGTTTCATTACAAGGATTTATTTCTGGAGAGCAAACCTTTCATGATTGGTCAAAATTGAGTATTTCTGCGCGTCTACCGCTACAAATTTCCCCCGAAGAATATTTTCAAGCATTATCTAAAATATGTAAACCTTATACAATCGAAGAAATGAGTGATGCGATTCCAGCATATTTAGCTCCGAAGAATACACCTCTAGTGCGATCATTTCTAGCTGGAATACGAGAACTGGGGGAAAAACCAGGCTTTGTACGAAAAACCGGCACAGCGGACATGAATATCGTCGCACCGGTATGGGGTTGCCCGACAATAGCTTACGGACCTGGAGACTCTTCGCTTGATCATACCCCTCACGAGAATATTTCCATTCAAGAATATGAGAACGCAATTCAAGTGATCATCCACTCAATCAAGAAATTGGTGAAACAATTATAAAATCATGATATCGGTTTGTGTAAATTGGTTTTTGCTAAGTTGATTTGATGAACAATCCGTGCAGCTATACGTCAAAATACATCTGCATTTCGTAGGGATGAGGTCGTTGCCGAACTTGATCGCACTCTTCTTCACTTTTATGCTCAATCCAAATCTCGATCAGTTCTTCACTAAAAACCCTATTCTAGCATAAGAAGGCATGGTCATCTTCCAATGCCTTCAAAGCATCATCCAAAGATGTCGGCAATGGTTTAATGGCAGCGCGTTGCTCATCGGACCACGAAAAAACATCCGCATCTACTGATCCAAATCCTAGCTCTTCAGGATCTATTTTCTTTTGGATCCCATCGATTCCTGCCATCAATTGTACTGCCAGCTCAAGATCGGGGTTGCAAGTTACATCAGGAGGCCGAAACTCAAAATTTTTACTGCTTGACATTTTCGATATTTCAACCAATAGCCAATCGTCCATATTCCTAAAAGTAGATCTATCGATACGAAATGCATCAATCTTTTTCACATTACCAAATCATATGGTTTTTTCCTACCAGCAGCGCCTCGTATTATAATTGTTTTATTTCCAGGATAAATTTTCTGGAGTTCATTCTCCTTAGAATCAACATAGACTACATGATTTATTGAAACCTCTAGATATTCAAAAATACTGTGCTGATTTATTCTTAGATTTTCACATCAACTATTATTTTTATTAATTTAGTGATAAATTTACTTGATGGGAACATTGAATTTATGGATTGCTCTCAACAATATTCCTACGAGAATACAAATAATTAATCTCGGAAATTCTAGAGATCAAATTTGGGGTAAACGCATCTCTATCCATTCGCCATGACCAGTTCCCGGCTGGATTTCCCGGATAATTCATACGAGCTTCATTGCCGAGATACAGGAAATCCTGCATAGGAGCTATCGCGAACATAGCAACACTACTCCAAATAGCTCTAATAAAATCCCAACTCAAATCATTTCCACCTCGAGCCAGATACCTTCGACAAAAATCTTTCGATTGTGGTGATACACGTTCGTACCAACCCTTGACCGTGTCATTATCATGTGTTCCTGTATAAACGACACAATTGACTGGATAATTATGAGGAAGGAATGGATCATCTGGCAAACCTTCAAATCCAAATTGTAAGATCTTCATGCCAGGTAAGTTAAAAGCTTGACGCATTTCAACAACATCTGGAGTAATTACACCTAAATCTTCCGCAATGATCGGTAATTCACCTAGTTTATTCTTCAATGTATGGAAAAAATGTTTGCCCGGTCCCGTAACCCAACGTCCATTCTCAGCTGTTTTTTCACCAGCAGGCACTTCCCAATATCCAGCAAAGCCTCTGAAATGATCTAAACGTAATATATCAACCAAACTGAAAACTGAACGCAAACGATGATACCACCAATCATAATCATCTTCTTGATGCACTTTCCAATTGTATAGTGGGTTTCCCCATAGTTGACCGGTAGGTGAAAAATAATCAGGTGGAACTCCAGCAACTACGGTGGGATTTCCTTTTTTATCCAGAAAAAATAATTCGCGATGAACCCATACATCCACTGAATCATGGGCAACGAAGATCGGAGCATCACCAATGATTTGAATACCATGAGCGTGAGCATATTCCCTAAGCTTTTGCCATTGCTGAAAAAAAATAAATTGACGATACATCTGACGCTGGATCGCATAATCTAATTTTGTGCGTGCTTCTTCCAATGCACGTGACTGTCGATCTCGTAACGCTGGTTCCCAAGTTATCCAAGGTGCTCCTCCATGAGCCTCTTTAATTGCCATAAAAAGGGCAAAATCAGTCAACCAATAACTCTGGTCATTTAGAAATTCCTGGAAAGAACGATGGAAATTGGAAGTGGGATTTTTCTCGAATCGCAGATAAGAACGATCTAATATGTTTAACTTCCAATAAATCACTTGTCCATAATCCACTCTATCATATGGGAAAGTAGGTATATCTACCAAATCATCAGGATGTAATAAGTTATCCTCAACCAAGTCTTGCGGACTGATGAGATATGGATTTCCAGCAAACGCAGAAAAACACTGGTAGGGAGAATCACCATACCCCGTAGGTCCAAGCGGTAACACTTGCCACAATGAACACCCCGTTTGATTCAATAAATCTATAAATTCTCTCGCACTTGGTCCAATATCTCCAATCCCATATTTCCCAGGCAAACTGGTTGGATGGAGTAAAATCCCTGAGCTGCGTTTATAATTCATAGGGTAGCCGTTTTGTTTGGATGAAATCATTCGAATGGACAGTTTGACTCGGATAATCCCCAGAATGTACATCTGAACCAATCATCGCTCCAGCTTCAACAATCATACCCGAAGGAACAACCGCACTCTTCCCAACCATAGTGATTCTATCCTCTATATTCTCTGAAATAGATCCCACGCGTGTACCTTCGCCAATAATGACTTTCTTTTCAATCACCGATTGTTCTACAATCGCATTTCGTTCGATTATTGCATCCGTTAAAATGATTGAGTCTCGGATAATAGCGCCTTCTTTCACTTTTACACCAGGACTAAGAACACTACGTTCTACATACGCGCCCTTATCCAATCGACAACCATCAGTTACGAGACTACTTATTACAACAGCGCCATTTGCAATCCAGACCGGAGGTCTTTCTTCTGTTCGGGTATGAACAATCCATGAACGATCGTTCAAATCAATGGGCGGAGGTGTTTTTAGCAAGTCCATATGCGCTTGCCAATAGGACTCAATAGTCCCTACATCCACCCAATAATTTTCAAACGGGTAAGAAAATACTTTCACTCCCTCCGCCACCATTCTCGGGAGAATATTCTTACCAAAATCATGGGCAGAATCATCTATTTCGCTGTCCTGCCATAATACTCGATCAAGAATTTTTGTATCAAAAAGGTAAACCCCCATGTTTACCAAATTAGAAGGAGGATGCTCAGGTTTTTCAACGAAATCAACTACACGATGATTATCATCAACAGCCAAGATGCCAAAGCGGGAGGCTTGGTCAATAGGCACCCGAATTGAACCCATCGTAATATCTGCTCCCACATCCTGGTGAAATTTGATCATATTCTGATAATTCATTTGGTATATATGATCTCCGGAGAGAATCAGAACATGGTCAGGACACCCTCGTTTGATGAATTGAAAATTTTGTTGAACTGCATCCGCAGTACCTAGATACCAATCTGAACTCCCACGCCCCTTATATGGTGTTAGTAAACTAACTCCACCTGTAAAGTTACGGTCTAGGTCCCAGGGAACGCCAGCGCCAATATGCTCAATAAGTGAATGCGGTCTATATTGTGCCAAGATCATCACATCAAATATTCCTGAATTCACACAATTGGACAAAGTGAAATCAATGATCCGATATTTTCCTGCAAAAGGAACTGCAGGTTTTGTACGTTTAGCCGTAAGTACACCTAAACGAGACCCTTCCCCGCCAGCTAAAATCACTGCTCGTGTTTTCATAAGTAGAACCCCTTTCATTTGTAAATAAATTTAAATATTAAGCCAAATCAAGTTATATTTTACACTCTTTTTTGGTTTGGATTTTTAACAATTATTTAATAAGTCTTGAATTTTTATTAATCAATGATTGATATAAATGAAGATACTGACGAGCTGATTGCTGCCAAGAAAAATCCGCTTTCATTCCGTTTATTTGGAGTGTTCGCCAATCATTTTTTGAAGAGTAATTTTTAAATGCGCGTTGTAATGTGTCAGAAAAATCTTTTGCAAGAGCCTTTTCAAACAAAAAACCATTCCCACGTTCCCTCGATTGATCATAATCCACAATGGTATCCCTTAATCCACCAGTAGCTCTCGCAATAGGGATACAGCCATAATGCATTGCAATCATTTGAGTTAATCCGCATGGTTCATAACGTGATGGGATTAATAACATGTCTGCTCCAGCATAAATCCTGTGGCTTAATTCAGTATCGAAACGAATCAGCGCTCGGATCTTTTCAGGATATTTTGCCTCTAATTGACGAGCCATCACTTCTAAAGATGGATTTCCAGTACCCAGGATCACCATTTGCCAGGTTTGATATCTCTCGGAACTTGACTGAGACAATTGGTTTAAGGCAGGAAAAACCAGATCAATCCCTTTTTGTTGATCCATGCGCGAGACAACCGCCAAAATTGGGATGTCAGTATTGATCGGTAAATTTAATTCTCTTTGAAGATCTGCTTTGTTTTCTTCCCGATTAGATAATTTCATTAAATTATAATTCTTATATAAATTTTGATCCGTTTCCGGATTCCAACAATCAATATCCAAACCATTTAATATTCCAAGGATATCGTCAGCACGGGAAAGCAAGAAATAATATAGACCAGAACTGTACTCAGGCGTTAAGATTTCTTGAGCATAACTTGGAGATACGGTTACAATTTTATCTGCTGATAATAAACCTAAAGCTAAGGGAGCATCTTGTGCCCAACGGGGTAAATCGGTATTATACGCAGGAATTAAATCAAATTTTTTTAGAACTGTGCCTGCTCCAACTCCTAAAAACGGTAAATTATGAACGCCTAGTACAATCGCAATATTCTCAAAAAAAAGATTTTTGTATTTATTTATATAGACTGCATATGCCGCTGGTGAAGTGTGCCAATCATTTACATGCAAAATATCAGGTTTCCATTCAATTTGTCGCACAAATTCTAGCGCTGCTAAAGAAAAAAGTGTGAATTTATATCCATCCCCTTCTGGTTCACTCGTATATACAGGACCATCGACATCGATCATCGGTGCAGAGATCAAAAAAACTGGAAGCTTTCCTAATACCGTCTTATATACAGTAATTGGAATATCTTGCTTCTCAACATCCATTGAAAATTGGAAGTATTCCTCTAAGGGATAACCCCTCTGTTTGATTCCACCATGAAAAGGAATCACCAACCGGATATCGATTTTAAATTCATTATGATTCGTATCGTTCAATTCAATTAAAGCTCTTGGTAATGAGCTCGATACATCCCCCAAACCTCCCACCTTAACATAAGGAGCTGCTTCTGCAGCCAGATAAAGAATCTTCAGCGATTCATTCAAGGAAGTCTCTCCAAAACATTTTTTTAGGATGGAAATAATTGTAATCGAAAATAAAATTAAAAAACATAAGGAAGTTAAATTAGCAAAAGTATATATTGAAATTCACTCAAAATCATAGAGTAGGAAAACAATCACGATATTTGTCATACGCCCAACATGACAAATATCATATTCGGGAATCGGGATTTGGAAAGAATGCAACATCTCACATATAGAATCATCCAATAAAAAGACAAAGAACCGTTTATTCTAATAAACACTATAGCTTGATAAAAAAAAAATTAAAACGAGGTAAGTTATGTATGCGTTATCAACCAAACAAGAATGGTTTGACCAATTATTACCAAAAGGGATTCCAACACCAAGTTCAATTCTCTTAAGTGGTCCGGGTGGTTCAGGAAAACCATTAATAGGAAATACGTTTATTGCCGAATGGCTCCGAGAAGGCGGGAGCGTAATTTTTATGTCTTTACAATATCCTGATCACAGTTTCATAGTTGCAGGTATGGAAAATGTAGCGCAATTAGATTTAGATGATTACATGGAGAAGACTGCCTTTATTGAATTAGATACAGAAATTGATGGAGTAAAAATAACAAACGGCAATCATATAAAAGCGAATGTTGTCAAACCAGATATATGGGATGAAGCAATTACAACAGCCAGCGCTATGTTACCTGAAGAAGGTCCTGGGATATTAATATTTGTGTCTGCATTGAATCTATTACTCTTCTCCCCCACCTATGGTAAAGCAATATTAGAAAAAATGAAATCAAGCGCACAAAATGAAAAGCGATATACTTATTTATTTTCAGCCAGTACCACTGCAAAAGCTGAAGAAATCGCAGAATTGGAAGATGTAGTAGATCATCTAATTTTAACCAGGAGTACTAAGTCACCTTTTCAACTCTATCTAAGATTGGGAAGGATCAAAGGTGTCCCATTTGATTCAAAAGAAATATTAGTCCCTTTCCCACAAGATGTATTGATGGAAGTAAAGGAAATCGCTGACCACAGTCGAAAGAAAGTAATCCCAGAAATCTCAAAAATATGAGATCAAATCCTTTCTATAGAATAAACCTTTATAAGGATCGTGAATATGAACGAACGTCAAATCAAAGAAATCGAGGCAAGAATTACTGACCTAAAAAAACGTTGGCCTGCCCATTCTGTACCGCCTGCCATGATGCAAGAATTAGATGAGCTTGAAGAAGAGTTAGAAGACTTGCTTTCCGCAAAAGAAAAAAACACCCAAACAAAGGAAAATCACCATGCCTAAGAAGTCCATTGCTGTCGATTATCATCAATGTGATCCGAAGGCATGCCCAGACGGAATTTGCCAAGCTACCCTTGTTTGTGAACGCAAGGTGATCTATCAAGAAGAACCTTACGATTTACCAGATACCAAATCAAATATGTGTTTGGGCTGTTCTTTATGCTTGACTGCCTGTCCTAAAGAGGCTTTAAGAATGTTGTAAATCAGAAGGCTTCAAGCAGTCCATTCACTCGATAACCAGATTCTATCTCAGCATCTAATAATCTTTTGATCACTGTAAATGCTTTTTTAATGCGTTTAGAAAGTTGAGATTTTTGCCTCTCATTCAATTTATTCAGCTTGGAGTAGTTCATTTTTTCTTGATAAATAGAGATCAAAAACACCGTATAGATCCACCAGAGTAATTCTTCGAATGATTCCTTATGAAACCATAAGGAATCTTGATATCTATGGATCTTTAAGAAATATTGGATATCCTGATCGGATAGTAATTCCTTTAAGAACAAATTGATTTGATCAGATTGATCAGGTAATGATTGAAATTGATCTCGGTTTTTTATAAGAATTCCAAGCAGTAAACCGCACTTATCGGCTCGCTCATGGCTTACACCCATTCCATGAAGAGTATCTACAATTACCTTCTTTAATAACCATTCATCTAACCATGAACGAGTTAATTGCGCTGAATGATCTACTTCTGGTTTGAGTTCGCCCAAAGGGCATGTAAAGATCCAACTAAATAATGTTCCCCATATGCTTGGATCACCTTCCGAAAGATTCAAATGTCCTTCAGGGCCATTTAAGAAATAATCTATAGCATCATAATTTTGAGGTAATGCTAGTGACGGGTCGTTCTTTATATCAGACATATTTAATATAGTGATTAATTCTTGTTCCAACTCAAAAGATATTTTCTCGATTACAAACTTTTCACCCAAGAAAGAACTTGTGTCTTGTAATAAAATATTAAATTTCTGGACTGCTTCATCAAGTGCAGTCTGATAAGTGTCAGGAAATCTATCTTTAATCACAGGGTTAGCTCGATTCTGCATTAACCATTCAAACATGCCAGGATTCACTAATTCTCGATACGGTCTATGAATAGCTTGAAGCATCAATTCCGTGAGAGCTTCTTCAATTGAAGGGACACCTCTTCCTTGCAGATATGTAGTTAAACTCGCATAGCGACCATCTTCTGTTTCATACACCTCCCGAAAATCTAAAAAGACTTGGTATTGATAAGCGCCTAGTTCAATATACATACCCTGCTGATTTAAGTCCTCATTCTTCCGTATATACTCCATTCCATTTACATGATCCCTGAAAATCGTAAAGACGTTATTTCCACCCTGTAATGAAAGACCTTCTCCAAGTGTCTTTTGTATTAATATTCGATCACCCCCATTACCTTTTTTGATCGGATAGGCAGCTGAGATACGAATCCATCCTTGCGCTTGTAGATATCGATTGTGAAAAACAACCAATGCACGTTCTTCTCCAACCCGATTGGAATAAGCATAAACATCCTCATTAACATAGCCTTCAGGTGAATAGAAATCATAAAGCAAGAACTCTTGCACATCCGCAAAAAGGTATCTTCGTCGCAATAGAGGAAATGTCTCGCGTTCATGTCTCTCAAATAAATATGGATCAGGGGTCTCATCCCAATAAGCGCGCCTAAACTCCATCCCATATTTTTCTGTATAGCCCTCTAATTGTCCATGACCAAACATGGGAAGACCTGGCATCGTCGCTAAAAGTGCACAAATGCCAAAATATTTGTCACCTTTCCCAAATTGATCAACGGCAGTTCGTTCATCAGGATTATTCATGAAATTTACATATCGCTTCAATATCTGTGGATCAAATTCGAGTGTATTTTTAATTACCTGACGATATTCCTGGTTCTTCTCATCGCGTAGCATATTCATAAAAGCGCTGTTGTATACACGGTGCATACCGAGTGTTCGCACAAAATAACCTTCCATTAACCAGAATGCTTCTGCCAATAATAAAGTGTCTGGGGTTTCACTTGCAACTCGATCGACTACTTCTCGCCAAAACTCAACTGGAAAAACCTGATTAAACTGCACTTTCGTCATACCAAACTCAGAACGACTGGGTATATCACCTCCACTACCTGGTTCGGGAAACCAAAGTCGTTGGTAATGTTTTTTAGCAAGTGTCATGGCTGCATCAAAACGTATGATCGGAAACTTACGAGCTACATGGAGAATTGTCTGGATCACTGCTTCACGCACTTCAGCCATAAGAAAGTTTAGCTGAGCGGTATCATTCCAAGGCATTGAAGTGCCATCGTTTCCATGATATATATATTTCTCACTACCGGTGTAAAAATCAACCCGTTTAAATACAACCGCTGCATCCGAATCATTATAATAATGGTCTTCCAGAAATAATCCAACTCGTTCATCCCAAGAAAGATTGCGTCCATTGAAAGTGTAGGAAGGAAAAGGACTATAATCCAATGAAACAAACCACTCTGGATGTTCGATGACCCATCGAGAGTCTATTCCCATATGATTTGGAACCATATCCGAAGCTAATCTGATGCCATACTTCCAGGCTTTCTCGCGCAAGCCTTGGTAAGATTCTTCGCCTCCCAAATCTTGGGCGATATCATAAGATAGCAATGAATAAGCGGAAGCGACTGCATCCTGATTACCTCGGATTTGTTTAATCGTTCGGGAGGCGATAGATCGCTCCCATAATCCAATCAACCAAAGCCCAGAAAAACCCCTCGAAGAAAGCATTTCAAGCTCTTCATCTGGGATTTGATCTAAGCGCTGTATTGGATACTGGTATTTTTTCGATAATTGATCTAACCAGACATACGTATTTTTCGCCATTAAAACCAAATTTGGCATCCAATCAGCATCTCTACTAAATCGCTCTGGCTCTTCGAGTAATCCCCCAAATTCATATACACGTGCAGGACCTGATCCAAAGAAAACCGCCTTTTCTTCTTCCTTGATGAGGTCTAAGCTGCTTAGTAGCCGATAAAGATAATTCCCTAAAATACTTGCCCAACGAGTTCGAATGAAATCTAATTGACCACTTAATGAATGTGGAAAAGCGATTGCTGGAGCCCGTAACATATCAATTAAATTTTGATTGTCTGGCCCATAAAAAGGTTGGGTTTCAAAGAATTGATAGAGCGATTCCATAATTACTGCATAATCGCTATGACTTTTAAGCTCCTGATCGTCAAATAGCTCTAAAAATGGAGCAAAAGCAGGATTAATATTTGCCAACCAAAGGAGAAGCATTTCTTCTAATGCTAACTGTTGATTTGATACCAATGCACCATCCGCTTTTTGAGAAAATCCATCTAAGTAATCTGAAACACTGATCTTCCTTTGGTAAACGCTTGTAGGTGGGAAAATATCCACAAACAATCGTAATGTTTTTAAGAGTGACTCCTTTCCAATACTATTTTCCAACCATATGATCGTTTTGTTCATCAGATCAGGGTTTCTTTCAACGCGATATCGTTCTACGACTAAATGCAAAATTTCATCAATCAATCCCATGGCATTGATTTGTCCTGCCCTCATTGCTTTTTCAGGGAAATTGATCAAATCCCGTTTGTCATTCATTTTTTTAATAAACAAACGAACGTTATGAAAACTAGAAAAAATCACATTCCCATTAAAAGTGAAAAGTGTTTCGTCAAATTGATACAAGTCTCGTGATTTGCGAGAAACATGAAATTCCATAAGGTTAGGTATGACAATTCCCATTTTGCCTCCAGCATCAGATATTTTCTATTATTATACACGTCATCAACCTATTTATCTCAAATTAATAATCATTGCACTTTCTTTATGAAATGGGATTATTTCTGAGAGTTTAGACTAAATGTAAATATCATTAATTCATAGAATGATCATTCGCAAGCTGGTGTATAATTGCTTTATTGGAGAATTTTATGACCCACAAAACTCTTGTAAAAAGCGAAGACCTTATTAAACATCTTGGCGATCCTGATTGGGCAATATTTGATTGCCGGTTTGATCTAGCAAATTCCGAGCAAGGTGAAAAAGAGTATCGAGAATCTCATATTCCAGGCGCATTATATGTTCATTTGGAACAAGACCTATCCGCGCCAATCAAACCGAAAATATCTAGCAGACATTCTGGGCGTTATTCTGGTCACGCTGAACGAAGCAATAAGCCAACTGGTCGACATCCCTGGCTTTCATTAAAACAAGCAACTATTCTCTTATCTGACTTAGGCATTGATGAAAATGTCCAAGTAGTAGTTTATGATGCAAAAGGTGGCGCTTTAGCTGCCGCACGCCTATGGTGGACACTTCGATGGTTGGGGCATGATGCTGTCGCGGTTTTAGATGGCGGTTGGCAGAACTGGGTTAATACTAATTCCCCAACCTCTCATGAACGAGAACTTCGCGAACCTCGTAAATTTAAACCTCGGGAACGTCCAGAACTAATTCTGAAAAGCGATGATGTTAATCGTATAAGATTGGATAAACATTACAAAGTGATAGATGCGCGTGGTAGAGAACGATACTTAGGATTGATTGAACCGATTGACCCTGTCGCTGGTCATATCCCTGGAGCAATTAATATTCCTTATGCCAACAATCTAGATGAAAATGGTTTTTTTCTACCTCCTTCTGATTTAAAGAAAATGTACCGCAAGGAACTTGGTCGCACCCCCATAGATCGATGCGTTTTCTATTGTGGATCTGGCGTGACATCCATACACAATCTATTAGCTTTAATGCACATCGGTATGGGTGAAGGAAGGCTTTATGCTGGTTCTTGGAGCGATTGGATCTCTGATGAAACAAGACCAGTTGCAACTGATGAATCTTAATTCTTTTAAAATTCATCCATAAGGAAAAATTAATCAAATTTCTCTTTTTTTAGTGATTGGTTATTTTACAATAAAACTCAAAAACACGAATATGGGTATTTCGTATGCACCAAGATCACAAATGGCGATACCATTTTGATCGCCATCTACTGGTCGGCTAGCTTTTTGAATATCGAGTGAAGGACATATTGAATTATCTCCCACATCAATCACTGGACTACCTGTTAAAGGCATCATACTATGTATACTTTCATCTAGGAAACCCGAAAGATGAGGATCCATTATTTGGTTATTTGTACTTGGAAATTCTGGCTCAACATAGTTTGAATTGTAATTTTTAACCGAATCCGCCATATTATAATCTCCTTGGTACTTTAGACTTCCACATCCTTCCTGATAAAAAAGAAACGTAATGTCAAAGGGTTGAAAATAGTCAATATCACCAAGAAAGATATTGTTCCCTCCAATTAAAGTTTCACTGCCATTACACGAAAAACCATCATGGGGACCCGCGCTTACCAAACCATCCCCTTGACCGTAAAACGAAGAATTGTATAAAGATACCTGCTCACCGCCAGTGTAAGCTATAGACAAGGTATTACCCAATGCTCTACAAGCATCCACGTTATAAGTAAATGATTTTCCTTCAAAAAAAGCGCAATTGCCAACCAGGACACTATTTAGAATATCTGCTTCGCCTGTAAGCTTGACCTGATTACCAGCATTCCCTTCAGCATGAACTCGGTCAAGTGATATACTCCCTCCTAGTGAATGATAGAGTAAATCAAGTCCATCCGATGTATTATACAGAAAAGATGAGTCCTCGATTATCCAATTTCCTGCGGTAGCGCCTGTTCCAACACCATCCCCATACCCCCCTGCTGTCTGAGACCAACATCCGGTCGGATTTTCTTCGGGATAGGTTTCCCCACACCCATTCCATTCTACAATCCAATTCTTAAAGATAAGATCACCTGAATTCGAATCTTCACCCAGAATATCACCATCCCAACCAGCCCAACCATTTCCAGCTATGCGCAAGTTTTCTACCGTCCAGTCTGTAAGTCGACCTGCACGAACGCCATTCGAAGCTAAGCCATGGATATTGATATTCTTTAAATTAACTCCTTGAGAATCCTCAGCATATAAACCCGTTGAAGCCCAATCACCAAAGGGATAACTATCGCGTTCACAAGTTAGATCGCCAGAGTGAAATTCAACACAGCCTTGATGATCAGTAACATCTAAGCAATTAATCTCAACGAATGAAGTGTCAGTCAGGTTAAGAATGAAAAATGCTCGCTGCGTACCCCATAGCTCTGGCGCAGCGTTACATCCAGAATCCCATCCTTCCCCTAAGATCCTGGTTGGATGCTGGGCATCAAGACCGCTAGGTATAGGAGGCATAAAACAATCAAAAGCGCCTGCGGAGGAGCAAAGCACAGATGTTTCTGGAGCGCCATATCCCATCATATAATCACCACTTGCAATGATCAATGTATCGCCACCATTTATCCGTGGACTGCTGTTGGGTGGAAACACTCGAAAGGGATGATCCCACGCACATTCCTGTCCCAATCCAGCTCCAGGATAAGCGATATTATTTAATCCTGTGCATTGCTCAGTTGAACCTCCATCCGGACGGATATAATAAGTTTTATTTGATAAAGAATAATCAAAATCTGAATATGGAAAAATGACTCTCTGATATAACCAATTATTTACCAAAACGTGGGATTTTGAAAGGTCCTTTAAATTCCAATCATTTTTAATAGTTAGTGGCAGAATAAATAAGATCGCTAGTGAT
>Ga0172375_10005372_pt1 | contig 18535 bp, 22 predicted proteins | sample LakKiv1m_FD_114537 | JGI IMG/M metagenome (GOLD analysis project Ga0172375, IMG submission 114537) | Freshwater microbial communities from Kabuno Bay, South-Kivu, Congo - kab_092012_11.1m | ecosystem: Environmental > Aquatic > Freshwater > Lake | place: Democratic Republic of the Congo...
ACGACCTGCGGGCGCGCTGGCGGCGCGGCGTGCGCCGCTACCTGGACGAGCCGCAGCCGGGCAGCCTGGCCGAGATGATCGCCAGCACGGAGCAGCCGGGGGACGCGCCGGAGGACCAGGTCGGGCACTGGCTGTTCGCGTTCGACCCGGGCGGCGCCGTCACGCTGCGCGCGCTGGCCCTGCTGGCCGCGGACCCGAACCTGCGCGGCAGGGCCCGCGCCGAGACGGCCGGGCGCGACCCGGACGTCCCGCAGGAGCTGCCGTTGCTGCGCGCGACCGTGCTGGAGTCCGCCCGCCTGTGGCCGACGACGCCGCTGCTGCTGCGCGAGACCACCGAGCCCACCGCATGGTCCGGCGGTGAGCTGCCGACCCGCACCGCGCTGCTCGTCCCGGCCTGGTTCCTGCACCGCGACGCGGCCACCCGCGACGACGCCGACCGCGCCGACCCGGACCAGTGGCTCGACGACCGCCACCGCGACGACTGGATGCTCACCCCGTTCTCCGGAGGGCCGGGCGTCTGCCCGGGACGCGAGCTCGTGCTCTTCGTCGCGAGCACGGTGCTGGCCTCCCTGCACGAGGACCACCACCACGTGCTGCTACCGCCGGAGCGGTTCCGCTCCGACCAGCCGCTGCCGCGCGGCCTGAACCCGTACGCGCTGCGTTTCGGCGTGTCCCGGGCGACGGGCACGCCGACGTGAGTCCGGCCCCCCAGCCGGGGTGGACAGTGTCGGGCCGCGGGCAACGTCGTCGAGCGAGCGGCGCACGACAGTCTACGGCTCCAGCCACAGCGGCCCGGTCGGGTCGTCGGAGCCTCGGATCCGTCCGACGGCGACCGCGCGTGATCGTGACACCGGTCCCGTGCAGCGACGCGGCGACGGTGTCGGTGAAGGCGAGCACCCAAGACTTCGAGGCTCCGTAGACGTTGCCGCCCGCGGGTAGGGACCCGGCGAAGCTGGCGATGTTGAGGATGCTCCCGGAGCCCCGCGCAGTCATTACCGGAAGCGGCGCGGGTGGAGCCGCATGAGCGCGGTCACGTTCAGCTCGATCTCGGCCGTGAGAGCGTCGACCGGGGCGTCGGCGAACAGCTCGGCACACCGGGCACGACATCCGTGGGCCAGGTGGCTGCCGTCAGTCGAGCCGCCGTACCGCGGCGGCGATCTCCTCGGCGGTGCGGAACGGGGTCGGCGGCTCGACCCGGGTGGCGGTGCCGTCTGGGCGCAGCACGTAGCTGGCCGGCAGGGCGGGCGGGGCGCGTAGTGCGGCGCGGACGTCGCCGTCCGGGTCGGCGACCGCGGGGAGCCGCACGTTCAGCTCGGCGAGCAGACGCAGGGCGGCCACCGGGTCGTCGCGCACGTTCACCGTGAGGACCGCCGCCGCGTCGGGGCGGGTCGCGTACTCGGCGAGGGCCGGCAGCTCGGTGCGACACGGAGCGCACCAGGAGGCCCACAGGTTGATCAGAACGGTCCGCCCGGCGGTGGTCGCGCCGAGGTCTGCGGCGCCGGGGCCGCCGAGGCACGGCACCGTGACACCGGACAGCGGACCACGCGGTGTGTCGGGGCCCGCCGGGCCGGGGCAGGGCGGGAGGTTCGCGGCCGCGCGGGCGCTCGCGAGGGCGGCGGGGTCCGCAGCGAGCGGATCGCTCTCGGCGACCCCCGGCGCGGGCGCCGCGTCCCGGTCGGGCGCCTGCGGCCAAAGAACCCAGACCGCGATCACCGCCAGCACGACGACGGCGGCCGTGGCGACGATCTCGGAGCGGGTCGCCCCAGCGCCGCTCACCGGACCCGGTCGGTCGTCGGGCGTGTGCCGGGGCCTGCCGCCACGATAGCCAAACGCATGGTGCGATGTTCGCACGGCCACGTCCCTCGAGCGCGAGGCCCCGTCATGCCGGGTGTGCGGTCAGATCGGTGGCCACCCGGGGCGGGCGTAGCCGGCCAGGGCGCCGGCCATCAGCCGGGTCCACAGGCCGCTGACCATGAGCAGCCCGGTGCCCACGAGCACCAGCTAGCCCGCGATCTCGATGCGTCTGCTGTGGCGGCGCAACCAGCCCAGGCGGTCCCGGCCGCGCCGGACGGCGCGGGCGAGCCGCAGGAACGGGACGCCGAGACCCAGCGCGTACCCGGTGAGCAGCAGCGCTCCGGGCGCGAGGCCGCCGCCGGACGCCCGCAACGGCGAGGCCCGACACCCGCGACCTGTGGGTCCTCGGTGCGGATCAAGATCGTCGGTAGACGGTCGTTCGCCGACGCGCGGTGGTCAGGCCGCCGAGGCGGGCCTGCACCGGGGGGCTTGGACGTCGCGGAGGCAACTGGGGCCGTAGTCATCGTCAGGGAATCGTGGACGGTCACGTGCAGATCGGGAAAGGCGGCACGGAAGGTACGCAGCTGTTCCTTGAGCGCCCCGACACCCGTATACGCGTCGGTGTGATCGATGTAGTCCGGAGCGCGCGAGTCCCAGCGCGCGGTCACCCGGGATCGCATCGTCGAGGCGCTGGAGCACCTCGTCGCTGACGAGCACCCCTTCGAGGTGTCGATGGCCGCCGTCGCGGCGCGGGCGAGCGTGTCCGAGCCGACCGTGTACCGGCACTTCCCGACGAAGCGGGATCTGTTTGCCGCGCTGGCCACCCGCCAGTACCGGGCGATGGTCGAAGGCCTAGACCCGGACAACCGGGACACGTTCCTCGAGGCCGTCGCCACCGTGTTCAGACGGACCCTGGACAAGGAGCAGGCCATCCGGTGGACCCTGGCCGCGCCGGACCGCGAACGAGTACCCCGCCCGAACGTGCACGCGCGCAAAGCGATGCTGCACACCGCCGCCGGCCACGACCTCACCGAGCTCCCACCCGGCGAGCAGGAACACGTCATCCGCCTGCTCCTGCTGCTCAGCTCGCCGATGGCGATGCTGTACTGGAACGACTATCTCGGGCTTACCGCCGACGAAGCAGCCCGCTCAGCCGCATGGGCCATCACCCGACTCTGGCCGCGACCCGATCCAACCACCGCGGCTGCGCCCTCGCCCTGACCGAACACCCCGGGTGTGGTTCCGGGTCATGCGCGACAGCCGCCAGGCTCGGGTCGCATCCGCCTGCGACCGCGGGGCCGGGACGCGGTAAGTGCCTGGGGACTGTCGCTCGACCGTCGGTCTACAGGATGCGTCGCGAAGATGCCAGTAGGCGTCGCGGGAATATCAGTGATCGGTGACGCTGGCGCGGCCGGTGATGGCGGCCCCGAATGGGCTGGCTGGCCGGTGTCCTGAGAGTGGCCGTGCGGCCGCTGGTGTCGGGAGCCCGGCGAGCGCAGCGCCGAGGGCGATCAGGTGCGCGAGCCGCGGGGCGCCGATCCAGAGCTTGCCGGTCGGGGCGAACAGCGACGCCGCCGGATGGCGGCCGATGTGCTCCAGCACCGCTGCCGAGAGAAGCGGCTGGACGCGGTCCGGGAGGCGGTAGGCGCCGGCGGACCGCCCGACGCGGCGGATGCAGCGCGCTGTTCACCGAGCCGGGCCACGACCCGGTCACCGCCTACGTGGAGGACATCGCCGGAACGACCTGGTCCGAGTGTCCCGAGTACACCCACCAGGAGGACGAAATGAGTGTCGACCAGTGGATTCTGTTCGGCGCCGCCTCGATCGGCGCTGCAGCAGCCATCGTTGCCGCCTGCTTCAGGCCGCCGGCGCGAGGTGACGAGCGCCCGAAGCCCGGACACGGGATCCGCTACACCACCGACCAGCGGAACGCCGCGGCCGACGAGGTGTCTCGCGAACGAATCCTTATCCGACAGCCTCTCGTCCGGCCCCTTCCCCGGACACCATTCATCGTCTATCGTCGATTGACGATGGAGAGCCGAGCTGACTTGGTCGTTCCGCTGGAACGAGCGACCGCCGTGGAGTACGCGTCGTGGTTCCGGGCGCTCGCCGACGGGACCCGGGTGCAGGTCGTGTCACTGCTGGCACGCGCCGGGGACCCGATGAGTGTCGGTCAGATCGTCGCGGCTCTCGACGTCGCACAGTCGACAGTGTCGGCGCATCTCAAGGTGCTCGCCGACGTCGGGTTCGTGCTGGTGCAGGGGCGCGGCACCGCCCGCTACTACCGGATCAACGACGCCTGTGTGGCGTGTTTCCCCACCGCCGCCGACGTCGTGATGGGACGACCCGCACCGGACCCGCAACTCGCCGCCGACCGGACCGGAACGAGCCCGACTGGGACAAGGGAGAGCAGCCATGGACGCTGAGCAGCAGCACGAACCGGCCCGGGAAGCGACGTCATCACGGGCCACCGTGGTGGCGCGGTACTCCGAGATGGCCCGTATCGCCGCTGGCGGTGGCGCCCCCGTCGACGCTCCGGCCGACGCTCAGGTGGGTGGGTGCGGGCCGGCTGCCTACCCGGGCGGCGCCGAGGACCTCGAGGTGCCGGAGGGTGCCCTGCGCGCCAGCATGGCGTGCGGTAACCCGGTCGCGGTGGCCGAGCTGCACCCCGGCGACACGGTGCTCGACCTCGGCGCCGGCGGCGGCCTGGACGTCTTGCTCTCGGCCCGCCGGGTCGAGCCGGGCGGGTACGTCTATGGCGTCGACGCGAGCCCCGACATGATCGACTTGGGCCGCGCGCACGCCGCCGAGGCCGGTGCGGCCAACGTCGAGTTCCGGCTGGGCTACCTCGAAGACATCCCGCTGCCCGACGGCGTGATCGACGTGGTCATCTCCAACTGCGTGTTCACCCTGTCGGTCGACAAGCCGCGCGCTCTGGCCGAAGCCGCCCGGGTCCTGCGACCCGGCGGGCGCTTCGGGATCACCGACGTCCTCGCCGAACCCGACCTGGACCCCGGTGCCCGCGCCGCCGCGGAACAAGCGGTCGGCTGCCCGGTCGGCACCCTCACCGCACAGCAGTACCGCGCCGGATTATTCGCCGCCGGTTTCGCCACCGCCACGATCACCCGCACCCACGCCCTGACCGAGGGGCTCTACTCCGCGATCGTGCAGGCCACGATCTCGCCGTGAGGTGCGTCGATGGTCCGGGTGTGCGATCGGGACCAACCCCGGTCCCGGACCGCCGGGCTCATGTCGGTGGCTGGCCGGCGGGTTGCCGCTGATTGCGGAGGAGCCGGGCGTAGATGGCCACGCACACCCAGCTCAGAGCGGCGACGGCGAGGAAAGCGCGGTAGACGCCGTCGTAGCCGATCGTGGTGGCCAGCGTGGCCGCGGCCACCGGGGCGAGCAGACCCGCCAGCCCCCACCCGGTGAACACCCGCCCGTAGGTGGTGCCGAACCGTTCGCGGGGCACCACGTCCGAGGTGGCCGCCGGGGTGAGGGTGGACAGGGCGCCGTACTGGGTCCCGAGCAGGAGCAGCGCCGCGAGCGCGACCGGGCCGTCTGCTCCCGCGGCCAGGGGGAGGCACGCGAGCAGCAGCAGCGCGGAGTTGGCGTGCAGGGCCGCGGGCCGGCCCACCCGGTCCGAGAGCGGCCCGGCCACCAGCCGGCCGGCGAAGTTGCCGACGTTGAGCAGGGTCACCGCCAGCGCGAGGGCTCCTGCGGTTCCCGAGAGCTGCCCGGCCTGGGCGAAGGCCGCCAGCGCCGGTGCGCTGCCCAGCCCGAACGCCAGCCACAGTGCGATCACCGGCCTGCTCGGGCGGGTGCGCCCGCTCGCGCCCGTCGGGTCGGAGCGTGCCGTCCCATGTTGTGCGGCGCGGGGATGGGCGGCGCGGCCGGGCACGAGCACCGTCGCGACGGCCAGGATCGCGCCCACGCCCCCGGCCAGGAGGAGGAAGGTCCCGCCGCGCCCGAGTGTGACCAGCAGCGTCGCCGCGACCGGGGCGAGGACGGCGGTACCGATTGCGTAGGCGCTGACCACCAGACCCAGCGCGAGGCCGCGCCCCGAGGCCACGGTGCCCGCGACCCGGACCGCGGTGGCGTAGCCGAGCCCGGTCGAACCGCCGAGCAGCACACCGAACGCCAAGATAAGCGTGGGCAGCGTGGTCGCGGCCGCGCTACCCAGCAGCCCGGCCACGGTGCCGCCCGCGGTGAAAAGGGCGAGCCGGCGCGGCGAGGCCACGTCGGCGACCCGCCCCCCGACCAGCACCCCGGCCATGAACGCCACCAGGCCGGCGGAGAACACCCCGGCCAGCTGCGCCTGCCCGACCCCGAGGTCCCGGGCCACGGAGGTGGTGAACACGTCCCAGGCGAACAGCGGGCTCACGGCCAGGTTGAGCAGCACCGCGCCGGCCAGGGCGCGTCGCTTACCTACCACGGTCAGGTCGCGGCGGCGGGGACGAGCTCGGTGAGCAGGGCCCGGACGCGGGCGTCGATGTCGTCGCGGATGGGCCGGATCTGCTCGGGGGTCCTGCCGGCCGGGTCGGTGAGGTCCCAGTCGAGGTAGCGCTTGCCGGGGAAGATCGGGCAGGCGTCGCCGCAGCCCATGGTGATCACGACGTCGGCGGCGTTCACGGCGTCGGCGCTGAGCTTCGTCGGGATCTCGCGGGACAGGTCGATCCCGATCTCCTCCATGACCTGGCGGACGGCGGGGTTGATCGAGTCGGCCGGGGCCGAGCCGGCCGAGCGGACGGTGACTGCGCCGGCGGCGTGGTGGTCGAGCAGGGCGGCGGCCATCTGGGAGCGCCCGGCGTTGTGCACGCAGACGAACAGCACCTCAGGGATGGTGGGCACGAAGACTCCTCGAGTAGAGCGGGTTCACCGGCGGGCCGGGTCAGTGCGTGGTGATGGTGTGCAGCGCGGTGGCGCCGATCTCGTCGAGCAGGGCGAGGACGCGGCGGGCGATCTCGTCTCGGATCGGGCGGGTCGCCGCGAGGTCGAGGCCGTTGGGGTCGTCGAGGATCCATTCCTGGTATCGGTGCCCGGGAACGATGGGGCAGGCGTCGCCGCAGCCCATGGTGATGACCACGTCGGCGGCCTGGACGATCTCGTCGGTCCAGGGCTTGGGGAACTCGGTGGAGATATCGATGCCGATCTCGGCCATCGCCGCCACCGCGGCCGGGTTGATCGTGTTGCCGGGCTCGGTGCCGCCGGACCAGGCGATGGCCTGCTCTCCGGCGAGGTAGGTGAACAAACCGAGTGCCATCTGCGAGCGTCCGGCGTTGTGGGTGCACAGGAACAGCACCGTGGGCCGCTCGTCGGTGGACAGTCCCTGCACCTTGGCCAGCGCGCGCAGGCGTTGGCGGGCAAAGCGTTCGGCCAGCAGTGGCAGGTAGTTGGTGACCGTGGCCCGCCCGGCGAACTCGTCGTAGGAGGAGTGCAGGAACCGCTCGATGGTCTCGACGCCGAAGGTCTGCGCGAACTCCGCTCGCAGGTTCGCCGCGGCGGTCTTGATCGCCAGACGCTGGTCGATGGTCAGGTCAGGGCGCTGGTAGGTCTTGGTCATCACGGGCTCCGGTGCGTGGGAGGACCTGCGGGATCGGACGTGGAACCTGCCCCTGACGTGGTGACAGGCAGGTGCGGGGTGAAGCGGCGACGCAGCGCGAGGGAGACATAGACCAGCGCGACCAGGACCGGGACCTCGATCAGGGGGCCGACGACCCCGGCCAGGGCCTGGCCGGAGGTGACTCCGAAGGTGGCGATCGCGACTGCGATGGCGAGCTCGAAGTTGTTGCCGGCCGCGGTGAACGCCAGCGTGGTGGTGCGCGCGTAGCCCAGCCCGACCGCGGCGCCCAGGGCGAAGGACCCGGCCCACATCAGCGGGAAGTAGGCCAGCAGCGGCAGCGCGATCCGGACCACGTCCAGGGGCTGGGAGGTGATCGCGTCGCCCTGCAGCGCGAACAGGACCACGATGGTGAACAGCAGCCCGTAGAGCGCGAACGGTCCCAGGCGGGGCAGCAGCCGCGACTCGTACCAGTCGCGGCCCTTCGCCCGCTCGCCGAGGCGGCGGGTCAGGTAGCCGGCGACCAGCGGGATCCCCAGGAAGATCAGCACCGACCGAGCGATGTCCCACGCGGAGACCTCCAGCCCCGCGGTGGGCAGCCCCAGCCAGCCGGGGAGCACAACCAGGTAGAACCAGCCCAGCGCGGCGAACGCGAACACCTGGAACACCGAGTTCAGGGCGACCAGTACGGCGGCGGCCTCGCGGTCGCCGCAGGCCAGGTCGTTCCAGATGATGACCATGGCGATGCAGCGGGCCAGCCCGACGATGATCAGACCGGTGCGGTACTCGGGCAGATCGGGCAGCAGCAGCCAGGCCAGCGCGAACATCAGGGCCGGTCCGATGACCCAGTTCAGCACCAGTGAGCTGACGAGCAGGCGTCGGTCTCCGGTGACGGTGTCGAGGCGGTCGTAGCGGACCTTGGCCAGCACCGGGTACATCATCACCAGCAGGCCGAGGGCGATCGGCAACGAGATGCCGTCCACGGTGACCGCGCCCAGCGCCGCCCCCAGGCCGGGGATCAGCCGGCCCCCGACGAGCCCGAGGGCCATCGCGACCAGGATCCAGACCGGCAGGAACCGGTCCAGAGTGGAGAGCTTGGCGACGACCCCACGCTCGTCGGCAGGAGCAGTCAGGTTCTCGGTGCTCACGCCGAGGTCTCCTCGGCCACCGGTGCGCTGGCCGGGATCAGCACATCGGAGAGCTGCTGCAGGACCTGCGGCGCGACCCGGTAGTAGACCCAGGTGCCACGCCGCTCACCGGTGATCAGACCGGCCTCGCGCAGCACCTTGAGGTGATGACTGATCGTCGGCCCGGACAGCTCGAACGCCCCCGTCAGGTCGCACACACACGCCTCACCGCCCTCATGGGAGGCGATCAACGACAGCAGCCGCAGCCGCACCGGGTCTCCGAGCGCCTTGAACACTCGGGCCAGCTCCACCGACTGCGCGGCCGAGAGCGGCTCCCGCACCAGCGGCTCGCAACACCCGACCACCTCGGCCAGGTTCACCAACAGTCGTTCCTGATTCGACATGCGTCTACCTTGACAGCCGACGAAACAAGGCGCAAGGTCTGGATTGACAGCCGTCGAAACAAGGTTCGGCGGCGCCGCCACCACCACAGGAGTCACTCATGTCTCGAGTTCAGCTGGCATTGCGGGTCGCCGACCTGGAAGGCTCGATCGCCTTCTACAGCTCGTTGTTCGGGGTCGAACCGGCCAAGCGCCGCCCCGGCTACGCCAACTTCGCGATCACCGAGCCGCCGCTCAAGCTGGTCCTGCTCGAAGGCGAGCCCGACCGGCCCACCGTGATGGACCACCTTGGGGTCGAGGTCACCACCACCGACGAAGTCGACCAGGCCACCGCCCGGCTCTCGGAGCTGGGCCTGTTCACCCAGGTCGAGGACGACACCACCTGTTGCTACGCCCGCCAGGACAAGGTGTGGGTGCACGGACCGGGCAACGAGCCGTGGGAGGTCTACACCGTCAAAGAGGACTCCCAGGCTTTCGGCACCAGCGGGATCGCCGGCACCATGCCCGACTCGGACGACCCGACCGCCACCGAACAGACACCGGCCGACTCGACGACTCCGGCGGCGTGTTGCACGCCGTCCGCCGCGCGATGAGCGCGGACGCGCCGGTGAGGCGTGCTGTGGGGTCACTGCCTGCTGTACCGACCACGAGCACACCGTCGACCCCGGCGAGACCCTCCTCGAAGCCAAGACCAGTGCCGGCTGCGGCTGCGTTCACAGCAACTGAACCGACGCCAACCCTTCAGCGCGAGAAGCGCCGCCAGCACTGTCAGTCGACCGTCGTTTCACATCGGTGAGTTCGAGGTAGCCGCCGCCGGGATGGCGGCGGACGAGGCCTCGTTGTTGCAGGGCGACGACCGCGGCCGGTTCAAGAGAGTGCCGTCGCTCGGTGACGGCTCCTGGGGGGTGCGCGATCGCGGCGATGACGCGGGCCATGTCGGCGTCGACGGCCGGGTCGGTGTCGTGGAGCTGGTGCACCGCACCGCGCTGCACCAGCTCCGGCATTCCGCGGCCACCCACCTCGGCGACGCTGCGCCGACGCCACGATCATGATGGCCAAAGGCCTGGCACTCCCTGCGCACCGCCGCCCCCTACACCGGCCCCGGCCTCCTCGCGGTCACCACCGCCACCGAACTCCTGGATCCACCACATCGGCGCGGGTGAGACGGTCCTGGCGCGCCTCCTCGGTGTGCTGCCGGCATACGGGGCGGTCGTGACCGACCACCGGCTGCCCAGCGCCCGAATCACTCGGTGGATTCCTGAGGTAACGATGCGCGCCAGGGCGCAGGCGAGGCAGCCAGCGCGGGACGTGCTCTCGATAGCGCGCGTAGTCGTCACCGAAACGGCGGGCGAGCCGGGATTCCTCGACCCGGGCCACCATGACGGCGACGAAGATGGCGAACAGCGCGAACCATGCCAGCAGGGTCAGGGAGCGCGCGGCGATCGCCTCGCCCAGCACGATGCCCAGGACCCCGCTGAACATCGGATGGCGCACGTGCCGGTAGGGCCCGCGGAGCACGAGTGTGCGCGGTGGGTTCTGGGGCGACAGCGTTCCCGCGCCGTCCCGGGCGAACAGGCTGATCGTCCACACCAGCATCGCTACGCCGGCGGCGACCAGCAGCGAGCCGACCACCACGGCCAGGTTTCCCACTACGGGTCCGAGATCGACCGCGGCGGTGCCGAGGGTCGTGACGATCAGGACCGGAATGATGATCGTGACGGTCACCGGTCCGAGCAGAATCGCTCGAAGGTGTCGGAACAACATGAGATGCCTCCCGGTGGAGATCAGCGGCGTGTGCGGGATGCCGGGCCGGCGGCGCGGATCTGCTCGCCGGGGGCTCACGTGCGGCCCGGGGCGCGCACGGCGACCCCGAGGAGGTAGTCACCGCCGATGCGGGTGCGCCACCGGTCGCCGACGTGCAGGCCGTGGCGAGGAAGCTCGGCGAGGAATTCCCCCGTGGTGAACCGGTCGTGGATGGGGTGATCGAACAGGACCTGGTAGGTGGGTCGCGCCAGGGCGGTGGCGGTGACCTCGTCGAAGAAGAACCGGCCGCCCGGTTCGAGTACCCGGGCGACCTCGGCCAGGGCATCGCGCCAATCCGGGATGTGGTGGATGATCGCAAAGTCGAACACCGCTGCGTAATAGGCGTCCTTGCCGCCTCCGATGTGAGCGAACGCGGTGGCGAGGTCGGTGGCGGAGCCCTCGGCCAGGTGGGCGGCATCGCCGTGGCGGCGCAGCCGCCGGCGGGCCTTGGCCAGCATCGTGGGATCCAGGTCGACGGCGTCCACGCTGGCGGCACCGAAGACGTCGAGGATGAGCTGGGTGCCGTAGCCCGGCCCACAGCCCAGCTCGGCGGCGCGGGCCCCCGGCGTGCGGCCCCCGAGCTCGATGAGCACGTGCGCTTCGTAGCGCTGCAGCAGGCGTCGGGGCACCGAGTCGATCACTGCCGACTCGATCGCGTTCATCAGCATGGCCTCTCCCATTCATCGTGGTAATGCGATATAATCGCTGTATGGCGATAGATACCAGGGATGGGTGCCCGTCCACAACTGCCGGCCTCGGAGCTGCCGAGGCCCTGTTCCACAGCCTGTCCGACAACACCCGGCTGGCCATCGTGCGGCGTCTGGCCGACGGTGAGGCCCGGGTGGCCGACCTGGTGACCCAACTGGGCCTGGCTCAGTCGACGGTCTCCAAACACGTGGCCTGCCTGCGCGATTGCGGCCTGGTCGACGGGCGCCCCGAGGGGCGGCAGGTGTTCTACTCGCTGACCCGCCCCGAGCTGATGGACCTGTTGGCCTCGGCCGAGGTTGTGCTGGCCGCGACCGGCCACGCGGTCGCGCTGTGCCCCAACTACGGAACCGCCCGCCAGCACGCGGGAGGTGCGCGGTGAGCGGCGCCTGCGGATGCGGCGACGAGCCTCGCACCACCGAAGACGCTGAAGAACGCGAGCCGGAAACGCTGTGGCAGGTCCGTGAGATCCGGTTCGCCGCGGTTGCCGTGGTGCTGCTCGGACTCGGCTACGGATCCGGGTGGGTCAGCGCGCCCGACCTGGTGGGGGTGACGTTGATGGCGGCCGCGCTGGCGGTCGCGGCCTGGACGTTCGTTCCCGGCACCCTGCGCCGCCTGGTCCAGGGCAAGATCGGCGTGGGCACGCTGATGACCATCGCCGCCGTCGGCGCCGTGCTGCTGGGCGAGGTCGGGGAAGCCGCGATGCTGGCCGTGCTCTACACCATCGCCGAAGGGCTCGAGGAGTACTCCGTCGCCCACACCCGGCGCGGCCTACGCGCCCTGCTGGACCTGGTGCCCGACCAGGCCCGGGTGCTGCGCGACGGGACCGAGCACAGCATCGACCCGGCCGACCTGGTCGTGGGCGACACCCTGGTGGTACGCCCCGGGGAACGCCTGGCCACCGACGGCCGGATCACCACCGGGCACACCAGCCTGGACACCTCCGCCATCACCGGCGAGTCCGTCCCCGTCGAGGCCGGCCCCGGCGACGAGGTGTTCGCCGGTTCCATCAATGGCACCGGCGTGCTCGAGGTCGAGGTCACCACCACCGCCGCGGACAACTCGCTGGCCCGCATCGTGTCCATCGTGGAGGCCGAGCAGTCCCGCAAGGGTGCCGGCCAACGCTTGGCGGACCGCATCGCCCAACCCCTCGTCCCCGGCGTGATGATCGCCGCCGCACTGATCGCCGCCCTGGGAACCCTGCTCGGTGACCCGCTGACCTGGATCGAACGCGCCCTAGTCGTCCTGGTGGCGGCTTCCCCGTGCGCGCTGGCCATCTCCGTGCCGGTCACCGTGGTCGCCGCGATCGGCGCCGCCTCCAAACACGGCACCCTGGTCAAGGGCGGAGCGGCCCTGGAAGCCATGGGACGGGTCAGAACCGTCGCTCTCGACAAGACCGGTACCCTGACCCGCAACCACCCGGCCGTCATCGAGACCGCCCCCGCCGCCGGGCACACCCGCGAGCAGGTGCTCGCGGTGGCCGCCGCGCTTGAGGAGCGCAGCGAACACCCCCTGGCCCGAGCCATCCTGGCCGCCGCCCCCACCCCGGAACGAGCCGAGCAGGTCGAAGCGGTCACCAGCGCCGGACTCACCGGCACCCTGCACGGTCGCCGCGTACGCCTGGGCCGACCAGGCTGGATCGACCCCGGCCCGCTGTCCGAGGATGTCGCACGGATGCAGCAGGCTGGTGCCACCGCCGTCCTAGTCGAGGATGCCGACACCGTGATCGGCGCCATCGCGGTCCGTGACGAGCTGCGCCCCGAAGCCGGCGAGGTCACCGCGTCCCTGCGCGATGCGGGCTACCGGGTCGTGATGCTCACCGGTGACAACCGCACCACCGCCGCCGCCCTGGCCATCGAAGCCGGCATCGACCCAGGCGACGTGCACGCCGACCTGCGCCCCGAAGACAAGTCCCGCCTCGTCGACCAGCTCCGCGCCCACGGCCCGGTGGCGATGGTCGGCGACGGAGTCAACGACGCCCCCGCCCTGGCCACCGCGGACCTGGGCATCGCCATGGGCGCCATGGGCACCGACGTTGCCATCGAGACCGCCGACGTGGCACTGATGGGGGAGGACCTGCGCCACCTGCCCCAAGTCCTTGCGCACGCCCGCCGCTCGCGGGTGATCATGTGGCAGAGCGTGGCTCTGTCGCTGGCCATCATCATCGGCCTGATGCCCCTGGCACTGTTCGGGGTGCTCGGTCTGGCCGCGGTCGTGCTTGTGCACGAAGTGGCCGAAGTCGTGGTCATCGGCAACGGCATCCGCGCCGGCCGCACCCGCCGCCTGGCACTGGTCCCCGACAGTCCCGCCACCGCAGCCTCATCGCGGAAACGCGTTGACGCGGAGGCGTGACGCCAAAGACACAGAGAGCTCGACGCTCATGGCCACCCGCTGTCGTTTTCGTGGCACCGCGCCGCTGTCGTTCGATCGCCGTTCTACAACAGGGGCGGAACCGAGTGCTGGTGGAAGGCACAGAGACATCACTGCCGGGCGACCGAGCGCGGCGCCTCGCCGCCGCTGCTGCCGGCTCCACAGCGGAGACCGAGAGGACACGAGTTGGTGCCCACCTGACGTCGGTATGGGTCACCGGTAGGTGACCAGCTGCGTTCGGCGTTCGGGATCGACAAGAGGCGGGGGAGCGAACGATGGCGACCAGGAAGACTGCACAAGCGGAGCGGGAAGTCCGGGATCGTGCCGAGACCATCGCGGCGGCACGCGATCGTCTCGATGCCGATCAGGCCGAGCGTCGACGGCGGGAGGACGAGGCGTTCGCGCGCTACGCGCGAGCTGACCGAGATGCCGAGCAGATCGTTGCCGACCGGGACGCGGTGATCGCCGATCTGGAGCAGCGCCGGCGCCACGCGGAGGGTGAGGCAGAGACGCGACTGAAGGAGGTCGAGACGCGGCAGCGCGAGGTCCTCGCCGAGCTGCACCGCGACGGCCGGAAGGCCGAGGATCTCGCCGCGATGTTCGAGCTGTCGGTCAAGCGCGTGCGTGGACATCTGCGCCAGGCCCGCCGCGCGAGCGCGGCCACGGATTCGCCGACGGTGGCCGCCTCACCGGAGCCATCGGCCACCACGAGCGACGACACGGCCACTGCCTGGCCGTCCGTGGCCGCGGCTTCATGGCCGGCCCCGCTGGTGATCGCGGGCGATGCTGTGCCGCCGAAGGCGGGTCCGCCCTGAGCCCTGGGCCCGGCGCAGCCGTGAGCGCCACGTTGGGCCCGGGCCGGCGACCATGGCCGGCCCGGGCGGGGCGGTCAGGTGGACTGCGCGTCGCGCCAGGCGATGACGGCGAACTTGTCGGCCTTGGTCATGACTCGCCAGTCCCGCCGCAACCGGGCGTCGCGCTCGGCCGGGCTGGTCGAGGTGGCGGCGATGTAGTCGCACCGGGCGGTCAGCATCGCCAGCCGGGTCGCGTCGGCGGCCGGGACGGCGATCCCCGGGGTCCCGTCCTCGCGGCAGTCCAGGCAGAGCCCGTCGCGGTTGGCGCGGCGCTGGTCGGCGGTCGAACGCTCAACTCCGCAGGCCACACACGGAAGACCGCGCATCGGCGGGACCGCCGCAAGGTCGTAGTCCAGACGGTCATCGTGCTGGGGCTCGTTGGTGTCCTCGACCGGATCGATCCGGTCGGCGAAGTAGCGGCGGGCGACGGTGTCGCTGTCGACGGCGCGCGGGTCCCGTCGCCCGCGCGGAGCGCTCCGGCGGCTGGTCAGCTCACCCGGTGTGCGGGCTGCGTGAGCCTGGTCCTTGGCGCGGTTGCTGCGCGCGATGCGGTCGGCGTCGCGGGTCTTCTCTGCGCGCCGCTCCGCGCTCGGGGCGCACGCCTCGACCAGCGCGCGCCCGTCGTCGTCGGCCTGGCGCCACTCGCGACGCAGTCGGGCGAGCATCGTGATCGGGTGCTCGGCTTCCAGGGCCTCCACGCAACGGACCAGCAGCAGCCGCACCGCCGGGTCCGTGGTGTCCAGCAGCGGCGCGAGACGGGCACGAGCGCCCCGCAGCGCGCCGCGCTCGATCATCTCGGCGATCTGGCCCAGCTCCTCGGCCGCGGCCGCCGTGGTGTTCGTGGTGGTGGTGTCGGTGGGGTTCATCGCGACTTCACTCCCTCGCTGGCCGGTGAACAGGATCGGGTGGGCCTGTCGGCCCGTCTCGGGTGGCGGGCGTCTGCCCCGCCACCGCGAAGCGGCGGTCGCGCGGCATCCGAGGCTCGACGTCCAGGGCAGCCCGAAGGGCTGTCGCCGAAGGCGACGCGGAGCTTGCGTAGCGCCCTTGACGTTGAGTGATGCCGTGCTCAGCTCTAGGGCCGGCAGGCCCACCCCGCCGAAGGCGGGTCCACCGGGTTTCCTCGGCCCGGCGCGGCCGTGAGCGCCACCACCCGGCCGCCGCCCGCGGCCGCCCGTTGTCGTCCCTCGAACCTGGGCGTGGTGCCCGGCGAGCAGCCGGGATCAGTCTCAGCTGCTCGGCGCGACCTCGCGGACGACCACGATCATCCGGCCCGCTCGGGCCTCGATGACGGTCCCGCCTTCGAGTACGACCGACACCGGCTCGTCCCTGCCGTGGTGCACGACGTCGGCCACCCGCGAGCAGGAGGTGGTCTCCACTCGTGCGGGGACACCGTCGTAGTCGTGTCGCATCCGATCGATCGTGTCGAGTGGCAGTAGGGTCCCCTGCCCGGATCTTCGTGGTGTGGGTCTGGAGGATCTCGATCTGCATCGGCTGGGGCCTCCTCGCCGGATCACAAGGGGAGGGGCCCCGCCCGGCGGGCGGGGCCCTTGGCGGGCGAGCCGCCCTCAGTAGGGCGGCTCGTCGTCGCCGGGCTCGGCCTCGCTGATCCCGGTCGGCTCGTAGAGGTCGACGAGCAGGTCCTCCAGGACGCGCTGGTCGTTGATGCTGAGATGGGAGCCGATGACCCCGTCGAGGGCCCAGAGGCCGGTCTCGGTGTCGATGTCGACGCCTCGGGTAGCGCTGGTGCTGCTCATGTGTGGGCCTCCGGTGCTCGGTGCGGCTGGAACGCGGCGCAGCCTCAGCGCGGCCGGGGTGGGGGCCCGAAGGGCCGGCGGCGGTTCTGGCTGGCCCATCCCGGTGTGACCCTGTACGCGGCCATCACCAGCGCTCCCCGAGGTGACGGGTCTCACCGGGATGGGTCGGCCAGGTTCGTCGGCGCTTGCCCCACCCCGGGTGTGCTGACCTCCGGGCGGTCCAGACGTGCCGTGCACCGGAGGCCCACCCCGCACCACCCACTGCTGCAGACCGCACCCTGCAGACCCGACCGGCACCGCAGCCGGTGACCCGACCACCCCGGCCGGCACCGAGCTGGTGACCCAGCCACGTGACCGGCACTGCACCCGAGCGTGCCGCCCGGCCGGCGCAGCCGGGCGGCACGCGAGTCGGATCAGTCGCCGGGCTCGGTCTCGGGCTCGACCTCGGTGATGCTGATGTTGTGGGCGATCGGGGCGTAGACCGCCCCGCGGATCTCGTGCTCACCCGGGCAACGCGGGCACGGCACCCGGTCGCCGACCTCGTGCCGGCCGGGCACGATGTCGTGGGCGTCGGCACAGCCGTCCTGCCACTCGACGAACGTGGCGTCGCTCAGCGCCAGGCCGTCCTCGACCCTGGGGTTGACGATCGGGAACTGCTCGCTCATCACGGTCCTCCTTGCGGTGGCTGGGGGGTGCGGCTGGAACGCGGCCCTGCCTCAGCACGGTCCGGGTGGGCCCGTCAGGGGCGGCGGGGAGCCGGTGCTGGCCCGCCCGGAGTGGGATCGGCCGCAGGCCGACGAGCGAACAGCGAGCTCGTCCCACCCGCGGCGGCGTCGGCGGCGGGCATCGCCGTGGATCCACCCGGGGTGTGCTGACCTCCGGGCGATCCAGTCGTGCCCGCCCCGCCGCCGCGAAGACCACACCGGAGTGAGCAGCCCAGGCGCTGCCTGTCAGGGCTGCGGGAGCAGGGTGGCGCCCTCGTTCACTGCGGCGTGCTCGGCCAGCCGGCGGAACTCGTCCCGGACCTGCGCGACCCGGGACGGGTCACCGACCAGGAGCGTCTCCAGCTCGGCCAGCGGCCACCGGAGCGTGACTCCGTGCCGGGCCAGGTAGAACGCGAGTTGCCGGATCTTCCACCGGTCGCCGGTGTCGAGCCAGGCGTAGCCGAGCAGCTGCCACACCCACCGCGCGACCCGCGCGGGCTGATCGGCCCGCAGCACCGTCTTGACCTCCACCAGGGTGTCGCCGACCAACAGATCGGCCTCTGCCCAGTGCGGGACCAGCACCGGCGAGGCGAAGCCCAGGGCCTGCCCGCGGCCGGGATCACCGGCCCACCCCGCGCCAGTCCGCGAGGGTGCCGGACGACTCGACGACCCGCGCGATCGCGGCGGCGTCCTCGACGACCGCCGGTAGGGCCAGCGCGCGCAGCTGCTCCACTGTCACCTCACCGGCCTGTGCGATGCGGGCCAGCGGCGGCGGGGTGATCCCGGACCGGTAGCGGTCCTCGCCGAGAGTCCACACCGCGTGGGTGCGGGCCAGCGCCGCCTCGACACCGGCTGTGCCGATCACCCCGGTCGGGGCATGGCGGCGGGCGAAGGAGTAGCCCCGGTGGGCGAGCTCGGTAAAGACCGCGTCGCCGGGCCGCGGGCCGTGCTCGTCAGCCGGCGGGGCGAGCAGCGCGACGACATCGCTGGTGGAGGGGCGCAGCCCCACCGCGACCTCGGCCAGCTCGGGCTCCTGGGCCAGCACAGCTTCCTGGGCCGGGTAGCCGCCGGCGATCGCGCCACTCGCCTGCGCCGAGACCAGCTCGGCGCCGACGAGCCCGTACAGGGCCGCGTACGGCGCAGCATCCTGCACCAGCGCGGCCAGACGCGCGCTGACGATCCCACCCACCGCCGGCCAGTGGCCCGCCCCGACCCGCCCTGGCGGGCGCGACACCGTGGCCGCGGCCGCGGCCACGCGGATCTGGTCGACCACAGCACCGGTACCAGGCAGGTGCGCCGCACACCAGCAAGCCAGCGCACCCTGCTGCAACTGCGAGGTCAGCGACACGAGCTACTACTCGTCGACGTCGGCGGTGGTGGTGGAGATGGGGCCGCGCGCGATGGTGCGCGGGGCGCGCATCCCGAAGCTCATCCCGCGGGTGATCGTGCGTTCTGCCTCGGCG
>Ga0172375_10005375_pt1 | contig 18530 bp, 17 predicted proteins | sample LakKiv1m_FD_114537 | JGI IMG/M metagenome (GOLD analysis project Ga0172375, IMG submission 114537) | Freshwater microbial communities from Kabuno Bay, South-Kivu, Congo - kab_092012_11.1m | ecosystem: Environmental > Aquatic > Freshwater > Lake | place: Democratic Republic of the Congo...
CCAATGATCGTAATAAATTACGGTATTTGTATCAACGGCAACTATACTCATCGTACTAACGATCATGTTCGTTAAGCCGAGTTCCACGGGACTTGTTTGCGATATTCTCCGCATAGTCGAGTAACAATGATCTTCAGTCACGGGAGTGTAATAAACCTGAACAACCTGCACTGTTCCCTGGGCGAAACCTGTTGCGACCGGCAGCCAAACCACGAACGCAAAGAATAATACACTGACTCTGGATGCAACCGAAAACACGCCAGCAGCCAGCCGTTCGATCGTTCCCGGCCAATGCTGTGCGCGTTTCTGTTTGATTCTGCCGTTCATTTCTTGTGTTTCAAATCCGTGACAATGCTGAAATTAAAATACAAACTACCCTTCCCAATCTCCCGCATGTTACTTTCTGACACGCAGGCAGGGCATCAGTAAGCAATAAAATAGTGTTTTTATTATATAACATACCGGAAAATAATCAACCAATTTGCTTCAGCAATTCTAATTTTGGGTACAACGGGAGCTTTTTGTCGTAGACGCGACGCCCTCGTCGCGTGAAAATACAAGGAAAGCGGCGGGGGCGCCGCTTCTACAGTGTGGGCTCGACGTCATAATTAGAATTGCTGAATTTGCTTATCTTGTGTCAAACGGGCGCATGTGCGTGTTTATCAGTTCTGTATAGGTTTAACCGAAGGACACTATCTGGACCTGGAGCGAGACTGATTATGAGACCCGGAAGATCTCCATGAGCCGGCGTGCCGGAGATAAGGCAATTATACATCAAAACCGCTTTTGCGAAGCAATTCGGCTGTTATGCTATCATTGCGTTTTCCTTGCCCTGCAATTTCGCTTCGCCGCTCCATGTATTTCGCAAGTATATCCGTCTCAAGGTTAACCTCGGATCCGCGTCTTAATTCGCATATTGTCGTAGCAGACCAGGTTACAGGAATAACATGGACTTCAAAGGAATTTTTCTTCGTGCAGGCGACTGTAAGACTGACTCCATCGACGGCAATCGACCCTTTTGCCGCGATTTGAGCCATAAGTAAGGGAACACACATAATCTCGATAATCCAGTCCGATGAACTCTTCCGTACTTCGGCAACACGGCCTTTGCCGTCAACATGACCGGTCACAAAATGCCCGCCCATGCGATCCCCGGTTTTCAGGGCCCGTTCAAGGTTAAGCCGTTGCCCCGACGCTGCTTGCCCGAGGTTCGTTCGCGCCAGCGTTTCCTGCAAGACATCACAGGAAAAACGTTTATCCGATGCGCTTGACACTGTAAGACATATTCCCTGGACGGAGACGCTTTCGCCCTTCACAAGGGGGGCCGGCCAGGTATCGCATTCAATGGTTACTGATGCGCCCTTGCCTCTGCCGGTCAGGCTTTTCAGCCGACCGATTTGCTGTATCAGTCCTGTGAACATAAGACAGATTCCATCTTCTTGTCCCGGACCGCACAAACAAGCGTGTCCGGTCCGACTGCATGGCATCCTGAAAAATGCAATCTTGGGCAGGACTCAAGGCGCCTGCCATTCCCGCCGTAAAATGCCGGTTTTCCTGCACCGAGAATCATCGGCGCCAGGAAAAACAAATATTCGTCAACCAAATTCTCCGAGGTAAGACTTTCCGCCAACTCGCTACCGCCTTCGCATAACACATGAAGCAAGCCCATTTGCCCAAGTTTCTTCATCAATGCGCGCAAGGATACCCGATTGCCGGCGACGGGCAATAGAAGCACGGTTGCCCCGGATGCTTCAAAGGCTTTGCGCTTTGCTGCCGGACACATGCGGGTTGTTGCCACAATAGTCCTGCATGCATTGCCGTCGCAAAAAATCTGCGCATCCGGCATTATCCTGCCTTTTGAATCGACTGCTATACGCATGCTGTTTCCTGTGCCTCCCGACGGAAGGAGTGAAGGATCGTCGGCTATAATAGTACCTGCGCCAACCATGACTGCGTCAACTTTGCAGCGCATGGCCCTGACCATCTTTCGAGATCCTGCGGATGTAATCCATCTCGATGTTCCATGCCTGTCCGCGATCTTCCCGTCAGCCGTCATGCCGAGTTTCAGTGTAACAAACGGTTGACCGGATCGCATCATCTTGGCAAATGGAGCCAGTAGCCTTTCCGCCATGCCATCCTGTGAATTGCACTGAACATGTATGCCGGCCCGCTTCAATAGCGCAAGACCGCGCCCCATGTGGCGCGGGTTGGGATCCTTTACGGCAACAACAACCCTGCGCAACCCTGCGCGCATTATCGCATCTGTACACGGAGGAGTTCGTCCGTATGTGCAGCAGGGTTCCAGTGTGATATATAGTGTTGCGCCCCGGGCTTGATCGCCTGCCTGTTTAAGGGCCACCACTTCCGCATGATCAGAGCCGGCCTTCCTGTGCCATCCGGATCCCGCAAGTTTACCATTTTTGACCACTACCGCTCCCACAGGCGGGTTTGGCCTTGTGCGACCGCATCCGCGAGCCGCAAGTTTCAGAGCCATCGTCATCCATTTACGATCGGAATCGCCAGTCATAGCTATTCCCTCAGTATTGCCGATATGAATGCCGTTGCATCAAATGGAACGAGATCTTCAACTTTCTCGCCAAGCCCGGCAAACAGCACCGGCAGGCCAAGCTGTCCGTTTATAGCTGGAACAAAACCCGCTTTTGCGGAACCATCCAGTTTTGTCAGGACAACGCCGGTCAGGGGAATGCAAGCCTTGAACGATTCGATTTGACGCAACGCATTATTTCCCAGTGTGGCATCGAGTACGATCCATGTTTCATGTGGAGCGCCTGGCAGGCATTTCTCCACGGCCCGGCGTGTTTTTGCAAGCTCGTCCATAAGAGGTTTCTTCGTATGCATACGGCCGGCAGTATCGATAATAACCACGTCACTATTGCGGGCTATGGCCGCGGACACTGCATCATATGCCACGGAGGCCGCGTCAGCTCCCTGTTTACCCGCGACTACCTCACAATTAGTCCTGTCAGCCCAAATTATCAATTGATCAGCGCCGGCGGCCCTGTACGTGTCAGCGGCCGACAAAAGAGGCTTAAGCCCTTTTGTGCCGGCCATATACGCAAGCTTTGCCGCAGTAGTGGTTTTTCCTGACCCGTTCACACCTGTGATCAATATCACCGTCGGCCTGACAGGCAGATTCCAGGAAAACGATCTATTCCCGGCACATTCGCGCAATAGGATGCGTTCAACCGCGGCCATGGGGTCGCTCTCGGGATGTTCGGCAAGTTCACGGCTGATTCTTTCAACCATCACGACCGGAACATCGGCTGAAATAAGCATTTCTTCGATACGCTCACAGACCGCCGGATCAATCCGTTTGACGCCAAATATGGCTGATAAACCGCGTGTAAACACCGAGCGCGTTCTTGCCAATGCCTCAGACCACTTGCTCATATCTATTTTGCCCGTTTCCCCGCAGGTTCTCTGGCCGGCCGGTCAATATCCTTGCGCGCCCGGTCAAGTATGCCATTGACGAATTTGGCGGAATCACCCTCCCCGAATTCCTTGGCAAGCTCGACAGCCTCGTTTATGGAAACCACCGGCGGAATATCATCGCAATGAAGCATTTCGAACATGGCGATGCGAATAATGTTCCGGTCGGCCGCACCCATGCGGGAGATATCCCAGTTCTTGGCGTACTTGCGTACGAGGGTGTCTATTTCATCGAGATGCTCCCATGTGCCGCGAATCAGTCGCTCGGCAAACTCTCCCACTCCCCCGTGTTTCTTATCTTTCCAGAATTCGGCGACTACCTCATCCGGTGCACGCCGGTTAAAGTCCATCTGGAAAACCGCCTGAAACGCCCATTGCCGGGCAGTACGCCTGTTGCTCATATGATTAGTTTTTCGTCTATTTCAACTGCTTGTACACGTTAGCCATTTCCATGGCGGCCTGCATGGCGGTCCACCCTTTGTTCCCTGCTTTTGTGCCGCAGCGTTCTATGGCCTGTTCGAGGTTTTCGGCGGGAACAACACCATTTATCACCGGAATTCCAGTCGCCATGGCAATGCCGCCAAGCGAGCGGGCAACTTGTGAATTAATCAGGTCAGCATGAGGCGTCGCTCCGTTTATCACAACACCAAGCGCGATTATCGCATCAAAACGGCTGCTGGCGGCTAATTTTTGAGCAGTCATTGGCAATTCATTGGCGCCTGGAACTCTAACTACAGTGAGCGCCGTCTCTTTCCCGCCATGCCGGATAAAACAATCAAGCGCACCGCTCAACAACTGTTCGGTCAGAAAATCATTAAACCGGCTGATCACAATGCTGACCTTTAACCCTTCTGCGTTGAGATTCCCTGCTATTTCTTTCACGTTCATCTTTCCTCCTTTGTTCTGTGCCGGAAGTTCCGGCGCAAGCCTTGCTGAACCCAACTCATATTGATCAGTTACAACAAATGCCCAAGCTTCCGTTTCTTTGTCGCAAGATAACGCATGTTATATTTCGTTGGAGCACAAACAATTGGCACGCGCTCCACAACATTCAGTCCATATCCGCGCAGGCCGAATATTTTTTTCGGGTTATTTGTCAGCAGGCGTATGTGCCTAAGCCCTATATCTTTAAGTATCTGCGCGCCTATTCCATAATCACGCAAATCAGGCTCAAATCCAAGTTTCTCGTTTGCTTCGACCGTATCCAGACCCTTGTCCTGAAGCGCATATGCGTGGATCTTGTTCGCCAGCCCTATTCCACGCCCCTCCTGTCTCATGTATACCAGAACACCGGATTTCTCGTGGCCAATCATCCGCAATGCCGAATGGAGTTGCCGGCCGCAATCGCATCGCAGGGATCCGAGGACATCTCCTGTGAGGCATTCGCTGTGCACTCGCACTAATGCGCTCTTCTGCTTTTCCGGCTGGCCAAGAACCAGCGCAATGTGATGCTGGTTGTCTATCGAAGAACTGTAAAGCTTCAACTGGAAATCACCGTATTCGGTCGGAAGACTGACAGTCCTGACCAGTTCGACAAGTTTTTCACGGCTGCGGCGATAGGCGATAAGATCGGAAATGCATATAATTTTCAATCTGTGCCTGGAGGCAAACTTCATCAGTTCAGGCAGCCGCGCCATTTTCCCATCCTCGCGCAGAATTTCGCACATGACCCCTGCAGGCTGCAATCCTGCCAGACTTGCGAGATCAACGGCAGCTTCAGTATGGCCCGCACGTCGAAGTACTCCACCGGGTTTGGCTCGCAGGGGAAACGTGTGACCGGGACTCACAAGATCGCCAGGTTTGCTTCGGCTGTTTATCAGGACTCGGACCGTTTCGGCCCTGTCATGAGCGCTAATTCCTGTTGTGACTCTCTTTTGTGCGTCGACAGACTCCATAAAGGCTGTTCCAAAGGAATCTCCCCCGCCCCGTCTTGCCATGGGATTGATTCCCATCTGCTCCAGCCGTTCTCCAGTCATGGAAATGCAAATCAGTCCGCGTCCGTGAACGGCCATGAAATTAACAGCCTTCGGAGTGATCTTGTCCGCGGCTATTATCAGATCGCCCTCGTTTTCCCGGTCTTCATTGTCTGTAACAATGATCATCCGTCCGCGTCTGATATCTTTTAGCGCACACTCGATTTTATCGAACTGTCGTTTGTCAGCCATAATTACTCTCAATGCGGCTTGTTGCCGCGGTTGAAATATGACAATAAAAAAGCCCGAAGACACATCATGTCTTCGGGCGGATAGATCAAGCGCAATCAATGTGTCTTCTCTCATCCAGACTCAGGAGTAACCTCCATTACTGTCGGTCACGGCATTTCACCGTGTCTGTCAGCGTTCAAGCGAACGACGACTCGCGGACTGTAACCGCCGGTTGGGAATCCTGATGCGTTATATCTCGCACAAGCCACCCAGCCCCGAAGACAGAGACTATTAAATCGATTTGTTCTTTTCGATTCAAGCAAAAAATTCGACACAATCGGAGATCAGCAATTCTAATTTCGGGTAAAACGGGAGCTTTTTGTCGTAGACGCGACGCCCTCGTCGCGTGAAAACACAAGGAAAGCGGCGGGGGCGCCGCTTCTATGGTGTGGGTTCGACGTCATAATTAGAATTGCCAATCGGAGATGAACAACAGTTGTAATATCCGGATCGGGCAGATATTGTGTAGCCGATTTGAAAACGCAAACAGACGTTATTACTCAAAAATAAAGGATAAAGAGCAAAATGGCCGGTGAATACGCATTTACCCTTGAGCAGGTTACAAAAACTTTCCGAGGCATGAAAGCCCTTGACGACGTGACCCTTGCATTTTTTCAGGGCGCCAAAATTGGTGTGGTAGGCGCCAACGGATCCGGCAAGAGTACATTACTCAGGGTCATGGCAGGAATAGACACTGATGTCGTTGGCACGGCACGCCGGGCGGTGCGCATGAAAATCGGCTACCTTCCACAGGAGCCCATTCTAGACCCGTCTCGCACTGTATCTGAGATTGTTGAAGAAGGGGTTGTTGAGCCGCGTGCCGTCCTTGCCCGCTACGACGAGGTATGCGAGAGGCTGGGCGATAAAAAGCTTTCCCAGGAAGAACAAGATGCGCTTGGAGACGAAATGTCACGCCTCCAGGATACCATTGATGCAAACGATCTTTGGGAGCTGGACCACAATGTTGAACTCGCAATGGAGGCTTTGCGTCTGCCGCCAGGGACTGTCCCGGTCAACACGTTGTCAGGAGGCGAAAAGCGCAGAGTGGCAATGTGCCGCCTGTTTATCTCAAATCCCGACGCATTGCTGCTTGACGAGCCGACAAATCATCTCGATGCCGAGTCGGTTGCATGGATGGAAGCATATCTCAAGAAATTTCCAGGGACTATCGTCGTTGTAACCCATGACCGTTATTTCCTTAACAATGTTACCGAGTGGATACTTGAAATGGACGGAGGTCGCACATATCCGTTCAAAGGCAACTACGAAAGCTGGCTCGATCAAAAGAAAACGCTCCTGGACCGGGAAAACAAACTTGCGGACTCAAGGCGGAAACTCCTTGAACAGGAACTGGAGTGGGTCAGACTTAACCCTTCAGGGCGCCAGGCAAAAAGCAAGGCGCGCCTCAGACGTTATGACGAACTCGCCACTCAACAGGCCGATACTCGTGAGGATAATCTAACGATTCGCATTCCACCCGGACCGAGACTCGGCGATCTTGTTGTGCGTGCAGAAGGCCTTTCAAAGGCTTTTGGCGAACGGATTATCATGGAGAACGTCTGCTTCAACCTGCCCCGCGGCGGCATTGTCGGTGTAATAGGCGGAAATGGCGCGGGCAAGACAACGCTCTTTAAAATGATGACCGGTGTCGAAAAGCCGACTTCCGGCTGCCTTTCGGTCGGGGATTCTGTTGTTATTTCGCACGTGGACCAGTTCCGTGACAGCCTGAATCCTGACAATACAATATTTGACGAAATAACCGGTGGCGGCGAGGTGGTGAACCTTGGTGGGCGGGAAATGAATGCCCGCGCATATTGCAGCCGGTTTAATTTCCGAGGCACAGACCAGCAGAAAAAAGTCGGCGAGTTGTCAGGAGGCGAACGCAACAGGGTACACCTCGCAAAACTGCTCAAGTCCGGTGGAAACCTGCTTCTCCTGGATGAGCCCAGCAATGACCTCGATGTGACCACTCTGCGGGCACTGGAAGAGGCACTTCTCGATTTCGGAGGATGCGCAGTGGTGATAAGTCACGATCGCTGGTTTCTAGACAGGATCGCCACGCATATCCTTGCGTTTGAAGGTGACAGCAAGGTTATGTGGTTCGAGGGAAACTACCAGGCTTACCACGCACAACGCATTGCAACACTGGGAACATCAGCCGATAATCCGCGAAGGCTGAAATTCCGGCCTGTTACTCATGCCTGATTCCCAGAAAAACAGGCGTGCTTCACAAAGCCCGGCAACATCACCGGCTCAGCATTTTGAATAACCACAAAGCCGGCAACTGACACAACCTTCTACAAAGGTCAGGTCACCGCTGCAATCAGGGCACTTTACCTTGAATGCGCCGTCGGCTGTGGTCTGTGTCCCATTGTCCGACTGGGCGATTCCCATAGTCTTTAGGCCCTTTTGGAGCTTCGACATATCAACCTTGCCAAGCAGTAAAGCCTCCAGACCGGCTATTTGTTTGGCATGTCGATACTTTTCGATCGCCCGGGCAAGGCCATCGGCAAGCGAAACAATGCGCCCGTCCTTGGTCGGAATGGAAAGGCTTGATCCGATACCACTGAGTTGTGCAACAATATCATCCAGCGAACCGTTGACACGCAGGTACAGGGACATCATTCGACAGATGGCTTCCAGATCGGAATTGGCAACATCGCCCCCCTTGCCGAGCTGGGCAAACACTTCGCGCTCCATGCCGGTCCTGGGATCGACAACGATCTTCACGTGCATATTGCCGAACGGCGTCATCTGCCTGACCTTGATGGCCGGCATCACATCGGGCAGGCTTATCGGCCTTATCGGTTTATGCAGATCAATATCGTGATCCTTCTTTTTGTCCTTCTCCGCCTTGCCGGCAAGAGCCATAGGCTGGTTTTCCCTGCAACCGTCCCTGTACACTGTCACGCCCTTGCAGCCCTGCTCGAATGCCAGAACGAATATATTCCGCACATCACTTTCAGTGGCATTGTTCTCGAAATTAATCGTCTTTGAGATCGAAGAGTCGCATGCTTTCTGGAATGCAGCCTGCATTCGGATGTGATTTTCCGGCGAAATATCGCGTGCCGTCACGAACACCTGCTTAACGTCGTCAGGGATGCCTTTAATATCGCGCAACGAACCCTTTGACGCGATCTGCTCCATTATTTCCGCGCTGTAGAAGCCACGCCTTTTTGCCGTTTGTTCGAACTGTTCGTTGACTTCAATCAGCCGCTTTCCGTCGAGAACATTGCGGTAAAATACAAGGGAAAAAAGCGGTTCTATTCCGCCTGAACATCCGGCAATAATACTTATGGTGCCGGTTGGCGCCACCGTGGTGGTGCATGCATTCCTGATACGGATGCCCTTCTGCTCCCATACGCTCTTATTCCAGTTCGGGAATACGCCCCGCTCTTCAGCGAGCTTCTGTGAGGCCGCATGCGACTCGTTATTCAAAGCGGCCATTACACGCTCGCCCATGGCTATGCCTTCATCGCTATTATATGGAATGCCCAAGGCGTAAAGAGCATCGGCGAACCCCATAACGCCCAGTCCGATCTTGCGATTACCACGCGTCATCTCGGCAATCTCCGGAATCGGGAACTGGTTGATATCAATAATATCGTCCAGGAACCGCGTCGCCAGCTGGACTACACGACCGAAACGGTCGAAATCAAACACGTTGCGTCCGTCCGCCCCCTTCTTGACAAACTTAAGAATGTTAATGCTGCCGAGGTTGCAGCTTTCGTACGGAAGCAGCGGCTGTTCACCACACGGATTAGTAGCCTCGATTTCACCAATCGCCGGAGTGGGATTGTCACGATTGATCCTGTCAATAAAGATCACCCCAGGCTCCCCGGTTTTCCATGCTCGATTGATAATGACATCGAATACTTCGCCGACCTTCCAGCTATCCCCGTTGTCCTTCAACAGGTTTCCCAGCTTGCCGGTTCTGGGATTACGGACCATATGATCGGCCTGCGGCGAATCCTTGACCTGTTTCATGAATTCGTCGGTAATACTTATGGAGAGATTGAAATTTGTCAGCTTCGTCAGGTCTTCCTTGGCATTTATGAACTTTATCACATTCGGATGGTCAATCCGCATTATACCCATGTTGGCGCCGCGGCGGAATGCACCCTGCTGTATTGCGTTGGTCGCTTCGCTGAATACGCGGATAAAAGACAACGGACCGGATGTGGTGCCGCCGCTGGATGCGACCATATCGCCCTCCGGACGCAGACGACTGAAACTGAAACCCGTGCCTCCACCCGCTTTCTGGATTAACGCGGTGTTCTTTATACTGTTAAAGATTCCGTCTATGCTGTCTTCCACCGGCAGGACAAAACACGCTGACAGCATGCCCATTGAACGACCGGCGTTCATCAGCGTCGGCGAATTCGGCATAAAATCGCCCGTAGCCATCATTTCATAGAAAGCGTCGCGCACCGTTTCAATTGCGCTGTCGGACAATCCGTAATTCTTCTCTGCAGAAGAAACAGCGGTCGCGACGCGATTGAAAAGTTCCTCTGCAGTTTCAATTACCTTTCCGGTCTTGTCCTTTTTCAGATATCTCGCGGCAAGCACTGTCTGTGCATTGCCGGAAATCTGGACATTCATTTTCCGAGCCGCCGCCTCTTCAATAGCTTTCGTAATCATGCCCCCTGCCCTCCCCTGTTCAATTGAAATTTACTCCCCGAAAACGGCGCAAAACAGCACTAAAATAGACCTTTTTTTGCCTTTTTCCAGCGAATTTACCTGTAAATTGCCTGTCTACCTGTTGTGTGTGTCCACACTTGAAACCACAACTAAATGTAGCAACACTCAACCATATACCTTGCACGATAGGGCGCAAGTTATTTTTCGAAACTTTTTTACGTATAGATATCGGTAATTTTAATTTGCGATTATTTTCTCGCATGTTTCAATTGCGGGCGCTGCCTGCATTATGTAGGTTTTCTGTACGCGGCCATGTAGTCTGGCCGAATAACGAACATTATGAAAAAGATTCTCGGCAAGAATGAGGTGCATGTGTGGCATGCGCGTATCGATCGCGTTCAGGCCGGAACGCCGGACAATATTGTCCCGCACCTCTCGGCCGATGAACATGTGCGCGCCGGCAAGTTCCTGTCGCCTGACGACGGCGCCCTGTTCGCGCGCGGACGAGGAATCTTGAGGTTATTGCTCTCTCGTTATATCGGGATACCGCCGTCGGAAATTGCTTTTAACTATTCCGAAACAGGCCGACCGACAATCTGTTCGAGCTGCTGCAGGCTCCCCTTCGGGTTCAGTGTATCGCATTCCCGCGGTCGAGCGGTCTACGCTTTTTCGCCGGGCTTTCCAGTCGGCGTTGATATAGAACACACCAGAAATATGGCATTTGACGCAGTTGCGGAACGGTTTTTCTCGGAACTGGAATTCCATGAGTATAGCGCACTAAACGCCGGAATTAGAAAGGACGCGTTTTTTGCCTGCTGGACAAGAAAAGAAGCGCTCATCAAGGCCATGGGCGGCTCGATTATGGCGGATATGAAAAAATACGCTGTTTCTGTTTCCCCGCTGATTCCGCCGACTGTGTTGTCCGTTCACGGGCAGAAAGCTTTGGCGAACTCATGGTCGCTTCGCGACATAGCCGTCGATCCCGGATTCCGCGCCGCCCTGGCTGTCGCTCATTCTTCTCCCCGTGTGATATTATACAATTGGAAAGAAGAACACGGGGTTTGATATTAGAATCAATATACTGCTTTCATTTGTGCAGCAAATAATGTATATTTCATAGTGACTTTGTGTATATCCGTTGATGTGGAGCTGGAAAGGATTGAATATGCAAAAACCGGTTAAAGACTTGGTGCCCGGAATGGAAGTTGGCGAGGATGTGATCGAGCGGGATGCGATGATTATTCGCAAAGGAACGATCCTCAGCGAATCCCTGATTCAGCGATTGCACGATCGGGGCATCAACCGGATAGCGATAACGGGAGCTGACGATAAGGCCGCAGAAGCCACGCCAGTCATGTCTCGGGATGAATATGAGAAGAAAAAGAGCCTGATTGCGGGGAAATTTGCTAAATACCGAGATGATGAACAGATGGTCATGCTGGAAAAGTGCATGCAGGAAGCACTGGAAGATCAATGCTATGGTAGATAGAGATAGCCTCCGGGGAAAAGTCAAGCAACTCGCAATGGGGCACCGCCAGTTGTCCACCCTGTGGGGTATAGTGCAGCAGATTCAACGTGTATCACAAAATCCGCGCTCCACCGCGCGCGATCTTGGAAAAATAATCTCATCCGATATTGTGTTGTCGACAAGGGTCCTGCGTGTCATTAATTCCGCCGCCTATGGTTTCTCGTATAAGATCCGCGATCTTGATCAGGCAATCGTGTTGCTTGGCCACAGGCGGGTAGTCGATCTTTGCACAAGCATCACAGCAATTCGCAGCATGATGGATGGCACGGCTGCAACGAAATTCGACAGGCCGTCATTCTGGCGCCATTCCCTTGCCACCGCGGAATTCGCACGACTGCTGCAAAAACGCGTGATAGGCAAGGAAGACCCTGAATTGTTCGCAGCCGGTCTCCTCTGCAATATCGGTCGGATTATTCTCGATCAGTTCCTGCCCGATGAATTCAATGCGGTAATGACTCACGCAGCAAAAAACGGAACATCCCTTCTGGATGCGGAACAGGAAGTACTTGGGGCGACTCATGCGGAAATCGGCAGTTGGGCGGCAAGCGCATGGAAAATAGACCCCACGCTGTGCGAGGCTATTCGGGTGCATCATGGCCCGATCGGAAGCAACCAGTGGGCCGCTGTGGTAAATGTCGCGTATGTCTACGCCCAGGCGACGGATGCCGGGTCGCCGGGCGAACAGGATCTGACGTCACTGGCCACCGGAACGTTGTCGCTTTTGAAGCTTGATAATGTCAGGCTTAAGAATCTTGTGACTGAAATGAATATGGAATCCAGCCTGCTGGAGCCTGCATTCAAGGCAATGACTGACTAGGAAATACCATGAATAAAAGCGCCTCATCACGTCGGAAAGTAGTTCTGGTAATTGATGACAATGAAACGCTTGATAAGATACTTGCCTCAATGATGGGCAAAGAAGGCCAATACGAGGTCGTCTGGACAAAGAACGGTCATGACGGCATTGAAAAAGCCTTGTTGCTGCATCCTGATATCATTGTGCTGGACCTGTTCCTGCCTGAAGGCGAAAACGGCTGGCAGGTTGCCAGATCTTTGAGGAGCAACAGGACAACCGCTGATATTCCGATCCTCATAGCTTCAGGCGAAAAATCCGTGTTCGACGATAAGCCGGTGGAATTTAATCCCGAATTGGCAGATGGCTATCTGCGTAAACCGTATTTCGTAGAAGAACTCGGACAGGCAATCGAACAGGCTATTGCCAGCCATGACAGCATCAACCGCTGAAAACACACGGCCGGACAGCGATTAGATCGCCATCCGGCCGCTTTGTATACAGCAATATCGTGATTAGCAATTATTCCTTAGTGAATCTCGCCGAGAATGTCATCTGGCTGAGCTGGTTCAGATACAACTGGGCCGCTGCTGGTATTTGTCCGCTGTCTGTCGCCTGTTGCATAAGTTCATTGTAATTGGGAATCTGGTTTATCAGTTCCTGCCCGGTGGCGGTGAGCGTAAGAACGTTGCCGGAAATAGCGTAGTGCAGAGTGATCTGCACATTCACAGGCTGTCCATTCTCGTCTGTTGCGCTTGCGGCAATTATCAGATTGTTGCCTGATGTGCTCCATGTTCCAAGAGATGTTGACTCATTCAATGGCTGGTCGTTCTCCGGGTTTGTTCCCGAAATACTGCCGGAAATCGTGCCATCCTGGGCAAGGGTAACCTTCAAATAATTTAGCTGATAACCCTGTCCCTGCAAAAATGCTTTGTCTACTGTGATCTGGAAACCGCCTGTCACGGAAAGGCTGCTCCACGACCATGTTCCGGCAAGGGCATTGACGGCGCCGCTGTCATTGCTGTCGTCGCTACCTCCGCAGCCGGCTAAAGCCACCGCTGCGATAATTGCACAGCCCGCGATTTTCAACAATTTCTTCATCATGAATTCATCCTCCGTTTATTTGTGCCTTCGGACTGCCCCCCCCCGCCCGGTTATTGTAATAATACTAATGGGGCTTAATTCATGACAGTTATTATAGTTGACTAACTGCCGATTATCAAAACAAAAACATGTTTTATCCAAGTTATCTCGTAACTGCTGATGACAATTGGGTATTGATATCAAGGTGATCTGTATATATATTATTACCATAAAATAATTACCGAGGAGCTTGCAGCACTTCAACAGGCGCTGCAGACGATGGTTTCAGGCTGTCTGTGTTCAGGAATGTGCAGCAAAATATTGTTCAACGAGGTGGTTGCTGTTACCCGCAACCTGACTTCTGGGCAATCCGCCTGCAAAATACTGTTTTTCGGGCGGCTCAACTTAAATGGGCACCAAAATCATGGGATCAATACAAATCCGCATTAAGCAGGTGGCAACAGGGCATAGCCAACTTTCAACCTTATGGGGCATTGTGCAGCAGATTCAGCGTATTGCGCATGATCCTCGATCTACCGCCCGGGATCTCGGGCGGATAATCGCTGCGGACATAGTACTTTCAACCAGGGTTCTTCGCGTCATTAATTCGGCGGCATATGGATTTTCCTGCAAGATTGGCGATATGAACCAGGCTATTGTCTTGCTGGGCCACAGGCGCGTTGTGGATCTCTGCACCGGGATTACCGCGATTAGAAGCATGATGAACACGGAAGATATGAAGTTCGACTGGCCATCCTTGTGGCGCCACTCTCTTGCGACGGCCGAATTCTCGCGCTTGATGCAAAAGCGGCTGCTCAGGAAGGAAGAACCCGAACTGTTTGTCGCGGGCCTGTTGAGCAATGTGGGCAGAATCATTCTTAGTCAGTTTCTTCCAGATGAATTCAGTTCCGTGATGACATATCAAAGGAAGCACAACACCTCTCTCCTCGATGCTGAAATGGAGGTTCTGGGAGCAACTCACGCGGAAATCGGGAGCTGGGCTGCAAGCGCATGGGGTATCGATCCGGCTCTTTGCGAAATTATACGCCTGCATCACGGGCCGCTGGGTGAAAATCAATTGGCGGCAATTGTAAACATCGCCTATGTGTACGCCCAGGCATCCGATGTCGGTTCGCCCGGAGAGCAGCAACAGACACCGCTCGCCTCCGGCGCTCTATCGCACCTTAAAATCGACTACGGAGTCTTGAAAAATCTTATCCTTGAAATGGACAACGATGAAAAAACGATTGAACCCATTTTCAAGGCAATGACCGAATCGTAGAGACCTTGTCGGTGGCGTTACGACACCGCAGTAACAGGATATTTCTCAACAAGCGTCGACACTTCGCACCTGACCGCTTCCATCTCCCGATCGTCGCCCATATGAGTGAGGACTCGTGAAATAAGATTTGCAATCAGGGTCATTTGCGGTTCTTTCATTCCTCGGGCGGTCACTGTTGGCGTTCCCACCCGTATGCCGGAAGTAAGGAATGGACTGCGGGTGTCAAACGGTATGGCATTCTTATTAACGGTAATACCTGTTTTTTCAAGAGCAGCCGCGGCATCCTTGCCGGTAATATTGAAGGCCGACAGATCAACAAGAGCAAGGTGAGTGTCGGTCCCCCCGGAGACGATCCTGAATCCATGTTCGGCCAGTCTTCCGGCAAGAGCCTTCGAATTGACAACGACCTGCTTTTGATATTCTTTGAACTGCGGTTGCAGCGCCTGATGGAAACAAACGGCCTTGGCAGCTATGACATGCATGAGCGGACCGCCCTGAATTCCCGGAAATACCTGGCGATCGATTTCCTCGGCAAACTGCTGCCGGCACAGGATCATGCCGCCCCTGGGGCCACAAAGGGTTTTATGTGTCGTTGCTGTCACGAATTCGCAGTATGGAACAGGATTGGGATGGCAACCGGCCGCAATCAGACCGGCAACATGCGCCATGTCAACCATCAGCCATGCCCCTGCACTGTCGGCAATTTGGCGAAGCCTGGCAAAATCGATAATCCGCGAATATGCACTTGCGCCGGCAACTATCAGCCTGGGCTTGTTCTTCGCGGCCAATGCCTCTACCTCGTCGTAGTCTATCAGATCAGTCTGCTGCGATACGCCATAGGATACCACGTTGAATAATCTTCCTGAAAAATTGATGTTATGCCCGTGCGTAAGATGTCCCCCATGAGCCAGTTTCATGGCGAGAATCGTATCGCCTGGCTGTAGCGCCGCGAAATATACCGCCATGTTGGCAGAGCTTCCGCAATGCGGCTGTACATTTGCATGCTCTGCGCCGAAAAGTTGTTTTGCCCGGTCTATTGCCAGGCGCTCAGCTTCATCCACATTACCGCATCCATTGTACCAGCGCTTGCCCGGATACCCCTCGGCATACTTGTTGGTCAAAACCGATCCCTGAGCATCCAGCACCGCCCGGCTCGCCAGGTTTTCCGATGCAATCAGTTCGATATGCTCCTGCTGTCGCTTTGTTTCACGCTGTATGGCTGCGCATATCTTCGGGTCGCGCTCGCGCAATGCAATCATATCGCGAGTATTCCGCTCGATGGCGCCGATTTTTTCAATTCTACGCGTATGCCGCTCCTCATTTGAGAATGATGCCCCAAGCCATGCGTCAAGAATGGCGGTTGCCTTGCGCGTTGAAATTGTGTCGCCGCCCAATATCAGGATATTGGCATCGTTGTGCTCGCGAACCAGTTGTGCTGCGGACGTGGTTGCACATAAAGCCGCTCTTATCCCCGGAATTTTATTTGCCGCCATACTCATGCCTACGCCAGTGGCGCAGATCAATATCCCCTGATCGGCTTTTTTATCAACCACTGACTGGGCCACCCGAACTGCGTAATCCGGGTAGTCGCACGACTGAGTGCAAAACGCGCCAAAATCTTCAGTTTCAATATCACGTTTGCCGAGCGCCTTGATCAAAGCGTTCTTCAGCGCAAACCCACGGTGATCGGAACCAAGAGCGATTTTCATTTTTTATCTCCATCAAAACCAAACAATAAAAAATACAGATTAATTCATCCGTAATCAATCAAAATACCATTCGTCTGTCACAAACCGCCCGTCTGGTGCAGATAAACCATTACATCGGGCAATTCGGCGGCAATTTCATCCCGGATCCTGCAATATTCTTCAACCGACATCCCGATCGGATCTTCAATGTCTCCGGCAACAGGCGCTGTACCAAGTTCTTTAAGGAGGAATACCTTGCCTTTAATTTCCGGGAATCGCCGAAGCAATTGATCGCGATGCCCCCTTGTCATTGTTACGATGACATCAGCCTTCTTTGCCAGTGCGGCGGTGAACTCACGGCTTTCATGCCTGCTAAGGTCTATTCCTATCTCGCTCAGGGCTTCGATCGCAGGACTGCTCGCAGGCATGCCGGAAATCGCCGATGTTCCGGCAGAAGACACGTCCCAAATCGACTTGGCTCCGAGTTTTTCCCGCAGCATATATTCAGCCATAGGGCTGCGACATTGATTCGCTGTGCAGACAAATGTTATGAATTTGCGAGGCATTCTTCAATTTCTTTCCTGGACAAGGCGCCTTCCCTGAGTATGTCCACGCCCGTTTCACTTATTTTAACTACGGTGCTTTCAGTACCTGCAGGCTCCGGGCCGGTGTCGAGTACAAATGACACTGCATCCCCAAGCGCAGCAGCGGCTTCCTGCGCAGAGCGCGCGACGGGTTGACCGCTTATATTCACGCTCGTCGCATACAAGATTCCGCCAGTTTTCGCAAGCAGCGCCAGGGCGACAGGATGAGACGGCGCCCGGAATCCTTCATACCCGTCTCCTGTTTTTAAAACCATCGTCAGCGCGCCGGGCCAATACTTGTCCGCAAGCTTTCTCGCGCGTTTGTCGACAGTCGCCCCCATGCGTTCAGCCCTGCCTATGTCTGAAACAAGAATCGCAACAGGCTTGTTCCGATCCCTCTTCTTAGCTTCGAATATCTTGTCTTTTGCCCCCGGAACTGACGGATCTGCAGCCAATCCATACACGGTATCAGTCGGAATCACAACAAGAAATCCGGTTTTCAGCAACTCAGCGGCTTTTTCTATCGATGCAGTATTCATGTTACTTGATCTGTCTAGCACGTATGCCAAGAATATGAAAGCCGGCTGTCGCGTCCAAAGCGCGCTGCATAATGTCCGCTTCGATGCCGTCCGGAATATAAATGTCGGGCTCGACACGCAGAACATCTGCCGCTGGATTCATTTTCCGGGTCGTAATCCACAACTCGCTGCCATCCTCAAAAACAAGGCGGTCACGCCTGTTCATGTCGCCCTTGGTCGGGCTTCCCATTACCAGTACCCCTTGCCGGTTCTTTACGGAGGCTGCGAGCAATTCCGCCGCGCCTCCCGTTTTATTGTTCACCAGTAAAACAGCAATAACCGCATTGCTCATAGGGTTGGACAACCCCGCCAGTGTCGACGCGACTCTGTCAAATTTTCCGATCGATTCCGTGGCAGTTCTTTCAGCCAATACACTTGCAATCAGTGGTACTCCGTCCCATCCGTCGCCATCCGCATCGCGCAAGTCAAGGATCAGACTGCTTCCGCCATCCTCTACAAGCCGTTTTCTGATTTCCGCCATCGCTATCGGCCACCCGTTCTTAGGCAGACCGCTGAGTTTAACGTATGCCGCAGTGTTGGAACCATGCTCGGAAATTAACACCGGACATTCCTGGTCAACATGACTGGTTGATGACAACCTGGCGTCTGCCGCAGTTGCTGAATCAACAAACACCGCGCAGGGATCCGTAATCCCGATGATCGCTTCTATCGCACAACGACGGGCTTTTTCGGCATCAA
>Ga0172375_10005376_pt1 | contig 18526 bp, 12 predicted proteins | sample LakKiv1m_FD_114537 | JGI IMG/M metagenome (GOLD analysis project Ga0172375, IMG submission 114537) | Freshwater microbial communities from Kabuno Bay, South-Kivu, Congo - kab_092012_11.1m | ecosystem: Environmental > Aquatic > Freshwater > Lake | place: Democratic Republic of the Congo...
TCTAGACGAACAGACCACTATCAAAAACCAACTTGTGCATATCCAAACCAATGTTAGGGAACTGCTAAAAGAATGGAAGGGCAGGGATGATTATTTAAATGATTTTGCATTAATAGCCGAGAAAACAGGGTGTGACGCGATATTTGTCCCTTATGTTCAAGTTAAGGTAGGACAGGGAGGAAGCTGGGATTTTGTATATTCAGGGGCCATATATCCGGGCACAAGCACGACTACGTTGAGGGCCATGCTTATATCCTTAAACGATGGGAAAACATCATGGACTAATGCGTCTTTCTACAGGGATATTCCCAATTATACTATTATGACGAAATGTACAAAGGACCTGTTTGAAAACATCCAAAAAGTAGAAAAATCCAAAAAGGAGGACAAATGAGGAAAACGAGACTGAGTGGTCCGATTTTTGCCGTTACCATACTGGCAACATTTTTTATTTCCGGGTGTGCCAGCACAAAAACTCCGATATTCCTGCATCCTGAGTATGCAAATTATTCAGTAGAGAGTATTTATCTATTGCCCGTAGTAGATCGACGTATAGATAAAACAGGGGTTATAGATTTGGAAAAGGAAATAAGAGAGCCTATAAAAAAATCTCTTGAGAAAAAAGGATACGAGGTTTTTTTGCCGGCCAAGTTTTCGGATATTAACGATATAAAAGTAGAATACGTATCTCAAATGGATATTAAAGATGCCTCCGATTTAGGGCCATTGAACGCTAAGAATATACTATTGGTATATGTTGACGACGTTTTAGATAGCTATGCTATAGTTGCATATCAGTGTAAAATAGAAGCCACAGGTTCTCTTATAGAAAAAAGCGATAAAATCGAATTATGGCGGGACAAAGGAATCGGATCTTCTGGACAGGGTGGCTTGATTTCAGGGCCGCTTGCGCCATTGATAAAGCTTGAAGCGATATCAAATTGTATCGGAAATCTTTTCGTGACTTTACCGGATAGCAATAGTAAAATCGCTAAAAAACAGAAGAAAACCAAGCAGACTTCATTAAATGAAGTACGGATCGACAAGGATCAGCCTGTTACAACAAACATCGGAGTAAAAAATACCCAGCCTCTATAAAATACCTAATATGGCAGGGCGCTTTTAAAAGCGCCCTGCCATGCTTATGGCTTGTCATATTGAAATACAAGGAAAAACAATTTTTGTGCTGTAGTGAATTAATTATATTTGGAATAAGCCAATGTGGTGAAAATCCGTTTAATAATCAATATAATGAAATTTAGATTTCTATAAGATTAGATTTGTTTTTTAAAATAGTGGATCGACTTCAAAAAAGCGGCTAGGTCTAATTGCAGCTTTCGCGGTCTGCGACTTACGGCTTATAATCAATAGACTACGTGAATCGGCAATATAACCTGTAAATTAATAGGAGGTTAGGATATGAAGTACGATGATTTTTTAGCAAAGCTAGGCATAACTCGTACGACCGAAGGCAAAGGCAAGGGGGTTAGGTGCAATATTGCATTTTATATGTATCCTGACGGGCACAGCAATTTATATATGTTGAATAATGGTGGCAAATGGATTATGAGCAATAATGAACCTGTTTCTGCACCAGCAAATGATAAACTTGAAACTGTAAACATATTTATTGATATTCTTTATCAAATGTTTAAAGCATCTCGAAAAAACAGTCGTAAGGGATCAATCCGGAATGGGTAATGATCGCATGAGGAAAGGGATGATTCATCGAGTTGCGACAAACAAAGTTAATGCTGGTACATAATGACTATTAATAGGCATATTGTCACTGCTTATATATCATTTATTGTTTGCAGAAATAACTAGGGCAGAAAAGCGGCAGGATTAAGAAATAGCCGGATCAGAGTAACTGCTCTATACCATGACATAACGAGCGCGGTTATGTCCGACTCAAAAAATTGATAAATTTGCGTGTAAAGCTTGACTTATGCCGTTTTGATGCTTTTTGGAAACGCTATTTCCAAAAATGGACTTAAAATGGAAACTTCTCTAGGTTCCTAGAAGGGGCGGCGTTGGAGGGCCTTGTGGCTCAGCATTTGACTGCCTGGGCAGCCTATAGGGGCGGGGATACAAAATTATATTATTGGAGAACACCGTCCGGAGCGGAAGTCGATTTTGTAGTATACGGGAAAAACGATTTTTGCGCTATAGAGGTAAAAAATTCATCTAAAGTACGGGACGAGTACTTGTCGTCCTTGCTGACGTTTAAAAATGATTATCCCGAATGCAAAACAATTTTTTTATATCGCGGGAAAGAGAAATTGGTCAAAAAAGATATTGTTTGCATGCCATGTGATGAATTTTTTAAGAAGCTGGATCCTGCCATGACCTGGTGAAGTAAAAAAACAGGTTTTTTATAAGAGGATAATTAGTTCTAAAAAGGGCTGTTTAATATTCAGGGATTACAGTTCTGTCCTGACGAACCGGCCGGATGAACGGCCGTGGCGGACTACGACGGAAGCGTCCTGTGCATAAGATTCCCTGGCGGATACCGGCATAAGCTCCATCGTTAACGAGGAAGGGTTGTAAACACCGCCTCTTAAATCGGGATTATAAAAAGCGTTCCCGGTTGTGCCGTTCTTGCCCGTAGGCGGCCATGACTCTGTTCCGAAGGCGTCGTATAATCCAAACGAATCCAGATTGCCGTCTCCGTGCTCGCCTTTATACGTATATTCATTATAACCAATAAAACCGTCGATGCCTATGAGCCATTCTGCCTGGTTGCCGGATAGGTCCATTATTCCCCAGCAGCTTGCGCCGTAATCGCCTCGTGTGCCGCTTACGTTTTGGGCGGCAAAGCCCGACCGTAACGGGCCCGACGAAGGAAAACTACCCAGATAAACAAGCCCGAAACCTTTTGTGGACACGGACTCAAACTTTGTACCTGCGTCGGTCGGATTATCGGACGCGTACGTGGGCGCTGCTTTTGATCCCCACGCATAGTCGCCTGCTGTCGGTACGGCAGGACCCCTGCAGGCTTTTTCATATTCAAATTCAGTCATAGGCCGCAATCCTGCCCAGTCAGCGTATGCGCCGAAGTCGAGCCAGTCGATATTGCCGAGAGCTATGCATTCTCCGTCGTCAGCTTCGTCAAACACCCTGTTCGCGTTATAGTCACAACCGAAAACTATCGAAATATAAGGAGCGTTAAACGACTCCGGCATGGATATAGCCTGTCGGTTTACAATATTGGTAATATCTGTGTCGGTCATCACCATCTCATGGGCAACTGTGCCCGAACCGAAAGAGCTTGTGATATTTGTAAGAACATGTTCTGTCTGCTGCTCTCTTGAAAGCGTATTAAGGAAGTCCTTATACTGGCCCTGTGATATCTCGTATTTCATGCAATAAAAAGCCTTGCCCCCTGTAGGATAATCAGGGTATGTAACCGAATTAACTTTTAAACCGGATGAAAGGGATATCGCGAAGTTCAAAGTTGAACCCTGATCATCCCAGGTGAAATTTTTCATTTCGTCCGTTACGAGAAAGGCTTTATTGTCCTCTTCGTGAAAAGATTTAACCGATTCTATGCCTGCGGCTCCATCCCCTAGGTAATACTCGCCCTCCGGCACATAAACCATTTCTATGGCGAATATTTTAAGCCGGGCGGATTTTGCCTGCAGATCAATAGCCCCGTTGTAAAGATCCGAAGGGTAATCCCATAGTACTTTTACGCCGGTCCTGGTTAACGTCCCGAAATAGTTCGCAGTGAGACTGACATGTCTTCTGAGAAAAAAACCCACACCGTTTTCTGCTACAAGGGATTCAACATCATCCGGTTCTCCGTCCGCGTCACCGTCCGCGCCGAGAGATGAAACAGAAGAGATAGTGCATTTTCTGTAACAATAGCGCGCGGGATCGTACCACTTCATGAATACCCAGGCAGCGTCATGATTTTTGCCAGGTAGGATCCATGAGTTTTCCCAGGATATGTCAAAGGTGACTTCGACTTTTTTATTAATGCGGTCGATCGCCGTGACGGTAAAATTGGATATTGTTATATCATTGGCAAAAGCAAAGGGAGATACCGTAAGCATTAAAAAAAACAATAAATATTTTTTCATATACAGTCCTTGATTTTTATTATGAAACCGATATTTTTGTGTTATCAGTCATGTACCTGTGCAAATTTACATTAAAATTTTGAGGATGTTCCGATTCCTTGCAAAATCCTATATCATCCGTTTTAGATATGCATAAAGAAAGCGAGCCCCAGCCGCTATAAGACGCGTTATAATCGTGATATTCCGAAATGCCGAAATATCCGTTCTCAACGTTGGTAGTTGTGTCATAATATTGCAGAAGGGCAAAACCCTGATTTATAGGATGATAGACTTGATATAAAAATGCACCATTCAAGTTTATCTTCGCTGAGTAATGGCAAGCATAATTCTGATCGATAGCGCCGGAAGTATCACCCAGGCAATATCCCGAAACCATATATCCGTCTATGGCGCCAAAAGAAGTGCTTATAGAAACATCGTTCCCGCAAGTCTGAAAGTTTTTTGAGAAAGGCCCGAGAGGACGACCCCATACCCGGCTAATGGAATATACTCCCGCAGTTATTGAGACGCGGTACTTGGCCGCATAAATCTGTCTGCCGGCAGGCGCTATCCTGAAGCCTGTTATTATATAACCGTCAATGTTGCCGGAAGCATCTACGGAATAACATACGTCCTCGACATATGCCAGATCATCCGCGACATGTTTGACATCCAAAGCGCCGTTGTCCTTGATCTTAATGAATATTACTCCTTTTGAATAAGTATCTTCATGCAATATGTTCCTGTTGCCGAAGACCAGAAAACCGTCTTTGCTGTATGTGCCTGTAACTGTGTTTAAAACATAACCGGTAAGTATTTTTCTGGCGAATTCGGCGTCGGTTTGCGGCTCTCCTGGCCAGGGCGGATTGGTAGACGGGGTATACTCATAAGTTTTACCCCATACTCTTGTTATTGGGTTAGCTCCGGTCCCTTCGGTAACTCGAACAGCGTAAATAGATTCTACCGACCAAAACGGAGTCGTGCCGACCGGCTTGTGGAAATGGTCCGCCGTGCCTGTGTAAACATAACCTGTAGCAGCCCCAGCAGCGTTAAATGTCTGGACAGCGTCAACCGCTGTTTTTGATCTCACGCCGTTATTAGGTAGAGTAAACGAAACTCCCGGAGGCGGATCAATGGCCGCTCTTTTATACGACCATTGAACATTTAAGTTATTGGGGTTAAGCTTTACAAGTACCTCAGGTTGCTGTACGCTTGACCCTGGTATCCAGACGCCTTCATAATTAGCGTTTAAAAGCATAAGATAGCCGTTCTGATTGGTGCCTGATTTATTATAGGGAAAAGACATAGATTTATTGGCTGAAAAAACAGTTTTAATATCATTAAATACAAATTCCCAATTAGCCTCGAGAGGTGCATAGGCTTTTAAATCGGTAAGGCTTCCATCCAGCCCGGTTTTTATTATCAAAGGAACGAATGTTAATGGCGGCGAATTACTGAGAGTGGCGCCTATTAAAAGGCCGTCAGGCTCATTTTGAGCAGAATAATTGTAATCGGCGGAAAAAATATTAAGACTGTCGCGGGCATCTGTCCTGTGGTACTTTTTTGACCACGTTTTTGAAGGTGTTGCGGCTACAGCTACTCCGTCCCCGCCGCCGCCGATCGTTGTATTTATACATGATGCGCAGGCATCTTTTATATCAAGTTTTGTCTCAACAATAGTGTCGATCGTTATAGGGGAAGAAAACCGCACCTTCACAAGATTTGCCTTGTCTCCGGCATCGGGCTTTAGTTTTTCAAAACTTGCGGCCACGCCCGTAAAATATTTAGGGTTTCCGGAAGGGGGAGTCCATTGCATGCCCTTAGAATATTTTTCAAATTTTCCGAGAAAAACATCATTGTAGTCATAGGTCTCGCAGATAGCCGGATCGCCGTTTGCGTCCTGAAGTATTTTGGCGTAAGAAGCGTTGTTTATATACGATACTATAACGGCGAAAGCTTCCGTCTGCTCCATCGTTGAGGCGAGGCGGTCTTTCGATAAGGTATACATTTTATTATGGCTCACATTCGTGGCGATCGTTATGGCTGTCAAAGACGCGAGTATGACCATCGCTATAACAAGCTCGGAGACTGAAAATCCGTTATTTGATCTAAACTGTTTTTTTATCATGGTTTCACCGCAAATCCCGTAATTGTTATTTCCGCTGTTTTATTTGTATTGACGGTAATCGGATACGTGCATTTTATCGTGATCCTTTTGTATTCGGCGCCGCCTGTATCTGTTCCGTTCGGTTCATTGTCTTCAACCCAATCGGTTTTATCGGTGATCTGGTATGACAGGGTGTAAGTAGGGGGGACAGTGATATCGGAAGTCTGAGCCCTGAAGTTCGCCCCTGCATTCAGATCGGTGTTTGACCAGTCCGTTTTCGCTGTATAGAGCAGGGTTTCAAGCTGAGATGATATAAGATTAAAAGCCGTAAAACGTTTTTCGGATTGGCGGGTATTATGTTTTAACGGCGCGTTGAACACCAAGGAGCTGGCTATTATTATCGACGCAAAAGCTACAACTAAAATCAACTCGACCAGCGACAATCCCGATCTTGAAGTACTATTTTTTATCAATTTTAACATTTTCGAGTTCTTTCATTTTAACTATATGACACGATCTTACCCTGAGCAAAGCGCAGCTTTTTCGTTAACCCGTTGTATTCGGCTATTATGTCGTATGTGCTGTCCATATGATTAGTGCCTTTTGTGACAAGTTTGATAGTCAGATTGGTCAAAACTGTCTTTCCTGAAGCTATTTCTACGACCAGGTTGCCGTCTATATACTGATTGCGGTCGTATGGGTTCGGCTGGTATCCGTTCCTGATAAGCCATATCCCCCTGTCAAGAACGAAGTCCAATATACTTTTGTTCTGACGGACAGACAGGTGTTTTTTGTTTACATTTATGAAGGAAGAAAAAGAATTGTAAAGAGATACGGTATTCATTACCATTATAAGCGTAAGGACGAATATAATTGAGTAAGTCATCAGCTGAAATATTATCACATAACAATCCTGCTAGCAAGATTAAAAGCATTTATATTGTAAACTACTAAACATGATACGGACCATTTAACGGCGTATGTTACACATCTTTTACAATATTGTGACAATATAAATATTAATTTATCATAAAATAATATCATGTCATATTATAAAAATAATAAGCCGCTCAAGGCCGTGGTTATTTCCCTTATAGTTTGTATGATAGGGAATGACGCGGCAGGGACGTCTTCATTCAAGACCTCTCACACTTTTCATCATGATGCGCTGCAGGCGCCTACGGTATGCGTTTCCCCGTCCTTAGCCGCTAGAGGCTATCTTGAAGGGATGGTAGTTTCTCTCCTTTTGCAGAAGTTTAATTTCAGAACGGAAACCGAAAACCTTACCCTTATACCCGAAGACCGGACGAAAAGGGTGATCCTGGCGTTGAAACATAAAAAAGAATTTGCCGATAAATTGGTGGTCCCGATCTTTATTGTCGCCGAGGGCGGAGTTCATGAAAACAAAGGACCTTCCTGTCAATTGACCATTACGAACGAGGGTAGGGTATCCATAGAAGAATACACCATGTCAGACACGGGGCTTTCGGCATACGAAGAAGACGATGAAACGGTATTCCGTTCTAAACGTATCTTAACGCGGGTACGCACGACGGATGAGACAGAGCCCGACCTGCCGCCGTCATTTCGGTTTTATAAGACGCCTATTGACAGGATACCGGGACATGACCGCGAAAAAGGAAGGCCGGCCGGAGGTATAAATATCCCGCTTCCCGCGGATATCGCTAAAAAAATAAAACGCTCTCCCGATTCAACTATGATCGCGGTTAACGGGGCGGCTTCAACCGTGGATTTTCTGAAGGAACAGGGGGATTTTAAAGTATCCGGCACAAGGACAGATCATATGGAAGAGACATCGCTTGAATATAGGCGTGTTCATATGGGATACCGAAAGGGGCCGGATATAAAAGACGGAAGGGCCTTTATCAGAACCTTCGAAAAAGAGCATCCAGGAGTAGAGAGGCTGATCTTCGTTATGGACGAAATGCAGTATGATAATAAAGATGATGACACGCTCGCGCCGCTTTTATATCTTGTGCCGCACAGATTCCTATGCGTGGAAGCGGGCGAAGGCAGAAAAACATCAGGCGACGGCAAAAGGAGAATATATTTATTTATTATAGACACAAAAGATCTTTCCGCGTTTAAGGCTCATCGTGTAAGTCATTATCTCTGGGAGAATCCCAAGCCAAAGACCCCTGAAAAAGCTGTCTATACCGATGCCGTAGTAGATAAAGGAAGGATCCTGTCGGGGACGCTTGTTCCGCGTATAAACAGGAAGTATCTTCCGCCCGCTATCATTAAACATTATCCGCATATTGTACTCGATAATTGCAGGGTGACGGAGAAAACCGGATATTTTGCTGTGAGAAAAGAAGACACTATCCTCCAGTGGCGGACAGACCTTGTCGGAACGGAATTTATGGCGATAGTTGACCACGGAAAAGTTAAAAGCCTCGTATTCCGAGACGGAGAAGAGTTCTATCGCGAGGCAGGTCCCGATACAGAGAACGCTGTTTTTACGGATTACGTTCTGGATGACGGTAAATTGGTATCGGGTAAGTTCTATGCGGCATATCCGTCTCGTATGTATGTCGAACAACTTCCGGATGACTGTGTTATAAGGAATGTACGATGCGACGATACATACGGAGGATTGTATAAATTAAATTACATGTTTTGGAAGCAGAGGCGCGGATATGAAGGTTATCCGGATATAATGATGGTGCGTAAAAATAAGAAGGTTATCCAGATCTTCGATGGGGACGGGAAACTTCTCTGGTTCGATCCCAATGAAGTTCAGGGATTTGATATGCGGAAGATACATATAGGCGCGGAATATAGTGACGGCAAGATCAAAGGAGGCAGGATCGTGTTCGCCTCGGAGTCGGGGATACCGTTCAAAGAGCTCCAGAAATACCCGGACTGTATTATTTCCGGGCTGACGACAAGTGAGGAGGGCGCTCTTTCGATAGGGGACAGAAATATTTTTAGATACGGGGATCTGCGCAAGGCGCGTGATCTCACGGCGATCCGTAAAACAGGACGCATCATCGCCGTTTACGACGCGTCCGGGAACGAAATATATACAAACACCACGCAGACTAAAAACGCGGTTTACAGTTATTGTTATCTTAAAAACGGCAGATTTATCTGGAACGGATTTTACAGGGCCTTTCCCGGAGGTGTAGGCGTTGACATACTTCGTCTGATGCCGAACTGCGCTATAGCCAATGTGGAAGTGAACGCAAATAAGGGTGTAAGCGTGGCCCACGAGGTCTTTGTCCAAAATATGCCTTCGATCGAAAACAGAAAAGACATCGTCTGTATTTTCCACGAAGGAGAGCCCCTGGCGCTGTGCGATCCGGAAGGGAATATCCTGCGGATCGTGAATGAAAAAAGCCTGTCCCGGATAGAACTGGAACAGAGTATGGAGGCCCTGAAGCCGCGGGCAGCTGTCGAACTCATCAGGACATTCGGGCTTGTCCACGCTTTCACCATCATATCGCGGGCCTATAACCTGTCGACTCCGGCTGCGCGCGAAATTGTGCTGGGTTATTTTGAGGAACTTGATAAAAAAGAGCGTGATGATATCCGCAAAAAAACCAAACGGAAGATCGATATACGGGAGTTCTGCGGAAACGTGAGAAAGATATTTGATTCGGTGGAATTAAAACCCACGGATGCCCAATGGCTCTCGCTTATACTTACGGATACCATGTATTCATACGCGGGAAGCGGCGCGGCTTTCAGAAAGACGCTTGAAAGCGAAATGGCAAATAAAAAAAATCCCTACTGCCTGAAACTCGCTTATAAAAAAGTGCTGAGAGAATATAAGGATACGCGATTGGATCGTTCCCCCGAGTCTTTAAAAAAAGAGCTTTTTCTTTTTCAAAAGAGCGCGGTTCGTTTTATAAAGGAACATAAGAGAGTGCTGCTGGCAGACGAGAGCGGACTGGGTAAAACGTATACGTCTATAGCCGCGGCGTTGTCTTGTAAGGAAAAAGGCGCCCGGAAAATACTTATTGTCAGCCCCAAAAGCGCCGTTGATTGGTGGGGCAAAGAGATCATCGATTCGACTAACGTCCCTCGCGGCAGGGTATATATGCACAAGACCGCGGACAACCCGTCGATAGAAGATGCCCGGTTTGTAATAGTTAATTATGAGGCCATCCGCGGTAAAAGGAACCGCCTCAGGGCCGAGCTTGCCGAACAGGGATTTGATTTTATCATTGTCGATGAGGCTCATAAAATGCGCAACGATTCCGCCCTGCAGACCGAAGCGGTAATGCAGTTCGATTCGGAGTTTAAGCTTCTGGTCAGCGCTACTCCTCTCGTAGGCAGGAAAGTGAAAAAACTTTTCCCGCTTCTGCATTGGCTTAACCCGGAAATATTCGCGGACAAGGGATCTTTTCTAAAGAAATACAGCGATAATCCCGGACTTCTTAGAAGGCACATGTCTACCATGATGATCTCCAGGATGAAAGCGGATGTGCAGCCGGGTATCCCTCCCAGGAAATATATAGACGAGTATGTACCCATGACGGCTAAAGGCAAAAAGATCTATGACGAAGTTCTTGCGATGCCGTTGGAGTCGTTCGCGGGAACGAACAGGCCTGCAAGGAAATTGGCAAAACTTGAAGTGTTGAAACAGGCCGCGATCGCGCCTATAGCGTCCGCCTCGGATACAAGACATAAGGACTTTAAAGAATCAGCGAAGTGCGCGCGGGCTTGCGAAATAGCGGCGGAAAAAGCGGCGGCAAAAGAAAAAGTCGTTATATTTACACGTTATCTGGACGTAGCCTTAAATATTAGGAACGAACTGTCTTCTCTTATACCGGGAGATGTGCTTATGATAAGCGGGCAGCATAAAAGTGCGTCCCGCCAGGCCCAGATAGAACGGTTTAAAAATGATCCCGACGCAAATGTACTTGTAATTACTTACGGTGTCGGCGGGGAGTCTCTTAACCTGCAGTCCGCCAGAAATATAATTTTAGTCGATTATCCCTGGACATATCAGGAAATGGTCCAGGCCATAGACCGTGTGCACAGGATAGGTCAGAAGTATGAAGTCAATGTGTACAGGCTTATAGCGAAAGGCACGATAGACGAGTATATACTGAATGTTTCAAAAGAGAGCGAAGATATTCACCGCCTCATTATCCGCGGGGAAAATATCGAAAACAGGGATGAGGAGGAACAGATGGTCGCTATCATATCCGAGAAACTCGGTATTGAAAAAAATGCCGTAGAAAAGGCCAGAAAAAGGTATGTCGAATCCGAGGCGCGAAAGCTTATGGGCGGCGGCAGGGTATCCGTGGGGAATAAAAAGCGCGTACTCACCGAAAAGAAGATAAAAGGTACTAACATACATCCGTCCGTAGGCCGCGTGACTGTTTTTGACGATGAATCAAAAGATAAAGCAGCCTACGATAAGAAAACGGACGCTGTTGATAAGGGAGCCTGTCGTTTATCGGAATATGAAGAACGTGTCGTGAAAAGTGTTCTGAAAGGATATGACGCGGAAAAACTGATCGAACTGTACACCGGCGTATGGATAGATATTTTAAAAAGCGCGATGATAAAACTGGGAGTAAGTGATCTTTCCGAACTCCGCCGTGTGTATAGCCGGTATAGAAAGATGATCGGAAAACAAAAAGGATATACCTCCTTATCAGATCCCGTGAGGCCCGGCAAAGGTGCACGTGAAGAGCGGCAAGATCATGATCAGGTTGTGGACGGCGCCGGAGAACCAGCGGAAGAAAGCAGTAAAGATATATCGAAAAGCATCAATTATACTCCGGCCGATGTGGCCGAAACAAAACTTGAACTCAGCGAGCTGGAACAGGAAACAGCGGAGTATATCGATCAACTTATGCAGGGCGCGGTTAAGGACCACGAAGAAGCCGGTAAAATATGCGGCGTATTGTTTGAATACAAGGTAGTGTGCGATACGTTGGAAGATCTTTTTGTGAATATGAGGAATGCCGGAGTGGAAGGGCTCATAGAATCAATCGATAAGATCGAGGCTGTAAAAAATGAGCTCGGCGCCGCTTTCCGCGAAATGGTTTTCCCGAAACTTACGCGCAGTAAGAAAGAAAAATGGGGTGACTTATTCCCGGCTTCTCTTTTGGGCTGCGGAATATTCGGAAGTCTTTTGGCCTCTCCGATCGTCGAAGAGATCATGCGTACGGCATTTATTATACAGTGGGGATGGCCTGGTTTTGCGGTTTTCACCGCCATTAATATCATAGCTCACGCGAAAAACATCAGGCCGTTTATAGAATTGTACAAAAAAAAGAACGGGAAGAAAGCCCCCGGGATCACGGATATTATAACAGGTGTTTTTTTCGCACCCGCAGCAACGGGTATTAATACGGCGGCCGTGCTTTACTTTTTCAGCTGCGCAGATCCGTTCTCATGGCTTACGATGTTCGCCGCATCGCATGTGTATGTGAATATTGTTTTAATGATAGTTAATTTATTTTTGGCGAAGGACATTTTTATGCCCGCCAATCTTTCGGGAAGCGGGCATTCCGATAAAAAACCCTCAGGGGAAACTTCCGACGTGCCATTGACCGGCGCAGCTGCGGAAACCGAGCACGACGGTGTAATCGGACATCCTGATGAAAAGCCGCTGATAAAACTGCCCCCTTTAAAGGACGGCCATGAAAAATACAGAATACTGGTTAGATGCAGAAGTAATCTGTACAGGAGCCAGGTCCTTCAGTATATGCTCCGTGAATATATAAATATGAACGGATGGGACGGATATTTTGAGGTTCTTTCCGGAGGGACCAACGAAGCGATATCTAAAAACAGCGACTTGTCAGATAAAAAACCGGCGCCCGGATACCGGAATGTTTACGAGAGTTCAGAAGACTTTAAAAAGATGCTCGAATATCTTGAAAAAGACGGGGGCAGAAATCCGGGCCTTGGAAAATTGATCGAACATTACAGCCGTTTACGGACAAGGCGCCTTATCGACGAAAAAGATATTAAAGGATCGGATATCGTGCTTACTACGGAAATGGACGGGGAAGGCGAAAGGGATATCCTTGTTACGGGTTTTTTACCTTATAAGGACGAATTTTTCAACCGTCATGTGCCGGACCTGTATGAAGGAGGAAACTATTCTTATGATATCCGGTTTTTATATAAACTATTCGAAAAAATGATCAGGGGCAGGCTTGGCAGGGAACTTGAACGCATTGCAGACGAGACTGTCCGCAGGAAGTCATCACAGCTAAAAGCGGAGGAATATACAGCCTCGGATGCAGAAGATATAATTATAGATAAAACCGAAGGTAAAGTGCCGCTGTCCGGAAACGATGAAGAGAAAAAAGTCCGGGTCAAACTATCGCGCAAAACAGAAGAGAAAATATCCGCATGTGTCCGATATCTTAACCCGAAAGATCCTTCAAGTGTTATGTGGATTTACAAGAACATACTATTGTACGGATTGACTAAAACTGCGCGGGCAAAATATTTACGGGGAAAAAGCAGCGGCCTTTTGGCGCATTGTTGCCCGCAATTATTGGAAGGAATAGGCCAAAGCGACGAATTGCTGGAACTTGCCCGGAGATTTTTAAGATATGACAATGTCCGGATGATAAAAGATATACATATAAAAGGAAATATAGGCCCTGAAATCGGATTGTACAGGAATGAACAGAAATATTTCGACGAACTTGCCGAATCCGATCCCGGGAAAGCCGACAGAGGCAGAAGATTGTTTAAAGAGCATTCACAGTCAAAAATGAAGCCCGGTAAAGAATCATTTGCGGTTGCGGCCGAGCTGGGCGAGATTTTTGGTTACAGCAACGAAGATATACTTTTATACGGACTTAAATATTTTCCTAAAGGCCTTACTGCCGAGGATTTTTATCTTCTTGCTCTGGAGTGGGAACAATATACCTCAGGCCCGATCTCGAAAGATCAAGCGGGAAATGTCGGGGATCCGTTGTCAGGCCGGGACAGGCCGGCTGATAAAAAGAAAGATACATCCGATCTTTCCCTCCGTGAAGTCCTGCGGAACTATATAGGCGACATATCGGACTCCGGAAAGCTGGCGCGCTCTCTTATTTCCGTCATCAGATCGTATCTTACTTCGGGTAAAAGACTGATCATTGCCGCTGAAGAAGGACTGGGGGGAGACGAGTTCGGCGGAGACCGGTTATTGTCCGGTTTAAAGCACTGGAAAGAAAAACTTGTTAACAGAAATGAAAAACTTAAAGTGTATCTGGACAATCTGGTCATACTGCCTGCGTTCAGGGATGCGGATGAATTGCGCCGCATGCTTCAAAAAGAAGGGATCTCGTATCGGGATGAAGCCGAACGTGACCGCGTATTTGTTTTCGCGAAAAACGGTGATAATAAAGCGGCGGAAATATCGTCTATATCCGCGTCGGTTCGTACGGTCATGGTCAATGAACCCGACGGTATGGAAGATGCCTATTATCCCCTTGCGGAGCTGGTGACATTTTCACTTCTAAAAGAGCTTTTAAATTTGGACGCTGATGCCATAGTATCTATGCTCGCCGAAAACGGAATAAAATTACCGGATTTCAATATAGGATCGATCGCCGATGATAAGTCTCTCGCCGCGTTCCTTATCATCTCGCTTGTTCCGAAAATCATGAAGTATGACGCCGATGAGTTTAGGGGCAGATACTCCAGACTCCTGGCATTTATACGTCATGCGTAAACCTGATATCCTATTATAAGTTATTATTGCCCCGCATATTTAAAGTGGACCATTCGCCGGCTGCTGACTTTTTCCACATTTGCGAGTATTTCTTTTTTTGCACTTGACAATATAGGTGGTTTAAAATAGCCTAATAATAAAAGGAGGTTGGTATGCAGGAAACAATAGATAAAATTTATATGTACCTGATCCAGAACGGAATGAGCTTTTTGGCCGCTATACTTATATTCATAATCGGGAAATGGGCGGCTAGGCTGGTTTCGCAGATCGTCTAGAAATCCATGGCTAAAACCAAAGTGGACGCTACTCTCACATCTTTCGCAAAACAGATGGTGTATTACGCGATATTGGTATTTGTCATCATAGCCGCGCTGGGCAAATTAGGCGTGCAGACGAATTCGTTTGTAGCCGTTATAGGCGCCGCGGGTTTGGCCGTAGGTTTTGCTCTGCAGGGCACACTGTCGAATTTCGCAGCGGGCGTTATGATAATACTTTTTGAGACATTTAAAGTAGGCGATACCATAGAAACGGCCGGAGCTAACGGCAAAGTGCAGGAGATACAGATATTCAATACGATCCTTCAGTCGGCGGATAATAAAAAGATCATCATACCCAACTCAAAGATCACGGGAGATAAAATTATTGTCCACAAGAGTGCATAAATGAAAGGAAGCTGTAATGAAGACTTTGACCACAACGGTTGTGCTGGCAGTATTTATTCTTATGTCATTATGCGCAATGCCGGTTTACGCGGAAGATAATCTTTTGGATAAAATAGGCGACTGGGCCGCTACCCGGGGCAAGAAAGAACCGGAAAAGAGCCTGATGCTTGCAAAGAGAAAAGCGGAGAGGGCGGCAAAGAGACTAGAAAATGAACTGAAGAAGCAGGCGAAGAAACTGAATAAATGCGCGAGTTAGACATTCTGCAAATAAACTTTTTTATCAGGCCGGAGTTATGTACGGCTGATAGATAAAAAAATCTTATTAACAGGAAATCGCAAAGATCTATTAAAAAATCTATTATGAAAAGAGCGTTTATTATAGGTGCTTTTTGTGCCGCTATTTTCTTTCTGAGAGCAGAGGGAGAAGAAGGTAGAGGAACTCCTACGCTTTTCTTTTTTTATTCGCAGGGATGTGAAAAGTGCGCGCATATAAAGGGCAAAGTCATGCCCGGCATAGAAACGCGTTTTGCGGGATCAATTCATGTGGAATACAAGGATGTCGGAGATGTAAAGAATTATAAAGAGCTTTTTGAACTGAAAAAGACGTTCTCGGACGACAAAAAAGCTGTATTTCCGGTTCTTTTCCTTAACGGGTGGTTCATAGACGAGAGGCAGCTGAAAGAGCCCGGCCTGGAAGGGAAGACAATAGAATTCATTCAATCTGCGTTGAAGGCGGAGAAAAACGCAGGCACGGCATCAAATATCCCGCTATCAGCCAAAGAAGCCGATCCTCTTGAATATTTCAAGACTTTTACCCTGACTGCGGTAGTTTTCGCGGGATTGGCAGACGGCATCAATCCGTGTTCTTTCACAATAATGGTATTTTTTATATCTTTTCTTTCATTTCAGAGGTACGGCAGAAAAAGCATAATTATAGCCGGCCTCGCATTCATATCGGCGTCATTTATAACTTATCTTGCTATAGGATTAGGCGTATTAGGACCGTTATACGCGCTGAAAGGTTTTTCGGCTGTATCAAAAGCGCTGAACTTGGCAGCGGGATTTTTTAGTATAATAATAGGTATACTTTGCATATATGACAGTATATTATTCCTTAAGACAAGGCGGCCGGAAGATTCTATATTAAAACTGCCTGTACGGATAAAGGATAGGATACACAGAATAATAGGCGATGGATACAGGAAAGGAACACAACCCGGACCGCAGGATGCCGGACACGGAACCTTCGGCCTGTTTATAAGGTCATTATCCATAGGATTCTCGGTTTCGGTATTTGAATCAGTTTGTACAGGGCAGCTTTATCTGCCTACGATCATATACGTACTAAAGACCGCGCCCTATAAACTTACGGCGGGTGTATACCTAGTAATATATAATATAATGTTCATATTACCTTTATTGGCCATATTCGGTTTAGCTATTGCGGGTATTTCGTCGCAAGGATTTTCGGGTTTTTTCAGGAAACATTTTTTTGTGGTAAAAATACTTTTAGCTCTTATTTTCCTTTTGATCGGAGCGGGGCTTGTATTCGCAGATGATGCCCGGAACGGGCAGCAGTCCGATGCAAGCTGGAAATATAACCCGAGCCCTGAACTGAAATTGAGAGGGCTCATATCCGCCCCAAAACCTGAACGGCCCAACGACGAGTTCTATTGGAATTTCGGAAAAGTCGAAGAAGGCACGGTCCTTAAACATAAATTTTATATTAAAAACCACACAAAGACACGGTTTAAAATAGATCAGATCAACACTTCCTGCGCATGTACGGTCTCAAAAGTCAAAAAAGATACTGTGGATCCCGGAGAAAGGGTTTCTTTGGATGTACAGTTTGATACGACAGGGTATCCCGGGGAAAGGACCCGGTATACTTATGTTCATACGGATTCCGACGAGCTTGGCATAATTGTTTTCGAAATAAAAGCCGAAATATCGGGCAAAGTAGAAAAAAGTCAATAAGGAAAGGAAGTTTGTCTTTGTGCTAAAACAGAAAAGTGCTAAAATTGACAACAGTCAGTTTCCTAACAAAAAAGGATGGTCCATGAGTAGAAAAATAACAAACATAGCGGTAATCACGCTATCAATGCTGTTATTATGCGTATATCCGGCATTGGCAGCGGAAAAGTGCAATGATTATACATTTGACGGCACCCGGTCATCCGCTTACGGGGCAGAAAAGCTGAATTATCATTGGGATTTCGGAGACGGCACCACAAGCGATAAGCCTGTTGTGACTCACCACTTTGATAAAGCCGGTGAGTATACCGTGAGGCTTACAGTTACAGACCAGTCAGGACTGCCGTGCGATAGCGGGATATCAGTATCAAAAGTTAAAGTAAACACACCTCCTGTAGCGGTTTTTAACGGTCCGGATTCTATTTGCGCGGGCAGTAATGTGACTTTTGATGCCAGCGGTTCAACGACCGGTTCGGCGCAAGGACTTACGTATAAATGGAATTTCGGCGACGGTACTGCCGGCGAAGGCGTCAAAGTAAAGAAAGCTTATAATAAAGGCGGCGTTTATCGGGTAGAGCTGATAGTTGATGACGGATTGGGAACGGAATGCAGCGATGGATGCGCGTACCTGAACGTAAAAGTCAATACAGCCCCTACAGCCAATGCGGGCAGTGATATTGTAATGTCATGTCTTAAATCCGGCATACCTTACACAGTAAGTTTCAACGGTTCGGGCAGCGATGCGGACAGGGACACGCTTACTTATACATGGAATTTCGGGGACGGCGGGACAGCTACCGGAGCCAAAGTATCGCATACCTATGAAAAAGCCGGCAATTATAAAGCTACGTTGATCGTGGATGACGGTACAGGTACCGCGTGTTCGAACGCTTCGAGCACAATAAACGTATCTTTATCAAGAGGCCCTCAGGCTAATGCGGGACTTGATAAAGCAGTTTGCCTCGGCGGAACTATTGATTTTGACGGTTCCGAATCCGTGGTAGACGACAGCGGCAGCGTTACATATACATGGGATTTCGGCGACGGCGCA
>Ga0172375_10005377_pt1 | contig 18525 bp, 13 predicted proteins | sample LakKiv1m_FD_114537 | JGI IMG/M metagenome (GOLD analysis project Ga0172375, IMG submission 114537) | Freshwater microbial communities from Kabuno Bay, South-Kivu, Congo - kab_092012_11.1m | ecosystem: Environmental > Aquatic > Freshwater > Lake | place: Democratic Republic of the Congo...
GGCAGCCTCGCTCTCGCCCAACCTCTGACCGCTTTCCTGCAGTGACGCCACCTGCGCGGTTAAACCTGCGATCCGTTCGTCACGCTGATCAACTTCCATTCTGAGGCCCGCAAGGGCGGCCTCGCTCTCGCCCAACCTCTGACCGCTTTCCTGCAGTGACGCCCTTTCTTGACTCAGATCAGCAGTCAGTTTTTGAATCTCGGACCTTCGTTTGGAAAGCTCCACCGCGTCGGATGCCAACAAAGGAGCAAACGCCTGATTTGCCGTCTCGATTTCCTGGGCTATATCGTCGAAAACTTTTGGCAACTCCGCGAGGTACGGGTCTCCGTTTTGAGCGCAGGCCGCAGTGCTTGAAGCCTGGTATGCCATTTTGATCCACTTTGGAACATCGGATCTCTTTTCCAGATCGGATTGCGGGATTGTGTGATGGCGATAGCCCCAGGCAAGAAATTCGTCAACCTCTGCAGCTGAACGATGAGACATCTTGGGTAGTGAAAGATCCAGATCGGCTGACAGCTTTGTCAGGCATTGCCGCCAGTCTGCCATGAGGCCATCGTATGAAACAAAGCTCCTCTTCAAGCCTCGGGTGAATCGCTCCGCGTCCAGAACGTGCCTCAGCCAAAGGAGTAAGGATTTGGACGGTGGAAAGCCGTTTCGCTCTTTGAGCGAACCCGCCACTTCCATGGGGTTCCTAACCACGAGCAAGAAAAAGGGTTCGGCCTCGAAATCGGCCAGAATTGACATCCAGAAGGGAATGATCCTACAGATCCTCGGGTCTTTCAACACGAATAGCGGGGAATCGGCAAACTCTCTTTTCAGAACCCCCAGGGTGCGTTCCTTGAAAACTTGAGCCACCGGAGAAGTGGACCAGGATTCAGGAAAGGGGGAAAAATCGTCCCAGCAAGTCCCTGCCGACGCGAGCAATTCGTCATGAATTTTCTCAATCTCCAGCGATTCCCAAAATCCGAGAGGATTATCGTCAGCAGGCGGCATGAGGTTCTTGGGCAAATCCGCTCCGGCGAGATTCAGGACGCGGGTGATTGCTGAAGTGCCCGATCGGTGCATTCCGGCAACCAGCAGAGCTTTCTTGAGCATAAAAGACTAACCTCCCTCGACCGGTCCAATCAGGAAGATCGCACGGTCTTGGAGAATTGTCGGGAAAACGTTTCTCTCGTTCAGTTCCTCAAGTTAAAGCGGTAACCATTTGGAATCATATCTGAAGTAACTATATCCTACTAGTTCTTGCCCCCGGTTGCACACGGAATTCAACGAAGTCCCCTACCTGCCGCGTCCAAACAAGGAGAGCTCTCCGATCCTTTGTAGTCTAGTCATCGCCTCCAAATCGGAATTCAACAGCTCTTTGCCTTCTCCAAGTCGCTTCTCTCCAGACTTGAGCGTGGCTATGTCAACAACATGTAACCACCACTCCGTCGATCGGTTTTTCAACAGTGCTGCAGGGCAGTATACGCATCGTGTACCACTGGTGATCTTGGGTCTCGACTTCCACTTCTCTTGGAGCCAGTGTCTTGAGACCTACCTTTGAATCCGCGGCCAGACCCTCGTAGATCATGTTGGACCGGAAGTCTCGTGTGTCAGCCAGGAATCAAAAGCCTCCCCGTTTTCATTCTGCTCGTTCCACATGACCACCTGTAAACCAGCCGCATGTGCGGCCCAACGCATGCTCGATTCGCAGAAATACTGAAGGTGAGCGGGACAGTGGTTGTACGAATATTTCTGCCATTTTTCTATGCCTGACCCATGTGTCCATCCTGCGGGTCTACGTGGAGCCGCTACAAAAAGTGTTCCTCTAACGGACATAACATCCTTGATCTTTTTCAAGAACGTTACTGGGTCCGGCACGTGCTCGATAACGTGATTCAACGAAACTATGTCGAATGGAGCCATCTTATCAATTTCTGAGGTCTCTAGAAACCCTTCCACGACATACCTGTCAACCCATGGGCAACAGTCAGCGACCTCGCTTGTGATGTCTTGGGCCATCGTAAAACTCTTTGCATTCATTTCCTTGGCCACTCTGCTCATCCAGGCATAGCCCGCGCCGGGCTCGAGAACCCTGATGGCAGAGTGCGCTTCGATCCCGGCTCGCTCAAGCATGGCCATGAGATTCGCCTCATGGTATTTCAGGATCAATTTCACTCTTTCAGGGTCGGTGTAGGTGTCCTCGTCGAACTGAGTACTCCCAACGTAGATGCTGAGAAGATCCTCATTTGTCGCAAGCGGCGAGATGTATAGGAGACCGCAACGCAGGCATCGGACCAGGTCGTAAGTCTCTCTGCTCAGTCTATGGCCGCAAGTGTTTTGAAGGGTCCCTATCCGGCCTTCCGGCTCGCAGACACTATCGCAAACAGGGCAGTTTCTCGTCTCAGCAATCATTTCCGTGCTCCATACCGGAATTATGAGGCGGTCTTTCTGATTCTGAGGCGTTTGCCCCGGAATCGGGTCTCCGCACTGTACAACTGCCCCATAAAGGGGGGCCGCATAGAGTCCCACACGACGCGAAAGTCGCGAAACCGTCGTCATGTTGACGGAAAAACCTATTTCTTCCTGTTTCTAAGCTTACCACACCCAAAGTCCCCCAGTCAATCCAAGTATCGCCGACGTTTCACCCCGCCTGGTATCCTTGTCTCAAACAGCGTGCTCGTTTCCCGTTCACGCTCTTCTTGTGGGTTCCGCTCGCCTCACGTTGGCTTGCGGCCCATCCAGCGGCTCAATTGCGCCGGCTGTTCCGGCTTCGCCGGACATTCCCGTTTGCAAGCGCGCTAGATCTCTATCAACCATCATCCTGATAAGATCCTCAAATTGCATCCGAGGCCTCCAAGACAGTTCCTGCTTGATAAGAGTGGGGTCACCACACAGAGGAAGAGCCTCGCTCGGGCGATTCAAGGAGGCGTCAACGTGAACATAATCTTCCCACGAAAGTCCTAAGCAGCTAAAGGCTATTTCCAGGACATCCTTGACTCTGTGGAGCTTGCCGGAGGCCAGGACGTAGTCCTTGGGCTCGTCGGCGGACATCATAAGCCACATCCCCTCAATAAAGTCGCCCGCATAACTCCAGTCTCTGACGCCATATATGTTACCCATCGTCAAGGTGTCATTCGTCCCCATTTTTATTGCGGCAGCCCCCATGGTAATCTTCCTGGTAACAAAATTGCTGCCTCTCCACTCAGACTCATGATTGTACATAATCCCCGTGCACGCAAAGATCCCGAAGTGTGAACGATAATTCTGGACTAAATGCGCAGCAAAAACCTTTGACGAACCGTACGGATTGTCCGGACGGAAGGGGGTTTTCTCATCCTGTGGAGAGGATTCGGGATTATGCCCATACATCTCGCTACTACAGGCTTGGAAGAACCTACTCCTAGGGCTTTCCCTCTTCACAATACTGAGAAGTTGCCCAACAGCGAGGCCGTTGATCCTGGCCACCTCCTGCGGACACTCCCATGAGAAAGGAACGAAGCTTATGCCTGCGAAATTGTAGATGTGCTCGGGCTTCTCTTCCCTCACAATTTCGGTCAATAAGCGTTCATCACAGATACTGCCTTGCACCAGACGAATTCCGTCTTGAGCCAGATGAGCAACCGTTTCCGACGACATATCGGAAGGCAACAATACTCCCGTAACGTGATATCCCTTCTTCGTGAGAAACCAACTCATAAAATAGCCATCTTGACCGCCAATTCCCAGTATCAACGCTCGCCTGTTCTGCACTTCTCGCTCCGATTACGCTTCTCGCACATTGACGTTCTCTTGTACGTTTTGCGCCTTCTCTCCGTTATGAAGAAGCCTCTTTGGCCGAAGACATCAGCACAGTTTGGAGGTGCATCATGCCTCAGCTGAAGCGAGCAAGGGATCCTGCACCACGATTCCCAGGCCCGCATTCGCTAGCAGCATCTTTCCGCTCCACCCGAGAGGTCATTCAAACCCTGCGTTCCTGCAAAGCAACTGCCTCTCTGCCTCTCGAAGATCCGCCACAACCATCCTCCGCACAAGCTCCCGGAAACTTATGGTGGGCTGCCAACCCAAGACGTCTCTGGCCTTTGAAGCATCGCCCAGGAGCTCGTTCACCTCGGTTGGGCGAAAATAGCCCGGATCAACTGCTACCAAGACCTTCCCTGTCCCGGAATCAAGTCCCTTTTCATCCACTCCTTCCCCTTGCCACGCAACATTGATACCGACTTCCTTGAAAGCCAGCTCCACAAATTCCCGTACTGAGTGGTTCTCTCCGGAGGCAATAACAAAATCATCCGGCTGATCGTGCTGCAGTACGAGCCACATGGCCTGCACATAGTCTCGGGCATGACCCCAGTCCCTCTTGGCGCTCAAATTTCCAAGGTACAAGGTGTCCTGCATGTCCAGTTTGATGCGCGCAACAGCTCGGGTCACCTTACGGGTTACAAAGGTCTCTCCACGAACCGGAGATTCATGATTGAAAAGGATCCCGTTGGAGGCAAATAATCCGTAGGCTTCTCTGTAGTTTCTCACAATCCAGTAACCATACAACTTGGCTACTGCGTACGGACTTCTAGGATAAAAGGGGGTGGTTTCTTTCTGAGGCGTTTCCTGGACCATGCCATAGAGTTCACTCGTCGATGCCTGATAAAATCGCACCTTGCCTCCGATTCCCAGAATGCGAATAGCCTCCAGCAGTCGCAACGTGCCTAAGGCATCAGAATTTGCCGTGTACTCAGGTGCCTCAAAAGAAACCTTTACGTGACTCTGAGCAGCCAGATTATAAATTTCATCCGGCTGAAAATCTTGAATGATGCGGATCAAGTTCGTCGAATCCGTCATGTCCCCGTATTCAAGGAGCAACCTACTGCCATCTTCGTGCGGATCCTTGTAAAGATGATCTATCCGTGCGGTGTTAATCAGAGAACTGCGTCTCTTCACCCCCAACACCAAATACCCTTTCCGCAGCAGCAAATCTGCCAGGTAGGCCCCATCTTGGCCGGTTACCCCCGTAATCAAAGCTCTCTTGTCCGCCATTTTTTACTTCCCAATTTATTAAAGATTTAGACCAGTCGAGCAGCTTTCTGCCCTCCTGTCCCCTTGCTCCCGTTCACCGACACCATCCTCCCCGGATGCGCTTGGACCGATTCTGGTCCCTGGTACTTCCCCGAACTATGAGGCACTCACCCGGCACTGATTGCATTCTCCACAACCGAGGGGTTCTCGTATGATCTCCCGAAGCGCGACAAATCCTCAACCGCCTCGCCGTCCCCCGGGAGGTTCAACCCTGCCCCAGAGCTCCCAAGAGGGTTGATGAACCTAACCGACCGTCTTGATAGGGGTTTCGGCAAAGCCAGCCACAAAAAAGGCCACCCTGCCACGGAACCAGGACGTCTTTCCGAAAAACGGCCCGGCAGCGGAGTCTCTGCACGCGACCATCACGACCAAACTTCCGTACGTCTGCACGACTTCACTGTGCAACAAATGTGTGCGCCCCCTTTAAAATCGCAAGTTCTTCCTGAGCTTGGCCGATATCTGCGGCGGGCGACGCACATTGATGGCACATTCACCTGTTTTGGTCAAGTTTTTTTCGGGTCGTGCGCTCCAAGCCCATCCGGTGGTCAACGGAACCCGCAAGTCAATTGGGCACGGAAGGTTTATAGCGAGTGCCAAAATAAGTGTCCGTCTTCCCTCGAAGAGAACGGCTGCCTCTCAAATCAGCGCTTGGACAGGTATCAGTCTCAATGGAGCGGGTGCCACTGGTGAGCCGGTGTAGGAGGCAAAAGGACAAGAATTTTGGCAGCCGGTTTAAAGAACGCCCAAGTCCTTTCCCGCCTGATATACGTGCCGAGGCAGACCCCTCTCCTGCCGTTTCGATGTCCAAACAGCGAGCCTCTCGTTTCGACCCAGGCAGTTCCGCACGCTGAACCATTGTCCCGACGAGTCGCAAGAATCCAGTCAAGCCCCTACTGAGGCATGAGAGTTCTCTTAGCGTACTAATTGGTGAAATCCGGCGGGAATCGCGCGGCTCTACCTGCCGGCTCGGTTTGCCGGCCCAATCCGGTCACAGAATCCGCAGCGGGAGAAGGGGACGAAGTGCCGGACGGACGGGAGGCCCTCAGAAGAGGTGAAGGAGTATCGAGGCCGTACAATCGAGGGCCGCCTCCGTTGCGGTAAGCTCGGATCTCCTCATAATCCGCCATCGCCTGATTCAGATTGTCCAGCAGGCTGTTATAAGCGCTCTGAAGCCTGTCGTGGCGCTGGTTGAGGCGCTCGATGACCTGTTTGAGCTGTTCGTGCTCTTTCTTGAGCTTTATGTAATCCACTCTCAAATCATGGACTGTCTGGTGGAATTGAGTCACATTCATGGATTGACTTGCAGAAGTGTCCCTTCCGGCCCCTCGAGGTTCCGCCTCTCTGATGGCCCGTACGGGGCGCTGAATGGTTTCAACGGCCTGCTGTGCCTGGCTTCCTGATTTGCGACCTTCGGGTACGGCTCTCTCGGGACTGGTTCTCTGAATGGCCTGGAGCATCTCGTCCTCTATGCTCGGCAGCTTCGGCCCGGCCTTCCCGGGAACTGCGCCTTCCGTCACTTGGGAAATCGCTCCTGGGGCGTCTTGAGAACTTGCCGTCCCGGTCGTGCTGAGAGTCACAAGTATTATCGCAGCTACTAGTCCGTGCAACATTCCCAAGTCCCACAAACAGTTCGGCCTGCCCAATCGCATCCATGTCGTCATTTCCTTGGGCCTTCCTTAAATTTATCGTAGGGTTGTGCCGATTCCGGATCAAGTGAGCCGCGCCGTCCTACGGCTCCAGGACTCCGTTTTCGCCGCACCCCTGTCAAGCGTTTGCCGGAACACCAGACCGGTAAATCAGTCCGGGCGGTCTTGGAACCTTCAAACGGGTGCTAACAATTTATAATTATACAACCTTTTAGTGACTTTTTAAAGCTGTTTCACAGAGAAAGAGGCACGTCATCCCCAGCTAGATAATTCCAGCTCTGGACCGGTTTTTTGTCAGAATTTCGTCAGATCCGCGATGATAATTGATAGTAGGCGGAGTTCGCCGAGTACGGTCTCAGAAAGCGAGTCCGGGTTTCGTCGGGGCTTCCAACCGGCACCATCTCCTGCGGCACGTTTAGGCTCCCGGCCGCTATTCCGAGCGCCTGCGTCGAGATCGGCAGAATCCACTTTACTGGTTAAGTGAACTGGATTATCATGAAATGGGAATCCAGGTCAGGGTGTGACGTTACCGGCAAGAAGAAACCAAGGGCGACTCGCGAATGCCTTGGGGGGACCCCATGGAACTTAAGACCACAAAAGGCGTCAGAGTGGATCAGATGGGTCGCGCAGACGACGTTTGGATTGGATGGAGGCGGGGCTTGGTTCCAGCGCTAGTCGGAATTATCGTCGTGTTTTCAGTATTGTGTGCGCCGTTGGACTGCTCGGGAGAAAAGCCCTACGCTGCCACGGGGAACTTTTTGGTTCCAAAGGACGCACAGATCGGAGATTTGTACGCGGTAGTGGTGGGCGTCTCCAAGCACGATAATCCAAACATTGCAGTACTGCAAAGCGCCGCCAAGGACGCCAAAGACTTCGCAAAATTCCTGGAAACGCAGAAGCCTTTTTTCCGGAATCTGCATTTGAAAGTACTGGTTAACGAAAAGGCAACCAGAACCGCCATCGAAGAGTGCCTGCTTTACGATCTCAAGAACGCCGGCAAGAACGACGCTGTGGTTCTTTTTTTCAGCGGCCACGGAGCCATAGATCCAATTAGAGCCGGCGAATTCTACTTCGTCAGTTACGACGCCAACCCAAACCGTCTCGGGGCCACGGCTGTGCTTATGAGCTTCCAGCGGATCATACAGACGCTGGATGCGCGCCAGGTACTCGTGGTTTCGGATACTTGCCACGCTGCCGCCTTTACCGCCATGAGGACCAAGGCAATAGCCGATTCTCTCCAGACCTTCATGTCCGAGTTCAGACAGTCCTCGGGCCACGTGATAATGTCCTCCAGCCGTCCGGAAGAATACTCCCTGGACGCTCCTGATCTGAACAATGGCGTGTTCACTTATTTTCTCCTCGAAGGCCTGAGTGGACAAGCGGACAAGGACGGCGACGGGGTAGTGGGCGTCAAGGAAGCCTACGATTACGCTTACGAACACACCAAGAACCTAACCAAGGGCGCGCAGCACCCAATGTTTGAGGGGCGCTTTGACGGAAAATTCCCGGTTGCTTTCCTCAGGAGAGAAGGCCCTAAGCTGGATCTCTTCATAGACCCACCTCTGGCGGAGGTCCACATTAGAGACAAAACCGGTTTCAAGCTTCTTAAGAAGACCGGGCCGGACGGCAAGCTGAGCCTCACGGACATGCCTATAGGACAGCCTGTCATCCTGATGCTCAAGAAGCCTGGATATCAAGAAAAAATCCTCGACCCCATTGTGCTTTCCAGGGACAATCTGCATGTGAAACTGCCGCCTATCCGGCTCGAACAGGCAATTGCATATCTCGTATTCAGGACTAACGTTCCTCAGGTAAAGGTTACCGTCAACGGAAAAGAATTGGGAGAAACGGGAGAAGACAACCTGATCCTGCTGGACAATCTCCAGGTGGATATTCCCCACGAAATTCAGTTGCACAAGGAAGGCTACCACGACAAAAAGATCACTCTGACCATTCCCGCGGCGTACGAAGGCAAGATGTACCGGTGCCAGGAAAGCCTGATCGCTTCAAAGAAGCCCGAGTCCAAGGGCGTTGAGGTGTCGGTGACGAGTCAGCCCGTCGGGGTCGAGGTCTATGCTGGAGACGACAGAACCCCGCTAGGTGTGACTGACGCCGACGGGAACCTCACGGCAAAACTCAAGGGCCCGGGCAAAGTGGTACTCAGCTTCCGCAAACCGGGCTACGTGGCCTTCCGCAAACCGGTCAACCTGCCCGAAGAAGGCACAGTGCAGGTCGGGCCGGTGGTCCTGGAACGTATACTCACAAGGCTGGACATGTCGGTGGATCAGCCGTCGGCCAAGGTGTTCGTCAAACACGACGACGCCGATAAGTCCAGGCCGGGAGAATATGAATTCGCTGGAGACACGGATCTCACAGGCCGGCTTACCGTGCGGAATCTTCCGCTGGGCGCCCAGGTGACGGTGAAGATCCAAAAGAAGGGATGGAAAGAGAAAATAGCGGGTCCTTTCGTACTCACCGACGAGAAGCCCGAACTTACACCCCCGCAGATCAAACTCCAGGCCGCGGTCGCGGCACTGGAACTGAGGACCGATCCGCCAGAGGCCAGAGTCAAGATTGACGGTGTTGAAGCAGGCCGGAGCGACACAGAAGGGAGTCTGTTGGTCAAGAAACTCCAGGTAGGGGTTCCCCACGCTCTGGAATTCTTCAAGGACGGTTACCAAGGCACTGCAGTCGTGATTTCCATCCCGGCGGAGTACCAGGACAAGATATACAGGGAAGACAAGACACTGAAGCTGGCCAAAGCAGGAGTTCAGCCGAGTGCCATCCAGTTGCTGGTTGCCACGGACCCTCCTGGAGTCTCGGTATTTGTCGGTCAAAAATCGAAGCCTGAGGGAGTGACAGATCCGTCCGGGAGGCTCGCCGTAGATTTCAAGGCTCCTGCCAAGGTGGCCCTGAGATTCGAGAAGACTAATTACGAGAGCAGGACAGTGGAATACGACGTGAACGCCTCCACGGCCGGGACCTTTCCCAAGGTTGCGCTGAAGCGCACCCATGCGGACCTGCTGGTGACGACCAAACCCGGCGAGGCCGGCGTGCTCGTAGATGGGGAGTACAAGGGGGACACGGACGCCAATGGAGAGCTCCAGGTAAAGGGAGTCCCCGTCGAGCGGCCCCTGAAGGTCACTCTCAAGAAATACGGGTTCGCCCAGGAGGAAAGACAGCTTGAGCTGGCGGCTGTGGCCACCCACAGGATGGACCCGGTCATGATGACCAGGCTGGTCACGAAACTGGAAATCGCGGCCAATCCACCTGTTGCAGACATTCTGTTGAAAACCGGGGCCGACTACCAGAGTGCCGGAAAGACTGATAACGCAGGCTGCGCAGTCTTCCACGACCTGCCCATGGGCAAGGATGTATACGTGAAGTTGAGGAAAGCAGGCTGGCGAGAAAAGATTGTCGGCCCGGTGGTCATGACGCCGGAGAAGCCTGGCCTGAACCTGGCAAACCTCAATCTGGAACCTGCACTGGCCTCAGTGAGATTCAGGACCGAACCGGGAGGGATAAAGGTCCGCCTGAATGGTAAAGACACCCGGGAGGTTGTCAGCGGATCTTCGGTCAGCCTGCGGGACGTTCAGGTCGGGATACCGCTCGATCTCGAACTGACCAAAGAAGGGTATCAGACTAAGGTGATGTGTATTGAGATACCGACGGAATACGAGGGGAGGCCCTTCAGGCTGGACGACGTGAAGATGGAGCGGATCCTCGCAAGAGTTCACATCAAGACCAACGTGCCGGCAGCCACGGTAAAAGTGGACGGACGGGAAGTGGATACCACGAAAGCTGATGGCAGCGTTACTCTCGAGAAGATCGCCGTGGGAGTACCGCACAGCGTCCAGTTGATCAAAGACGGCTACCGAAGTCAGGCGTTGTCGGTGACGGTCCCAGTGGAGTTGGGCGAAGACCTGTTCAGAATGAGGGACGCTATTACGCTGGAGAAAGAGGTGGCGCCTGCTCAGGCGCCTGCTCCGGCCGTAGCCACGACCAAGAAATCCCCGCCTGAAGATTCGGAGAGCTACAGACCACCACCGAAACGAAGGCCGGTGGAAGAAAAGTCTGAAAGTGAACCCGAAACACAGTTGATAACACCACGCAAACCAGGCTTCCCTTCTGATTTCAGGTAATCGCTTATCGGACATTATTCCCAACAGTCGCCGCAAAGGCAGCTGTTGGGCTTCCATTATTTTTGACCGGTCATACCGCAGCGGCACTCGCGAAAGCTGTGCCCTACGATGCGGCCTCCTTTCTCCACCATTTCGATGGTTTCTTGGCGTTCTCCCACGATTAGGCAATTGAAGCAGTAAACTGTCTCATCGCCAATCACACAGACCCTCGCGGGTTTTTGGGGGATTCTCCGGAGCAACGGAGTTTGGCCCGTTTCCTGTGTCCGGAGCAGGGTCCTAATTTCTTTCAGCATTCTGCTGCAAGGCATGGGAGGCCCCACCGACACAGGAGCCGCCGCCTCTGGAGCCGGATCTTTCGGCCGATCCTCTTCTGCGGTCATAGGTGGAGAGGTCGCGGGAGGGCTGACAGGAGCCGGGACGGTTTCAGGGGGCTCCTGCGCTTTTGTTTCAGCCACGACCGGCTTTACGGGACCGGGCTCCGTCGCGGGCGGTGCAGATTCCCTTTGAGGTTCGGCAGATTGCGCGGGCTGTAAACCGGCAGGGGTCTCAACGCCAGGTCCCGGAGAGACCTCGGGGTCCTTCTTGACCCAAAAGTGAACCGCTTCGCCCTCCTTTGAGCCGCTTTCGACGATGGGGGTGTGGCCGTAAACCCAGGGAGGCTTCGGATCGGCAAGAGCCCACAGTCCGACCTTGCCTTCCCTAGCCTTGTCTTCCAGGTACTTGTAGCCCCTCTCAAAGGGGACAAACGGCTTGTACCACCACGCCATGCCTTTCCTCAGCAGCTCCTCGTTCAAGGATTCCCCGTCTATGGTCACCAGAGCGTAGACCCTTTCGTATTTTTGCGGACTCGGATCCCAACTCAAATCGTCTTGGCCTCTGATCTTGGGAAAGTACCAACGGCCTTCATATCTGGCGGGAACCGGGCGCACACGAACGGTCTTACCGAGAGTCCTCTGCATCATGTACTCTTGGGCCTCTTTCCCGAATGGCTGTCCTCCTTCCAGTGCCGGGCTGTCTATACCGTAAAGACGAACATTGACAGCGACGTCCCGTTTTGTAACGACCGTAATCTCGTCCGGCCTTATCACCCTTGTAACCGTGCCCGACCACGGGGTAAAGTTGTCGGGATATATCAACGCAAGTACTGCAAGAAACGTCCATCGTAGGACATCCATAACATAACCAAGCAAAAGGTCCGTCATTCCTGAAACCTCATTGAAGATCTTTCGAAAAAAGCTTCGCGTACGGCGGATCGTAATTGAGCTCTATGACGCTTTCGCCGGAATTGAGAGGAATGCCTTGAAAACAATGGTCCACCGGAAAGATCCTTGCGGGCTGATTGTTTACCGTGGCCTTCCAAAACGGGCTAAAATTGTTGGTGGCTATTAGTATGCAATCCGAGCCGCAAACCGCTCGCAGATGTATCCGGTCGGGGCGATAAGCGAGTATCTTGACATCTGCACGGCTCGTGTCTTGATGCAGAATGCCGAGAGGGACCTCGTCGCTCCGCAGCAAAAAAGCCGTGCTCCGCAGGTCGGAAATGCCCGCCGTCCCGAGAGCCCGGAGCAGTTCGCTCGTTTCATCGAAAAAGCGAACTCCCGTCACCATAAAGAATCGCGGTAATGCCAAACGATTTTCATAAACATACAGATCCGGTACACGTTGCGATCCCCGAAGATAATCGAGCACTCTTTTTGCTGCGGGCTCTCTCGATCTTCCGAGCACTGCTCCGGAAACGCCGGAGGAAATCAAAGCGAGGTCCTCGTCTCTCAGCGGCGACGCGGATATTATATACTTGACGTTGGCCAGAGCCAGCAGATTCAAATTGTACCACTCCCGGAACTGCCACCCCGAAGATCCGGTCGGACGTCCAGCTGCCGAGCCTCCGCCGAAGGAAGGCGAAAAAAGGTAAACACGGCTGCCCCAGTTGTGGAAGTAGTCCCTAAACCACTGATCCGTACTAACCAGAGGGGCGATGATCTGTTCCCAGTACGCCTGATACCGCGACGAATACACGTTTATGTATCCATCTGCGGTCTCGAACCCGTACACCCAGGCAAGTGAAGGATGTTGAGCGCCGGCGGCCACCGTTGCCACTCGAAAAGGAAGAAGCCCCTCTGTTTCTTTTGCCAGCATCGCCAGTTGGGGATTCCTGTACAAGGAGACAAAATTGTGGCCGTGGCCCGCTAGGTACAAGATTCGTGCGTTGACCACACAGGATTGCGCAAGAACCAGCAAGATGGGGATCAACGCAAAGCATGACCTTGTAACCGATGCTCTGCGATGTGAAACGGAACTCTCGAAGCCCAGGATTTTCTCGGGATGTAAAGACAAGCCCAAGCCGCCAGCCACCGCGAACAGAAAAGGGGCCAGCAGATAAATGCGGTCGAAGTTGACCGCTCTGAGGAATCCCAGGTGCTCCACGGCCACGACCTTTATAAGGCCATAGAGGGGCTGAAATGCTATGCACGCCGCCGCGGCCGCCAGGACCGTTACAAGGGACCTGGAGCGCCCCCGGGAGACAAGAAGTCCGGCGAGACCCAACGCCAAAGGCACTCCATTGTCCGAGGCCAACCGAAGCCCGAACAGCAGCTTCTCATAAACGTAGGTTACAAGGCTCTGATTGGTTAGGTCTCCGGCTACGGCCAGAACGTTCCAGTGCGCTCGGTGCGAGAGACCCACATTGGAGAACAGGGCCGCAAGAAAGGGCAGAGAAGCGACCACCCAGGCGGCTGCGAACACAGCGGGAATCAAGAAGTCTCGCCCGGTCGGCTTGCCCGGCACCACAAGCCGCCAGAAAAAGAACATGGGCAGAAGGTATATTGCGTTCACCATCCAGGCCGTGAGTGAAAAAATGATCCCCAGTCCCGCGGAACACCAATAGGATGAGATTCTGCGGCAGTCCAGGCGAGACAAACACCAAAGGAAAAAGGGCAAACCCGCCTCGCACAGGAAGCCATTGTCAAGGGTAAATCCCGCCCAATGGCCGTTGATCTCAGGTTGAAAATAAAGCGAGTAAACCAGTCCTGAATAAAGGGAGGCCCAGCCGGGAAGACTCAGACTCTCCCGGAGGAGGCGAAACGTGAAATATCCTGCAAGGAAGCGCTGCAGAAAAGTCATAAGGCCGTAGGCCAGCCACTGGGGCAGAATCGCAAGAAGAATCACGTCGGGCTGGAAGGGCCATACCAGCATGGTCAGACTGTCTATTCCCAGCAGCTTCTGTGGATCCCAATATCCCCACTGATCGTTCATCAATTTGGCTGCAAGGGCAATTCTGTAAGGTAGATTCCCATCGCCGGTATCGTGCACCACGACGAAGGAACGAGGGCCCAGTCCGAAATACCAAAACGTCAACCAGACCGACCAGAAAAAGAATATGGCAGCCCCGTGCCGTTCCACAAGCAGTGAAACACGATCCAATCGGCCTTCAATATTCATCGGCCCTAGGTTCCTGTGCTGACAAGCATTTGCCTGAGACATACAAAGGCTTCCGCGAATTGCCGATTGACGAATCCTCCACGGTAACGGCTCAAGGACAGGACCGACTCGACGGACCGCTCGTGGGGATACGACATCAGTTGCGATGCGAAAGTCTTTACAGCTTTGAGCTTCAGTTCAATGGTATCGGTAATGTCGGAAAACGTGTTGGGAGTGAACGCGGGGGCAAGGCCCGGAGAATTCCAGTTGGTGGATGACAGGCACTCGTAAGCGTATATCGCGTTCAACTCAGCCAATCCCGGCGGCCTCGCAGCGACCATGGAGCACGCGTGCACTATCTGGTGATCCCTGTTTATATCTCCGAGGAAAGGCATGAACAAGATGTTGGGTTGAATCTTACGGAAGAATTTCAGCAGAGTGTCGTTGATGCTGTACTGTGGCAGCGTGTCCAGCTTGATAGCAGGCAAATCAGCGAAATGAGTTTCCGAGACCCCAAGCAATCTGTGAGCCTCCAGTGCTTCCTTGCGCCCCTGTTCGATCAAAGCCTGGTCAAACAGCTCGTCGCCTTTAGTGACAATCAGGACGTGGACCTCGTGTCCCGCACTGGTGTAAAGCGGGATGGTTCCGCCACAGCCGAACACCTCGTCGTCGGGATGTGCGGCCACAACCAGGATTCGCATTGGATTTCACCTCAATATACGTCGTTATCGCCGAGAACCAGCCACGGGCTCGAAATCTTCGGAAGTCCTCTTTGGTCCGTCGTTCGCAGGATCACTGGCGAACGTTGACTGGAAGCCTCGAATCCCCGCCTGGCGAACAGGCCGGAATACGGACACGCAGGGTTGAGCCATAGATTCAAGAGGTCCCTGCCCAAGGAAAAGTTCTCAGCGCAGGAGATCAGGCTGTCCGCCGCTTCTTCGGTGACGGCGAGAAAGTCCAGGATGTGAGTCTTTCGGACGGCTCCGTCATCGTATTTCTTCAGGACTATGAATCCGTCAACCTTTTCTCGACCGACCTCGAAACACTGGTAATTTACGTCCGGTCTGGCCAGGTAACGCCAATTGAGTACTTGACGGTCCTTCAGATTGAGGAGATCGAACCGAGATTCCGCCAACCTGTAAAGTTCATCGTGACGCTCGTCGAATACCTCGATGGGGGTTGCGTTGGAGAAGCAGGGACGGAAGCTGGTTTTTTCGTGAAACTCCAACTCCAAGGGTACGCTCCACCCCGCCTTGAGGTGAAGCGGAAGGGCAGCTGGATTTGGAAAGCCGATGCCGTGGGATATCCCCAGTCGTTGTTCGCCCTCCATAAGAAGAGAGCTGATCTTTGTAAAAAGTCCCAGCCCTCGGAAATCCGGGTGAGTTGCTCCACCTGTGGCAAGGCTGGCGGTCAGCGTCCGATCTCCGACCCGATAGCGAAAAGGCAACATGGCTATAATGCAGGCAATCCTGTGGGTGGACTTCTCTTCGGCCATATATATCCGGTTTCGGGAATGAGGGTAATTCAGGTTGAACCACTGGAAGTCTTCCCAGGTGAAATCCCGGCCGAACGCAGCTTTCCGGAAATCATGGATCGCCGGGCCCTCGCGTTCAGGGTCGGCTATCCGGAATACGAATCTCTCTGTCTCGCGGATGACGCCTTCCATACTCATGGGCTTGCTTCCGATCTTAGAGTGAGCGCTGTCGGGCAAGAATGTCGGCGAAACTGCTTGCCCCAAACACTGTGTATTCGCCTACTCGGTTCCGGCTCCGCCGGTAGTCCCCGTGAATCTGGAAGAGGTGGCACTGCCGGCTTCATTGACTCCGGCCCCGCTCAGGACAACTGGAATAGCCATCAGAAGGATTTTGAGATCGAGTAACAGGGTCCAGTTGTTAACGTAATAGAGATCCAGTTCGAATTTCTTCTCCCAAGTGTTCGCATTGCGACCTCTCACGCCGGCCCAGCTTATCATTCCTGCGGGAACCTCGTGCCGCCGCGCCTGTTGGGGCGTATAGAGGCTCATATATTCTACCGGCAACGGCCTGGGGCCAACGAGACTCATGTCTCCTTTGAGCACGTTCCACAATTGGGGAAGCTCATCTACGCTCGTCTTTCGCAGCAAGGCTCCGAATCTGGTCAGGCGGTCTGCGTCGTCCAACAGACGCCCCTCGGCATCCCGTTGGTCGGTCATTGTCCTGAATTTTACTATGTTGAAACGGTGCCCCAGGTATCCGGCGCGTTCCTGCCGAAAAAATACGGGCCGTCCTATAGATAGAAATATGGCTCCTGCAGCGGCGCCCATCAATGGAGACAGTAGCGTCAGCGCTGCCAGTGACACCCCGATATCAATTAGACGCTTCATTCGCCGAACAAGCGGAATCGTCAACATCAGCCACCATGCCTGACGGACTGAGGCGGATTTTCTCCCAAAAGCTCCAAATATTCCCTGTAGAGCGCTTGCCAGATCCGTTCCTGATCGAATTCCCTGACAACTCGATCTCTGCCTGCCTGCCCGTGCCGGCGCCGGAGAACAGGATCGTCGAGATAAGCTTTTATGGCTCCGGCGAGGGCTCCAGAGTCCCGCGGCGGAATTAACATGCCTGTGACTCCGTGCACAACCGCATCCACACATCCAGTCACCGTGGTCGCGACGACAGGCAATCTCATGGCCGCGGCCTCCAGAGGCACGTTGGGAAACCCTTCTCGATAAGTGGGCAGAACTGCAACATCCATCATTCCATAGTAAGCGGGCATGTCATGATTCGCAACGTACCCCGTGCACCTGACTCTCGGATCAGCCTGCAATTCCTGCACGATCTCGCTTGGGACAGGGTCCTGCAGCTCCTCGGGGCCGATGACGAGAAGGTACACTCCATCGTACAGCTCGCGCAGGGATCGCCATGCGGACGCGAGTTCAATGATCCCTTTGTCTCTTACCACTCTCCCCACGAATCCGATGACCCGCGACCCCTCGGGGATGCCCAGTCTCACCCGAGTATCTCTTAAACGCTCTTCGGAGACATGTGCCCTGTTGAAGCGGTTTTGAGCGTCAACACCCTTGCTGCTGCCACTCTCGAGAACTCGTACGAGTTCGGGGCCGCACAACCCTTGAGAAATCATCCCGTCGGCCACGGACCGGCTCACGGCGTAGACTCTGGTAGCGCAGCGGCATATTGTTCTTTCGATGGCCCTGAATGCCGGTAACAGAGGTCCCTCGCCGAGTTCTGTAATTAAGCCCCGGACTGTGTATATCCTGACCGGAACCGAAGCCATGCAGGCCGCAAGCATGGACAGAAGGCCGGCCTTTGCAGTGGAAGCATGGACAATGTTCGGACGAACAGCTCGAAATAGCCGCCACAGCCTTACAAGTGCGAGAATGTCTCTGATCGGCGAGATCTTCCTGGGCATTGGGATTGCTTGAACGGGTATCCCACAGCGAGCCTGCACCTCAAGCAGTTCCGGCCCCGGCGACGACACCGCCGACACGTCTAATCCTTTCCCGACCATATAGGCCATTTGGTCGCCCAGAAAAAGATTCAGGGTCATGGGAATCGTTGTTAGGTAGACGATCTTGGTCTTAGACACCGGTTTTTCCTGAGGGACAGAAGCGGGACTGTTCACTTTTCCACATCTATATCCGTTGCCAAAGGTTTTGACCGATTTGGTGTTCAAGGAACACGCACGTCGAAGGATGCTTTGGTGGAGCAGGCATCCTGCCTGCTCATAAGTGGCGGGCAAGATGCCCGTCCCACCAGAACACAAGGACTATCGGACATCTTTTTTCGCAATCACCATAATTAGTGTCGAACCGACCGGCCGTCATCAGTCTGAGACGAGTTGGGCTTCACGGCTAAATTCCCTCAGCCACAGTTCCAGCACCAGCAATGCATATACAATGTAGCTCCAGTTTCTATCACGCATGGTCCTCCCGCTCAAAACCCCATCAATAAATCCGCCGTCAAGATAGGATCTTATTGATGCGGAGGCCGGGACTACCGTATCATTCAGGATTTCCCGGAGGTCCTTTTCCAGCCAGGCCTTCAACGGCACTTCGAACCCTCGCTTGGGGCCTGAAACAACCCTTTCGGGCAACAGCCCGCGGTACGCATCCCTAAGAACGGCCTTGGTTTTCAGACCGCGCAATCGGCACCGATCCGGAATTGAAGCGGCAAACTCGGCCAGGACATGATCGAGAAAAGGGGACCGGGCCTCCACTGAGGAAGCCATACTTGCCATATCCATCTTGACCAGAAGGTCACTCAGCAAGTTGA
>Ga0172375_10005378_pt1 | contig 18518 bp, 16 predicted proteins | sample LakKiv1m_FD_114537 | JGI IMG/M metagenome (GOLD analysis project Ga0172375, IMG submission 114537) | Freshwater microbial communities from Kabuno Bay, South-Kivu, Congo - kab_092012_11.1m | ecosystem: Environmental > Aquatic > Freshwater > Lake | place: Democratic Republic of the Congo...
AAATATGGTCTTTCAGGAATTTTTTATTACAATTGGCTTTTACCGCTTACTCCAGAAGTCCTGGTCTGCGTTTTCTTGTCCTTTCCATAGATTGTTCAAACCGCCACTTTGCAATCTCCTTGTCATTCCCTGATAGCAATATCTCCGGTACTTTAAACCCGCGAAAATCAGCAGGTCGGGTATATACCGGAGGAGATAAAAGACGGTCCTGGTATGAATCGGTCAGAGCTGATGTTTCATCGTTTAATACTCCCGGGATCAGCCTGACTATAGTGTCGGTAAGCACAACTGCTGCCATCTCACCACCCGAAAGCACATAATCGCCGATGGAGATCTCACGGGTGATAAAATGCTCACGAATACGCTCGTCAATGCCTTTATAATGACCGCAAATTAACATGAGATTTTTCATTATTGATAACCGGTTTGCTAATGGCTGATCCAATAAATCCCCATCAGGGCTTAAATAGATAATTTCATCATAATCGCGTCCGGGTTTAAGTTCCTCAATACATTTGACGATTGGTTCAACCATCATGACCATACCTGCTCCCCCTCCATAGGGATAATCATCCACTGTCCGGTGTTTATCGGAAGTCCATCTCCGGATATCATGAAGTGTAATGGTTACCAAACCTTTATCCAAGGCTCTTTTTAGAATGGAAAATTGAAATGGACCTTCAAACATATCCGGAAACAATGTCAGAATATCGATATGCATAGTTTAGATCGTTAAAAAGAGACCATCATAAGCAAGCTGGATAAAATCCGGCAACTTCCGATTTACCTCTTCGTGTAATCCTACAAAATGACTTAAGTGTGTCAGATAAGCATTCTCAGGATTCAGCTCCTCAAGTATGGTAACGGCATCGCTGACTGAAAAGTGGGAAACATGTTTTGAATTCCGCAATGCATTCAATACAATAACACGGCTTCCCCTCACTTTACAGAGTTCTGTCTCTGTTATAAAACTCGCATCCGTTATATAGGTGAAATCTCCTATCCTGAACCCCGTTACCGGGAGCTTTTCATGGAGCGCCTGTATCGGGATGAATTCCACTCCGTTTATTAAGAAAGGTTCTTCACCGATGTAATGAATATTTACCTGTGGAGCTCCAAAATATCTTCCTTCTGAGAAAACATAAGAGAAGTCGGATTGAATTGAATCTATAACCCGTTTCGTCCCATAAATATCGACCTTTTTATTTAAAACGTAATTGAAGGCCCTGATGTCATCAAGGCCGGCGATATGATCCCGGTGTTCGTGTGTCAGAAGAATGGCATCAAGATTCATTACATTTTCACGCAGCATCTGGATTCTGAAATCCGGTCCACAGTCAATAACGAACGTATAGCCATATGTTTCGATCATGATGGAAGTACGTAAACGTTTATCATGTGGATCGGGCGAAAGGCAAACGGGACAATCGCAGGTAATCACAGGCACGCCGATTGAAGTACCTGTGCCAAGGAAAGTAATATTAATCCGGTTATCCTCCCGTGATTGCATTAAAAATTGAGTTCCTCGATCTCCTTCTTGTCGAGAATTAGCTGTTTTTGAAGATCTTCTGTGTTTCGGAAAATACGTTCTTCCCGCATCCTCTTGTGAAACAATAGTGTAACAATCCCTCCTTCCAAATTACCAAACTGTTTAAATAAATGTACTTCTACCAGAGTATCTATGGGTTTTTGTAAATTTTTCCGGATGAAGCACATAGCACGCGAAAAATTTTCTTCCCGAACGACGGTTACAGCATAAACCCCATTAGGTGGAACAAGCTTACAGTCTTCTTCAATCTTTATAGTATAACATGGGAAACCAATTTCCTCAAGATCGGGATTGCTTTTTTGAGCCGGCCCCATAATAATATATTGATGATCAAGGTATGCATTGGCTTTTTGAATATTCCCTTCGTGCAATGCTTTCCTGATTTTGGCGGCGCTTACCGATTCATTCTGGATGTCCTGCTCCGGAATTTCTTCAACGTCAAAACCCCAGTTAACGCCCAACTTTCGCAGGCTGTCATGATCACCTTCACGGTTATAACCGAAATGGTGGTTATGACCTATGACAATCTTCCGGGCGTGAAGCTTGTTTAGCAGAATATTTTTGACAAAGTCAAAAGAAGTAATTTTAGAAAATTCCAAAGTAAATTCGATAACAATTAAATTATCGAGTCCTGCTTTCTCCAGCAGGGCAATTTTTTCACGTTGTGAATTGATAAGGAGAAGATCTTTCCCGTTACTTTCCGGGTAAAGGACTTTACGCGGATGCGGATGAAAGGTAATGACGACAGTCTCCCCGCCGGTTTCAACTGCAAGCTTTTTCAGTCGTTGAAGGATGACCTTATGTCCGATGTGAACACCATCAAAGGATCCTGTAGTGACAACCGCATTCCGGATATCACCGATCTCAGTAAAACCATAAATAATTCTCACTTGTTATTTTCTTCTATTTAAATCTTTCGTCGTTTTTCTTAGCGAAAAACGCAACCTTTTCGAGGGAAGTGATCATATCGTACTCTTCAAGATAAACGTATGGTGGGACATTTAAGGGCTTTGGAGTATAGTTTAGAATACCTTTAATTCCTGCAATAACCAATGATTCGGCAATTTCCGGCGCCTGCTCCGAAGGTACGGTTATGATTCCGATGGAAATATTGTTTTGTTTGATTATTTCAGACATCTGATTTATGTGGTAACAAGGAACGCCATCAAAGACCCTGCTGATCTTCTCGGGATTGATGTCAAAAGCGGCAATGATCGCCAATTTTGATCTTTTGCCTTTAAAGTAGCTGATAAATGCTTTGCCAAGATTTCCAAGTCCGATCACAGCAACCCGTTGACCTTTTTCCGAATCAATAATCCTTCCGATAAGTTCTATCAATTCTTTAATATCATAACCTTTCCTTAGATTCCCGGAATAACCGATCAACATCAGATCACGGCGAACCTGAACCGGCGTAATATGTAACATTTGAGCAATCTCATGAGAAAACACATGTGTCTTATCCTTTGAAAGGATCAGTAATAAAGTGCGACGGTATTGGCTCAACCGCTCAACCGTTTTGTGTGGAAGGTTCTTTATGAACATGGCGTTTCAATTGGTAATTTAAAAATAAATGGACTTGAAAATTATAACTTATAACCAAATTTAAACTAAAATCGGTTATAAAAATACCAAATATTAACTTTTGAATCTAAACTATATCTATATAAATACTTTTTTTAATTTATACCAATGGTTCAAAATAATTGCCGGTTTAAAAATTCATATCTTTAACTTGTTTTTTTCCATAAATGGATCTGTTGCACAACACGTTTAATTTCAAAGAAATAGCCGCCCGCACACAGATACTGTTTCTGTTTTTAATGCTTGTCGCCGGCTTTCTGGGATGCAGAGATTATGGAATCTCCTGGGATGAAAATACTCAAAGGAACTCGGGAATAGTATTTTTTAACCATTTCCAGCAGAAGTTAAATATTCATTTGATTTCAATTCCGGCTACCGTACCAAACCTGAAAGATTACCAGGATAAAGAATTTGGAGCGGTCTTCGAGGTTTTTATTTTTGGTCTTGAACGATTGTTTGGATTCAGTGATTACAAAAATGTTTTCCTTTTCCGTCACTTCGTAAATTTTGTTTTTTTCTGGTTTGGGATAATCGTATTTTCATCAATCATAAGGAAAAGGTTTACAAATGATTACTTTCCGATAATCGGCTGCCTTATTTTATTCCTGCATCCAAGGATCTTTGCCGAATCATTTTATAACTCCAAAGACATCATCTTAATGGTGTTTTTTATCTTTTCATTCAGGATGTTCATTCTTTATAATGAAACCTGGAAAATCAGGAATGCATTCTCGCTTGGTCTGGCAGGGGCGCTGACATTCAACATCCGCCCGGTAGGGATACTGATCCCGCTCCTGACAGGTCTGATATTGCTACCTGCTGCCATCCGTTACCTGCTAAAGGAAAATAAGTGGAACCGGATAATATCACTCTTTGCCTCTGTTTTCTTTTTTTTCGTTTTGGTATGGCTGACAAATTCCTATTTATGGGATGATCCTCTTGGAAAACCTATACAGGTTATCACAAAATTTTTAAAATACGACGTATCGCATACCGCCGGGAACGTCCTCTTCCTTGGAAATTACATGCCTACCACTGATCTTCCCTGGTTCTATTTACTTCTTTGGATAGGAATTACAACTCCAATAGTATATCTGATATATTTTATCACCGGATTTGTTATTGTTTTGAAAAGAACCGTTTTATGGCAAAGAATCAATATAATGGATCCTGCAACGAGGATAAACTTCTATATACTTGGATGGTTGATCATCCCAGTCGGTTCGGCTATTTTCTTCGGTTCCACCCTCTACGATGGATGGCGCCATTTCTATTTTCTCTGGCCTGGCATAGTTTTCTTTGCTCTTACCGGATTTGATATAACAATGTCGTTTGGAACAGAAAAGCTCCCCGTGAAAATCATTAAGCTTATCAGATTTATTTCACTCCTGCTCATTATTGGAGCTGTGAGTGTTAATGGTTTGTACAACTATCGCTGGAAGGCTCACCAGTATTGTTATTTTAACGTTCTTACCCCTGCTCCCGCTACGAATTTTGAACTTGATTATTGGGGGCTTTCATACAATGACGCGCTTGAATTCCTTGTTAATAACGAAACATCGGATACTTTACGGCTTCAGGTTCTGAACCTGCCCGGGTATCTAAACTCATTTTTACTTGATCCCCGTGAACGGCAAAGACTGTGGTATCATCATTCTTTACGTGAAAACTTCGGTACCCGGATTGAATCATTTTACCCATTTGGATCTGAGCCAAGATTTATGAGACCCGGTGAATCTGCAAAATATTATATTTCTAATTTTCGGGATACAAGCTCGCCTGAAGAACTCTGGAAATACCGTTACGGAGAGCCTCCTTATATAAATCAGGAGTTTTCTTTAAGTGTCGACGGTCTTGAAATTATCGGGATCTATAGGATGCAGCCCTAAGTCTGCCCGATGATGAACCGGAAACCATTCCCATGAATGTTTACAATTTCGATGGAAGGATCCACTCTTAAGTACTTGCGTAGCCGTGCAATAAAAACATCCATACTTCGTCCATTGAAGTAATTATCGGCTCCCCAGATCTTTTCCAATGCATCTTTCCTAAGCAGGATGCCGTCTTTTGAAGTACATAGCATCTTTAAAAGCCTTGCTTCTTTTGGAGAAAGTTGTTGTAACTCTTTCCCATGCGATAAGATCCTGAGTGGAAAATTAAAGTGAAGTTTTCCGATCTGAAACTCTTGCAGATCTGACTCGTTTTCATCCACCTGATTTTTTCGTTTGAGGATAGCTTTAAGTTTATAAAGCAAAACCTCAGAGTCAAACGGTTTTGTAATGTAGTCATCAGCGCCGGTTCTAAAACCCTCCAGCATGTCCTCCTTCAAGGTTTTAGCAGTGAGGAAAATAATAGGAATATCACTGTTCGTCTTTTTAATCTCTTTCGCAAGGGTGAATCCATCCATTTCAGGCATCATAACATCAAGGATGCAAAGTTCAAGAGGTTCTGATTTGAAGGCAGAGAGCCCTTGTTTTCCATCTGTTTTCAGAACAACATCATAGTCGTTTAGCTCAAGGTATGATTTCATGATAGATCCAAAATTAGGATCATCTTCAACCAAAAGCAATTTAATCCGTTTGTTCATGGTTTATTAGTTTTTCGACATTCGGCAGGTTAATCTCGAACCGGCTTCCCCTACCTGCTTCACTTGTAACCTGGATGGATCCCTGATGCGCAAATACAATCGCCTTGACGTAGCTTAATCCCAGGCCGAAACCTTTAATATTATGTATGTTCCCGGTTGTAACCCTAAAAAATTTATCGAAAATTTTTCGCTGTGTCTCCTGATTCATACCTATCCCTTTATCTTCAACGCCAAAATAAAATCTTCCTGACCTATTAAAACTGAACACCTTTATCTCAGGATTGACAACCGAATACTTGTTTGCATTGTCCAATAGATTCATTAAAACATTCCGCATATGATCTTCATCAACCTCCACAATGGCGTTATCGGCCATAAGGTCTAAAAGTATGGCGCCATTTCGATTTTCAATTTGCAACCGGAAATGAGATACTGCCTTTTCGATCATATAATGCATATCAACAATCACGGATTTTAATCTGAAATCTTTATTATCGAGCAATGCCATCTGTAAAACTTGTTCCACCCGCGAATTCATCCGGTTATTCTCCTCTTTAATAATACGCGTAAAATTCCTGATCGTCTCAGGCTCCCGAAGCACTTTCGGATTATTTATAGAATCAGCGGCAATTGAGATAGTAGCAATGGGAGTTTTGAATTCATGGGTCATGTTATTGATGAAATCGGTCTTGATATCCGATATTTTCTTTTGCCGGATCATTACATATATACTTAATCCTGATGAAATAATAATTATAAACGTAAAGAATATTGATCCAAACAGTACTAATGATAACGATTTCAGAACATGTGATTGTTTATTCGGGAAATAGACCAGCAGGAATTCGGGTTTCTGAAAAACATCATTGGGGAATAATGATGTGCGGTAGTGAGTACCTTGAAAATTATTAGTAAATCCTTCGGATTTAAGAGGAAAGTGCAAGGTGTCATTATGCGAAGATTGAACCGCAAACTCAAATGGGAGTTCAATATTCTTATCGGAAAAGGAACTTTTAAGAATCATTTCGAGTTTACTCTTTTCAACTCTTTCTGAAAGTGGTCTTTTATCCGTTTCAATTTCTATCGCCATCTTTTTAATTACTTCTTGCAGTTTTTTAGCCTTTATCGTGAGATTTGTCAGGCGTTCCTGCATCTGGGATCCCGGAGGAAGAGGGGGCTTCAGGTGTTCATTTTTTTTATGGGGAAGTGGGTCGGGTTTAACATTGAATTTATAATATTGCTGGATCGACCGGTCAGGTTGTTGAATAATTATTTCCTTTTCGGAAAATCCATTTAAATCAGGATCAAATTCTATCTGTGGCGATGAAAAGGAAAACTCATGTATCCTGGCCAGGGAGTCCAGTCGTTCCAGATCTTGCTCATTCCAGTTAATTTCAACATTGAAAAAGAACTGGTTCTGATTCGCCATTTGAACCCTCATCTCATTCATGATCGAGTCCATGAGCCTTTGCTCTTTATTGTAATCAAATATATGAATCCCCGGTCGCTTGAAACTTCCCCTGCGATACGGCCTCCCAGTTGGGGGAGGATGACCTAGATATTCTTCGACGGCAATCAAAGAATCGATTTTTGCCGGAGATGATAGAATGGAATCCTTGGCAAAAGCCTGAATAACCATTCGCATACTATCACCCACAAGATTTTTGCTAAGAAAATTAACATTTTCCCGGGTTTCGAGCTTATTTACGGCCATTCCAAGAGCATCATTGACACTCCGGTCGAACTGCGCCTCCTTTATTTCAATTGCATTCCGTATCCATAGATATTGAACGAAGATAATCCCGGCAAGTGAAACACAGATAAAACCGATAATCCAGTATAGGGCCTTCTTATTCACAGGTCAAAATTATTAAAAGGAACAGCTCGGAAGCAAAGATTAACTTTTCCTTAACCAATTTTAACGGTTAGTTAACAGATTTCGACCATAGGAGCCCTTAGATTTGCTACGTCAAACTAACATTGGAGGAACCCATGAAAAATTTTTCAATCTTTAAATCTATACCGGTTGTAATAGGATTTGTTGTCCTTTTTACCATTTTCGTTACTAAGACAAGTTACTCTCAGAATTCAACTGAAAAAGAAAAGCAAAAGACTGTTATTATGAAGGTTACGACCGACAAAGACGGCAAGACGACAGTCATTGATACAACCTTTACAACTCCAGAAGGAACAGATCCTCAGGAGATAGAAGAAATGGCCGAAAAACTACAGAAAGAGATGGAAGGTCTTGAAAAGGAAATGGAAGAGATGCAGATCAAGGTACTTGTCGGCCTGCCCGGTTCAGGTATGTTGGATTCATTACACAATATCGGCGAAAAAATGGTTATTTTGAAAAAAGGTCATATAACCCATATTCCTTGTCCTCCGGATCCCCCAATGGATAATGAGTTTTTCGAAAGGCACAACTGGGGCGGAAATTGGAATGATGACGATCGGAAGGTTTTCCGGTTCCCACATAAAGGACAAACGTTGACAGATATTCTTGGAGATATCCCTATGGAAAAGGTGAGGAATTATTCCATTAAGAATACAAAATACGGAAAAAAGATCGTTATTGAAATTGAAGACTAATGGTTGAAAATCTTTCCGTTCTTTATACCATATAATTAAATGCGCTTGAGCTGCCTGAATTTATTCAGGCAGCTTTTTTTAGGACGATACACAATAAAAAAAAAGGCTGCCTTTCAGGACAGCCCTTTGTAGTAAGGGTAGTAGGTGCTTAGTACCTCTTTCGAGGAGTGTAGTGAGTATGGAGTAGTTCATGCGATTTATGCCCAAGTGGTTCGAGTAAAAAGTCCTTGTAAAGTTGAGCGATTTCTGGATTCTCATGAGATTTTCGGATGGGCATCCCCATATCTTCTTCGTAAATTGCAGTTTTTCGTTTTAACCTGATTTCCTGGTTGGTTGGTATCGGTTGACCTCCACCACCCAGGCATCCTCCCGGACAAGCCATGATTTCGATAAAATGGTAGTTGACTTTACCTTCTTTGACATTCTGCATAACGGTTTTCGCATGTGCAAGCCCGTTTGCAACAACACATTTCAATTCAACACCTTCCAGGAATTTCCATTCAGGTTTAACCTTGTCGATTTTTATAGTGGCTTCCCTAACTTCGCCTTCTGTTCCCCTAACCGGGGTAATGTTCAATCCGTCAAAAGGAACCTCACGGCCAGTAACAAGTTCATAAGCGGTGCGAAGTGCGGCTTCCATGACTCCACCTGTTGTTCCGAAGATGACAGCGGCGCCGGTAGAACTACCCATGATACTATCGAAACGTTCTTCGGGTAAGGCGTTAAAATCAAGACCTGCCTGCTTTATCATAATTCCGAGTTCCCGTGTTGTAAGAACAAAGTCAACATCCTTATATCCGCTGGATCGCATTTCAGGACGATTAGCTTCAAACTTCTTCGCGGTGCATGGCATGATCGAAACCGAGACTATATTTTTCGAATCGAGCTTACGTTTTTGAGCATAGTATGTTTTTACTAGAGCGCCGAACATCTGTTGCGGAGATTTACAGGTGGAAAGGTTAGGCAGATACTCAGGGAAGGTGTGTTCAATGAATTTTATCCATCCAGGTGAGCAAGATGTCGCCATGGGAAGCGCAACTTTGGGATCCTTGTCAACAAGAGCTTTTTTTAGCCTGCTTAATAGTTCATGTCCTTCTTCGACAATGGTAAGATCGGCTGTAAAGTCGGTGTCAAGAACGGAATCGAACCCAAGCCGTTTTAAAGCAGCAACCATTTTCCCTGTAACTATCTTTCCTGGTGGCATTCCTAAAGCTTCGCCCAGAGCGATGCGAACGGCAGGGGCAGTCTGAACTACGACATGTTTATTTGTGTTATATATGGCATCCCAAACCTGGTCGATGTAATTTCGTTCGATAAGCGCCCCGGTTGGACAGCGGTTTACGCATTGACCACAATTTGTGCAGACTACTTCAAGAAGGGAATTTTCAAAGAAAGTCGATATTTTCATCTTAGCGCCTTTATAGGCCACGCCAAGAGCGCTGACGCTTTGCAATTCTTCACAAGTTCTTACGCAACGTTGGCAACGGATACAGCGGGAGTCGTCCTTAATGATCGCGGTATTAAAGGTATCGATCGTATACTTTTTATCCGGTACAAGGTCAAGAAACATGTGATCCCCGGTAAGCATCTGGGAAGCCAGTACCTGCAATTCACAATTGCCATTTTTATAACACTTGGTACAGTCAGCGTTGTGTTCCGATAGCAATAATTCAACAACATGCTTACGGGCAAGACGGACTTTCATACTGTTTGTATGGATTACCATTCCTTCTGAAACAGGTGTGGCACAAGAAGAGGGCAGGGATTTTACCTTTTCCTGCTCGACAACACAGACCCGACAGTTGCCCGCTACGCAAAGGTCATCATGATAACACAAAGTCGGAATATGAATATTCAATTTTCGTCCAGCCTGAAGTATAGTTGTTCCTTCTTCAACCGAAACATTAATTCCATCTATAATCAGGTTTATTTTTTTCTTAGCCATGTTGTTATTTAATATTTTCGGGTTAAAACTGAATTAATAAATCATCTCTTCCTTGAAGTTATTGACAATGGAAGAGAATGAATTGCTACCGACTGACCAAGACCGCATTTTGCAGTGATCTTCATACTTTCACTGAGTTTCATCAACTGATCGAGGTATTCGATTTTCTTGTCACCTTTTTTCACTGCAACGATACCCTTAAGTAATTGCTGGCACCCTACCCGGCATGGAGTACACTGACCACAGGATTCTTCTTCAAAGAATTCAAGGTAGTTATGCAGAACATTATACATTGATCGTGAACTGTTGAAGATCATCATTGAACCACCGGTAGGCACGCCTTCAAAACCTATCACAGTATCTTTGAATTTCTTCCGGGGAACACAAAATCCTGAAGCACCTCCGACTTGTACTGCCTTTGTATCACCATCACCAAACTCATCAACGAAACGGTCGAGAGGCATTCCAAGCTCCAGTTCATATATCCCGGGAATAGGAGTGTCACCGGAAACGGAAAAGACTTTAGATCCGCGTGAATCGCTTGTGCCAAGCTTTTTATACTGATCGGCGCCAAGTCGCATGATCATCAGTACATTCACAAAAGTTTCCACATTGTTAATGACCGTTGGTTTTTTCAAAAAACCGGAAGTCGTAGGAAAGGGAGGTTTATTCCTTGGTTCACCACGGTTACCTTCCATCGATTCGAAAAGCGCACTTTCCTCACCGCAGATATACGCACCACTGCCAAGACAAATCTCTATCTTAAAATCAGAACCCAATTCCCTGGCAAATTCATGAAATTGTTCCAGTTCCTTGTTTAAAACAGGTACAAGAAAACGATATTCGCCACGGAGATATAAATAGCCTTTCCTTGCGCCGATTACTTTCCCGCAAATAGCCATACCGGAAAATACTTTCCTGGGGACACGGGTGAGAATTTCTTTATCCTTAAAAGTACCGGGTTCTCCCTCATCTGCATTACAAACTACATACTTTTCGTTTCCAGGTGTATCGGCCGTTAATTTCCACTTCATTGCAGTAGGGAAGCCAGCGCCTCCTCTTCCACGGAGTCCAGAATCCAGTATATCTTTTAAGATATCCTCATTGGGACGTATCAGTGTATCGGATAATACTTTATATTTTATGTCGGAATATTCACCGAAAATAAGATCAACTCGTTTAAGCATTGATTCTGACATGATGCAATCTCCTTAATATTAATAATTACTTATGCATGTATTCACTGATAATATCATGGACCTTTTCAGATGTTAAACCTGAAAAAGGTTTTTCATTAATGAGCATGGCAGGACCTTCATGACACCACCCCAAGCAATTGGTTTCCAGTAGAGTAAATTTTTTATTTGGGGTAGTTTCACCGATCTTTATTTTAAGCATATCTTCGAGGGCTTGTAGAATCGTTTTCTTACCATGCATATCACATGTTATAGTCTTACAAACTCTGATCACATATTTTCCCCGTGGTTGGGTATCCAGGAATGAATAAAAAGTAGCAGTGCCAAAAACTTGTGCAGCTGAAATATCCAATTCCTTTGCAATCTCTGTCATGTCAAGATCGGAGATGTAGTTTTTTACCTCAACTACTCCTTGGAGGATTGGTATCAGACTGGTTCGTTCACGACCGTGTTTTTCAACCAAATCATGAATCAAATAATCGTAAGTGGTCATTTCACTTTTATTTAAGCAATTGATTTATAGATGTTTATAATTTAGTTAACGAAAACTATGCAAAATTATAATTTCTTTTGTTAATAAACTAACAATAGAGAAAATTTTTTCAGGGATTTTGATATTCGGAACTACACTAATCATTTGAAGACCATGATTAAACATTATAACATATTGTTATACAGAATTATATATTGGTCATTTAGAAGAAATAAGCCATATTATCCCGATTAAGATAGCAATAATTCCTCCTGAAAACGAAGCCCGGGTCAGCAGTTTATAACGTTTAGTGGCTTCAAGCTTGTAGGCGATCACCCCCAGGGAGTATGTGAAGGTAACCATTGTAAAAATTGTTCCTATTCCAAAAGCTGACAGATAAATAATCGGCTCAACTTTGCCAGGAAGAACCAATGAAGGGAGTACTGCCAGAAGGTGACTGAATCCGGCTAATCCATGAAATACTCCAATCCCCATTGCCGTCATTGAAGTTTGCCTGGTTGTTATTTTATGTTCATGATCATGTTCTTCCGAGTCTTGATGATCATGTTTATGAATATGAATAATCGGTTGGGGTTGGGTATGAATATGTGGATGCGCGTGTTTTTTTAAAGGTGATTTCAGAAAGGTCCTTGATATTGCCCACCCACCGATTAATATGAGCATGATCCCGATAATTCGTTCACTGTTTGATGCAATGAGTTCAACAGGAATATATTCCTTAAACATGACAAACACAACTCCAATCAAAAGGGCTCCCAGGGTATGTCCGAGTCCCCATGAAAAACCAATGATCCAGGCTTTTTTCCGAAAATTTATTGAGAATGGAGTGACCGCAGCAAGGTGATCAGGTCCAGAAAGAACATGTGCCAGACCGGCAAAGAATCCGGTTAAAAAGGTTAACATGAACCAGGTTGATGATTAGGAAGGATCAAATCGTTTCAACAATCAATTGAAGGCGAAAAGTACACAATAATTTCTGTAAATTTACAGATTAAGGTAAGAAGTCAAGATAATTTTAATTAAATCTCCCATGAACTATTCAACAGAATCTTCCAAAACTACTACCAGAACATTGTTAATCTGGGCATTATGGCTGATCGCCATTCATTCCATCGGATTTGGCCTTGCGCTAATCATATTCCCTTGCAGTGTTTTAGAGTTTTTCGGATTCACCATTTCACAGAAATTTTTTGCCACACAGGGGGGCGTTTTTCATCTGATAATCAGTTTTGCATATATACGCGCAGCGTTGGACCTCGAACATTCAAATGATCTTATTATTCTCTCCTGCCTTGCAAAGTTTTCCGCAACATTGTTTCTTTTCTCTTACTACATATTCGGAACACGCATAATTATGGTGTTATTTTCCGGTTTTATCGATTTTCTTATGGGCATGGTGATATTGATTTTATACCTGCTTTTCAGGAAATCATCAAGAAGCATACTTTAATAAATCTATACTGGTTTGAAGATACAAACAACTATGAAACCACAACTGCCATCTATCATTATTACCGGGGCTTCAGGATTTATCGGTCAATCCTTTCTTGATCACATCAAAGATCAGTTTATTATTTTTGCCATTGCCCGGAGATCTGCCAAAGAAGCCAACATATCACAACATCCTAACATCCACTGGATTCAATGGGATATTGCCCATACTGCTCCAATGCCTGATGTCATAAAAAAAATCCAGATTCAGGGCGGTGCAGATTTTTTAGTGCATTTAGCAGCCTTTTATGATTTTGATTACTCGGATAATATAGCTTATCAGTTAACCAATATTGAAGGAACCAGGAATATAATCGGTCTTGCGAAACAGCTGAAAATTAAACGGTTTATTTTTGCAAGTTCCCTGGCTGCTTGCAGCTTCCCTCCAAAAGGCCAATTTGTTTCTGAAAAATCTTCACCTGATGCCAACTTTGCCTATGCGAAAACCAAGAAAGCCGGGGAAGAGATGCTTCGGAACAGTGTAAAAGACTTTCCGACAATTGTCGTACGTTTTGCTGCCGTTTTCAGCGACTGGTGTGAATATCCTCCATTATATATGTTTCTGGATACATGGCTTTCACGTAAGTATGATTCGAGGATCTTAGGTGGAAAGGGCGAATCCGCAGTTTCATATATACATATAAATGACCTTATAAAACTATTGCTCGTAATTATTCAGCAAAGCCATCTTTTACCTTCATTTGATATTTATACTGCAAGTCCGAATGGATGCACATCGCACCGGGAATTATTCGAAATTGCGACAAAAGATTTTTTCGGGGAAGCGGTCAAACCCATTTTCATTCCTAAAATTATCGCCTACCCTGGTATTTTTTTCAGAATATTACTTGGAAGCCTCCATTTTACTCCTCCTCCATTCGAGCGATACTGGATGCTGAAATATGTCGATCTTAAACTGAACGTTGATTCAACTTACACAACGAAAAACCTTGATTGGGAACCTTCACAACGATACCGGATTGAAAGGAGGTTGATATTCCTGTTGGCACGCATGAAGAGTAATCCGGTTGAGTGGCATGCAAAGAATGTAGCTGCTTTAAAACATATTTCATTCAGAACAAACCTGCTTATTTACGAATTCATGATGGTATACAAGGAGAAAATCCTTTCGCAGGTTACCTCACGAATGCTTTCCCATGAAAACTCCGGAATGTTTTTTCATTATCAGCAGATGGACATAAATGAATTGGTTATTATTTTAAATATTCTGTTTGATGTCCTTGCCGCAACCGTTCTCAACGCAGACCGCAGCCTGATGATCAATTATATTCATGATATTGCCCCCTCCCGGTTTAAGAATGGTTTCACCTCCAAGGAAATAGGCGATACGTTCATTATTTTCAATGACTTAATAACCACTCATCTTTTATCAGAAAAAGATCGCAAATACTCCAAACAGGAAATATACGATCATATCGGATTAACTCTTCAGCTTGCACAGGATGAAATTGAAGAAAAATTTGAATTCTTCATTCAACAAAACAAGGAAGAGTCGGGCACAGACAAGGTTGAACTTAAAATCGATGGATTGACCGTCAAAGTCGAAAAAGGAACATCGGTACTGGATGCAGCAAAGGCATTAAATATCCAGATACCTACATTGTGTTATCATAAGGACTTAAAGATTGCCGGAAATTGCCGGGTTTGCCTTGTTGAATTGACCGGTTCAAAACAACTGGTTGCCTCCTGTGCCACACCAGCTGAGGAAGGAATGGATATACAAACAAACAGTCTTAAAGTTCGTAATGCCAGAAGGACTATAATTGAGTTATTATTGACTGAACATAATGCAGAATGTACAAATTGTTATAAAAACGGGAAATGTGAACTTCAGTTTCTGGCTTCTGAGTTTAAAATAATAAATCCGACCTACATACATTTATTGCAGGAGAAAAAGGATAGGCCTGATTCACTCTCACCGGCAATTATTAAAGATGATACTAAATGTATTTGTTGTCAAAGATGTGTCCGAACCTGTTCCGAAATACAGGGCGTAGGGGCAGTGGGAGTGGCATATAAAGGCAGCCGGACAAAAATTTCAACTTATTTTGGCCGACCGCTCTTTGATGTGATCTGCACCAATTGCGGACAATGCATCGATCGCTGTCCAACGGGCGCTCTGGTTGAGAAAAACTATATTGAAGAGGTCTGGAATGCCATATGGGATCCATCAAAACATGTCATTGTTCAAACGGCTCCTGCTGTTCGTGTTGCGCTTGGGGAGGACCTGGGAGGGGAACCAGGAAAACGGATTACGGGGAAACTGGTTTCCGCATTGCACCGACTTGGTTTTGATTCGGTACTTGACACCGCTTTTTCTGCCGACCTTACAACAGTGGAAGAGGGAGCGGAATTCCTGGAAAGATTAAGGCGCTTTTACGTTGAAAATGATAAAACGGTTAAACTCCCGATGACAACATCCTGCTCTCCAGGTTGGATAAAGTATATCGAGCATATTTTTCCTGAATTTCTGGATCATGTTTCGACCTGTAAATCTCCCCAGCAAATGTTCGGTGTCCTTGCCAAAACCTATTATGCTCAACGTTTGGGATTGAAGCCTGAGAATGTGGTCACTGTGTCTATAATGCCCTGTACTGCAAAAAAATTCGAAGCGGATCGCCCTGAGATGCATACCAGCGGTTATAAAGATGTGGATTATGTATTAACTACCCGTGAACTGGCAATCATGATCACACAGGCAGGGATTGATTTCAAATCTCTTTTAAATGATCATTATGATAATTTTATGGGAAGGGCGACCGGAGCAGGAGTGATATTCGGAGCCACAGGAGGGGTGATGGAAGCTACAATACGTACTGTTTATGAAAAAATTACAGGGAGGGAAATTCCTTTCGATAACCTTATTGTGATTCCGGTAAGGGGGATGGAAGGGATCAGGGAAGCATCCCTGGTCATTGAGAGAACCTTACCGGAATGGAGCTTCCTCGAAGGCTTTGAGCTGAAGATGGCTGTTGCCCATGGACTGGCCAATGCAAAAAAAATAATGCAGTCAGTTAAAGAGAATAAACAAAAATATCATCTCATTGAAATCATGGCTTGTCCTGGTGGTTGCCTCGGCGGGGGAGGGCAGCCGATTCCAACAAACCCTGAGATACGGCAAAAACGGATACAGGCTTTATACGCGGAGGAGATGGGAATGGAAATACGAAAAGCTCATGAAAATCCCGATCTGATAGAATTATATAATGTTTTTCTTGACCATCCATTGAGCAAAAAAGCTCATGATCTGCTTCATACACATTATATAACCCGGAAGGTTTTCTGACACTTAATTACACCCTTTACTCTGTTTTACTATTCTGGCGGGTTTTTATCAACTCTTCAAGCAGGCCCTGAACTTTGTAAAGGATTTCAGGGTATTGTTTCCGGATTACAGGGGAAAAGGAGTAACTGAAGACTCTGTCTTCCTCAATTTCTATTGCAATTATGGTAATGGAAGATGGGATTTTCATACCCGTTTGTTTTCCAAGTTCAAGTGCAGTCAGAAAATTGATATCATGAAGGTTTGACAGATGAAGAGTTTCCTTAAAGTCATCCGGAGTAAAACAATGAATCGAACCGGTGGCCATTTTTCCGGATTTTATTGCATCAATGAATAGAACAGTATCAAAATCCCTGATTATATCGAGCAGTTCAAGACCTCCTAATGAGGCATACTGATAGGTGACATGAGCAGGTAAACGACTTTTATCCAGATCCTGAACAAGCTTTGGACCGATACCATCGTCAGTAAGTATCTCATTTCCAATACCAAGTATTAAGATAGATTCGTTATGAACTGCTGATTTTGACATTACAACGGATTTTATTGCAAAACTCCTTCAACCTCGGCTATAAGTTGATTATCCATAAAATGGCGTCCTTTTATTGCAGCCGAAGGACAACTTGCAACGCATACTCCACAGGCTTTACAAAGAGCGCTGATGACGTGGCTTTGAAATTTTACCGGATCAAACTCGATGGCGCTGTATGGACAAAGGTTGTTGCAAATCCTGCAACCGCTACAAATATTCTCGTTCACTTCGGAATAAACTGCATCTACATCTATTTTCCCTTTGGATATTTTAGCAAGAATTCGTGCAGATGCAGCTCTAGCCTGAGCGACCGTATCGGAAATATCTTTGGGAGCTGCACATGTACCGGCAATATAAATACCATCTGTGGTCGTTGCAACAGGATCAAGCTTCGGATGACTTTCCATAAACCAGCCGTCTTTATCCTGACTGATATTCACCAGCCTGGCAATTTCAGAAGAATCTTCACGCGCTTCCATTCCTATCATTAATATTATCAAATCTGCAGGAATTTCTATTAATTCACCGGAAAGCTTCTCATTTACTTCAATCAGCATCTCGCAGTTATCTTTTGGACCTGCCCGTCGAATTACCGGTCTGTCATTTTTTTCATACATCAGGAACAGGGTCTTGACTTCAGAAGTGTGGGTGTAAAAATCTTCATGTCCTTTGCCGAATGCATGCATATCAATATAAAGATCCGAAACATAACATTGTGGATTTGCAGATTTAATCTCATGGGTGTATTTAAGGGCGGTCATACAACAAACTCTTGAACAATAAGCATGAAATTCCTTGCTCCGGCTCCCGACGCAATGGATAATTGCTGCAAATTGTGGAACTCTTCCTTCTTTCGTTTCAATACGTCCGTTACGGATCATTTTTTCGAATTCAAAAGAGGTTATTACATTAGGTAGTTTTCCATAACCGTAGTGTGTTATCCTGCTTGCATCAAATTCCTTATACCCGGTGCAAACGATCACATTTCCAACCTGTCTGATAGCATTATCTTTCCCATCTTTCATTTTTTTATTCGGGAACTGGACGGTGGCAGTAAAATTACCGAGATAGCCTTTAATATCTGTTACTTTTGATTCGAGAAATATCTCGATATTCTTGTTTGTTTTGACTCGTGTAATCCTTTCTGTCAGCAGATCACGGGCAGAGTTAAGATATGGAGCTGTCAGATCGACACGGGCAATATTCCCGCCAAGTTGTTCCTTTTTTTCTACAAGTACAACCTGA
>Ga0172375_10005380_pt1 | contig 18516 bp, 14 predicted proteins | sample LakKiv1m_FD_114537 | JGI IMG/M metagenome (GOLD analysis project Ga0172375, IMG submission 114537) | Freshwater microbial communities from Kabuno Bay, South-Kivu, Congo - kab_092012_11.1m | ecosystem: Environmental > Aquatic > Freshwater > Lake | place: Democratic Republic of the Congo...
GGACGGTGTGCCTCGGTCTGGCCAATCCGGTCGGCGGCGGCAACGAAGACCCTTCGAAAGCGCCGCCGATGCTCCCCCCCGCACTACACCCGCTCTCTCTCGCGCTCACAGCGCAACCGCCTCAGATCGAGAATCCTGGACGGGTGTCGTTCCGACTTTACACTCACGAGCCTTTCGCCTTGCGCCCGCACGGCGGCAGGGGCCTGCCGCCCTCCAGAGGAATCCTCGCCAACATTTCTTGGAGGGCGACGGGCCTCCGTCGCCGCCGGGACGCGTCGTTCTTGGGCGAGGATTGGGGAGATCGAGTACTACGGGACTAGCTGATTACGCCCTTGATGTACTCTTTGGTCAGCTCCTGCCGGGGATTGTCGAAGAAGTCGCGCGCGGGGCCATGCTCGATCAGCTCGCCCAGGTACATGAAAACGACGTAGTCGGCCAGCCGCCGCGCCTGACGCAGGATGTGGGTCACCATCACGATCGTGTACTGGTTCTTGAGCTCCTGGAACTGCTTCTCGATGTACTGGCTGGACTGTGGATCGAGCGCCGAGGTCGGCTCGTCGGCCAGGATGATGGCCGGCTCCACCGCCAATCCGCGCGCCAGGCACAGCCGCTGCTGCTGCCCGATCGACAGCTTGGACGCCGGCTCGTGAAGCCGGTCTTTCACTTCCTCCCAGATGTTGGCCATCTTGAGGTACTTCTCCACCAGCGTCGCCAGCTGCCGCCGGTTCCGCTGCCCGTAAATGCGCGGCCCGTAAGCCACGTTGTCGTAGATGGACATCGGCAACGGGAACGGCCGCTGCGACAGCAGGCCCATCTTCTTCCGGATCCGCGTCACGTCCACGGCGGGATCGAAGATGTTTTCGCCGTCCACCAGCACCTTGCCGGTCACCCGCACATCCTCCACCGTGTCCAGCAGGCGATTGAAGCAGCGCAGCAGCGTCGACTTGCCGCATCCCGACGGCCCGATAATCGCCGTGATCTGCCGATCCGGGATGTCGATGTTGATGTGCTTCAGCGCCTGGACGTTTCCGTAGTACACGTTCAGGTCCTGCACACTGATATGACTCGCGTAATCCATGAAAGCCTTTCATCAACCGTGAACCGTGAACCTCCTCAACCTACTTGACCACATGCCGCCCGTATCGCCAAACCAAAAGTCGCCCCACCACGCTGACCCCGAGCACGATGGCGGTCAGGATCACGGCGCTGGCGTAGGCCCGCGCCTGGACCTCCGGGAATGGCGTGCCCAGCTGGAAGAAGATCGCCAGCGGCAACGTGGCGGCGGGCTCCAGAAGCGAGGTCGGGATGTTGTCGGAAAATCCGGCCGTGAACAGCACGGACGCGGCGTCCCCGATCCCGCGGCCGAATGAGATCAGAATGGCGCTGAGGATGCCGGGCAGCGCCTGACGCGCCACCACCTTGATCGCCGTCTCCCACCGCGTGGCGCCCAGCGAATACGAGGCCTCCAGCAGGTCGCGCGGCACCAGTCGCACCACTTCGTCCATGGCGCGCGCCATCATGGGAAGGATCAGCAACGACACGGCGATCATGCCGCCGAGCAGCGACGCCCGGACGCCCAGCGTCAGCATGAGCAGAAAGCCGAATGCGCCGTAGACGATGGACGGGATGCCCCATAACACGTCCAGCGACAGGCGAACCATCGCCGCGAACCGGGACTCGCGCGCCGCATAGATGTTGAGATACAGCGCCACCGGCAGGCTGAACACGATCGAGACGATGACCGCGCCGCCGGTCAAGAGCAGGGAGCCGACAATGGCGTTCAGGATGCCCCCGCTCTTGCCGAGATAGAACCCTCCGCTCGGCGTCTTCGTGATCATGTCCAGGTTCAGCGCCGGGAAGCCCTTGACCACTATCGTACCGAGGATCAGCACGACGCTCAGCAACACGATGCCGGTGGAGATCCACATCAGCCCGATGGCAACGCCTTCTTCGATCTTGTTCCGCTGCACTCCGATACTCCTCTGCTCCGGTACCCCGTTACCCCGTCCTTCTTTCCACCCGGATCAACACCAACCTCGACACCACACTGAAGATCAACACGACCCCGAACAGGATCAGGGCCGCCAGCATCAGCGCGGAATCGTAGAGCGGAATCGACATCATCTCACCGTAGTGGTTGGCGATCAGCGCCGGCAGCGGATAGGCGGGATCCAGCACACGTTGTGGATTCGCGACCACGTTGCCGGCCACCATAAGAACGGCCATGGTCTCGCCAAAGGCGCGCGACAGGCCGAGCACATTGGCCGCGATAATCCCGGGCAGCGCCCGGCGCAGCACGACGTGCTTCACCGTCTGCCACCGTGTGGCGCCCAGCGAAAGCGACGCCTCGCGCAGTTCAACCGGAATGGAATTGAACACCTCCACGCACACACTGATGATGACGGGGAAGATCATAACCGCCAGCACCACGCCGGCGGTCAGGACCGTGTAGCCGTCGGAGAATGTCCTGAAGAATGGCGCCACGTGATCCTGCACGAACGGCACGATCAGCAGAACGCCCCAGACCCCGTAGACGACCGACGGAATGCCCGCCAGGAGGTCAATCAGCGGCCCCATGACGGCGCGGACGCGTCGGCCGGCATATTCCGACAGGTAGATGGCCGTGAACAGCGAGATCGGCACCGCGATGATCACGGCCACGCCGGTGACCCACAGCGTCCCCATAATGAAGGGAAAGAAACCGAATTCACCCTTGAGCGGCTGCCACGTACTGGAGAACAGCAGGTCCGACACCGGCTTCAACGTCAGGATGGGCCAGGACTTGAAGATCAGGCCGCCCGCGATGAGCAGCACGAGCAGGCCGCAGCTCACCGTCACCAGGAGCATCACCTTCCGGGCGACGGCGTCAATGATCTGGCGTCGTTTTCCCATCGCGAAGCCGTGCTTTTAGTCCAGTTTCTTGAGCTCTTCCGCGATCTTCTCCTCCGGCAAATTGATGTAGCCGGATTCCATCACGAACTTCTGGCCATCGGTGAGCACCCAGCGCAGGAACTCCACGACTTCCTTCTTCGCCGGCTTGCCGTTCGACACCAGGTGCAGGGCGCGGGCCGGCGGCAACGGATACCGGCCGTCGGCGATGGCCTTGGCCGTGTCCTGTAGTGTCCCGTAGAAATTCTCCTCCGGATCGATCTTCTGATTGCCGTTGATGTCGATCGGAACCACCCGGATCCCCTGAATCGGTTTCCCCGTCTTCAGCTCATAGGCGAAGTTCAGGTTGTTAAACCCGATGGCGAGCGGGTCCTTCCGGACGGCTTCCGCCAAACCCGGATCGCCAAACACTCCCGTCCCCTTCAGGTCCTCCTGGTTCGCGCCCAGGTACTTGGCCCACGTTTCCGCGGCGCCGCACGCATCGGACCGGGTATAGACATGAATGTTGTTCGGCGTGGCGTCCTGCGCAAAGACGCTCCAGTTGGTTTGTTGTGTGGTCACCCAGATGCCGCGGAACTCGTCTCGCGTCAATCCGCGGAGCGCGATGGCAGCCATGGCCGGATTCGCACCGTTCATCGTCGGCAGCACGGCGTCCTTCACCACCGACACCCACCAGGCGCCCTTGTCTTTCTCGGCCTGGTTGATCTCGCGCGACACCATCCCCAGGTCCACCGCGCCGGCCAGCGCGTCGGTCATCCCCTTGCCCGCACCGCCCGCCGAGACGCCGACCCTGATGTTGGGATTGAGCTTCTGGTATTCCTCCGCCCACTTCACGGCCATGGGATACAGCGCCCACGCGCCGGACAACGTGATCTTCACCTTGGCCGCCGCCGGCGCCTTCGCCTGGGTCCCGGCGGGCTGTTCCTGTTGCTTACCGCATCCGGCCGCCAGCACCGCCGCTACCGCCATTACCACTACCGCTCGTTTCATTGTCTCCTCCTGCTACGGCTTCGCCAGCGACGCCACCGTCGCCGCTTCCATCTTCTTTGCCACCATGTCCCGAATGTCTCGAAACAGCTTCGTCAACGCCCGGTTCCGTTCGATCGGCGTAGGGGCATAGAAGTACTTGCTGGCGGACCGTACCGACGCAATCGGTCCATCCATCAGCCTCACCACCTCGGCCAACGAAATCTGCCGCGCCGGCCTGGCGAGTTCGTACCCGCCCCCCTTCCCCCGCCGGCTCTTCAGGTACCCGCCCTTGCGCAAGGTCAGCAGAATCCGCTCCAGGTACTTGCGGGGAATGCGCTGCCGCGCCGCAATGTCCTCGATTCGCACCACGCCCCCGTCGCCGTGCCCCGCCAGGTCCGCGAGCGCCAGCAGCGCATATTCGCTTTTTGTGGACAATTTCATCGCCGACCTATTTCCCTACTAACATGGTAGAGATGTAGCAGACCAACGGCTGGACGTCAAGGAGTGAAAGGGAAGCGTCGCAGAGGAATGGTCGTCGGGGCCTATCCAGCAGTTCGCAGCCAGGCCAGCAATTGCCCCATTTCCGGAAGGAAGACAGCCCGCCGGTCATAGATTACCAGGGCATCCCGATACTTATAGGTGTGCGACATGCGGTTTCGGGCATCCAGCATTTCCAGCCACAGTTCCTCGTTGTGAATCCAGCCAACGGTAAACGCCTGACGTAGACATCCCCGCGGCGAGAGCAGTCCGGCCAACCCCTGAGATTCGCCTGTAACTTTGATCGATTTCCATGCGAGTTCGAAACAGAATTCGAAGTACTGTATGCAGCCTGCCCTATCCAGATCGTCGGCTGCCGGAACGGCCAGCGCGTCCTTCAACCGGTCAGGGCTTGCGAGTAATCATCAAGAAGCAGTTTGGGGCTCATGATACAGGATCCTGCCGCCTTTCCGCGCTTCAGATCGGAAGCAATCGGGCGTTCTACAGAGGTCGACCCAATCGATTCGATACAGCGTTCGCAACGACTCCAGCTTGTCGGAAATGGCATAGAAAGCGGTCAAGGGAAGCGGGGTATCTCCGTCCACGCCAATGTCGAAATCAGAGCGTTCCTTCGCGGTCCCAATCGCGCGCGAACCGAATAAGAGGACGCGACGCCCCTGCAGCAGATTGGCGGAAGCGGCCAGAACTGCCCGGATATCGTTCAGGACTTCTATAGATCGATCGTTCACGGGAGTCAGACTACTCCCGTGCGCCCGCCCGGTCAAACCAGAAGACGGATCCCCGAACTACCGCCCGGTCAGGCCCAAGCTCAGGATGGGGAGGACTTCCTTTTCCAGTACGTGGTTCAACTCGAAGAGCGCAAAGCCCGGGGCCCCTTCCTTCCGCAGGGCGACAATCTGATCCACAACCTGGATGGGATCGAGGCGGCTTTCCGTCGCCGTCACCCCGATACCCGGATATACTTTGCCGGCTGTCCCCGGCAGGGAAACCTGATTGCGTACGTACTCGGCGAACTGAGTCACGTTGGTCGTGTAGTCCATGGGGCAAACGAAATCCATGATGCCGCTCTGCAGCCAGGCGGCCCAGTCCTGCCCCACCCCTTCCACGCAGCCGGGGTATTTGCCGTACACGGCGGCGGAGATCTTGATGCCCGGCCGGACCGTCCGCGCCAGCGCGCTCACGTCGCGCACGAACCGCGTGATCTGGGCCTGGCGCCACCGGTAGTACTCCTTGCGGAGCGGCCACTTGTCGGCCGGCGGCGGCCACGGGGTCAACGCCCGGCCCGTATCCCGCGCGTACGCGGCCCGACACGTTTCGCAGAAACACACGTGCCCGTCGCTGTAGCGGATGTAGTCCAGGTGAATCCCGTCCACCCCGTAGTTCTTCACGATCTCGCGGATGGCGTCCTTCTCGACCTGGATATTCTCCAGGTTCGACGGACACAGCCAGTTGAGCGTCTCTCCCTTGTCGGTCACCTGCAGGCGCCCCTGTTTCCGCAGCTTCTTGAGCACATCGGCATCGGCGTTGTCGACTTTCCAGCAAATCTTCCAGGCATGAACCTTCAAACCGTTCCGATGCGCGGCCTCCACGCATTGTTTAAGCTGATTACCGTACGTACTCATCGTGGCCGAGGCCGGGACCAGACGGCTGTCGTAGTTCGCTTCGACCGGCGACACCACGAAGGGAATGATGTCGGTAACCCCCTGCAGCGCCAATTGCCGGCAGGTGCGGTTCCAGTCGCCGGGATAGAGTCCCATCCCGAACCGGTCCCACACGGCGCGTAATTCTCCCGAGCGCGGCGCCTGCGCCGCACCGTAGGCCTCCAGGAGCAAGGCGCGCAATCCCTGACTGCGCTCCACCACCTCCGCATAGCGGCGATCGTTGAGCGCCGCGGCCAGTTCGTTGTAGAGCGCCACCACGGCGGCCATCGCCGCCTTGGCGCGGCGCTGCTCCGCCGTTCCCGTCGCCAGCGCGGGAATCGCCTGCGTCGCCTCGGCGAAGGTCTTGAACTTGCCGAGCGTCGAAGCTTCCTGGAGACAGCGCGCCGCCGCCGGCGCCCAAACGGACGGGTCATAGACGCCGACCAACCCCAGCAACATCCGCTTCTTGCTCCAACTGTCGCCGTCATCGAGCATGACGTGGGTCATCCAGGCGCCGCGGTCCGACTGAACCCAGGCGGGATCGGGAAGCGCCTTGCCCCCGGCCGTCTCCCAGGAGGCGATCACTTTCGCCGACGTGTCGGAGGGATGGACGAGGCGGATGTTGCGCGAGTCCTGGTAAACGATGGTCGGCAGATGAGGCGGCGCTTGCTGATTGAAACGGATCGCGCCCCAGGCCCCGCCGGTCTGGTACTTGCCCATCTTCATGTGGAGCAAGGCGGCGAGGTCCGGGTCGGCTGAGTAGAACACAATCAGTTTCCCGCCACGGTTCACAAAGGCCTTCAGGTCCGCCAGCTCCGAGCGTGGCGGGTTGGGGTTGTAGCCCAGGATGGCGACGCGGGCCCTGGCAAGCGCGGGGCCAACCTGGTTGTCGTCTACGACCTCGTGCGGCACGTTCATTTCCGTCAGCCAGCGGTCGAGGTGCCGGTTCACGGTCTCGCCATACTTCCGTTCCGCCTCGTTGGGGGCAGAGACCGTGGCGCGGACGAGCACCACGCCGGCCGCGTAACTCCGGGGCACGCAGAGCAACAGGAAGAGCATCAGCCCGTACAGCACACGTCTCATGAGCCCGTCATTCAGCCACAAAGGCGGGGAAAAGGAAAGACAGGACCACAGGGTTCACAGGTCAGGAGCCGGACGTTCTTCGCTCTCCGCCCGGACTCCTGATTCCTGTTCCCTGATTCCGGATCGTCAGCACTTTACAAGGACGCGCTTGTGCTTGCGGGAACTCTCGATGGCGGCGAAGACCATGGCCAGCGACTTGATGTTGTCGTGACACTCGGTTTGCGGTTTCTTCCCCGTCCGCAGAAACTCCAGCATCTCGCGCAACGCGCCGTGCATGTCGCCGAATTCCAGCTTGCTGGGCGCCGGTGCAAGATCCTTCATCGTTCGATGGAATCCGTCCGAGCCGGCCACGACCTGCCCCTTGGGCGGCTGATCCTTTTCCATGAGGATCGTGCCCTGGTCGCCGATCAATCGCCAGTCGCCGTTCCAGCTCGTGTGGCATCCCTCGCCGCACCAGCTGCCGCGGTAGGTAAACACCACGCCGTTCGTCATCTCGAAGATGCAACTCGCCGCCACATCCCCCTTGTACCACGACCCCTTCGGATTGAACTCCAGCGCGTAGACCGCCACCGGGTCCGCCCCGGTGCGGAACCGGGCCAGGCCGAAATGATGGATCGACATGTCGAGGATCAGGGGACTCGGCATCACGTCGCGGAAACCGCCGAAGTGGGCGCCGATGTAGAAGTCGCAGTTGATCGTGGTCAGCGTGCCCACGGCTCCGCCGGCGAGCGTGACGCGCGTCTGTTCGTGCGCGGCATTCCAGCGGCGCGACTGGCTCACCATGTAAAGCTTCCCGGCCTTATCGGCGGCGCTCACCATGCGGCGCGCGGCCTTCATGCTCGCCGCCATCGGCTTCTCGCCGATCACGGGGCAGCCCATGGCCAGCGCCGTACAGGTGACCTTCGTGTGCGCTTCCGGCACAGTCAGGTCGAGAACGAAGTCCGGTTTCGTCTTGCGGATGGCCTTGCGCAGGTTCGTCGTGGCCATCGCGTCCAGCTTGTACTCTTCGATCCGTTTCTGGGCCTGTTCCACCTTCAGGTCCACCACGGCGGTCACTTTCACGCCTTCCTTTGCCAACGGCGGGAACCACGCTCCCGCGATACCGCCCGCTCCCACCACCACCACTTTTTCTCCGGCCATGATATTCGCTCCCTATCTCCGCCGTTTACGGCGGGTTGTGTTTTCTCCGTGGAACTCTACGCTCCCCCAACGGCAATTCGAGACAAAAAAAGGGCTCCGGCGAACCGGAGCCCTTCTCATGTGCTTTCCAGTCAATTAGACCGGTGTCACGTCCGTAGCCTGCGGGCCCTTGCCCTTGCGGCCTTCGGCCGTCTCGTACTTCACTTTCTGACCTTCCTGAAGCGCGCCGCCCTTGAGGGACGTGCGGTGCACAAACAGATCTGCGCCCCCGTCGTCCGGAATGATGAATCCAAAACCCTTCTGCTCATTATACCACTTGACCGTACCAGTTGCCATGCTACTTCTCCTTACACGATCCTTCCGCCTCGGAAGAATCATCGTTCCCTCCCCCGTTCCCTAACGATGCGATGCTTTGGGGGCAAAGCACACATCAAACGACGGCGGGGAGTAAAGCGTAACGGGTCATCCGAGTCAACAGCTATTCTTTTGCTGAAGTATACCTCAAGAAAGACGGAAGGAACGCCCAACACCCAACATCGAAGGACGAGATACCTCGCCATGCCTATCCGTGTCCATCCGTGCAATTCGCGGTTCTTGTTCCTTCGTTGATGCGTATCCAGGACTCTGATAGGGTGCCGGAGTGAAGACATTCGTCCACATTAAGAACCTCGCGGAACATGTCGGGCAGGAAGTGCACCTGCGCGGATGGCTCTACGGCAAGCGCAGCGGCGGCAAGGTGGCCTTCCTCCAGCTCCGCGACGGCACGGGCGTATGCCAGTGCGTGGTCGAGGCCTCGACCTCCGAGGCCTTCAAGGCCGCCGCAACCCTCGCCCACGAAGCGTCGTTCGCCCTCACCGGCACGGTCCGCGCGGACACCCGCGCGCCGAGCGGCTGCGAGATCGCCGTCACGGCACTCACGGCGCTCCAGTCGGCCGAAGGCTACCCCATCACCCGCAAGGCGCACGGCATCGATTTCCTGATGTCGCACCGCCACCTCTGGCTGCGCTCGCGCCGGCCCACGGCCATCCTTCGCATCCGCCATACCCTGATCCAGGCCTGCCGCAACTTCTTCGACCAGCGCGGCTTCACCCTCGTGGACACCCCCATCCTGACGCCCGGCGCCGGCGAGGACTCCCAAACGCTGTTCCCGGTCGAGTACTTCGACCGCCAGGTGTTCCTGACCCAGACGGGCCAGCTCTACCTGGAAAGCGCCTGCATGGCGCTCGGCAAGGTCTACTGCTTCGGCCCCACGTTCCGCGCCGAGAAATCGAAGACCCGGCGGCACCTGACCGAATTCTGGATGTTGGAGCCGGAAGTCGCCTTCGCCGAACTGGACGATGTCATTGCACTCGCCCAGGACATGATCTGCCACCTCGTCACCACCGTGCTCGCCCGGCATGAGGACGATCTCCGGTCCCTGGGCCGCGACCCGGAACCCCTGCGCAAGGTGACGGCGCCCTTTGCGCGGATTACCTACTCCGAGGCGGCGGAGATCCTGCGCAGCACCGACACGCGTGAGTGGCTCGAGGCCGAACAGGCACGGGACCGCGAAAAGCTGCAGGCCTGGGCCAACCAGCTGGCCGAGCTCGAGAAGAAAGCGGCCAGCGTCAAGAAGGCGCACCAGCAGGAGGAGCTGCTCGTTGAGATTCACGAACTGAAGGAGAACATCGGCGACCTGGAAGCCGACCTGGCCAATCGCCCCGAGCATATCCGCCTCGCCCAATCGTTCGAGTGGGGCAAGGACCTGGGCGGGAGCGACGAGACAATCCTCTCGCGGAAGTTCGAGAAGCCGGTCTTCGTCACCGACTACCCAAAGGCCGCCAAGGCCTTCTATATGAAGGAGTCGCCAGCCGATCCAAGGACCGTGCGGAACGTGGATCTCCTCGCGCCGGAAGGCTATGGCGAAATCATCGGCGGCAGCCAGCGGGAGGAGAATATCGACAGCCTCGTCGCCCGGATGAAGGAGAAGGGACTGAACAGCGAGGACTACTCCTGGTATCTGGACCTGCGCCGCTACGGCAGCGTGCCGCACGGCGGATTCGGCATGGGCATCGAACGGGCGCTGGCCTGGATCTGCGGTCTGAAGCACGTCCGCGAGGCCATTCCCTTCCCGCGCACCATGGGCCGGCTGCAGCCGTGAGGAAGAGAGTAACGGAGTGTGGGAGTATCGGGGTATGGGAGTAAAGGTGGAGGAGAGGCGGAATCTCTCGCGCTTCTTACGCCTACCCCGCAGCGTGCTTGCTCTGCTGCGGGGTGTTTCGCGGGAAGAGCTGAAACCCAGAACCCGTACAACGTCTTCCTGACACCCGAAACCTGACACCTCTTCAACCGAGCCCGCAAAGGACCGTGACATCCCGGACGGCTTTTGATAAGAGGACACAACCTTGGTTCAAAAGAAGGAGACACATCCATGCCGCTGTTATTTGACATGCCGTTGAAACAGTTGAAGACCTACAAAGGGACGAATCCGCGCCCCGCCGATCTCGATGCGTTCTGGAACCGCGGTCTGGCCGAAATGCGCAGGATCAACCCCAAGACCGAGCTGAAACGAGCAGAGTTCCAAACGTCGTTCGCCGACTGTTTTGACCTGTACTTCACGGGGGTCGGTGGCGCCCGGGTGCACGCCAAGCTCCTGAAGCCGAAAAAGGCGGCGAAGAAACATCCGGCGGTGCTGATGTTTCACGGCTACTCCGGAAACGCCGGCGAGTGGCACGATAAGTTGGGCTACGCGGCCGAGGGCTTCACGGTGGCCGCCCTCGACTGCCGCGGACAGGGCGGCCTGTCCGAGGACGTGGGTGGCGTCGTGGGCTGGACGCTGAACGGCCACATCATCCGCGGACTCGACGACAAACCGGAGAACATGCTGTTCCGGCAGATATTCCTGGATACGGCACAGCTGGCGAAAATCGTCATGGACATGCCGGATGTGGACCCCCGGCGCGTGGGCGCCACGGGCGGAAGCCAGGGCGGCGGGCTGACGCTGGCCTGCGCGGCCCTCGAGCCGCGGATCAAGTTTGTAGCCCCGGTGTTCCCGTTCCTGTGCGACTACAAACGTGTATGGGAGATCGACCTGGCCAAGGATGCCTACGACGAGCTGAGAGGTTATTTCCGCCGGTTCGATCCCCTTCACAAGCGCGAAGAAGAAATCTTCACGAAACTCGGCTACGTGGATGTCCAACACCTGGCTCGCCGGATCCGGGGCGAGGTCATGATGGGCGTGGGTCTCATGGACACCGTGTGCCCGCCGTCCACGCAATTCGCCGCCTACAACAAGATCAAGGCCAGGAAATCGCTCGTCATCTACCCCGACTACAGCCACGAGGGAATTCCCGGCCACACCGACAAGATCTTCCAGTTCTTCGCCAAATTGTAGAAGGCAGAGGACGGAAGGCGGAAAAGAAAGAGAACGTTCAACATTCAACGCTCAACGTCCAACGTTAAACAAAAAAGAAGAGCGAACATCGAACACCCAACATCGAACTCCGAACACCGAAAGCAGAAAGCAACGATCCAGTAACTATCACAGGAACACCTTGCTCGATCATAAACGCCGGTCATAGGAACAACCAGCCCGTGATCGCAATCAATGCTTCTATGGTTCTCCTTCAGAATCCCTCGTCCGGCTTGCCGGCGAGGGTGGCCATGAAGCAGAGTGCCGGAGCGGCACTTCATGGCAAGCGAACAGGTTGTGCGTTTCGGTGGCCGAGCCTGCGAGGCCTGAAGAAACGGCATGCCAGATTGCATCCCGCCGGGCGGGAGCGTAGAATCCGGCCGCAGTGGAAACCGGAACCATCCATCTGAGTCTCGTTGTGCCGCTCTTCAACGAGTCGCGCCGTCTGGCGCGGCTGGAGCAGGGTCTGCGGGACTTCATGGCCGAATGCCGCACCCTCTCCTTCGAAGTCATCCTGGTCAACGACGGCAGTGCCGACGACACCGCCGCCCGGCTCGCCGAGTTACGCCCGCGCCTGCTGGCCGCCCAAACCGACAACCTGGCGAATATCCGGATCGTGGACCTGCCCCACAATGTCGGCAAGGGTGGCGCGCTCAAGGCCGGCGTGGAGGCCGCACGCGGATCGTGGATTCTGACGCTGGATGCCGACATATCCACCGCGCCCGGCGAAGTACTACGCTGGCAGGAATACGATCCTTCGCTCGACCTGTCCAAGGCGCCGGAGACGCCGCGCATCTACATCGGGGCGCGGGAACATCCGGATGCGCGAATTCAGGACTCATTCTTTCGCCACATCATCGGCCGCAAGTTCAACATGATGGTGCAGTGTCTGACCGGTCTGGATTTCGACGACACGCAGTGCGGGTTCAAGCTCTATCCGGCCGAGATTGCCCGCCGGGTGTTCGGCGCGCTCCGGGATCCGGGCTGGGCACACGATGTCGAGATTCTCCGGCGCCTCACCGCCGAAGGCGTGGCGATCTGCGAGCTGCCGGTGACCTGGGCGGCCGTGGAGGGGGGAAGCATCCGGTGCTGGGTCGACGGTCCGCGCATGCTGATGGCCGTCGTCAAGATGCGGCTGCACGATCTGCGGACCGGTGGGCTGTCGTCGATCCAGCGGCGGGACCGGCTGTGGCAGGGCGCGGGCGTGGCGCTGCTGGGCTTCCTGCTGCTGATGACGCTGCTGTGTTTCCGGGACTACGGCGCCGCGTGGGACGAGACCATGCAGAACCAGTACGGCGAGTTCGTCCTGCGTTTCTACTCCAGCCACGGTCATGATACCTCCGCGCTCACTCACTGGAACTGGCGCTACTACGGCGGATTGTTCGACGGTACGGCGGCGTGGTTGCAGCACCGGCTGCCGTGGGCCATCTACGACACCCGGCACCTGCTGAACGGACTGGTCGGCTGGCTAGGCCTGTTGGGGGCATGGAAACTGGTGCGGTTCCTCGCCGGGCCCCGCGCCGCTGTGCTGACTCTCTGCCTGCTCGCCACCGAACCGTCGTTCATGGGGCATCTATTCATTAATCCCAAGGACATTCCGCTGGCGACCGGCTACGTCTGGTCGATCTATTACCTCGTCCGCTGCATCGGGCGGTTTCCCGGCATCCCGAACGGCCTGATCCTGAAGGCCGGTCTCGCCTTCGGCCTTACGCTGAGCTTCCGCGTCGGCGGCGCGCTGGTGGTGGGCTATCTCCTCCTGGCGGCGCTGTTCTACCTGGCGCGCCCGAGCGGATTCTCCCTGTACCCGGACGGCCGGCCGAACCGACGGTTCGTCCCGCTGCTGCGGTCTCTCGTGTGGATCGGGGCGCTGACGTACCTCATCATGCTGGCCTTCTGGCCGTGGGCGTTGATGCATCCGCTGACCGGTCCGATCGAGGCGCTCCGCGAGATCTCCAAGTTCGGCGGCTGGTCCGGCCCCATTCTGCTCGCCGGGAAGGAATACTACGCCACGAATCTGCCCATCTACTACCTGCCTCTCTACTTTCTGGTAAAGCTGCCAGAGCTGCTGTTGATCGGCCTGGGCCTTGCTGCGGGTCTTGCGCTGCGACGTTGCCGCGCGACGGCGGCGGACCCGGATCCCGTCCTGACCCGCCGCTGGATCTTCGTGGCGCTGGCGATGATCTTCCCGGTTCTGTACGCCGTCCTCACCCGTGCGGTCTTGTACGACACACACCGCCACTTCCTGTTCGTGGTGCCGCTGATTTGTGTCGTGGCGGGCGCGGCATTCGATCGCCTGTGGAGCTGGCTGTATACCAGCCGTCGCGCCATGGGGATTGGCATCGCGGCGCTCGGAGTGGTGCTGGCGATTGACACGGCCGTGACTCTCGTGCGGCTGCATCCCTATGAGTATGTGTACTACAATCATCTCGTCGGCGGCGCGCGGGGCGCTGCCAACCGGTACGAGCTGGACTACTGGGGAACATCGTATCGGGAAGCCGTGGAGCGCCTGGTCGCCTACGTGAAGAGGACGGAGCCCGCACGCTCGGCGACCACGATATACCGGGTGACGGTGTTCGGGCCGCGCGACTGCGCCACGCCGTACCTGCCGCCGAACTTTGTGCTGACGACCCGGGTGCGCGAGGCGGACTTCTACATCAGTTTCACGCGTTTCCGCGGCAACACGGTGGTGCGCGGCGGAACCATCGCCTCGGTCTCGCGGCTGGGCGTTGAGCTGGCGGTGGTCAAGGACCTGCGCCAGACGCCGCCCGATCAGCGGCTGCCCGCCTGGTGGAGCGAACTGCCCGCCGACGGATCGCCTCAGCCGTTCTCGCCGCCGTAGCGGAAAGGTGTCAGGTGTCAGTGTTCAGGTGTCAGGTTTCAGCAATCCGGCAACTATCACGGCAACGACCTGCTCGATCACGACCGCTAGGCATAGGCGCAGTCAGCTCGTAATCGCAACCAACGGCTCTATAGCCTTCCTCCAGAATCCCTCGTCCGGCTTGCCGGCGAGGGAGGCAAACGGGTTGTGCGTTTCGCTGGCCGAGTCTGCGAGGCCTGAAGAAACGCACAACCTCTCTTGCGACGCCGTGAAAACCTGCATGAAGGCAGATTGACGCGGCCAAGGGGAAATGTGAGCATGGGGACGCATCATGAATGTGGACATTCTGCTGGTTTACCCCCCGTTCTCCGTGGAGGAACGTTACGCGCGCAAGGTCGGCAAGACCGTCGGCGGCAACCTGCCGCCGTTGGGCATCGCCTCCCTCGCCGCCTTCGTCCGCGACCAGGGCTTCACCGCCGACGTCCTCGACTCCATCGCCCTCGGCCTGACCGACGACCATGTCGCCCGCCACGTGCAGGAGGCGTCGCCCCAGGTCATTGGCTTCTCGGCGCTGACCGGCAACTTTCACCGTGCCGCCGCCTGCGCCAGACTACTGCGTGAAAAATTCCCCGATACGCTGATAATCGTCGGCGGCCACCACGCCACCATCGCGCCGCGCGACGTGCTGAAAGACGATACGCGCTTCGACCTCGCCTTCATCGGCGAAGGCGAGCGTTCGCTGCTCGACTTCCTCACCCGCTACCGCAACGCCGGCTGGAAGCGCGCCGAGTTCCTGCAAAATCGAGCCGGACTCGCTACCCTGCGCGGCATCGCCTATCGCGCCGACAACGACATCGTCATCGCCCCGCCTGCGGCCCGCGTCGAGAATCTCGACACGCTGCCGTTCCCCGCGCGGGACCTGCTGCCGATGGACCGGTACCTGCCGCTTCCCAACCAGTATCTGCGCCAGCCGGTGGTGCACATGACCGCCATCCGCGGCTGTCCGTTCAACTGCAGCTTCTGCTCCAATAACGCCGTGTTCGGGCGCACACTGCGGTTCAAGTCGCCCGGCCGGACGGTGGACGAGATCCAGGACGTCATGTCGCGCTACGGGGCGCGGGAGATTTCGTTCTGGGATGACACCATGACCGCCAAGCGCGAGTGGATGGTCGATTTCTGCAACGAGCTTCTCAAGCGGCAGGTGGACGTCACCTGGACCGGCTATGCGCGCGCCAATACGGTGGATCTTCCGTTGCTGCAGCTGATGAAGAAAGCCGGCTGCTGGAATCTTTTCTACGGGTTCGAGACGGGCGATCAGCAGTTGCTGGACAACATCGGCAAGGGCATGACGCTCGATACGTTGCGAAACGCCGCGCGCTGGAGTCACGAGGCGGGAATCGAGGTGCGCGCATCGTTCATGCTGGCGCTGCCGGGCGAGACGCCGGAGTTGGCGCGCAAGACCATCGACTTCGCCATCGAGCTCGATCCCGACTATGCCCAGTTCTGCATCACCACCCCCTACCCCGGCACGCCACTGTGGAACGACGCGGAGAAGTACGGCCGACTCAACAAGGATTTCCGTGAGTATCACTGCTGGGCGCCGGTTTTCGTGCCGTTCGGTTACCGGGACGAAGCCGAGATCCTCAAGATGGAGCGCCTCGCGGTGCGGAAATTCTACTGCCGTCCGGCTTTTGTGTGGAAGTGCCTGCGTAAGATCCGTAGCGGGGAGGATGTTGTACGGTACCTGAAGGGACTGCGGATGCTGTTCGGATTTCTGCGGTAGCGCCAGAGATTGGGAATAGGAGCTGTTCTTCAAAATCCTGACCGACCGGCCCCGGTTTCGGCCTTGAGCCCAACCACGGGCCGTGGTATAAGTTAGGCATGGTTGACGCTGATAAATACCGCGAGAACGCCGTGACCACGGCCGTTCTGATAGATGCCGGTGTCGCGCTGATGCGGCAGAACATACGCCGACGCCATCCGGGAGAGACCGAGGCAGAAATCGATGCTCGGCTGAGTGCGTGGCTGTGCCGCGCCGATGACCCCATCCCGGGCGACACGGCAGGCACGGTTCGTGTCCGGGAGCGGGCGTCATGAATCATTTGCAGGGTCTGCTAAGAAGAATGGCGGCGCTGTTCGATAACGAACATCAGGCATGGGCCTTGGTCGGCGGACTGGCGGTCTCGGTGCGCACGGAACCGCGCTTTACGCGGGATCTGGATCTCGCTGTGGCCGTTGCCAACGACCATGCGGCGGAGGCTCTCGTACACCGTTTGCACGCGGCGGGATTTCGCGCTCTGGCCACCGTGGAGCAGGAGGCGATGCATCGCTTGGCGACAGCGCGCATGGCACCAGATGGGGAGCAACCCCAGGGACTGATGCTGGACCTTCTGTTCGCCTCCTCGGGAATCGAAACGGAAATCTGCGCGGAGGCCGACCTCCTGCAGGTGTTTCCCGATATCGTCGTCCCTGTCGCGCGCATTCACCATCTTATGGCACTCAAGGCCTTGGCGCGCGACGATCAGGCCCGCCCGCAAGATGCCCTGGACCTTCGCCAATTGATTGTGGCCGCACGGGCATCCGATCTCGCTCTCGCCTGTGACGCCGCACGGCTCATTAAAGCACGGGGATTTAACCGATCGCGCGATATTGTTGAGGCACTAACCAATGCCTGGCGGGAGTTCCGCGCCATCCCGAAGTAGCCTCAGAAGCAGAATCTACGGCAGCGCCGGAGATTGGGGATACGGAGCGAACGCCGAACACCCAACACCGAACACTGAACACCGAAGTGAAAGGACCAATACCTGACCGCGGCCGTCCAGTCGCAGAGAGAGCGGAGTCGGTGCTTGCGTTATTGCCGGTACTCTGCAAGTTTGTCTACCAAGATGATCAGCCCCCGGTTGCGTGCCCGCGACGGGCAAGCGGGGTTTCGGATCAATGCGGTTCTCAGGTAATCCACCATGCCGGCCTGGATCGTCATCGTAACGGGCGTCGTGCTCTGGCTGATCGGCCAGAGACGCTGGAGGCGCCAAGTCTCGGAGAACAGGTCGGTGCCTGGCGGCTGGCAGTTGTCCCTCCTGGGCTTGGTGGGGATCGGACTGGGTGTCTACGCCGGATTCCGGGGGCCCATGACGATCGGCTCCGTCACCCTCGAAGCCTTCCCCTCTTCGTACCTCGGCCAGCAGTCCTCGGGCGCCGCACTCGACTATGTCCAGGCCCACGTGCAGATCAAGAGCCGGCCGGCGCCGGGCTGGGTCGGGGGCTCCGCGAGGTCGCTGGAATGCACCGTGAACAACCACGGCAACCGCATCCTCTCTCGCCTTGTCCTCCGCCTGACCAGCCGCGGATCGGAATCAGGAACGGTGGACCTCGTTCTCGACGGTCCTTTCCCCGAAGGGCGGGCGACCTTGGCCGTCCTGGACGTCCCGCCGAATGTCGACCACTCCTACTTCAAGCCCCCCGGCATCACCTTGTCCGCCGTGGTCGGCGCTCGCTTCTGAGATTAGGAGTCCTGCAATGGCTAGAACAGGGATGCTGATCTGCATCATCGCCACCGTGGCGACGCGATGGTTGTGGGCGGGTGGTTTTGATGCGCCGCTTCCCGCCGCGGACCGGGCGGAGCTCGATCAGTTCGCCTCGTCCGGGCTGACAAGGGCGGACAAACTCTACACGGAGCAGAAGTACCAGCAGGCGGCCACCGAATACACGATCTTCATCCAGGACTATGCCAAAACTCCGGCTGTCCCCTATGCGATGTTTCAGAAGGCGCGTTGTATGCAGCTTGACGGGAATCCGAGGGAGGCGATCCCACTGTATAGCGACGTTCTTGACTCTTTCCCCGCCGTTGTGCCATACGCCGCGCCGGCCCTGTACTACATGGCCGAGAGCCACGTTCAGAACCGGGACATGCCCAACGCGATCAAGACGTGGATGGAGATGGTGTCCGATAAAGACTACCGGCAGCATCCCCTGGCAGCGGGGGCGGTCAATCAATTGGCGCTGAACTTGATGGCGCAGGAAAAGACGGAAGACGCCCTGAAGCTATACCGCCAGGGAGCCGTGGATTACCGGTCCAGCAACCCGGACCA